>OLSB01000347.1_pt1 | contig 54793 bp, 57 predicted proteins | sample 1672071 | NCBI WGS metagenome assembly OLSB01 (sample SAMEA3136642, study PRJEB25190) | human gut metagenome | biome: human gut; feature: human-associated habitat; material: faeces | place: Austria | collected 2013 | reverse complement strand
GATACATAAGAGGGCTTGAAAGAAGGTCACAAACCTTGCAAGTCCTCTTGTTTATACTATGTGTCGGATTGCATTTTCTGATAATGAATCTTCGGCATTTACCCACATCTGCAAATTTTCCTCAAGATATAATCTCGCATATTCAAGTGGTTCATCGACTGCAAGTGAAGTCAATGCACAGTCTGATCCGGGTGTGGTTTTTAAATCCTTTTCGGCTTCCCAGCAGTCAATGCGAAGCATATAGCCAACATTTGTATAAATGTCAATGCTGTTTCGTTGTGGATTGTATTCTGCAAATATTGTTCTCATCGTATCCCATCTCCTTATCATTTAATCAATCATTAGTAGCAAAAATTAAGAAGCATTTCACTCAGTCCACCATGTCACTTTTATTTTATGTTATACTGTTTTATATAATTTTTTTGCCCTTGTATTTGCCCTTATCAGAGTTCATAAACACTGATGGGACGATATAACACAAGGGAAAAAATAAGGGAAAGCTCACCTGCGACAAATCCAGTGTTTTCAAGGGTTTGCGGAGAATTTAATAACAAAATATAACAGTTATTAAATCTCTTAAAACAGGTGAAATCTCAATCGGAATTTGAAAGTAAGGTGATTTTGTTTGGAAAATTATATTGCGAGTTTAGAAAAAGAATTTTCTTTGATAGAAAATGGTTTTAAAGAGGAAGAAAAAAGAGCTTTATCCGATTATAGATCTAATGATAAAGAATTTGTCAAGAAGTTGGCGTTTTCAGCTTATAACTCAAATACCTATCAAGTAAGAATGTACGGTGTATTTCTTTTTGGATACTTATCAGAACAAAATGATATTTTGACATTTATGAGAGATGAAGTTTCTAAAGATGATAATTGGAGAGTTCAGGAAGTGTTAGCAAAGGCATTTGATGAATTTTGCAAAAATACAGGATATGAAAAAGCACTTCCGATCATTGATGAATGGTTAGAAAATGATAATCCAAATACGAGGAGAGCAGTTACGGAAGGATTAAGAATATGGACAAGTAGACCATATTTCAAAGATAATCCGAATGAAGCAATTAGGCGGATTGTAGCCTTAAAAGAAGATCCGAGTGAATATGTTAGGAAATCAGTAGGTAATGCTTTAAGAGATATTAGTAAAAAATTTCCGGAGCTGATTAAAGATGAACTCAATAACTGGAAGTTAGAAAGCAAAGAAATAAATCAAGTATACAAACTGGCGAGTAAACTTATTAACTGATAAATTCCAGTTGATATTCCACTTATTTTAGGAAATTTAATAACTATTATATTTGATTATCAAATTCTTCGCAAACCCTTGAAAACACTAAGTTTGTAGCAAGTGTACTTTCCCTTACTCTTTCCCTTGTGTTACATTCTCCCATTAGCTTTCATGAACCTTAATATGGGAAAAATTAAGGGAAAGAAAATTTCATAACACAGTATAACATATAACAATAACGACATGGTGAACTGATTGAAATGTTTTCGATATTTAACTCTATAACTGATTATTAAAAAAATGGAGATAAGATACGATGAGAACAATATTTGCAGAATACAATCCACACAGAAACAGCATTGATGTTTATACCAATGCCGGTTATATGCTCCGCATTGACTGTTGGGAAGCTGAGAAGAACTTAAAAACCACTCCTGGATCAGACTGCGCATTAAATACACTTGCTATTGATGAGCCACTTGAATATGCACGATTATATCTTGATGGTAATATGCAAATGTGGGTAGATGCAGAAGATTCTTTGGAATTGTAAACCACAAGTAGCCTGTATGCTTTATTTTACATACAGGCTACTTAATCAAAATCACCATAATTGATCAAGCAAGTTTTTTTAATATACCTCGGAGTCATTTTCGTTCGATCTTTCATCGCTAATAAAATTTCTCTGAAGTGATAGCAGATAACAGATTGGCAGGTTTTTCTAAAAAATAATCTGCTTTTATGTGCTTATTATGACTGCCCCATACTGCTAAAGCAAAATCAATTCCCGCATTTTCCGCACATTTACTGTCATATTTGCTATCTCCGATATAAAGTACTTTCCTATGGTCTGTTTTTGATAATTCCACATATTTCAAAATCGGTGCGGCATTGGGTTTATGTTCCTGTGTATCGTCTGCACATATGATTGTTTTGAAATAATGACTGATACCAAACGGACAAAAATCATGTGTAAATTCTTCCCTTGTCTTTGATGTGACAATCCCCATTTCATAATCCAGACTTAGAAGATTTTTCAATAATTCAACGATTCCGTCAAATACTTTAATGTTATTTGTATAGTTACGCATATTTTTATCCCATAATTCTATCGCATAGGAAGTGTCTTTTATCGCAAGTTTTTTCAAAGCGTCTGTTCCTGTAATCCCTAACGCAAATCTTAGTTCAGAACATGGTATCTCTCTCCCGGACAATCCCTTTATAGTTTCCTGTAAAGAATGTAATACAGCATATTCCGTATCAATCAGAGTGCCGTCAATGTCAAAAACGATATGCTTATACTTCATGCTGCCACCTTTCCCTGCCTGTATCAAAATAACGTATTACCCTGCATGGATTCCCTACTGCAACACAATTAGGAGGGACAGGGCGGGTAACTACGCTTCCAGCCCCTATCACGCTGTTTTCTCCTATTCCGCCCAACAGCTCCCGAAGAATGGAAGTGCGTTTTTCTGTATCTCCATAATCAGAAAAATAATATTTCCGTGTTAATTCCCTTGTGCGGACAATCTGCTTTAACGTATCGCTGTCCGCTGTTTCCAAAAAATCACTGGATTCGTAATACACAATATCCCCCTTAACGAAAACTGTTTTCCATAACGCCCGGAAGCAGGGCATAGATAGAACAGCCAATCTGATCCTCAAACCGTTCTTTAATCTCTAAAATCTTTTTCCATCTGTCTATTGTCGCTGGGTGAACGCCGTATCGCATTGTCACGTCTACAAATCTCTTTTCCAAAAGACAGAATCCCGTCGGCATAGCCAATGCGTCACATAATTGTACAAGATGGTCATAATCATCATATACCGCATTTGCAACAAATTCTTTCATAAACAGGTAATCCTCATCACTAACATCAAACACACCGATAGATGTGGCAATATCCTGAATCATAAATGCGTGGGATATACATATTTGTGCAGCTTTTTCCCATCCACGCTCCATACAGTACCGATAGCCGTCTATCAGATGCCTTTCCGAACTCACTCCGGCATAGCGGCCAATATCATGCAATAACCCGAAAATATATGCCTGTTCAGAAGATAAATCTTTACAATGTGATGCAATGTTTTTACAGGCTTCGGCTACAAACCGGGAATGATCTGCCCATGCTCCCGGATTGGATTCTGACGCTTCCCTTAATGCCAATTCTGCGGTTTGAAGGTTCAACTCCATTTTTAACTCCTTTCAAAAGGGCGGGGCCGAAAAATAAAACGCCCGGCCCTTTATAATGAAATATTTGCAGACAAATCAGCAATCCCCTGCATAGTACGAAACAATGTTCATATAGTCCGTTGGATTCGGAATTTCTAAAATAAGACACAGACAGTTTTTGTTTTGGAAGTATTGTCGCCACAAACTGTCCTGTATCTTTTCTTCCCCATTAATGTTTTGTTTTTTACCGTTCGGGCAGAGCATATATACTTTGCCAATGCAGGCATTGACAGTATCTAAAAAATTTTTCATGTTCAGAATGTTTAGTTTTATCACTTTGCGTTCACCTCCTGTAAATTGCTGATTTACTTTACAGGTATCATTATAATGCAAAAGACATAGGAAAAATATTTCTTTTCCGCCATTACATATCACTATTCTGCCATTTTTTTCTATATTCTGTAGGTGAACAATATGCATATTCCCGAAAAACTTTTCCAAAATAACTGCTGCTCCCTAAACCGCACTCATGGCTGATAACGGTAATAGGTTCCTGCCCCTTTGCCAACATCTGACAGGCAATTTGTAGACGATAAGTTGTTATATACTCTACGGGTGTCATGTGTAGACAGTCATGGAACACTCTATAACACTCCCTTTCGCTTAGATATGCTGCCGCAGCAAGTTCCGGAATAGATATTTTTTCTCTGTAATGTTCATGAATGTATATCATCATCAACTTTATTTTATCGTTGCTTTTGTTATGTTCCCCTTTCTTTTCACGCATAGAGCAAGATAGTTCAAAAAGCATGAGCCATATTTCAGTTAGGGCTTCCCGCAGTTTTATTTCATATCCAAATTCATCACTGGATAAACGAAATGAGGCAGCAAGCAATTTCAAAATTCTTTCTTCTTCTGCATTGCCCGGAAAAAGCGGGATTACCTCAATCTGCGGGGCTGTTATGACAGGCACAATATATTTTTGTTCAATCCTGCTTCCCTGTTCTCCGGCAAGTAAGGAAACATCGAAAATATGAAGTAGCTGTATATTCTTTTCTCTCTGCGATATTGCTTTTGTCATATGGAGTACATTGGGATTTATCATGCCGCCGCTTCCAGCCGGAAACAATATTTTTCCTCCTGGCGTATCATATTCAATGCTGCCGCTTTCCATATAAAAAAGTTCCACTGTCCTGTGCCAGTGCCACGGTACATAATGTCCGATATACTTGTCAAGTTCTGCCCTTGAAGCGATATAGGGAAAATCTTTTTCAAAACCGGGAAGCAGTTCTTCCTTGCTTCCAGTATAAAATTCAATGCTATGGATATTTTTCATGTCTGTTCACCTGCACATCTGCGATTTTGTATCTGCTTTATGGATTAAATATACTAGAATAGCTCGGTAATTGTCAATCAATCAAAACAGATTCATTTGGAAGATTATAAAAAATAGTGTTAAAAATCAAAGAACAGTTTTCACAGACTCTAAAAATCTGGATAACTAAAAATAAGTATATTTGTTTTGTGAAAAACAGGCAGTTTTACCTGCCCATTTTACTTTAAAAATATCCTCGTTTTTCTCGCCAGTTTTTCACATAACATCGGATTCCGATATAAACCGCATGTACCAGAAGTAGCAACATAATGAGGTTTATCGGAATAATTGATTTTATCCATTTTCCAAAATAGATTATGATAGCTGTACTCATTATCACCACCATGATGCTGATAATATCCCAGCAATATTTCCGGTAGATTTTCCCCACCTGATAGCCAGTCCCGATTATCAGCAATCCCGTTATGATAAATAAAATTTCCATAACAATACTTACAATCAGCCAGTACACAATCCCTGAAATGATACTATTTGAGATTCCACTGCTTAACTGTCCGAAAGAATCTGCACCTGCAACAAATTTTTGAAACAGGCTTAAGATTCCTTTAGCAAACATACTGAAAAAGCTAATACAGTCATTAAAGAAAACTGGAGAAAGGATAGCAGTGAATAGTGTAATGGCTATGGAGAACTTTATCACACGAACTACTACAAAGAGGTCAAAGAGAAAAACAGAGTGTACTACGAATATTATTGCTTAGACAGAACAGAGGAAGTCCCGGCAGATTATAAAGAAATTTCTTTCGTCTGCTTAAGACCGGATGGTTGTCTGGAACTTCCGACTACTTTGGGGACGGTATGCAGAAAGGTGGCAAAAACATTAGAGGGATTTGAAGGCTTTCATTTCCACCAGTTACGTCACACCTATACAAGCAACCTTTTAGCAAATGGAGCTGCCCCAAAAGATGTGCAGGAATTGTTGGGACACTCAGATGTCAGTACCACAATGAACGTCTATGCTCACTCCACAAGAGATGCGAAACGAAAATCGGTTCGGCTTCTTGATAAAGTGGTAGGCAATGACTAAAAAATTTCCCTTATTTCCCTTGTGATTATCTCATAAGGGCAAAAATAAGGGAAACTACATATCATTTCACTAATGGACAGGCGGGAAAGCCTATAAAATGGGGAAAGTTAGAGGAATAATTATATAAATTCCAGTTTGCCGTTCATTTTACTTGCGCAAATTATACCATAAAACCTGTGAACAATTCTACCGCAACTTTGGCAAGAAATGAGAAAAGTCCGAACAGATTTTCTGCCCGGACTTCATCTCTCAATCGTAAATCAATTCCATTTTTACAATTTCTTTGGCCTGTGCCGTGCAAGCATTCCTCTGACGTACTATTCCATCTGGTTTTCGGATTTCAGCTTTTCGGTCACACCGTTTTGCTTTGCCAGCTCCGGCACGATCAGCTCCATGCGGCTTCGTGCCGCTTCGTTGATCTCGGCGCAATACTGTTTTACGGACACCGCCCCATATATGCCTTGGGTTTTTCTTTTACATGGAAATCCAATACAAAGAATTAAGAATAAACGAGCCGAGTGGCATGAATAAGACATAAAGATGTATACATACGGATAATTGAAATTGTAAAGGAAAAATACGATTATAGGGCAGACCGAAGCAGGAAGGATGCAGATCAGAGTCGGAAGACGAAATCAAATCCCCGGCGGTGTGAAAATCACATCTGCCGGGGATTTTTCTATCCAAACTTATGACGGATCCGGTGAATCCCGGGATGATAATCAGATAACTATATAGGGGCGTTCGTTCTTGATTCATGCCTGATGAGCAGGAATACAGCCAGATACATTACAGCTACGAATACCACGAAAATGAATGTGGACTGAGTGGTGCCGCTCATGCAGCAGGTATCATATACTCCGTGGAGAAATACGGCGGCAATATATCCCATAAACAGATTGATCTTACAGGAAAAACGGTTTCCGCGATTTGCACATAATTTTGCTCTGCCATAAAAAAGCCCCATTAGGACTGCAAAGCCCATGTGTCCCGGAATGGACAGGACGGCCCTTGGAAGAGCAACGGAAAGCCCGTAGCTGAATACGTAGTTTATGTTTTCAAATGCTGCAAAGCCGAGAGAAACGAAAACGGCATATATGATTCCGTCAAAACGGTAGTTGAAGTTGAAATCATTCCATGTCTGACGATAAAGGAAGAAAAATTTTGTACCCTCTTCCACAACAGCAACCACAAGAAAAGCCAGAAGAACAACATATTTTGGATTGTCCGGATCAACCAGCCAGTTGAGAACTGATTTTCCCAGCATTTCAAGGATAATGGAAGCCAAAGCAGCCAGGACGCCTTTCAGAGCCAGGCTCCAGAGCAGACCGGGAGGCTCCTTTTCAATGGTATCTTGCTTATATATGTATTTCATCAGAAAAAATGCCGGAAGTACAGAGGCAAGGACGTAGATGATGATAAGGTAGTATATAGGTGCTAAAAAGAACATGATATCCCCTCCTGATTGCATTATTAATATATGTATTTTAGCAAAAGCTGATATTTATTTCAATGGTAAAAGCCGTAAGAATAATCCGGCCTCTCGGCAGGCAAAGCGCATTGACCCTGATGTGCGGAAGATGGTAAAAACGTGTTTTTAACAAAATAGCGCGCCTACCGGTTTGAGACCTCGTATGGAGGGGCACATCATGTGAGAATTAAATCTTCAAGCAAAAACTCATGAATTATTGGAATTTCAAGAAGTTCAGGAGTCTTTTTATTTCCTTCATACATTTACATAGTCATCTCGCTAATGAGGTGGCCTTTTTTATTTAAGGAGGAATAGATAATGAATGAAAAAGTATTATCAAATAAATTAATTAGAAGGGATTAAATCGCGATTGCATTAATTGTTAAATGTGCATATAAAGCAATCCTGATTTGTCACGAGGATTTAGATTGATATTATGAAATTATTTGTAACAAAATGTTGCAATAAAAAAATTTTGTATTCTTCTTAATGAGCTCTTGAACTCTATTTGTTTTAGTATAAGATGATAGTAAATAATGTTATTAAATGTTGAAAGGGGAATCTGAGATATAAAAATTTGGGTTAGAAAAATTATTACAGTCATATTAATATTTATAATGGTTGTATTGTAATCTGTAATTTCTTCATGGGCTATATCGAATGGTGAATTTTCTTCTGAAGAAAAAGTAATAAGTGATTTTTTGTCAAATTACGACGGAAATGAAAAAGTCCAATTAAGAGATATCATAGAGTCAGATATCGAAGAGTTGAAAGAACTGGGGTGTTTACAAGCGGCTACATTAAATAGTATTAATAATCAAAAAACAGAGTTGAAGAACAGCTTTATATATGAATTGGATTATGGAGATGTAATTAACTATGTAGAAGTCTTAAAAAATGATGAATGTGAAATATCAATTCGCATTAAAGAAAATGATGTCCTAAATTTTTTTACGAAAAAAACGATGGTCAGATGATTTTAAATGGTGCTACTATTGAAATATCTAAGGTTAATGCATATTCTAACTTCGGGTATATGGACTCATATTCAACGCGAGCAACTGAAACATGGTTTCAAGGAACATGTCCTTATGGCAGTTCAAGTGATTATTCATATAGCAAACAAACTATGAACTACCACAATATTGCACTTGGCACGCGTTTGGAAAATATAGCGAAATCAGCGTATATTGCAATTTTAATTTCTACACTTCCTGTTAGTGTAATTACGGCAGCTATTGCGGGTGCATTATTTGGTGAGTTAGTCGCAAAAGCACCTGATGCAGAGAGGTTGTCTGTTAAAGTAGAAACATTTACTCACAAAAATTACACTAGTGGTTTTGTTTCTCCAATAATAACATGGGTTTGGAAATACAAATATTCATACTATGCAACAACAAATTGCTCGGGTAGTGTTATAGCAACCGATTATGCATATAAGTGTCAAATGTAGGAGGTTGGAATGGAACGTAAAAAAATAAAAAGTATAATATTTTTGTTATTTTTATCTAATACTTTTACTGTTTTAGAATTTATATCAATTCCGTTATTTTGTTTTATTATCAGGTTAAGTTTAGTGTGGATGAAGCTAGTTTCGTAATTGGAATGAACATTGGATTTGTTCTTGGGATCTATTTAATTGTAGACTTATGGAGAAATCAACATCACAAGTAAATATACATAAAGAAAAAGGAATGATAAAGTAAAAAAGAATATATTTATTCAGATGTAATAAAACATACAGAGAAGTGAGGCACATCATGGGTCAGATAGGAAAAACCATTCTTAAAAAAGATAACGGGGCAGTTGTCCCGGTTATATTTGACGTACCGCCTGAAGCAGGCCGTATAGTCATAATGATTCACGGATTTGAAAGCTGCAAAGAATGCGATACGGGCAAACTTCTGTTTCGCAGAATGATACCTGCAGAGATAGGGGTAGTCGCATACGATCAGCCGGGGCATGGCAGCGAAGAGGGAAGAGAGGAATGGTTTACTCTGAAGAACTGCATGGATAGTCTGGAAACAGTTGAAAATTTTGTTGCAGCTAAATATCCCCATGCGCAGATTTTTTATTTTGCATCCAGTTTTGGAGCATACATGACATCCCTTTATGTAAGCACGCGAAACCACAGGGGCAGGAAGCTGTTTATGAGAAGCGCCGCAGTGAACATGCCGGAAATTTTTTTAGGAAAGCCGGGGACAGAACCGGATCCGACAGCCATGCAGCTGCTTAAAACGCAAGGGTATGTTCAGGTGGACATGGGTATAGGACAGCCTGTAAAAGTACCTTTGCAGATGTTTGAGGATATGAAAGAAAACAACCTGTCGGAAAAATTTAAGCCGGACAAAATAAAGGCTCGGATGGTTCATGGAGAAAAGGATGAAGTTATTTCGCCGGAAGCAGCAGTGAATTTTGCTCGCAGATTTGGCCTGCCCATAACGGTGATGGCAGACGAAGGTCATTCTCTCTGCAATGCACAAGGAACTCCGGATCTTGTAGCAGATATGGCAATTAAGTTTTTTACCGCTGAGTAAACTCTACTATGCGTAGGTGGTGCTGAAAATCTGCCCGGTGTAGAATATACAAAAAAGAGAGGAGATTTTTTGTATGTTTCATCCCATTGATTTAAAAAAATGGCCCAGAGCACAGGTGTATCACTATTTTTCCCAAATGGCGCCCACAGGATATTCAATCACAGTTGAAGCAGATGTGACCGGATTATGCCGGGATGTGAGAGATGCCGGCCTGAAGTTCTTTCCTGCGTACCTCTGGCTTGTGACGAGGAACCTCAACAGGCAGACAGAGTTTAAATGTGCTGTCAAGGACGGGATTCTGGGATATTTTGACCGGCTGACGCCTCTGTATGCTGCATTTCACCAAGATGATAAGACCATATCGCTGATGTGGACACCGTATTCTGAAGATTTCAGCGAATTCTACTGCAGTTATATCAACAATCAGAAAAAATTCGGCAGTAATCACGGAATTCTCACTCAGCCGGACACACCTCCCCCGGAAAATGCTTATACGGTTTCTTCTGTTCCGTGGATAAATTTCAAACATTTTTCGGTGCACAGTTATGAAAACAAGGCATATTATTTTCCCAGCGTTGAAGCAGGGAAATTTGAGAAGCGGGGTGAAAAAATATTTATGCCTCTTTCCCTGACCTGCCATCATGCCGTCACAGACGGATGGCACATTTCCGTTTTTCTGGAAGACCTTCAGAGAGATATGAACAATTTTAAAGAGTTTATTTAAACACATGGTATTGTTCTCGTATATGAAGTTTTTTTTGTCATGCAGACGCAGAACATGCTATAATACATTGACAAAACCTGCAGGATTATGCAGATATAAGCAGGTATCATTCAAATTTTTCCAAAAGGAGGACAGTATATGAATTATGAAATTAAAGGCGGAGCTTTCCCGGTCGTTGTGTGTAATCTGACACGGGGTGAGCAGATGATTACAGAAAAAGGCTCCATGGTATGGATGACACCAAACATGACCATGGAAACCAGCGGCGGAGGAGTAGGTAAGATGTTTTCCAAGGCATTTTCCGGAGAAAGCATGTTTCAGAATATCTATACTGCCCAGGGTGACGGAATGATAACCTTCGGCTCAAGCTTTCCGGGTAAAATCATGGCGCTGGAACTGGAACCGGGCAAAGAATTTGTGGTGCAGAAAAGTGCTTTTCTTGCAGCAGAAAGAGGCGTAAACCTTTCCATCCACTTCAATAAAAAAGTAGGCGCCGGTTTCTTCGGCGGAGAAGGTTTCATAATGCAGAAGCTTTCCGGAAGAGGAACTGCTTTTATAGAGATAGACGGTGATCTGGCGGAGTATGAGCTGGCACCGGGCCAGCAGATGATTGTCGATACCGGTAATGTTGCAGGCTTCGATTCAACTGTATCCATTGACATTCAGAAGGTGTCAGGCGTAAAGAATGTGCTCTTCGGAGGTGAGGGCCTGTTTAACACGGTACTTACAGGACCAGGCAAAATATGGCTCCAGACCATGCCGATTGTAAATGTGGCAAACTCTATCAGACCATACATACCTACAGGAAACTAAATAATCAGAAAAGCAAAACTGCCGCAGGTTGTTTATTGAGCCTGCGGCAGTTTTGAGATATATTGGAATTTAAGATGGTGCATGTAATCTGTCTTAACGGCTGCGGGCGGCCTCTGCGACGATATCTCCTACACCCTCCAGAATCATGCCGGGACGATAAGCATAGGATTTCAAAGTATTCCTTGTGGATACACCGGAGAGAACCAGAACCGTGGCCATGCCGCTTTCCAGACCTGAAATTATGTCTGTATCCATTCTGTCGCCTACCATTACCGCATCAGCAGAATGGCAATTTAAAAGTCGAAGACCGGAACGCATCATAAGGGGATTTGGCTTGCCGCAGAAGTATGCATGGGTTCCTGTTGCCATTTCTATGGGGGAAATGAGCGCGCGGCATGCAGGAGCAATACCTCCTTCTATAGGACCTGAGACGTCGGAATTTGCACCGATAAGTCTGGCGCCGGCCATGACCAGATTTGTTGCCTTTGTAAGAGTATCCAGAGAATAAGAGCGCCCCTCTCCGACAACTACATAATCCGGATTAACATCATTCATGGTTATTCCCGCATCATACAAGGCATTAAGAAGTCCGGCTTCACCGATGGCAAATACCGAACAGCCGGGAGACTGCTCCTTAAGGAATGCAGCAGTGGCCAGTGCACTGGTATAAAAGCGTTCTTCAGGCACGTCAAGCCCCATGCGTGCAAGCTTCTGATTGAGTTCACGAGGCGTATATCCGCTGTTGTTGGTGAGAAACAGATACTCCTTTTTTTCACTGTGAAGCCAGCCTATGAACTCGGCTACACCCGGGAGCACCTTATTGCCGTGATAGATTACTCCGTCCATATCGCAGATGAAGCCTGTTTTTTTATTAAAATCTATTGAATTAAAATCCTCTCTCATGTCTTGTACCTCCTTTTGATTATATCCCGATAATAAGTATATCATTCCATACAGTGATTTTCTTTCAAAGTTATGTAAAGATTGTGAAAAAAATTAGATAAAGCCTCTAAAAAAGGAGAAAAGTGATATGAAAAGGCACAAAAATGTGTTGTCATGTTTCGAGACAGTGGTAAAATAACATTAAACAAGTGTGAAAAGGGAGGAATTTGTAAAATGAAGCCGGCGGCAATATTCAAAAAAATATGTACAATGGTGATTATATCAGCAATGATCATAGGGACTGCAGGGTGTGCCGGAACAGTATCAGATGAAGGAGACGGCACCATTACCATAGGCGGTGATTCGCAAAGCTACACTGCAGGAGGAGGAAATGTTTCGGCAGCCATAGATAAAATAGAGATAGAGTGGGTAAGCGGTGAAGTAAATATATCCAGTGGGAATGTTCAGGAGATATCTTTCTATGAAGAGTCTTCAAAAGAGCAGGACGAGAATCATAGTCTCCACTATACCATCGACGGAGGAACACTGAAAATCAAGTATTCTAAGCCGGGAAAAACCATACACATTGCTGACGGAGATAAAAAGCTGTTTGTAACAGTTCCCGAAAAGATAAACCTGAAAGAACTGGATATAGAGAACGTATCTTCTGAAGTAAAGGTGGATGTTTCGGGACTTCTGAGGGAATTCAGCGTAGAGACGGTAAGCGGGAACGTGACCGCAGTACTGGATAATGCCGCTGACGAGGTGAGTATAGATTCTGTAAGCGCCGATGTGGAACTGAGAATACCCGATGTGGGATTTTCCATGGAATTTGAAGGCGTAAGCGGAGATTTCAGCAGTGATTTCGATGTTGAAATACGAGGTGATTTTTTTATTCACGGAAGCGGTGAGAAAAGTTTTGAAGCAGATACTGTCAGCGGTAATGTAGCTGTAAACAGAATATAGTACAAAACAGCATGAGCCGGAAATGAAAGCAGAATAGAAGGGAGCACGAAATGAAGAAAGAAACTTTTGTAATAAACTCGAATTGCGACGGACTGCCACTGAGCACGGCGCTGTTTGTACCGGAGGGAGATATAAAGGCCATTGTGCAGATCTCTCACGGAATGGCTGAGCACAAGGAACGCTATTATGAATTCATGGAGGCATTGGCAGAGGCCGGGTACGCTGCTGTAATCAATGACCATAGAGGACATGGAGAGAGCGTCCTGGACAAAAAAGACCTGGGATATTTTTATGATGATACCGGCGAATTTATAATAGAAGATCTTCATGACATTTCCTCATATATAAAGGAAAGATTCCCGGAAAAGCCTCTGTACCTTTTCGGACACAGCATGGGATCCATGGCCGTGAGAAAATACATTAAAAAGTACGACAGAGATATTGATAAACTGGTGGTGTGTGGTTCACCAAGCAAAAACCCGGCAGTGGGAGCCGCTCTGGCCATAGTTGCTGTGGAAAAAGCTTTCAAAGGTGACAGGCATAGAAGCAAAACCATACAGAAACTGGCTTTCGGTGCAAACAACAAAGGCATAGAAAACCCGGTTTCCGGAAATGCATGGCTGTCTGTAAACGAGGATAACGTAAAAGCCTACGATGCAGATGATGGATGTGGATTCATGTTTACTCTTAACGGATTCAAGAATCTCTTCCTGATGATGAGAGACATTTATCAGACAGGCGGATGGGTGCTGGAAAATAAAGATTTGCCGATTCTGTTTATAGCCGGAAGCGAGGATCCGGTCATAGGAGGCGAAAAAGCCTGGAGAGAGAGCATGGAATTTCTTAAAAAAGTAGGGTACACCAACGTGGAAGGAAATCTTTACCGGGGAAAGCGCCATGAAATTCTTAACGAAGACAACAAAAGAGATGTATATAATGATGTCATAGGCTTTTTTGGGCAATAGCATGAAATTGTACCAAAACTTTTAGGGACCTTTTTACTTGAGAACACAAGAAAGGCGTGATATACTTTATAAAAAGGAAAAGGGGGAAAAGAAAATGAAAAAGAGGATTTTACCTATCGTGCTGATTACGGCAGCAGTAGCCGTATTGTTGGCATACAAAGGAGAGGAAAGTGAGCCTTCTGAATAAAAAATCTCCTTGGGATAAAGATTGGAACGATCTTTGCAAAAAAGAGGCTAAATTTGAAGCTAAGCGGCAGGAGGGACCAACATCTGTTCTCATAAAAAAATTAGACAGATTTGTTCCACGGAAGCTCAGCGGTACTTTAGATGCAGCTTTTTCCAAAGGCTTTGCGCTTATTTTTGAAAAAGGAACCGGAGTAATTGAAAAAACATACAACAAAGAAAAGCGTCAGGCAGAGTTCCGTATCAATACTTATGCTTCCGAAGTAAAGGGGGACAAACAAAGCGTAAAGCAGTTTACCAAGCGGGCCAAGGCTGCCAAGGCCACCAATCTGCTTGTTTCAAGCGTAGAAGGTATAGGATTGGGCTTTGTGGGAGCAGGTATTCCCGACATACCTCTGTTCGTTGCCATGGTGCTGAAGAGTGTATACGAAGTGGCACTGAGTTATGGCTATGAATACGAATCAGAAGGAGAAAAGGTTTTTATTCTTAAAGTCATTGAAGTGGCCATGTACGATTCAGATGAGTTTATATATCACAATGAGGAACTCAACCGGCTGATTGACGAGATAGTTGAGGATGGTGATAATCTGGACAACTACAAGGTAGACAAAGAATTACAGATTGATCTGACAGCCAAGGCTCTGTCCAAAGAGATGTTATACACAAAATTCCTGCAAGGTCAGTTTATAATAGGCATTGCGGGAGGAATTTTCGACCCGATATACATAAACCGCATCAGCAACTTTGCTGTTCTCAAATATCGGAGAAGATTTCTAAGAAGCAAAGTGAGTTCGAGACCTTCCTCACTATAAACAAAACTAAAGGAGCAAAAAAATGAAAGAAAGAACTTTACATTTGACAAGGGCTGCTCTTATAGCAGCTCTTTATGTTGTTTTAACTTTTTTATCGCAGATTTTCGGCCTTGCCAGCGGAGTGATACAGTTCCGCCTTTCCGAAGCGCTGACGGTAATGCCGCTGTTTTACAAAGAAGCTGTTCCCGGTCTGTGGATAGGGTGCATACTTGCAAATATTCTAACAGGCTGCGCTTTCTGGGATGTGGTCTTCGGATCGGTGGCCACGCTGCTGGGAGCTTTGGGAACTTACTACATTGGCAGGAAAAAACCTGCTCTGGGACCGGTTTTTCCTATTCTGACCAATGTGCTCATAGTACCGGCGGTACTTCAATACGTTTATGGAGTCAAGGACAGCTACTGGTTTCTTATGATAACAGTAGGCGTTGGCGAAATTGTGTGCTGCGGAATCATGGGCTGGGCCTTATATAAAGTATACAAAAAAATCTATTGACACACAGACATAAAAAAATTATAATTACTCCGTTATTTTATTTTTAGAGCATTCACTGAGAGAGGGATAGCATCCCTATCCCGGGGGATGCTTTCTCCGTTTTTGAGCTTTATTTTGAAAGGAAGTGAGGGCAATGACAAAATATATATTCGTGACGGGAGGCGTAGTTTCCGGCCTTGGAAAGGGAATAACAGCGGCATCTCTGGGAAGACTTCTCAAAGCAAGGGGACTAAAGGTAGCTGCGCAGAAACTGGACCCTTACATCAACGTGGATCCGGGGACGATGAGTCCCTATCAGCACGGTGAAGTATACGTTACAGAAGACGGTGCCGAGACGGATCTTGACCTTGGACATTATGAAAGGTTTATAGACGAGAATCTCAACAAATATTCAAACCTTACCACAGGCAAGGTTTACTGGAATGTACTTAACAAGGAACGGAAAGGACGGTATCTCGGAGAGACTGTCCAGGTCATTCCTCATATTACTGATGAAATAAAAGAGTTTGTATATTCTGTAGGTCAGAAAACCAGCGCAGATGTAGTTATAACCGAAATAGGAGGAACCATAGGCGACATAGAAAGCCAGCCGTTTCTGGAAGCCATAAGGCAGATTGCACTGGAGGAGGGACCGGGAAACAGCCTGTTTATACATGTGTGTCTTGTTCCGTATCTGTCAGGTTCCGAAGAGCACAAATCAAAACCAGCGCAGCATTCTGTCAAAGAACTGAGAGGAATGGGAATAATGCCCAACATAATGGTACTGCGCTGTGATAAACCTCTGGAGGAAGAGATATTCAAGAAAATAGCTCTCTTCTGCAATGTAAAGAGAGACTGTGTTTTTGAAAACAGGACGCTTCCAAATCTGTATGAGGCGCCTCTGATGCTTGAGGAACAGGGATTTTCGGATATAGTATGCCGAGAGCTGTCTCTGGAAACAGCAAAACCCGACATGAGCGAATGGCAGACCATGGTAGATAAAATCAAGAGCAGAGACAAAAAGGTAAAAATAGCCATCGTAGGAAAATATGTTCGCCTGCATGATGCATATCTGTCCGTTGCAGAGGCTCTTCACCATGCCGGATACGAGTACGGTGCAGATATAGATATTGCCTGGGTGGATTCAGAAAAGGTGACACAGGAAAATGTAAAGGAAGTGCTGGCAGACTGCAAAGGGGTGGTTGTACCGGGCGGCTTTGGAAACAGGGGCATAGACGGAAAAATCATTACAGCCGGATACTGCCGGGAGAATAACGTGCCATATCTGGGAATATGTCTGGGAATGCAGGTTGCTGTAATTGAATTTGCAAGGAACGTGCTTGGATTGAAGGATGCCGATTCCGGGGAGTTTGCGCCGGAGTCGGTACACAAGGTGATAGATTTCCTGCCGGATCAGAATGAGGAAGTAGATAAAGGAGGGACTCTCAGACTGGGAGCCTATCCGTGCAAAATAGCTGAAGGGACAAAGCTGTATCAGTGCTATGGAGAGCCTATGATTTATGAGAGGCACAGGCACAGATATGAGTTTAATAATGATTACAGAGAGGCGATGAAGGATGCCGGACTGGTTATAAGCGGAACTTCGCCGGACGATTATATAGTCGAAACCATTGAGATTTCAGAGAATGATTTCTATGTCGGCGTGCAGTACCACCCGGAATTCAAAAGCCGCCCCAACAAGCCGCATCCGCTGTTTAAAGGACTGGTAAAGGCTGCATTGGACATGTAAACTCTTATGTATATAATTAAGAACAAAAAAATTGTAGAAAAAAACAAAAAATATTTTAAAAAAGTGTTGACAATACATAAATGCAACAGTATAATGCCAATATAACAATTATATTTTGCAAACAGGACCGGAAAGGCAGTACAATGAGAACATTTTTTCAAGGAAAAATGAATAAGGGAACGACAACATGTATGGCAACATATTCTCAGACTGCCTCTTTTGGTCATGTTATTGGTTTGACTTTAAGCACTGCGTTGTTAGTGCTTATTTTTGTGATGCTGCTTGCGAATGTTCTTGCTGCACGAATTACCATGCTTATTGGCATAATAGGTGTTATGGCAATACTCAGCATCATAAGTCAAAGGGGCAAACCGCTGCAAAGCATAGCTTGCAATTAAGCTGTGTACAGAACGGCGACGGTTTTGCCCGAATGAGGGAGAACCGTTTTTTATTTTTCATTATATTTACGGAGGAAGAACAAAATGAAGAAAAATGTATTCAAGAAGGCATTTGCAGTAGCAATGTCAGTAATGATGGTAGGCGCGTTCATGACAGGATGCGGCAGCAAAAGCGGCTCAGACGAAAACGTGCTGGTTATCGGAGGAAGCGGTCCTCTGACAGGCGACTATTCAACCTACGGAATTTCAGTAAAACAGGGTGCTGAGCTGGCAGTAAAAGAAATTAACGAAGCCGGCGGAGTTAACGGAACAGAATTCAAACTGGTATTCGAAGACGATATGGCTGACCCTACATCTGCAGCAAGTGCATATGCAACCATGGCAGACAATGGCATGCAGGTAGGTCTGGGAGCAACCACAAGCGGAGCATGTCTGACAGCAGTTGCAGAAGCTGAGAAAGACGGAATCCTGGTTGTAACGCCTTCCGCATCACAGGTGGAATGTGCAGCTCCTGAAAATGTATTCCGTATCTGTTTCACAGACCCTCTTCAGGGTGCTTATGCAGCACAGGTAATCAAGGAAAAGAATATCGGAACAAAAGTAGCTGTTATTTATGATAAATCCAACGACTATTCAGCAGGTATCCAGAAGGCTTTTGTTGATAAGGCCGCTGAAATCAACCTGGAAGTTGTAACAAATCAGGCATTTACAAATCAGTCCAACACTGACTTTTCAGTACAGCTGCAGGCTGTAAAGAACTCCGGTGCAGATCTGGTATTCCTGCCTATATATGCTCAGGAAGCAGCATACATCCTGACTCAGGCTCAGAAACTGGGAATCAATATCCAGTTCATGGGCGGTGACGGATTAGACGGTGTCATCGAAAAAGCAGGCGAAGCTAATGTTTCAGCTCTTGAAGACGTATTACTGCTGACTCCTTTCTTCGCAAAAGACGATTCAGACTTTGTAAAAGCATATAGAGACGAATACGGCACAACTCCTGACCAGTTTGCGGCTGACTCCTACGATGCAGTATATGCAATCAAGGCTGCAATGGAAAAATCAGGTGCAGTTCCTACAGACTCAGACTTTAATGAAAAAATGATTGCTGCAATGACAGAAATCGAAGTTGAAGGCGTAACCGGAACCATGACCTGGGATAAGAGCGGTGAACCTGACAAGACTGCTTACATCGTTCAGATCAAAGACGGTAAATACGTAGAATTCAATTAATTACAGCACATTATTAATTAAAAACGATATTTTCAAGTAACAAATTTAAGGAGTGGCTTATAAATGGACTTTCTTTCAAACTTGATCAGCGGACTTAGTCTGGGCAGCATTTACGCCTTAATAGCCCTCGGATATACCATGGTATACGGTATTGCCAAGATGCTTAACTTCGCACATGGAGATATAATTATGGTAGGAGCATTTACCATCATAGTATCAATATCCACATGCGGGCTGCCTGTATGGGTTGCTTTGATCCTCAGTGTGGTAATGTGTACTGTACTGGGAGTAGTAACGGAGCGAGTTGCTTACAAGCCCCTCCGCAAATCAGAACCACTTACAGTGTTAATTACAGCCATTGGTGTCAGCTATCTGCTGCAGAACCTGGCGCTGCTGATATTCGGATCCAGCCAGAAAAGTTTTCCAAGCATATTTGACATTTCCAGCGTACACATAGGTGACTTATCCATGTCTGGCGAATCAGTGGTGACGTTGGCTGTAACTATAATTATTATGATTGCTCTTTCCTTGTTTATAAACAAGACAAGAGCAGGCAAGGCCATGAGAGCGGTTTCCGAAGATAAGGAAGCCGCCGAACTCATGGGCATAAGTGTAAACAAGACCATATCTTTGACCTTTGCAATAGGATCTGCCCTGGCAGCAGTTGCAGGTGTTTTCTATGGTGCCACCTACGGCTTCATAGGACCTTACACCGGTTCCATGCCGGGTATCAAGGCCTTTGTTGCAGCCGTATTCGGCGGTATAGGTTCCATCCCGGGAGCTATGATAGGAGGCCTGCTGCTGGGCGTTCTGGAGAGCTTGTCGAAGGCGTACATATCCACAGAGCTGTCGGATGCCATCGTATTCGCCTCTCTGATAGTTGTACTGCTGGTTAAGCCTACCGGGCTTCTGGGCAAAGTAATTAAAGAGAAAGTGTAGGTGAAAGATATGGGTTTAAACGAAATAAAAGCAAAGAAAAACGATCTTATTACCTACGGAATAGTAATTATACTGTTTGCAATAGTCGCGGTAATGGTGGCTACCGGCATGGCGACAAGACACATGCAGTCCATCCTTGTGCCGGTGTGTATCAACATAATACTTGCCGTATCCCTTAATCTGGTGGTGGGCTTCCTGGGAGAACTGTCACTGGGCCACGCAGGTTTTATGTCGGTGGGAGCATATGCAGGATGCCTCTTTGCCATATATACGGCAGACATACTTCCTGCGGCCGTAAGATTCCCTCTGGCCATGATTATAGGCGGGGTGGTTGCGGCTGTCTTCGGAGTCTTAATAGGCATACCTGTTCTCAGACTTAGCGGAGACTATCTGGCTATTGTTACTCTGGCAGCAGGAGAAATTATCCGAAGCGTAATAATAAACCTGGGATTTACCGGTGGTGCGGCAGGCCTTAAAGGAACACCTCAGGATTCCAATTTTATCATAGGCTTTGTGGTGGTGCTAATAACCATGTTTGTGATAATGAACTTCGTGAATTCCAAACACGGCAGAGCAATAAAGGCGATGCGAGACAACAAGATCGCTGCCGAATCATGTGGAGTGAATCTCAACTCCTACAAACTTCTGGCTTTCGTCATGGGAGCATTTTTCGCAGGCGTTGCAGGAGTTTTGTACGGTCACAACTATTCGATATTAACAGCAGATGTATTCGACTATAACAGATCCATAGAAATACTGGTTATTGTGGTTCTGGGCGGAATAGGAAGCATAAGAGGCTCGATTATATCTGCGATTATCATAACCATTCTGCCGGAGGCCCTCCGTGGCTTTGCAGATTACAGAATGCTTATATATGCCATCGCCCTTATCGTGATGATGCTTCTCAACTCTTCTGAAAAAGGCAGGGAATTTTTATCCAAGCTGAATTTCAGAAGTCTGGGCAGCCTGCTGAAGAATAGAGGCGCAAAAAAGGAGGTGCAGGGCAATGATGAATAATCAGGAAATTAAGAGCCATGAAACCAGATTTGTGCCGATTCCCAGCGTATCAATGCTGCCGGAAAGAGATATTGACAAGGGTCCTGTTCTGGAAGTCATGCATCTGGGCATAGACTTCGGCGGACTTACTGCCGTAGATGATTTTTCCATCGCAATAGGGAAAACCGAAATATCGGGTCTTATAGGTCCTAACGGAGCCGGCAAGACAACTGTGTTTAATATGCTCACCAACGTGTATGAACCTACTCGCGGAACTATAATGCTCAACGGAAAGACCACAGCCGGAAAGACTACTGCGCAGGTCTGCAAGATGGGTATTGCCAGAACATTTCAGAATATCAGACTTTTTTCCAGAATGTCGGTGCTGGACAATGTAAAGGTGGGATTCCATTCGAATATAGATACCAGTCTTTTTGAGTCCATAATCCATGGGGGCAAATATAAGCGCGTAGAAAAAGAAACAACGGAGATATCCATGGAACTGCTGAAGTTCTTCAATATGGAAGGACTGGCCAATGCGCAGGCCGGCAGTCTGCCTTACGGGGCACAGAGAAGGCTGGAAATAGTTCGCGCACTGGCAACAGAGCCGAGCATAATCCTTCTTGATGAGCCTGCAGCAGGAATGAATCCGTCAGAGACATCTGAACTTATGGAGAACATAAGAAAAATCAGAGATGAATTCCAGATAGCTGTACTTTTGATAGAGCATGACATGAACCTGGTAATGAACGTATGTGAGGGAATTGCAGTGCTGAATTACGGAAAGATAATAGCCAAAGGCACACCAAGCCAGATACAGGGCAATCCTGCAGTAATTGAGGCATATCTGGGAAGGAGGAAGGACAAATAATGTGCATGCTGAAAGTCGATGACCTTAACGTATATTACGGTAAGATACATGCGCTTAAGGGTGTATCCTTTGATGTAAACGAAGGAGAAATTGTTTCTCTTATAGGTGCCAACGGCGCAGGAAAGTCAACTACACTTAAAACCATATCAGGTCTTCTCAGAAGCAAAACCGGCGGCGTTACTTTTATGGGAGAGGATATCAGCAAGATAGATGCATATAAGCTGGTGGAAAAAGGTCTTGCCCATGTGCCGGAGGGAAGGAGAATATTCCTTCAGATGTCTGTAATGGAAAATCTTGAGATGGGGGCATATATTAAAGGCAAAGCTGATAAGGCTGACATTGAGTCGGTATTCGAGAAATTCCCCAGACTTAAGGAGAGAAAAAATCAGGTGGCAGGCACCCTGTCCGGAGGTGAACAGCAGATGCTGGCCATGGGAAGAGCTCTTATGAGCCATCCTAAGCTTCTGATGTTGGATGAACCCTCCATGGGTCTTGCGCCTATCCTTGTTGAACAGATCTTTGAGATTATCAAGGAGCTTAATGATGCAGGAACCACGATTTTGCTGGTTGAGCAGAACGCCGAGATGGCGCTGGAGGTTTCGGATCGGGCCTATGTAATAGAATCCGGAAGAGTATCATTGTCAGGAACAGGAGAGGAACTGAGAAACAGCGATACAATAAAAAAAGCATATCTTGGAGGCTGACCGCGAAGTCGGCCTCTTTTTTATAAAAAAGATTGAGGAAATTATTCCTCAATCCCTAAAAGATATTTGTCAAGAAGTTCTACGGCGTCTTCGATGCATCCGTCACAGCTTCTGAGAACCTGTCCCGTATGCACGCCTTTGATTTCGCTGCACACAATGGAAGAATTCTTTTTTGTGAATTCCTCGGTAAGCTTCTGCATCATTTTGTAACATTCGCGTTTTGTCTGAGGATGGTCCATGTTTCCGTCACTCATTTTCATACCTGTTACAAGAGCCATGGCTGATACGGCACCGCATGTACCCATGTTTCCCATGCCGAAGCCTAAAGGCTCAGCCACCTTGAATACCTGCTGAGGATCAGCCCCCATCACATTGCAGAATGAACATGCAACAGACTGTGCACAGTTAAATCCGCTTTTGTGGAGCATTAAAGCCTGCTCTTTTCTTGTCATAATATGTCACTCCTATCTGCATATAAATTTTGGGTTTTTATGTTTTATATCCTTGTCACGGATTACGGTTTCCGGCTTTGTTTCCAGCAGTTCCGGATTCCTGTAGAATTTCTTCAGTTCTTTGAAACATCTGCCATAGTAATGACCGTCGGCTATACGCTCATCAGTTACAATACCCAGTTCCATCACTTTATGCTCTTCTATGGTTTCGCCGTTTTTAAAAAGCTTCTTTACAGGCTGACCCATGGAAGCAAAAATTCCTGTAGTTCCGAATTCATATATATGATGATATACTGCTCCGGTTCTGATTGAAGCCAGATTGGTGACAAAGAGTGAAGTATGGAAAGGACTGGCATCAATAATGCTGAATGGCAGTGTGAAATGCTTGTCGATAAACTTCAGGAAGCTTACAGCAATACTTACAAGGCCGGGTATCCTGACAATTTTCTTTGCCAGCACATCCATTGGCGTTTCACTTCCGGTTTCCTGACTTTTTTCGATGGCACGGCTCAATTTGTCGTTTACAGTGAAAATGTCATCATCAAGATTAAAATAGACTTTGTTTACGGTGCTTCCTTCGCCGCTGTTGGTCAGCGTGACAAAAGAAACGCAGAAATGGTTGCGCGCATATATCCGCTTGTTCATTACAAATCTGTTAAGATATGGATTTTGTGACACAAGTCTTATGTAGCCGGCTATAATTATGGCCATATGGCTCATGGCAATACCTTTACGGCGGCATTTTCTGATATAATCCTGGAGCAGTTCCAGATCAAGGTCCTGCTTGATATAATTGCTTGCATCGTATCGCTTGTCCATCACATATGCTGCAATCTCATACATAGGATCATTTGTTAGAACTCTGTATCCATCGCTTCTGTACATTCTAATACCCCTCATTTATGTTTGTTTTGTGAAAAAGAACTTATGACGATTATACACTAAATTTGTCTACAAAACAAGGGATTGGATGATGCAGGTAAATATGTTATAATTTTCATATTAAAAAAACCTCAAAGGAGGCAGCCATGAGAAATACCCTTTTAACAGAAACTCAGTACAGAAACAGTCGATGGACAGGGGGAACCACCACGGAACTTGCAATTTTTCCGGAAACCTCCAGCTATATGGACAGAAATTTTATATGGAGACTGAGCTCGGCAGTTATAGACACGGAGGAGTCCGCCTTTTCAAAATTACCTGATTATGACAGAGTTCTTATGGTAATGGAAGGAGAAGTTGTCCTGAACTATGAAGGTCAGCGCGTTGCAAGGCTCAAGGCTCTGGAGCAGGACAGGTTTGACGGCGGCTGGGCCACCAGAAGCTATGGGAAGATAAAAGACTTTAATCTGATGGTAAGAAAGGGAAACGAAGGTTATCTGGACCTGATTTTTCCGGAGGAAAGAAAATCGGATTATACATCTTCTCAGGAAAGCGAAAAACCAAAGACGACTCACGCTCTGTACTGCTGCAAAGGATATGCGGTTGTAACAGCAGGCGGAAAAGATACCATGATAAAACCGGGGCAGATGCTTGTGATGGACTTTGAAACCGGTGAAAAGGCCGGCTATTCTGTCATGGGAGAGGGGACTCTGATACGCGCGCAAATTTTCTATGATGACATGGAAGGGGAAATAGGACCGGAGGTAATACCAAGGGAGCCTGCAACCTTTGAAGATTTCAAGAAATGTATTTATCTGGCCAACGTTCAGTTCAGATGGGCGAAATATCTGATCAAGAGTCTAAAAACCACCTGGTTTGATGAAGAACTCAGCAGAGCCATAAAGAAGGCCGAACGGTTCTACTTGACAAGCCTGGCATTTATGCTGGGAATAGTGGTAATAGGCGTGCTGATAGCGACTACTGAAATTTCCACTGCCGCATGCGTTGCTGCAATTATAGGGTGGACCCTGGTGGATTGCCTTCTGGTTTCGCCTTTGATATATATGGCCTTTGTACCTAAGCCCGTCAGCAGGCATATTAAAGATGTAGATAAGCTTACTCCATACGAAAAGAAAGTCAGAAATGAGGAACTTGGACGCAACGAACAGCTGGAAAGAACATTAAGCAAATACAAAAACAGCGGAAGAAATCTAGGAGAATAAAAATGAAAGAATTGAGGTTGGCTTTGCTGGGATTCGGCAATGCAGGCAGAGCCTTTGCAAAACTCCTTCTTGAAAAAGAAGAAAAAATAAAAGAGAGATTCGGATACGGGGTTTATGTAACGGCGATTGCAACCGGAACAAGAGGAAATATTGTGAATCCCCGAGGCATTGATCTGATGGAAGCACTAAGAGATATAGAGAGAGCCGGCAGATTCAGCAGTGGCACCGTTAACCTCACCACTATGGATATTGTGAAAACCGCGGATTATGATGTTCTGGTGGAAATGACACCGCTGAACATATTTACCGGACAGCCGGCCATATCCCATATTGAAGAAGCTTTCAGCCGCAGAAAGCATGTGATTACTGCCAACAAGGGCCCTATAGCCTGGAAGTATTCAGAACTGAACCGGAAAGCCTGCCGGGCAGGAGTAAAATTCTTTTATGAGACAACTGTCATGGACGGCACGCCTGTGTTCAACCTCGTGGATAAAACCTTGCAGATGGCAGAGGTGACAGAAGTAACGGGAATACTTAACAGTACAACAAACTTTGTACTGGAAGAACTGTCTAAAGGCGCAGATTATGACGATATAATGGAACGGGGACGCAGGAAGGGATTTATAGAAGCAGATCCGGCCATGGACATAGAAGGTTATGATGCTGCAGCAAAGATAACAGCCCTCCTCAATGTTCTTATGGATGCCGACATCACGCCGGATCAGGTGGAGCGCAAAGGCATAGAGGACATAACTTCTGAAGATATCAGAGCGGCTGAGTCAAGAGGGAATGTAATCAAACTGGTGTGCCGCGGCAGCCGTAAGGACGGTAAAGTGCATGCAAAGGTTGCACCTGAAGAGATCCCCGCAGGGGATATGCTGGCATCTGTCAACAGTACAACCTCTGTGGTGTCCATAACAACAGACCTTATGAAAACCATCTCCATATTCGAGCACGAACCGGAAATAGAGCAGACTGCCTACGGAATTTTTGGGGATATGCTGAGAGTAATAAGTGAATAAAAAACAGCTTCCGAAGAAGGCGGTATGTCGTTTTCTCCGGAAGTTCTGTTTTTTGAATCTATTACATGGCTGCAAGGATGCTGTCCACATCTTCATCTGTAGTGCCCCAGCTGATTACCAGACGGATGACCGAACTGCTGTCATCATAAGGGGCCCATGTGTAAAAGAAAAAGTCCTTTTCAAGCTCTGCAATTTTATCATTTGGGACTATTACAAAGACCTGATTGGTCTGATGAGGTATCCAGAGCTTATACCCCTTTTCCTGCACACCTTCTGCCAGCCTTATTGCAAGAGTATTTTCGTGGCGTGAAAGGCGATAGTACAGCGAGTCTTCACCGCCCCGGAGCAGCGCCTTAAGCTGTACGGCAATAAGTCTGCCCTTTGCAAGTAGCGCGCATGCCCTCTTGACCATGTAGCGGAAGTGATCGTTTATCTCATCGTTGAGGATGATAAGAGCCTCCCCGAACAGAGCGCCTATCTTGGTGCCGCCTATATAAAAGGCATCAGTGAGGTTTGCCAGGTCTTTCAAGGTGACATCGTTTCCCGGCCATGTAAGAGCTGTGCCCAGACGAGCACCGTCAGCGTAAAGATAGAGATTGTTCTTTTTGCAGCAGTCGTGAAGAGCCTGAAGTTCAGCCTTTGTGTATACCCCGCCGTTTTCAGTAGGATGGGTTATGTAGACCAGTTTAGGGATCACTGTGTGTTCATCCTCGTGATGCAGAAGTATTTTTTCAATGTCCGCAGGGCGAAGTTTGCCGTCTTTTGTAGGTGAGGCAAAAACCCTGTGACCTGTAGCCTCCACAGAACCGGTTTCATGAACGTATATGTGACCGGAATCGGCTGAGATAGCGCCTTCATAAGGACGCAGAGCAGCAGCTATTGTAATGGTGTTTGTTGGAGTTCCACCTACCAGAAAGTGAACATGGGCATCGGGTTTGCCGATCATCTCTCTGATCATATCAGCAGTTTCATATGAGAAATCGTCTTCACAGTATCCGTCTGTATGTTCCATGTTGGTGGCCATAAGAGCCTCCATGACTTCCGGATGAGCACCCAGACTGTAATCACTTCTGAAATAAATCATTTGCAAAACCTCCTTGATGTGTAAATGCAGTTATCTGATTTAAATTATATTGCACTGCAGTGTGTTTTGCAATTATAAAACGGCCTTTAGGGCCGTTTATTTTTCTCTTGCTGACTTATACTTCTCACGGGTAGCCATACCGCCGCGCAGATGGCGCTCAGCTTTGTTGTTTTCAAGAACCTCTTTAACTTCCCCGGCAAGACCGGGATTTATTTCAAGGAGTCTTTCTGTTACATCTTTATGTACGGTGGATTTGCTGACGCGAAACTTTTTCGCCGCCGCTCTTACGGTAGAATTGGTATCTATTATGTACTGAGCCAGCTCCAACACTCTTTCTTCTATGTAATCCTTCATCGTCAGACACACACTCCTTATTTCTTCGTTAAGACAATATATGCGTGCTATAATAAAATATGATGTTGAATTTGGCTCATAATAAAGGCATAATAAAAGAATATACATGATAGAGGTATGAGGCATGACGGACCGGATTATTTATGAAAAAGAGATAAATATGAAAAATATTCTCACATTTACGGTGCCTACCATGGTGAGAATGGTTTTTATATCCATGTACACCATTGTAGACGGAATTGTGGTGTCGAACTTTGTGGGAAGCGTGGGTCTGTCAGCCATAAATATTGTATATCCTGTGCTTAACATATGCATGGCTCTGGCTTTTATGCTTTCAGCAGGAAGCAATGCAGTTATAGGGAAAAAGCTGGGGGAAGGAAAGAGAGAAGAAGCCTGTAGCTTTATGACACTGACGGTTATTATAAATGTGACGGCAATTATAGCGCTTACAGCCCTTTTTCTCATGTGGGACGAAGAAATATATATGATGCTGGGCTCAGACGAGGAACTGCTTCCTTATTGTGTTGAATATGGAACAGCCATAGTAATGGGAGGACCCGTATGGGTTATGCAGGTTTTGTTCCAGAGCTATCTTGTAACTGCTGACAGGCCCGGCATGGGGCTTGGTCTGTCGGTGGCGTCGGGAGTGCTGAATATAGTCCTGGATCTTTTCCTGGTGGGAGTTTTGGACATGGGACTTACAGGGGCAGCTCTGGCATCAGTTTCAGGTATGGTGGTGGGAGGAATAATTCCTCTGACGGTATTTTTCAGTAAAAAAAGTTTGCTTCATTTCAGCAGGCCTGTATGGAAAGGACATGAATTTCTGCAGGCCATGGGTAATGGGGCCTCTGAGATGGTTTCAAATTTCGCCAGTGCCGTTACCACGACTCTTTTTAATCTTCAGATGATGGCACTGGTAGGTGAAAAGGGTGTTGCGGCAATAAGCGCCATACTTTATCTGCAGTTTATTTTTGTGGCCGTGTTCTTTGGATTTGTATCGGGTATTGCGCCTGTAATAAGCTACAATTACGGAGCCGGCAACAAGGCCAACATTCGAAAATCATTTATCGTTTCTATAAGAATAGTTCTTTTGTCTTCGGCTGCAATGTTTGTTCTGGCCGAAATACTGGATGAAGCAATGGTGTGGATATTTGCTTCTCATGATGAAGCCCTTTCGGAGCTTATGATATATGGATTCAGAATAATAGCACTCAGTATATTGTTTACAGGGCCTAACGTCTTTGCATCGGGCTTCTTTACGGCTCTGAATAACGGACGCGCTTCCGCTCTGGTTTCGCTGCTGAGGACCTTTATATTTGAAGCCGGGGCTTTGATTATCATGCCGTACTTTTTCGGAATAGACGGAGTCTGGTGGGCTCTTCCTGCAGCAGAGGCAGGGGCAGTGGTCATAGCCGTGATAATGCTCGTAAGATACAGAAATATCTATGGATATGGGAAAGCCTCCATTCTTACGAAAACAGACTGACTCCCAGAGGAAGCCACAGAGGAACCAGGAAAGTGAGAATGGTTCCGCTTATAAGAGCCACCATTCCAAGCTCCGGACCTACGGCTCCGGTAACCGGAACCAGCATGGTGTCCATACATCCGGCAGCTCCCGAAGCAATGGGGCTGCCTTTGCTTATCTTTGTCAGCAGAGGGAGAAGTATTACCGTAAAGACGTCTCGGGACACATTGACAACAAAGCCGTAAGTACCGGCCTCAACCCCAAAGCTTTCTGTGAGAAATGCACCGGTGAGGCTGTAATAGCCCATTCCGCCGGCAGAGACTGCAGACCAGCTGAGGGGAACATCCAGAACAAGTCCGCTGATAATACCACCGAGAACGCAGCCGGCAAAGATGGCAAGGGGCATAAAAAGAATTCTGAAGCCCAGTTTCTTTATGTACTGAAATACTCCCTTGTTGGAGCCAAGGCTTACGCCCACCCCTGTATAAAGGAATATCAGTGAGATAGTGAGAGTAGTGCCAAGTATGGAACCGTTCATATGGCAAAGCAGGGTGCATCCCATTACTATTCCGGTAATGATGCATCCCGGCATGATAACTACAAGAGGAGAAAACTTTCGGTCATCTGCTGAGGCAGCATCTATTTCATTTTCGGCGGCAACCTGCAGACGAATCTTTTCAAGGGGCATTACGGTGGCTTCGCATATCCTGACAAGAAGCACGCTGCAGCCTATGGCTGACAGAGAAATAATCAGGCAGTTCAGACCTATCTGGCCCAGATTGGACATCACCTCTTTGCTGGTACCTATATTAAGGCCGATGACCAGCATAAGCAGAATCAATGCGACGTTGGTGGCTATGTCAAAGACCTTCAGAACAGACTGAGGAAGACCTCGCCAGTTTATCACAGCTCCCAGAGTCAGGCAGATAAAAGGTACATATATGTTCATATCACGCCTCCGATTTAAAATTTAATGATCATATCATACCACACGGCTTCGCCATGGGATGATTCCGATATTCCTTCCTCACAAAAGCCGAATCTCTTGTAAAATCCCAGTTTTTCTTCCTTGCATGCCAGAATCATTGTTTAAAATCCGGCGGTGCGGGCATAAGAAAGCCCTTCTTTTATAAGTGCTTCTGCAATACCTTGCCCCTGGAAAGACGGGGAAGTGGCAACAGACAGCAAAGCAAAGCTACTTCCTTGGGGGTAAGGCTCGTTATGATACATCTCGTCTCCGATTCCTGTTCATGTAACCGGTCTTCCGGTCAGAAAAGCCACGGCAGTTCCTTCTGCTTCGGCGATAAAAAAGCATTCAGGGAAATGCTTAAGCCTGTAGGGATATGTATCAGGAGAAGCCGCCTCTGCCGGAGGAAAGGCTGCCAGTTCCATGGAGTAAACGGACTTCATATCACTTTCTTTCGCATGTCGTATTATCATGGTTGCCTCCTTAAAATACAGATTCTTTTTTACTTAAGTATATTCTTTGAACCCAGGCGGTCAATGACCATGGCCGGAAATGCACCTGCAGGGCTTGTTTTGCCGTGGTTTTTCGTAAGACGAAAGATCCGGCTTTCCATGAAGGCCTATGCGGCGTACGAGAGCAGAAGTGCAATTGTGAGGCATGTGGCTCCTGTAAGCTGCCGGCTGGCCGAGCCTTATGCTGTCGCTGATAATCATAAATGATATCTCCACATACAAATTATATTTCAAAAATATTGAAATGTAAAACGAAAACAGTCGAAAAATGCATGGTGCCACAAGCAGCCCTTTTGAATGGGTACCGGACCCTGCAGGTCTTTGAAAATGTAACAAAATGTAACAAAATGATTGTTGACAGCATACAAAAAAAGTGTTAGACTCACTTACAACAAGTTAAGACAACAAACCTTTGACGGAGAAGTAAAACTAATTGCAGTCCTCACAGCGAATCCGGGGTGGTGGGAGCCGGACAGACAACGGATTAGTATAATGGCCTCCCGAGGGCGAGGGGAAAGACCGCGGCAGAACATTTTACATACATATGACGCGGTACAAGTATCTGAGACGAGTTTCCTGCGTCAGTGGAAAGGAGTGTGATGGCACTCTGCGTGAGGTGGATTCTGCATATGCAGAATCAAACAAGGTGGTACCGCAGGCTTATAACCTGTCCTTGATGAGAGGACAGTTTTTTTTTTTGGAAACCATATCGGCCGATAAGCAGAGACACTTCAATTAAAACTTTAATTGAAAAGGAGAAAGAAAATGAAAAAAGTAACGGCAATCTTATTGGTACTGGCAATGGTTATGATGATGCTCTCGGGATGCGGGAGCAAGAACGCAGAAAGCGGGGACGAGATGTTTAAAGTGGGGATTATACAGCTGATGGAGCATCCTTCCCTTGACACTATCAGAGAGAGCATTATAGAGGGCCTGGAAGATGAAGGTTATGTAGAGGGTAAAAATCTGAAAATCGAATATCAGAACGGACAGAATGATATGTCCACCATGAAAAATATAGCTCAGACCTTTGTCGGAGATGAGTGCGATGTAATAGTGGCTATTGCAACCCCTGCGGCCCAGGCGGCTCTCAGTGAAACAACGGAGATACCTATTGTGTTCGCAGCCATAACCGACCCTGTGGGGGCAGGCCTTGTGGACAGCCTTGATAACCCGGGAGGAAATGTTACCGGAACATCTGACGAGGTTTCAGCAGAGATGATAATGAACCTGGCAAAAGATATCACTCCGGACTTCAAGACTATCGGGGTTCTTTATAATATAGGTGAAGACAATTCCGTATCTGTGGTGGCTCAGCTGAAGGAATATGCCGGGGAGAACGGATACAAAGTGATTGAGTCCACAGTGACAAATACCGGAGAAGTTCAGCAGGCGGCTCAGTACCTGGCGGATAAAGTGGATATCGTATTTTCCCCTATCGATAATACGGTGGCATCGTCCATGGCTGTGGCTACAGAAACTTTTAATAATGCAGGAATTCCGTTCTATGTAAGTGCGGACTCCATGGTAAACGACGGCGGCCTTGCAACGTGCGGAATAGATTACACCGTTCTCGGCAGAGAAACGGCAGCAATGATTGCCGACATTCTGGAAGGTGCAGATCCGGCAGCAATGGCAGTAAGAAAAATGTCAGAGATGAGCGTTTATGTCAATAAAGAAACAGCTAAAGCCCTGAATATTGAGATACCCCAGGCGATTCTGGATAAGGCAGTGCTTTTCCCTGAAGAATAAGGGACAGCCCTGAATATAAAGATAACAAAGGAGACAATTGTTATGATGACTTTGACAGCCCTTCTGGGGGCACTGGAGCTGGGAACCATATATGCAATCCTGGCCCTTGGAGTGTTTCTCTCCTTCAGAACTCTCAACATGCCGGATCTTACGGTAGATGGTTCCATTGTGACCGGCATGGCAGTTTCTGCAGTTATGTGCGCGACAGGGGTAAATCCCTTTATAAGCCTGCTATGTGCATTTGCTGCAGGCTCAGCAGCCGGACTTGTTACAGGAATATTACACACCAGACTGAAAATACAGGCAATCCTCGCAGGCATACTGGTAATGCTTGCATCTTATTCGGTCAATTTGAGGATTATGGGCAAGACTCCTAATATACCTCTGACCAAGAGCGAGACCGTATACAAGATGGCTGACAGAATATTGCCTCCAAAATATTCCGGAATAATACTGGGAGTAATAGTCCTTGCAGCAGTGATAGCTGTACTTTACCTTTTCCTTCAGACAAGGATAGGATTTGTCTTCAGAGCCACGGGTGATAATGAAGACATGGTAAGGGCTGCCGGGGTTTCAGGAGAAAATATGAAACTTCTGGGGCTGGCACTTTCCAATGGTCTTGTGGGCCTTGCGGGAGGAATGCTGGCTCAGAATCAGGCTTTTGCCGACATAAGCAGCGGCACCGGCATGATGGTCATAGGATTGGCATCCGTAATACTGGGAGAGGTTGTCTTCGGCACGTCAACATTGCTCAGGAGACTGATATCAGCAGCACTTGGAGCGGTTTTGTACAGAATAATAATTTCACAGGCATTATATCTGGGAATGGAATCCAGTGACCTGAAGCTTGTATCCGCTGTAATAGTTGCGGCAGCTCTGTATCTGGGTCTTCTGGGTGAAAGAGGTGCCAAAATAAGAAGAAAGAGAGGACAAAATGGAAAAGCTGCTTCAAATACATAATCTGAAAAAAGTCTTCGGAGCGGGGACCATAAATGAGAAAACTGCCATCAGAGATTTGTCTTTGGAACTATCTGCAGGAGATTTTCTTACCGTAATAGGAAATAACGGAGCAGGAAAGTCAACTCTTCTTAATTGCATAGCCGGAGTTTTTCCGGCAGACGAAGGAGAAATCCTGCTGGATGGCAGAAATATAACAAAAATGCCCGAATATAAGAGGGCGGCATATATAGGACGTGTATTTCAGGACCCTCTTAAAGGTACAGCTTTTGACATGACCATAGAAGAAAATCTTGCAATTGCGGCAGCCAAGGGAAAGTGCAGAGGCCTGCAGCCCGGAATAACCAGGGCTGATAAGAAAGAATTTCGAGAAAAACTGGCTTCTCTCGGCATGGGACTGGAAGATAAGATGACACAGAAAGTTAAACTGCTTTCCGGCGGTCAGAGGCAGGCACTTACACTTTTCATGGCGGTTATAGCTGAGCCGGAGCTCCTTTTGCTGGATGAGCATACCGCAGCACTGGATCCTGCAGCAGCAGAAAAAGTGCTGTCCCTTACTGAAGAGTTTGCCTACGGAAAAAAGATGTGTACACTGATGATAACTCATAACATGAAAGATTCCCTGCATTATGGAAACAGAACAATTCTGATGCAGGATGGAAAGATAGTGATGGACCTGGAAGGAGAAGACAGAAAGAACATGACAGTAGAAAAACTTGTCGAAAAGTTCAGCATAGACAATGATCGTATGCTTTTGTAAGGGGGAAGTCAAGTATGGATGGTAGAGTTGGTACTGCGCCGGATACAAGAAGCGCCAGCGTTCTGGACATAGCTGTTATTGTGGCTATAATAATATTATGGCTGTCTGCTGCATTCCTGATGAATGTCAGAGAACTTCTGTGGGATCGTTCCACATCGCTTCTTATGGAGATGACTGAGCAGAGAGCCTTGTTTCTGGAAAATTACGGTTTTGCAGAGAGAGAAGGCAAATATGTAAACTTTTATCAGGGGGAAGGCACATCTTGCGTTATAGATACCTCGGGAGAAATCATTTCCGAACACATAATGAAGGATGAGGGAGGAAATTCAAGAAGCCTGATAAAAAGTCTGGAAATGGAAGATAATAGCACGGCGGATATTAAGTCATTTTCGGAAGATATAAAAGCCGGGAGAAAAGGACTGCGCGTACTTGATTACAAAGGAGAAAGCACGGTGTTCTCATATACTGCCATTCAGGGGCATGATGACCTGATTTTTGTGGCCATGGTTCCGGAGAAAACCGTTACAAGCCAGAGCGATGAGATAATGACCGATGCTGTGGTTCTTATAGCATGCATAATATCAGGAATTTTTGTTATGATTATGCTGTATTTTGCCAGAAATAAGAAAAATACAGGAAGGCTGTACAATCAGGCCAGATACATAAACTATTTATATAATATTATTCCTGCAGCAGTGGCGTTACTTAAGATTGAAAGCCCCTACGAAGTGATAGATCTCAACAGAGAGGGCAGGCGATATGCCGGTTATTGGGGAAAAGAAGACGAAAAGCTGATGCATTTCAGAAATCTTGCGGAAGTCATATGTGAGGAAGATTATTCAAAAGTAATGGATGGCGTCAGAAACCTCAGAAAAGAGGGAGATCGTACGCATCTGGACTGCAGACTGCGAAAGGTCGGAGGCAAAGAATTCTGTGTATCGGGCATAGTAGAAAGGATTAAAGACTCCGAGGGACATCCGGTTCTGATTGCTGCATATATAGATATTACTGCCAGAAAAGAGGCAGAAGAGCTTGTAAAAGCCATGCAGAAAGAAGAAAACATTTCCCTTCTTACAGCTCTTTCAAATATATATCCAATAATTCTGAATATAAACCTTTCAAAAGATTCAGTTAAAGTAATATTTGAAAGAGAAAATTCCGGGGGGCTGCAGCACCCATGTGCCAGATACAGCGACATGTACCATGCCATGCTGGAAAAGGCTCACCCGGAAGACAGGGAAGAATTCCAAAAAAAATTCTCGCCGGAAAATCTTACAGACAATTTATCAGAAAACCATAAAGAATGCAGCATGGAAGTCAGGGGGAAGCTGTCTGACGGAGAATATCACTGGATATTCGTCCAGATGGTATCAATAGAAAATTCTTATAGTGACGAAAAAATTGCAGTTATGCTGTCCAGAAAAATAGATGAAGAAAAGTACGAGGAAAAACAGCAGAAAGAAGCTCTGCGAGGCGCGCTGGAAACCGCGCAGACAGCAAGTAAAGCCAAGGGGCAGTTCCTTTCCAACATGTCTCACGACATAAGAACTCCTATGAATGTGATTATGGGAATGGCAGCCATAGCATCAAAGAACATCGGTGACAGAGAGGTTGTCAGCGACTGCCTTAACAAGATAAACATTTCCGGCAAACACCTTCTGGGGCTGATAAATGATGTGCTGGATATGGCAAAAATAGAAAGCGGAAGAATATCACCTAATGTTGTGGAATTTAATCTGAAGAAGGTGATGGAAAATTCACTGGAATTTGTAGAAGCAGAAGCGGAAAGAAAAGGACTTGAAGTCAAGGTCGAGATAGACATGGATGATGTTGAATCTGTAACAGGAGATCCTCTCAGGCTGCAGCAGATCCTTATAAACATACTGAGCAATGCGGTGAAATACACCGAGAAGGGCGCAATTACTGCAAGAGCATGGAAAGAAGAAAGCCGCCAGGAAGGATATATAAACTATGTTTTCCAGTGCAGCGATACCGGAATAGGAATGAGCCGGCAGTTTCTTGACAAGATCTTTGACCCTTTTGAACGAGCTGAAACGTCTACCGAAAGCAGGGTGATCGGAACCGGGCTGGGCATGTCCATAACAAAAAATCTTATTGACATGATGAATGGGGAAATCAAGGTTAAAAGCCGTCTGGGGCAGGGCTCAGTGTTTACGGTGCGGATACCTCTTAAAACTTCCAATCCGGAGATAGAAAACGAAAGAAATGATGAAACCCGGGAAAATGGGTACCGGGAAACCTGGGAAGGCAGAAGAATTCTTCTGGCGGAAGACAACATGATGAACAGGGAGATAACAAGGCACATGCTTAAAGATACCGGCCTTATCATAGACGAGGCGTGCAACGGAGCAGAGGCTGTGGAAAAAGTCTCTGAAGCAGAAGCCGGATATTACTGCCTGGTGCTTATGGATATCCAGATGCCGGTGATGGACGGATATCAAGCGTCCGGTATAATAAGAAATCTGGAAGATCCGGAAGTTGCTGCAATCCCCATAATTGCCATGACCGCTGATGCCTTCGAAGACGATGTGAGAGCTGCAGCAGCTGCAGGCATGAACGACCACATATCAAAACCGGTAAACTGGGAAAAACTGAAAATCGTTATGAGCAAGTTTATTCGCTGAAAATAAATGTACTCTGAACATATATTTTGCATGCAAAGGCCAAGGCAAAGCTATCCATCAGGAACTTCTGCTCACGGCCTTTTTCTGACAGATTATCCACATGTATGCTTCCGCTGAACACGGAAACAAGGGCATTTTCCACTGCGTCACAGAATCTGTTATATGTAAGGGCATTGTCCGGCAGGGCAAGACCCATTTCTATCAATTTCTTTATGTCTTCTGTGGAAAAGCAGTTTTTCAGAATGTAAACCACAATTATCATGGCCACTGAAAGCCTAGAATATTTTTTACCTGACGGCGGCAGTATAATTTTGGCTTTAACATAGTTATTGACCATATTTTTGGTCAGCGGCGCACATCCCATGTGCTTCCAGAAAACATCGAGAGATGAGTGAATAAAGGTAACGACCTGATCCATATAAAGATCAATGGAAGGAAGCTCTTCCCAGCGTGGTATGTGCAGATGCGATCTGATATTATCAGAAGTAAAAACAATTTTGTCCATAAAATGATCTCCATATATTTTTACATAATATTTTAGCACATAAACAAGGGTAATGTAAAGATTGACATTGTAACAAATAAATGGTAATCTGGTATCTGAAACCAGATAGATTTCAAAAGGAGAACAGGTATGAGTTACGAGGAAATAAAAAAACAGGAAATGTTGTGGGCGGAGAAAGTTGTTTCCGACCTCAACAACAGCACAGATAAATATGTGGTTTACAAAACCAGCAGACCGATTACAGATATACGCCATATGCTCAGAACCAGTACAGAGCTTTATGGTGACAATGTGGCCTTCAGACAGCGTTTTGAAAAAAATGAGCCTTACAGAGAAATAACATATAAAGAAGCTTTTGAAACGGTCAATGCGCTGGGAACCGCTCTGACGAACATAGGTCTTAAAGGAAAAAGAATAGCGGTGATAGGCGAAAACTGTTATCAATGGGCGACTTCTTATCTGGCAGTTATATGCGGAACCGGTGTGGTTGTGCCGCTGGATAAAGAGCTGAGTGCCATGGAACTGAAACAGCTGGTAATTGAAGCGGAAGTTTCAGCAGTGATGTTTACAAAAAAGTACAGAGAAATCTTCAAAGAGATGAAGACCTCGGGAGATACAGATATAGAGATACTTGTGGATCTTACAGGCGACGATGAGGAAGAAGGCATTTTTAAGTGGATCAACCTTGTTGCAGAGGGCAGGATGCTGCTGGATGGCGGAGATAGAAGCTTTGTGGAGGCTGAAATAATAGCCGATGAAATGAGCGAACTTCTTTTTACGTCCGGGACTACAGGAATTGCCAAGGGAGTAATGCTTTCACACAAAAACATATGCTTCGATCTTATGATTGCACCGACTATCCTCAATGTAAATACATGGGATATCTTCTTCTCTGTGCTGCCGATACATCATACTTATGAAGGAACCTGCGGATTCCTCATGCCGCTTTACAAAGGAGCATCTATCGCGTATTGCGAAGGACTCAAATATATTGTAAAGAACCTGGCAGAAGTAAGCCCTACGATGTTCCTGGGCGTGCCGGCGCTCTTTGAGACATTGTACAAGACAATAATGCGAAATGTGCGCAAGCAGGGCAAAGAAGGCCTTGTGAAGAAGGTAATGTCCGTGAATAAAGTCACCAGAAAGATCGGACTGGATCTGAACAAGTTGCTTCTCAAGGATATCCTCAAGGTTTTCGGAGGACGCATGAGAGTCCTCATTTCCGGAGGAGCCGCCATAGATCCGGCTATTCTGCAGTTCTTTAACGATCTGGGATTCATTGCCGTACAGGGATACGGTCTCAGTGAATGTGCCCCTATGGGTGCGTTAAATCCTGATAACCCTAAATACATGAGGAACTCCTCTGTAGGACATATTCTTCCGGGAATGCAGGTGAAAATTGTGGATAAGGACGAAGACGGAATTGGGGAAATATGCCTCAAAGGCGATAATGTAATGCTTGGATATTATAAAAATCCGGAGGAAACAGCCAGAACTGTGAGAGACGGATGGTTCTACACAGGAGACCAGGGATATGTGGATGAAGAGGATTTCATATATATCACCGGCCGCAAGAAGAACGTAATCATAGCCTCCAACGGAAAAAATGTATTCCCTGAAGAGCTTGAGTATTATCTCTCTCTGAGTCCGTTTATTGCTGAATCAATGGTATGGGGAGCAGAGGATGAAAGATCCGGCGACATCGTTATAGTGGCAGCAATAAGACCTGAAACAGATGATATCCGGGAAGTCCTGGGAGACGAGAAAGCTGATGATCCTGAGACCGTAAAGGAACTTCTCTGGAAGGAAGTTGACAAGGTAAATGAGCAGATGCCGATGTTCAAGAAAATCAAGAAAATCGTTGTGAGAAACGAAGAATTTGAAAAGAACACCAGCAAAAAGATAAAGAGGTTTGCAGAGGCAAACAAAAAAATGCAGTAATGTACCAAGAGGATGCCATGGGCATCCTCTTTTTCATGCACTATTCATGCACATTATGCCTCTCTGTCGTAGGCTACCAGAGTTACTTTTTTACCGGTGGCGTTATAAATTTCTTCTTCGGCTCCGGAAATGAGAGAGATATCCTCAGGCCTGAGTTCAGCATATTTGATATTCATTTTGTTCACCTCCTGTGTTGCAAAATTTTATATACTTAAATATCATTAAATTTTCACTCAGAAATATTCTAAACGAATTGAAAAAAAGGAGAAATTTATATATAATGTTTTGAGAAATGTAAATGATAGATAGTATAGCCAAAGTGCGACTCATTATATTTGCATAAATTAAGTTTTGAAAGGAGATTAGGAATGGGATTTGCCAGTGAAGTAGGAATAGACCTGGGTACAGCTAATGTGCTGGTGTATATAAAAGGTAAAGGCATAGTCCTTAACGAACCGTCGGTGGTGGCAATCAACAACGACACCGATGAGATTCTTGCTGTAGGGGAGGAAGCCAGACAGATGCTGGGAAGAACTCCCGCCAATATCGTCGCCATCAGACCTCTCAGAGACGGAGTAGTTTCAGATTACGATATTACAGAAAGAATGCTCAAGTATTTCATCAGGAAAACATGTGGAAACGGAAGATTTTTCAAGCCGAGAATCATGGTGTGCGTTCCAAGCGGAGTAACCGAGGTTGAAAAGAGAGCTGTAAGAGAGGCTGCAGAGCAGGCGGGGGGCAAGGATGTCTTTCTGATGGAGGAGCCTGTGGCGGCTGCCATCGGAGCAGGTCTTGATATAAGCAAACCTGACGGCGTAATGGTAATAGACATAGGCGGAGGAACCACCGATATTGCAGTTATTTCTCTGGGAGGAATAGTTGCCAGCACATCGGTGAAAATGGCCGGGGATAAATTTGACGAAGCCATAGTCAAGTATATGAGAAAAACTCATAAGCTGTATATCGGAGAGAGAACAGCAGAAGAACTGAAACTTACCATAGGCACAGCCTTCCCGAGAGAAGAAGCAGTAAGCAGGGAGTGCAGAGGCAGAGATCTGGTCACAGGCTTGCCAAAGAGTGTTGAAGTAACATCAGAAGAAATAATGGAAGCTCTTGAAGAGCCGCTGCATGAAATCTGCGAGGCTGTTCATAATGTGCTTGAGAGAACGCCGCCTGAACTGGCTGCCGATATCAGCAACTCAGGAATAGTCCTTACCGGCGGCGGTGCGCTTATGTACGGCATTGACAAGAGAATCGAAGACAGAACGGGAATCAAGGTCATCGTTGCAGAAGATCCTAAGTCCTGCGTCGCCATCGGCACAGGAAAAGCTCTTAATGAGCTGGATTCTCTCAAAACAAATTCCCTTAACAGAAAGGCGCCATACCTCTAGGAAATGAAACTTGAACTGATTGTAACAGCAACCTTCGGTCTTGAGGCTCCCGTAAAAAGAGAGATAGAAGCCCTGGGATACAAGATAATAAAATCCGAAGACGGAAAGATAACTTTTGTAGGAGACGAGAGAGCCATAGTCAGAGCCAATCTCTGGCTGAGATGTGCCGATCGGGTTCAGATAAAGATGGCAGAATTTACAGCTCTCGAATTTGAGGACCTGTTTCAGCAGATAAAGGCTGTTCCGTGGGAGGAATGGATACCGCCTGACGGAAGATTTGTTATCAACGGTTCTTCGGTTAAATCAAAGCTTTTCAGTGTTCCGGCATGTCAGTCTGTAGCAGAAAAGGCTGTAGTAGAAAGGCTGAAGGAGATTTATGGCATAGAACATTTTGAAAAGTCAGGAGCACTCTACGATATCAAGATAACCCTGCTCAAAGACAGGGTTACGGTGACGCTGGACACAACGGGACCGGGACTTCACAAAAGAGGCTACAGGCAGAATGCGGTAGCTGCACCGATAAAAGAAACACTGGCGGCAGCCATGATAAGTCTTTCTTTCTGGAAAGCAGGCCGAATTCTGGTAGATCCGTGTTGCGGATCCGGAACCATACCTATTGAAGCTGCAATGATAGCGCGCAATATCGCCCCGGGATTAAACCGCAGTTTTGTGTCTGAAGAATGGGAAGCAGTCCCTGCGTCCCTTTGGAAAGAGGAACGCAGAAAAGCTTTCGAAGCAATGGACTGGGACAAAGAACTGGAGATCTATGCTTTTGATACAGATAAGCATGCCATAGCTGCTGCAAAAGAAAATGCGGCAGAAGCAGGTGTTGACGAAGATATAAGGTTCGTTAACGGCGACGGGGGAAAAATCAGTTTTCCGGGCAGAGAAGGAGGAATAATAATCACAAATCCTCCTTACGGAGAGAGAATAGGAGATCGGGAGTCCATAGACAGGCTTTATGAGGGGTTTGCAGCTTTCCTCAGAAGTAATCCCACATGGTCTCTGTTTGTAATAACTCCGGATAAGACCATCGAGCAGAAGGTATTCGGACGTCCTGCGGACAGACGCAGAAAACTTTTTAACGGTCGTATGGAAGTATGTTATTACCAGTATCACGGGAAAAAGCCTGACAGACTCACAGATAAATAAGAAAAATTCGGAACGCTTGTCAAGTTATGGCAGGCGTTTTTGTTATGTTTAAATTCAAAAAACAGGGTGCTATATTTGCCTGAGTTTTTGGGCAAGATTATCTAAGAAGGAAAAATTTCAGAAAAAGAAGGAGAAATGAAAAATGGCTGTAAATTTAAAAGGGCGAAGCTTCCTGACGCTGATGGATTTTTCGCCGGAGGAAATAAGGTACCTTCTTGATCTTGCAAAAGACCTGAAGAGCAAAAAAAGAGCCGGAATAAAAAGTGAAATGCTGAAGGGAAAGAATATCTGTCTTCTCTTTGAAAAGACATCCACAAGAACAAGATGCGCCTTTGAGGTGGCATGTCATGAAGAAGGAGCACATGTGACATTCCTTGACAGCAAGAGTTCTCAAATGGGCAAAAAAGAGTCTTTGGAGGATACGGCTAAGGTACTGGGAAGATTTTATGACGGAATTGAATATCGTGGATATGATCAGAAGGTAGTGGAAAAACTTGCTGAATATTCAGGCGTTCCGGTATGGAACGGACTTACCGATGTGGATCATCCCACACAGATTCTTGCGGACATGATGACTATTGAGGAACATGTACAGAAACCTCTTGGACAGGTTAAGGTGGTCTTCTGTGGTGATGTGAGAAACAATATGTCGTATGCATGGATGCAGGGATGCGCCAAGATGGGAATGAAATTTGTCGCTTACGGACCTGAGAAGCTGGCTCAGGATGTAGACAGCAAGGTGTTGAAACAGGCAGAAGAGGAGGCCAAGAAAACGGGAGCATCCATAGAAATATCCTCTAAAGAAAGCTGCCTTGAGGGGGCAGATGTTATATATACGGACATATGGGCATCTATGGGAGAAGAAGACAAGATACCGGAGAGAGTCAAGCTGCTGACACCTTTCCGAGTAACATCAGATATGCTTGCCGCAACACGTAATCCACATGTGATCTTTATGCATTGTCTGCCTTCCTTCCACGATTTTGAGACAAGCCTTGCAAAAGAGCAGAAGGAAGCAGGATATGATATCCGGGAAGTAACAGATGAAGTTTTCCGCGCGGCATGCTCCAAGGTGTTTGACGAAGCGGAAAACAGAATGCACACAATAAAAGCCGTAATTGCTGCGACTATATCATAATTGCGGGGAGGTGATATTATGCATCCCGGAATTCACAATTATTCTGAAATAGGAAAACTTAACCGGGTGCTTCTTCACAGACCGGGCAGGGAGATAGAAGCTCTTACGCCGGCCACAATGGAAAGACTTCTGTTCGATGATGTTCCATATCTTAAGGAAGCGCAGCGTGAGCACGATAAATTCGCCCAGGTTCTGAAAGAAAACGGTGTAGAAGTAATATATTACGAGAATGAAACTGCCAAGGCGCTGCAAAAAAGAGAAGTGCGCGCCGAGTTTGTTGACAGAATGATAGAATTGAGTTCTGTCGAGTCAGAAGGGATGAAGATGGCGCTTAAAGAGTTTCTTATGAGCCTGTCCCCGGAAAAAATGGTGGAGGAGATTATAGCCGGTGTCAGGCGCCAGGATCTGGGAGAAGTCAAAACCGGGTCTCTGGCAGATTTTACCAGACATGAGTATCCTTTTGTTATGGATCCCATGCCCAATCTGTATTTTACGCGGGATCCGGGAGCCTGTATCGGAAAGGGGATAAACATTCACCACATGCATACTCCTGCCAGACGCAGGGAAGCACTGCTCCTTAAATATATGTTTCTTTATGATCCGGATTTTGCGGGAGAGGGAGATCGCCAGTGGTACGACATATATGATGACTTTTCCGTAGAAGGCGGAGATGTGCTGGTATTATCTAAAGAAGTGGTAGCCATAGGTCACTCAGAGCGAACCACTGTTGCAGGTATAGAAAATTTTGCTTCCAATCTCCTTTTCCAATCAGGATTCAAGAAGGTCATAGTCTTTGATATTCCAAAATGCCGGGCCTTTATGCACCTGGATACGGTATTTACCATGGTTGACTACGACAAGTTTACTATCCATCCTGAGATAGAAGGGCCACTGTCAGTGTATGAAATAACCGCCGGTAAAGGAGGATCACTGGAGTTTAAGACTATGACGGAAGAACTGCCCAAGCTGTTGGCTGTTGAGCTGGGGCTTCCGTCGGTGGAGCTGATAAGATGCGGAGGCGATGATATGATTGCAGCAGCCAGAGAACAGTGGAACGACGGTTCCAATACCCTCTGCATAGCTCCGGGGAAAGTGGTGACCTATGAGAGAAATTATGTGACCAATGATCTTCTTGACAAGCACGGAATAGAGGTGCTGACCATACCCAGCGCAGAGCTTTCGAGGGGAAGGGGCGGTCCCAGGTGTATGTCGTGCCCTGTAAACAGAGAAGATATCGGAGGTAGATCATGAATGAAAAAATTGTAATAGCGCTGGGAGGAAATGCGCTGCAGTCAGGAAATGCCGCAGCTACAGCTGAGGCACAGCTGGAAGTTGTTAAAATGACAGCGGAAAAAATAGCCGAGATAAGTTCCAAGGGCTGCGAAATAGCAGTGGTTCACGGCAATGGGCCACAAGTGGGAAGAATATTGCTGGCATCTGAAACCGCGAAGGATATTACTCCTCCAATGCCTTTTGATGTATGCGGGGCCATGTCCCAGGGATATATCGGATATCACCTGCAGCAGTGCATAAAGTACGCCCTTAACAAAGCAAACAGGAATATACCCGTAGTAACAGTGGCAACTCAGATGGTTGTGGAAAAAAATGATCCTGCCTTTAAAAATCCCACCAAGCCCATAGGTCCGTTCTACAGCAGAGAAGAAGCAGAGAGGCTGGCTGCTGAAAAAGGATATATAGTAAAGGAAGATTCAGGAAGAGGCTGGAGAAGGGTTGTTGCATCCCCGATGCCGAGAAAAATCGTGGAAATTTCGGCAATAAAAAAGCTTTGGGACTCTACTGTAGTAATAAGCTGCGGAGGCGGCGGAATTCCTGTGACTGAAAACAGTGACGGATCTCTCAGCGGTGTAGCAGCGGTTATAGATAAGGACTTTGCCGCAGAGCTCCTGGCTGAGCAGGTGGGTGCTGATATACTGCTGATTCTTACAGAGGTGGAAAAGGTGGCAGTAAACTTTAACAAGCCGGACCAGAGAAATCTGTCCTCTATGTCGCTTCATGAAGCGGCGGGGTACTGTGAGGAAGGTCAGTTCCCTCCCGGAAGCATGCTGCCTAAAGTAGAAGCCGCAATGAAATTCGTAAGAGCAAACCCTGATAAAAAAGCTATAATCACATCTCTTGACAAGGCTGCAGAAGCTCTGGATGGAAAAACGGGAACGGTGATAACCTTTTCCTGAAGCAGACAAAATGCTGAGAGCCGCGGGAAAGGATTTTCTGCGGCTCCCGGCGCTTTTTGGAATCTTTTGGGGAAATATGCGTAGCTTAATTAGTAGTAAAGTTAAAACGCAAATTCAGTCAGGAGGTTCAAGATGTCTTTGACTAATCAAACAAATCTGTGGCAGAGCTACAGATTTCCTGTTATTCTTCTTGCATGTATTGCACTGGGGTGCATTTTGGGAGCATTTGCGCCTGCTGCGGCTCAAAATCTTTCGCCGCTGGGAGATATATTTATAAACCTTATGTTCACCGCCGTCGTTCCACTGGTATTTCTGTCGGTGTCTGGTGCAGTGTCAGGAATGGCTGACCTTAAGCGGCTGGGAAAGATAATGAGAAATCTTTTTCTCGTTTTCATAGTGACCGGAGCTATTGCATCGGTATGTATTTTGACTGTAGTAAAGCTGTTTCCGCCTGCAGAAGGCGTCAATATCGTCATGGAGAGAGGCGACATGCAGCAGATAGGCATTGGAAGTGCCATAGTGGATGCGCTGACTGTATCAGACTTTTCTGAAATACTTTCACGTTCTCACATGCTGCCGCTGATTCTCTTTTCAATTCTGTTTGCCATATGTGTCACACTCACAGATAAAAGCGGCAGGATATGTGCAACACTGGATAGGCTGAATCAGGTGTTTATGAAGATGGTAAATCTGATCATGTATTATGCACCTATAGGCCTGGGATGCTACTTTGCAGCTCTGGTTGCCGAGTATGGTCCGCAGCTGGTGGGATCGTACGGAAAGGCGATGCTTATTTACTATCCTGTATGCATTTCATATTTCTTCATTGCATTTTTTGCATATTCCTACTGGGCGGGGTGTGGAATGACAGGCGTAAGAGTCTTTTTTAAAAACATTTTTAATCCCGCAGTGACATCTCTGGCCACGTGCTCGTCCATAGCAACCATTCCCGTGAACCTGACTTCTACTGAAAAAATGGGAGTAGCCAAAGATGTACGGGAACTGGTTCTGCCCCTGGGTGCTACTATGCATATGGATGGCACCTGCATGTCATCGATTCTGAAAATATCCTTTTTGTTTGGTGTTTTCGGATACGACTTTACAGGCATAGGTACATATCTGACAGCAGTGCTTATATCCATACTGGGAGGAGTAGTAATGTCAGGAATTCCGGGAGGAGGCCTTATCGGCGAAATGATGATATGCAGCATATACGGATTTCCACCGGAAGCTTTTCCGATAGTTGCAGCCATAGGATTTCTGGTAGATCCGCCTGCTACCATGGTTAATTCATCTGGTGATGCAGTGGCGGCAATGATGGTTATGAGGCTTACGGAAGGAAAAGACTGGCTGAAAAAGAAAATTGCATCGGGGGAAGTGGAAATCAGAGGCTGTAGGCCCACCTTTTAATGAAGATCTGAAGTACCCCTGCAGCCGGAACCGCTGCCAGCATGCCCGGAATACCGGCGAAATATCCCAGCACGCTTACGGAAAGAAGAACGAACAAAGGGTGAAGGCCTATAGATGATCCCACAACTTTAGGATATATATAGTTGCTGTCTACCTGCTGCACCAGAAAAAGAGCTGCAGCTGCCAGAAGTGCCTGGCTCAGGCCTTTTGTTGCAAGCGCGACGATAAAGGCCGGAAGCATGCCGAAGAAAGGTCCGAAGTAGGGAATGATATTGAGAACCCCTCCCAGAAGCCCTATCACAACAGAGAATTTTACCTTTATAAGTGAGAGCACCACGGAAGAAAGGAGCGCTACAATCAGGCTGTCTATTAAAGCTCCTTTTATAAAAGTATATAGAACATCGTTAATTTCACTGAGTATTTCGTTTATCATACCGTGGTTTTTCTGCTTCAGCATGCGGGACAGAAGACTTTGCCATAGTGAAAGGAAAAACTCCTTGTCCTTAAGCAGATAGACGCTTGCCACTATACCGATAAAGAAACGCACAGACCCGGTAAGCAGATTTCCGATGGTGCTCATCAAATCTTCCGGGGAAAACCAATTGCGCAGCCAGCCGGAGAAAAGAGAATCCATATCAGAAGGAAATGCGCCTGAATTAAAAGGGATATATTCCTCAAAAAAAGACAGCACGCTTTCATATGAAGAAGTGAAATACCCTTTTATGCTTTCGGCAATATCAGATAAACTGCCATGGGGAAGCGCGCCGAGAATAAGAACAATGAAGATATATATAATTGAAAAAATAATAAGGAGAAGTCCCAGATATGTTATAATTATGGAAGCTACGCGGCCTCTGGGGCTTTTCATATACAAGGATTCATAGGATGAAGAATGAGTCAGATGCATGCGTACCCACTCCACTGCAGGATTCATAATATAAGCGAAGATAAGGCCGATAAAAAGAGGGGTCATAGATGTGAGAATCAGAGAAAAAATCTTCCATGCCGCAGCAAAAAAATCCAAGAAAAAATTATCCATCTTGCCCATTCCTCCTATGGGTAGTATGATATAAAAAGAAAAAATTTATGAGGAAAAATATGAAAAAATGTGAACTGCTGGTGCCTGCAGGGGGCCCTGAACAATTTATAGCAGCGGTTGAAAACGGCGCTGATGCAATATATATCGGAGGAAAGGAATTCAGTGCAAGAGCCAACGCCGAAAACTTTTCCGATGCCGAAGCCGAAAAAGCCATAGACTATGGTCATCTGCGCGGGGTGAAAACATATGTGGCAATGAACACCCTATTTCGGGATGATGAGCTTGGTGCGGCTTTAGAACAGGCGCGAAAATATTGCGCTATGGGAGCCGATGCGTTGATAATACAGGATCTGGGACTTGGGAACATGATAAGGCAGGAAATGCCGGAGCTCCCCCTGCATCTTTCCACTCAGGCCGGCGTATGTGATCGAAGAGGTGCGGAAGCGGCGGCAAAACTGGGATATGAGAGAGTTGTCCTTGCCAGAGAACTGACTTTTGATGAGATAAAAGATGCGGTAAACTCCGGAATAGAGATAGAAGTTTTTGTTCACGGAGCCATGTGTATATGCTATTCAGGTCAATGTCAGCTGAGCAGGTTCATAGGGGGAAGATCAGGCAACAGGGGTGCATGCGCACAGCCTTGCAGACTTCCATATAAAGGCGGATGCGGCAGCACATATCCTCTTAGCCCTAAGGACATGTGTCTTATAGAAGAAGTCGGCATGCTGGCTGAGGCGGGGGTCGCATCCCTGAAAATAGAAGGCCGCATGAAATCAGCGGAATATGTCGCCATCGTTACATCCATATACAGAAAATATCTTGATATGTGGTACAGAGAGGGAAGAGTATGCGTAAGCCATGAAGACAAAGAAAACCTGAGACAGGCATTCAACAGAGGAGGCTTTACAAAAGGGTATTTTTATGGTGATCCCGGAGAAAAACTTATGACTGGGAATTTTTCCAAAAATGAAGGTGTATATGTGGGAACCATTGCAGCCGACAGCCGCGGACCGCTGGTGGACGTGCATACTGACATGGATATCATAAAAGGCGACTATATAGAAATCAGAAGTAAAACCATGCAGAGCGGCCTGGTAACCTATTGCAGCAGCCGAGGTGAGGGAATCATCAGACTGGGAGACATAAGAAAAGAAGTAAAAAAAGGAGATAAGGTTTTCCGGCTCACGTCTGCCAAGCAGATGGAAAAAGCACGAAGTACTTTTGAGCATATCACTTTTGATGAAGGCCGATATATAAGAAAAACTCCCGTGGAAATGAAACTGCAGGCCATTGCAGGGCGTCCGCTGATGCTGACAGTAAAATGCGGTACATTTGAAGTTACAGCAGAGAGTCATGTCTTGGCAGAAAAGTCTAAAAGCGGGAAATATCTTAGAGAAAATGTATTATTACAGCTTTCCAAGACAGGAGGAACGGCCTTTGAGGCTGCGCTGATAACGGTGGAGGAGCCGGAACCTGTTCACGCACCTTTATCAGTAATAAATTCCATGAGAAGAGATGCCTTGACACAACTTGAGAATGCTATAAAAAAATCATTTAAGCGCCAACCGGTATCCTTTGCCGGCATGCAGGAAAAACATAAGGTCACCAACAATGTAAGTTGTAATAAGAGACTGGAGCTGTATTTTTACAGCGGTGATGATTTTCTCAATTTTTTCAGAGAGGGTCATATGGAGCAGTGGGAAACTGCTGCAGGGAAAGAACGCAAGCTGTGCGTTGTGCTGCCTGTGGAGGACATAAGCCGGTGCAGGGAGGAAACAGGCTGCAGTACATATATGATACCATACATGCTTGATGTTCACAGTACAAAAAGTAAATCCCTGCGAGAGCAATTATTTGAAAGAGCTGAGCATGAGGCACTGACATGCGGTGGTGAAATATATGCCGGAAACATCGGAATGATTGAGGAACTGGCTCAACGAAGCATTAAGGTGCTGGGTGATTTTGCTCTGAATATATGCAATGCGGAAACCGGGGAAGCATACAGAAAGCTGGGCATGTATGATGGGATAGATTCGCTGGAGCTGGCGGAACCATATATGGGCAATTACCCTCTGATGATCAGTGAGCATTGTTTTGAGCCGGGAACTATTATTGACCGCAAAGGAGCAGAATATCGCGTCAGGTGTGACCAAGGAGGGCACAAGACTGTGATAACAGCGAAAAGTGCAGTGCCTGACAAAAAACACATTGAAAAACTTTGTGAAGAAAATTACAATGTAATACGCATATACTTGTGAAGGGGCATGGAACCATGCCCTATTTTCGTTGAAAAAAAGGGGTTTCAAAGCTTTTTCATGTATTAAAAAAAGTGCACAAAAAAAGCAAAAAAATGTTTGACTATACTGTATACAAGGGTATATTATAGACATGGTGACGCAGACATCCGGACCCCAATGGGGAGGGGTGGAGCAGAAAATTAAAACCATATTTTATAATAATATTTGTATACAATATACAACGAGGAGGACGCAAAATATGAGAAAAGAGTGGGAAGGTTTTGTTGAAGGTAACTGGACCAAAGAAGTAGGCGTTGAGGAGTTTATCCATTTAAACTACAAGCCATATGATGGAGACGCAAGCTTCCTGGCAGGCCCTACAGAAAGAACTAAGGAATGTTCATCAAGAGTACAGGAACTCCTGAAAGAAGAAAGAAAAGCAGGAGGAACTTTAAAGGTTGATGCAAGCAGAATCATGAGAATCAATGCTTTCGGACCTGGATATATAGTGCCTGGTAAGGACATCATCGTCGGACTGCAGACAGATGAACCTTTAAAAAGAGGTATCTGCCCGTTTGGCGGAATTAAAATGGTAAGAGAGGAAGTTGCTGAATACGGCGAAAAGCTTCCTGAAGAAATCGACAGAATGTTTGATTACATCACTACTCACAATGACGGTGTATTCAAGGCATACTCAAAGGAAATGAGACAGGTAAGACACCTTGGATTCATCACAGGTCTTCCTGATGCATACGGACGCGGAAGAATCATCGGTGACTACAGAAGAGTTGCTCTTTACGGTATCGACTTCCTGATTGAAGAAAAGCAGAAAGATCACGAAATGATCGCTTCAAGACACGTAATGAACGAAGAAAACATCAGATTGGCTGAAGAAATAACCAATCAGATTACTGCCCTCAAGGAAATCAAGAAGATGGCAGAAACTTACGGATATGACATCTCCGGTCCTGCAAAAGACGTTAAAGAAGCAATCCAGTGGACATATTTCGGATACCTTGCAGGTATCAAAGAAGAAAACGGCGCAGCAATGTCAATCGGCAGAACTTCCACATTTATTGACATTTATGCTGAAAGAGACCTTGCAAACGGAACTTATACTGAAGAACAGATTCAGGAATTCGTAGATGACTACATTCTGAAATTGAGAGTTGCAAGACACCTGAGAACTAACGAATACAATGAACTCTTCGGTGGAGACCCTATGTGGATCACTGAAGGTATCGGCGGCGTAGGTAAAGACGGAAGACACAAAGTTACAAAGAACTCATACAGAGTACTGCAGACATTGTACAATCTGGGACCTGCACCGGAACCAAATCTTACTGTTCTGTGGTCAAAGAAGCTGCCTGAACCTTTCAAGAGATTCTGCGCACAGGTTTCAATAGATACTGACTCAATCCAGTATGAAAACGATGACAAGATGAGACCTACATACGGTGAAGACTACTCCATCGCATGCTGTGTATCCGCAATCCAGATGGGAGAACAGATGCAGTTCTTCGGAGCAAGATGCAACCTTGCAAAGATTCTGCTTTTAGGACTTAACGGCGGTATCGACGAAAGAACAGGCGAGCATGTAGGTCCTCAGATGGAATCTGTAGGAGACGGTCCTATCGATTTTGAAGATGCATGGAACAGATTCAACATTTATCTGGCATGGTTATGCGAACTGTATGTAAACATCATGAACATCATTCACTTCATGCACGATAAGTATGACTATGAACGTTCACAGATGGCATTCCTTGACTCAGAAGTAAAGAGACTCATGGCCTTTGGTGTTGCCGGATTCTCCGTAGCAGCTGACTCTCTGTCTGCAATCAAGTATGCAAAGGTATATCCTATCAGAGACGAAAACGGCGTAATCGTTGACTTCAGAACTGAAGGTGAATTCCCTAAATATGGTAACGATGATGACAGAGTAGACGAAATCGCAGTTAAGATTTCAGAAAGAACCATAGAAGAGCTGAGAAAGCATCCTACTTACAGAAATGCAGTACACACTCTGTCCGTACTGACCATCACTTCAAATGTAATGTACGGAAAGAAGACAGGAAACACTCCTGACGGCAGAAGAGCAGGAACTCCGTTTGCCCCTGGTGCAAACCCTATGCACGAAAGAGACAACCACGGTGCAGTTGCATCCCTGAACTCTGTATCCAAGATTGACTGGGATACTTGCCAGGACGGCGTTTCCAATACCTTCTCCATTACACCTGCTGCTTTAGGTAAGGAAAAAGACGAAAGAACTACTACTCTGGTAGGCCTGCTGAGCGGTTACTTTGACAGAGGAGCTCACCACCTGAATGTTAACGTTCTTAACAGAGATCTTCTTGAAGACGCATATGAAAACCCTGAAAAGTACCCTAACTTAACAGTTAGAGTATCCGGATATGCTGTAAGATTCAACGCTCTTTCAAAGAATCACCAGAAGGAAGTTATTGCAAGAACTTTCCACCAGCACGTATAAAAAGATATCAATCCTTGATAAAATAAAATGCAAAACCGATGCGAGGTGCCACTCAGGGCACCTCGTGTACTATATCAATCATAGTGGAGGAAGAGATGAAAGGAAGACTACATTCCATTGAGACCTTCGGCGCGGTAGATGGTCCCGGCATACGGACTGTTTTCTTTATGCAGGGATGTCCGGCCAGATGCCTGTATTGCCATAATCCGGATTCCTGGAATCCGGGAGAAGGACGAGATATCGATATTGATGAAATTGTACATTGGGCAGTAAGAGGCATTCCATATTATGGAGAAAAAGGCGGAGTAACCTTCTCGGGAGGAGAGCCTCTCCTTCAGGGAGAGTTTCTTATAGAAGCCATAAATGCTCTGAAAAAAGAAGGCATAGGAAGCGCCATAGATGCCAGCGGCACATATGTGGATGAATTTACTGACGGAGCTGTTGAAGCCAGCGATCTGGTACTGCTGGATATAAAGCATACGGATCCGGAGAGATTCAAAATAATCACGGGAAGAGAGCAGGATACTCTTTATAAACTGATTGACATTATAAACAAGCATGACAGACATGTGTGGATAAGAAATGTGGTTGTACCTGATATAAACGATACAGAAGAGGATATGAGAGCTTTAAATGACTTTATAAAGCAGATAAAGCATATTGACAAGGTGGAACTGCTTGGCTACCATACAATGGCTGTCCAGAAGTATGGCAAGCTTGGTATAACATACAGGCTTAAAGGCGTTCCGCCTATGGATGCGGAGCGGCTGGCAGAACTGAAAAAACTGATAGAATATTAGTCCATTTTATCATTAAAAATCCCCCGAAATATTTTCGGGGGATTTTAATGTTTTATTTACTTTGTATGTGAAAGAGTTTTTATTAAGCTTCCAGAGCTTTCATAGCAGCTTCTTTTTCTGCTTCTCTTTCTTCTAATACTCTTGCGTATTCTTCATCAGTCATCTTGGTCATGGTGATTCCTGTGAATCCGAAGATTATGGATACGATAGGATTCAGCCAGTTCAGGATGGCATATGGAATGTATGCGCTGTTTACGCCGAGGAATGATCTCATTGTAGCACCGCAGGTGTTCCATGGGAAGAAGTTGGAAGTGATTGTTCCGGAGTCTTCAAGACATCTTGACAGGTTCTTAGGAGCAAGTCTCATATCTTCGAATGCTTCCTTGAACATTCTTCCAGGTAATACTAATGCCAGATACTGGTCACAGCATACTGCATTTACAAAGATGCAGGAGAATTCTGTTGCCAGAACCAGTCCGCCTCTGCCCTTTGCAACCTTCAGGAGCAGGTTAGCGAAGGATCCCATGATTCCTGTGCAGTCTACGATACCGCCGAAGCACATTGCACAGAGGATGATGGAGATTGTCCAGAACATTCCCTGCATACCGGCACTGGAGAGCAGTGAGCCTAATTGTTCTACTACCTGTGATGCATCCTCAGGAATATTACCCATTCCGATACCGTTGTTGAGGATGCAGAAGATGTTGTTTTCAAGAGAATCCTCTATGGCAGTTTCGATGTGCACTCTGTTCCAGAACATGAAAGGAACACCGATGAATACGCCGCCCAGCAGTGAAGGAATTGCAGGAAGCTTGAGAGCTACTGCAACGATTACGAATACAGGAGGTATCAGTGCCAGAACGCTGATGTTGGATGATGCCTTGATGAATTCAGTAATCTCTGTCATGGTGCTCATGTCAACTTCGTTGTTGGAAGCATGCATGAATCCCATTACTGCGTAAGCAACCAGAGCGATGACTAAAGAAGTACCTGTAGTATAAATCATGTGTTTGATGTGGTCAAACAGAGTAGCGCCTGCCATAGCCGGTGCCAGGTTGGTAGTGTCGGAAAGCGGAGACATCTTGTCACCGAAGTAAGCTCCGGATACTACAGCGCCTGCAGTCATGTAAGTAGGGAAACCTAATGCTGAACCAACACCGATAAGTGCTACACCCATTGAACCGGCTGTTGACCAGGATGAACCTGTAGCCAGTGATACGATGGAGCAAAGGATACAAGCTGTTACTAAGAATATCTTAGGGCTGATAACCTTGATACCATAGTACATCATTGAAGGGATAGTACCTGCAGCCATCCAGGATGCGATCATACAACCTACGATAGCCAGGATCAGGCAAGCCTGCATTGATCTGTTGATGGAAGCCAGGATACCCTGTTCCAGGTAAGCCCATTTCCAGCCGTTAGCAATTGCTACGATACCGGCAACACATGCTGCCAGAATAAGTGCGATATGAGGTTCGCCACCGGCATCCTTAACGATGGCCCATACAAGGAAGCCAATCATAGCCAGGATGACAATTAAGCATTGCCACATAGGGATTTTTTTACCCATAAATAAGTCCTCCTTAATATAAATAGGTTAAATAAATAAAACATAGTGCCTTTGCACTTAACATGATTATAGCGGCGTGATAAAAATTTGTCAACAAATAAATCATGTATACATTTTGCGGTGACATAATGATTTTTTTGTGATGTTAATTGCTTACTATATTATATATAGGAAAAAACGCGAAAAGTTTTGCTTTTAAGGAGCACGGCAAAGGGAGACCTAGCCATGTGAAACAGGAATGGATGAAAAGTGCGCGCAGTCACCATAAAATAGGAGCAGAGACAGGAGCGGAGAAGGGGTGAAAAAGAA
>OLSB01000346.1_pt1 | contig 54805 bp, 64 predicted proteins | sample 1672071 | NCBI WGS metagenome assembly OLSB01 (sample SAMEA3136642, study PRJEB25190) | human gut metagenome | biome: human gut; feature: human-associated habitat; material: faeces | place: Austria | collected 2013 | reverse complement strand
GGAAGGGATAAACGCTGAAAGCATCTAAGTGTGAAGCCCACCCTAAGATAAGATATCCCATACCGTAAGGTAGTAAGATACCAAGAAGACGACTTGGTTGATAGGTTGGAGGTGTAAGTGCAGTAATGTACTCAGCTAACCAATACTAATAAATCGAGGGCTTAACCAAGAAATTGGCAAGCTGAGAAATCGGTAAGAAAAAATAGTTTAGAAGTAGTTAATTTATCTGTATATTTTTGAGTGTGCTAAGCAGAAGGAGAGAGGACATTAAAGGCAAGAAAAGCCAAATACATAGTTTTAGATTTTCTGGTGATAATGACAATGAGGGTACACCTGTTCCCATACCGAACACAGAAGTTAAGCTCATTAATGCTGAAAATACTTGCGAGTTACCTTGCTGGGAAGATAAGTAGTTGCCAGATTTTTAATATATATTCCCCGTTAGCTCAGTTGGTAGAGCGCTCGGCTGTTAACCGATAGGTCGTTGGTTCAAGTCCAACACGGGGAGCCACAAGAAAAAAGTAGTAATTAATAAATTGCTACTTTTTTTGCGACCTATCGGTGTTACAGCCGAGGAAGCGAGGATGTTAACTGCTTTAAGGTTTTTGCGCTTCCAGTGGAAGCAAAAGCAAAAACATTAAAGACGCTAAAACTGGCATTTCAGAGCTTTGCGAAAGCAAAGACTGAAATGACTAGTTTTGAGATGGGTGTCGTTGGTTCAAGTCCAACACGGGGAGCCATAGGAATTAAAGTAGCAATTTATTAGTTGTTACTTTTTTTAGGCCCCTATTGATGTTAAAATCAAGGAAACGAGGATATTAAGTAATTTAAGGTAAATAATAAAAGGTATTTTGTAACAAAAACAGACAAAATTCATATAATATAGTATAACACTAAATTTGGTGTTATATGGAGTTGAGGTATATGGAATCTATGGAATATGGTTATTGTTACGAACAGAAACCAAAATGCAAGAAAAATAATTGTTTAGGAATTATAGCTGCAATACTAGGAGTACTACTAGCATTAGTTTTAGGTATTATAATTGGTGCAGAAGTTGCATCAACAATATTAGCTGCACTAGCAGCAATAATAGTTTTGGCAATCATTCTTGCAATACTTCTTGTATTAACAATAATTTTAATCATTTGTAAATGCAAAAAAAATACTAGACCTTGTTAGTTAAAAAACTCCTTCTTGGTAGTAATATCAAGAGGGAGTTTTTGTATATATATTTACTTTCCGTGTGATTTATGGTATAAAATATATGTAAAGTATAATAGGTGACGAACTATGCAAGAATTAGAAAAATGCAAAATTTGCCCACACAATTGTGGTGTAAATAGATTAAATGGAAATATAGGAAGATGCAAATCAAATGGTAATATAAAACTTGCAATGGCATCAATACATAATTTTGAGGAACCATGCATTAGTGGAGAAAATGGCTCAGGAACTGTGTTTTTCTCAAACTGTAATATGAACTGTGTATTTTGCCAGAATTATAAAATCAGCCAACAAGGCTTAGGTAGAGAAATTAGTATAGAAGAACTTGCTGAGATTTTTATAGATGAACAGAACAAAAATGCTGAAAATATAAATTTAGTTACACCAACAATGTATGTTTATCACATAATTGAAGCAATTAAAATTGCAAAAAATAAAGGGCTTAAAATTCCAATAGTATATAATTCAAATGGATACGAAAATGTTGAAACTATAAAGAAACTAAATGGATATATTGACATTTATTTGCCAGACTTAAAATATTATGATGATGATTTAGCATTTAAGTACTCAGGTGTAAAGAACTATTTCGAAAATGCAACATCCACAATTAAGGAAATGTATAATCAAGTAGGAAGCCCAGTTCTGGACGAAAACGGAATGATGAAAAAGGGCTTAATAATAAGGCATTTGGTACTGCCAAATAACCTACAAAATTCAAAAGATGTTTTAAAATGGATTAATGATAACATAGACAAAAATGTTTTTGTAAGTGTAATGGCACAATATTTTCCAACCAATAGAGCAAAGGAATTTCCAGAAATAAATAGGAAACTTACAAAAGAAGAATACGAAGAAATTGAAAATTATTTATATTCATTAGATTTAGATAATGGATATATTCAAGAACTCGGAGAACACGAAGAAGAGTACGTTCCAGATTTTGAAGGAGGTTTTAAAAATGAGTAAGGTTGAATGGAAACCAGGTACATTTGTATACCCAATTCCAGCAGTAATGGTAACTTCTGGAGATATGGAAAATTCAAATATTATAACAGTTGCATGGACAGGTATTTTAAATACAAACCCTGCACAAGTCTATATATCAGTAAGACCAGAAAGATATTCATATGATATTATAAAGAAAACAGGAGAATTTGCAATAAATTTAACAAACTCTAAACTAGTATTTGCAACAGATTGGTGTGGAGTAAAGTCTGGCAGAGATGTTGATAAATTTAAGGAAATGCATTTAACAAAACAAAAACTAAACCATATAAATTGCCCAGGAATAGAAGAAAGTCCTGTAACAATTGAATGTAAAGTAAAAGAAATAAGACCTTTAGGGTCACATGATATGTTTATAGCTGATGTATTATCAATAGATGCAGATAAAAAATACATAGATGAAAAAGGTGCATTTGATATTTCAAAATGTGACTTGATAGCATATGCCAATGGTAGATATTTTGAAATGGGAAAACTGGTTGGAACATTTGGATATTCAGTAAGAAAGAAAAAATAACATCAACTCAGGAATTTGAAATATTATGTAAAGTATGATGTAATTTGTATAATGGCGAAAAGCCAAATTTTGAAAAATACCTAAACAACACGAGGAGGAAAAAACAAAATGAGATTTAAAGAAGTAGGTATTTCAACGGCTCGGATAAGAGGTTTGAATGAAAAGCCATACTGGTTTGAACATCGCTGCTTTTGGGCATGGAGGCTTACTTTTGAGGAAGCTTCATACCTAGGTTTCCTGAATTTGTCGACAATCTATTTGGCTGAAGAAGAAGAAAAGGCAGAAGATGTATGCAACAAATTCAAGATGGCATTCAATGAGGCATGGATCCATGATGGAGACAGAGTTGCAATAATGCACGACAGAAACGGCAACATCATGGCAATAGACCGCATCGGAGCCGATAAGTGGGTTGATGTGAAAGACAAATTTGTCTGCAAAACATTTAAAGATATGAATGTTATTATTACAGCTTTAAAAATTCATTAATCTACCGAATAACAGGAGTGACTTAACTCCTGTTATTTTTTGATATAAAAGGAAGAAGTCAAATTTTATCGAATTAGGGCTTTTCAAAGCATGATTGTATATGATATAATATTAAACGTATATAAGAAGTTATAATAATTGTAATTATTATTAAGCTTTTTGTATATAATATAGAAAATGGATTGGAAGGAGGAAAACCTATGAAAGAGTTTTTCAAGCATTATGGTCAGACAGTAATATTGCTAGTTTCTATAATTATAGGGGCAATAATAGGTTTAATATGGAAGGAGGGTGCAACCGTTTTAAGTCCATTTGGAGACATTTTCTTAAATTTAATGTTTGTTATAATAGTACCATTGGTATTTTTAACAATCAGCACTTCAATTGCAAGAATAAAACAACCAAAACGTTTAGGTAAAATTATGGGGTCAATCATTCTAGTTATTGTTATAACATCAATAATAGCAGTTGTTGTAGGTCTACTTAGCACAATATTTATTAAATTAGTAAATGTAGAAGATGGCCAAAAAATTTTAGCTTCTTTAGAAGAAAACCAAGAAGAAGTTAAAAAAACAGAAGATTTAAACATTCTTGAAAGAACAGTTTCTGCAATTACAGTATCAGACTTTACAGGACTACTTTCAAAAAATAATTTAATAGCTCTTGTAATTTTCTCAATACTATTTGGATGTGCAATTAAAATGTCAGGTGAAAAAGCAAAGCCTGTACAAGATTTCTTAGAATCTGCAACAGAAGTTATAATGAATTTGTTAAAAATAGTTATGTATTATGCGCCAATTGGTTTAGGATGCTATTTCGCAGCAATAGTTGGTAGCTTTGGAGCAAGTGTTGCTCTAGGTTACGCAAAAACATTTGTAATTTACTTAGTTGTATCAGTAGTATACTACTTTGCAATGTACACAATTTATGCATTTATTGCTGGAAAGAAAAAAGGAGTTAAAGCTTTTTGGAAACATGTAATACCACCAACAGTAACAGCTCTTGCAACATGCTCAAGTGGTGCTTCAATTCCAGTTAATATTGAAGCAACTGAAAAGATGGGAGTTTCAAAAGATATAGCAGAAACATCTATACCATTAGGTACAAACTTACATAAAGATGGAAGCATTATTGGTTCAGTATTTAAAGTAATGTTCCTAGTATGTTTATTTGGAACAAATGTAGCAACATTTGGAGGAGTTATGCAAATTTTACTAGTTTCTCTAGTTGCAACATTATTAGTTACAGCAGTTCCAATTGGTGGAGGAACAATTTCAGAAATGATGATAATCACCATGATGGGATATCCAGCTGCAGCATTACCAATACTTACAGTAATTGCAACAATCATAGATTGCCCAGCAACAATGCTAAATGTTGTTGGAAACACAAGCTCTGCAATGCTTGTTTCAAAAATTGTAGATGGCAAAAAAGTTGAATTTAATGGATAAAACTTTTGAAATTTAATAATAGAAGCGGATAATTAGTTGATAATTATCCGCTTTTGTGATATCATACAATAGTAGTATGAAATATAGGAGGCACAAAATGAAAATATCAACAAAAGGCAGATATGCCTTAAGAGTAATGATAGATTTAGCTTTAAATTCAAATGGAAACTTTATAGCACTAAAAGAAATAGCCAAAAGACAAGATATAACAGTTAAATACTTAGAACAAATAGTTGCATTACTAAACAAAGCAGGTTTTTTAGAAACAGCTAGAGGAAATGCAGGTGGATATAAACTTGCAAAAGAGCCAAAAGACTATATAGTAGGAGATATTCTAAGAGCAACAGAAGGAGACCTAGCACCAATATTTTGTCTAACAGAAGATGGAGTTTGCCAAAGAAAACAAATATGTAAAACCTATTCATTTTGGAAAGGTCTAGATGATGTAATAAATGACTACATAGATAGCAAAACATTGGAAGATTTATTAAAATAGGAGAAAAAATGCCTTTTTAAGAAGAAAACTTATTAAGGCATAAAATTTTTCCTTAAAACCTATTGACAAAGTAGGAATTAAGTTGTATAATTCATACTAGTTTAGTATGAAAAGAGGAGAATTATGGAAAACGTATATTTTGATAATAGTGCTACAACAAAATTAGATGAAAAGGTTTTAGAAGATATGATGCCATATTTAACAGAGTATTATGGCAATGCTTCTTCTATATATAAACTTGGCAGAGACTCAAGAAAAGCTGTTGAGGAAGCAAGAGAAAAGGTTGCAAAGGTTTTAAATTGCAAGCCTACAGAAATTTATTTTACAGCAGGAGGAAGTGAAAGTGATAACACAGCTATTAAAGGAATTGCTCATGCAAATAAAAATAAAGGAAATCACATTATTACTTCAAAAATAGAACACCCTGCAATTTTAGAAACATGTAAAGAACTTGAAAAAGAAGGCTTTGAAGTAAGCTATATTTCAGTTGATGAAAACGGTCAAATTAATTTAGAAGAACTAAAAAATGCAATAAGACCAACAACAATATTAATTTCAGTAATGTTTGCAAATAACGAGATAGGAACAATTGAACCAATAAAAGAAATAGGAGAAATTGCAAAAGAACATAAAATCTATTTCCACACAGATGCAGTACAAGCTGTAGGAAATCTAAAAATTGATGTTCAAGAGTTAAATATTGATAGCTTATCTTTATCTGGACACAAATTCTATGGACCAAAAGGAATAGGTGTTCTTTATATGAGAACTGGTGTTAACTTCCAAAAATTCGTAGCAGGAGGACATCAGGAAAGAAATAAAAGAGCAGGAACAGAAAATGTACCTGGAATAGTAGGTTTGGCAAGTGCTTTGGAACGTGCATATAATACAATGGACGAGCATAACAAGAAAATCAAAGAACTTAGAGATTATTACGAAGCAGAAGTAAAAGCAAAAATACCATATATGAAGATAAATGGAGATATAAATAATAGGCTTCCTGGTAACAGCAATATTTCTTTTAGATTTATCGAAGGAGAAGGATTGCTTTTAAACTTAGACTTAAAAGGAATATGTGCATCAAGTGGAAGTGCATGTACATCAGGCTCTTTAGATCCATCACATGTATTGCTTGCAATAGGTTTGCCACATGAAATTGCACATGGCTCACTTAGAATTTCAATAGGGAAATATAATACCAAAGAGGAGATAGATTATTTAGTAGAAAACCTAGTAGAAATAGTAAATAGACTAAGAGAAATGTCACCATTATGGGAAGAATTTATAGAAGGAGGAAAAGTATAAATGGATTATTCAGATAAAGTTGTAGACCATTACACACACCCAAGAAATGTTGGAAAAATAGAAGATGCATCAGGCATAGGAGAAGTTGGAAACCCTGTCTGCGGGGATATTATGAAAATGTTTATAAAGGTTGAAAATAATATAATAACAGATGTAAAATTCAAAACATTTGGCTGTGGAGCAGCAATAGCAACAAGTAGTATATCAACAGAAATGATAAAAGGTAAAACTGTAGAAGAAGCACTTGCACTTAAAAACAGTGATGTAGTAAAAGCATTAGACGGCCTACCACCAGTAAAACTACACTGTTCAGTATTAGCAGAAGAAGCAATACATGAAGCAATAGCGGACTATTATAGAAGAGAAGGAAAACTAACAGAAGAAGAAATAAAAACAAAATGTAATTTAAAAGAACAGCATTGTGAACATTGTGGATAAGTAACTATAATTTCAACTTTTTTCTCAAAAAATGTTGATTAATGTAACTTTTAATGTTATACTATTAAAGTAGATTTAAAAAAAACCCCTAAAAGGTATTTTTTAAATCTTTTTTTGTTTGTGTAAAAATAGGAGGAATTAGAATGAGTACGAAGTACATTTTTGTAACAGGAGGAGTTGTTTCAGGACTTGGAAAGGGCATAACTGCAGCATCTTTGGGAAGACTTTTGAAAAATAGAGGGTATAAAGTTACTATTCAAAAAATGGACCCATATATTAATATAGATCCAGGTACAATGAGCCCAATTGAGCATGGGGAAGTTTTTGTAACAGATGATGGTGCTGAAACTGATTTGGACCTAGGCCATTATGAAAGATTTATTGATGAAAACTTAACTAAAAATTCAAGCGTAACAACAGGAAAGATATATTCATCTGTAATAGAGAAGGAAAGAAGAGGGGAGTATTTAGGAAAAACAGTTCAAGTTATTCCACATATTACAAATGAAATTAAGGAAAGAATTTATAAGTTTGAAGATGAGGATATTGATATTGTTATAACAGAAATTGGTGGAACAATAGGAGATATTGAAGGTTTATCTTTTATTGAAGCTATACGTCAGGTAGGTATTGAAAAGGCTCCAGAAGATGTTTTATATATTCATGTAACTTTACTTCCATATATAGCAGGTTCAAATGAGCTGAAATCAAAGCCAACACAACACTCTGTAAAAGAATTGCAATCACTTGGAATTAAGCCAGATATTTTAGTTTGTAGATCAGAGCTTCCAATAGAGGAAGGCATGAAGAATAAAATTGCTTTATATTGTAATGTTAGACCAGAAAGTGTAATACAAAATAAAACAGTTGATAATCTTTATGCAGTACCTTTAATGTTAGAAGAAGAGGGACTTACAAGAGAGGTTTGTAGACATTTGAAATTAGAAAAACAGGAACCCAATAATAAAGAATGGGAAGAACTTGTTGATAAAATAAGAAATGTTGAAGATAAAACAGTTAAAGTAGCAATAGTTGGAAAATATGTAAAACTCGAAGATTCTTACCTTTCTGTTGTAGAAAGCTTAAGACATGCAGGTTTTGCAAACAATGTTAAAGTAGATATAGATTTTGTTGATTCTGAGACTATAAATGAGAAGAATGTAAAAGATATTTTAAGTAAATATAATGCAATATTAGTTCCAGGAGGCTTTGGTAGCAGAGGAATTGAAGGCATGATTGAGGCTATAAAATATGCAAGGGAAAATAATGTACCTTTCTTAGGAATTTGTTTAGGTATGCAAATGGCAGTAGTAGAATTTGCAAGAGATGTTTTAGGATTAAAAGATGCAAATTCTGAAGAATTTGCACCTAATGGTAAAAATAATGTTATACATATTATGGAAGAACAAAAAGGAATTTATAAAAAAGGTGGAACAATGAGACTTGGAAGTTATCCATGTGTACTTAAAAAAGGAAGTATGGCAGAAAGCTTATATGGTAAAACAGAAATAAATGAAAGACATAGACATAGATTTGAATACAACAATTCATACAAAGAACAAATGGAAAAAGCAGGTTTAATTTGTTCAGGAACATCACCAGATGGAGAACTTGTTGAAATGGTTGAGTTGCCAGAACATAAATACTTTATAGCAGGACAATTTCATCCAGAGTTTAAATCTAGACCTAATAGACCACAACCATTATTTGTTGGACTAATAAAAGCAGGAAAAGAGAATAAGTAGCATAAATAAAACCCCTAAATTTTAGGGGTTTTTGTTTATTTACTTTCTAAAACTTTTTTTAGTTCTTCTTTTCTTTTTATTTTGTTTGTTGTAGTTTTTATAAGTGGTTCATTAGATAAACTCAAATGCTTAATATATTTGTAAATAGGAAGTGTTTTATTAATTTCTTTTATTTCGTTCCAAATAACATCATGGTAATCTTTTTCTGTTAAATTAGGGTGTTTAGATTTGAAAGCAGTTTTATTTAAAACAACTTCAGCTGCAATTCTTATATCATTTGGATCATCTTTACTTGGCATGCCATAAACAAAAGATTCTTCAACGTCTTCTAATCTATTTATTAATACTTCAATTTCTTCTGGGAAGACTTTTTTACCATTTCTTAAAACTATCATATCTTTTTTACGCCCAGTAATAAATAAGAAACCATCTTTATCTATGTAGCCTAAATCTCCAGTGTGGAACCAACCTTTTTTCAATACCTCATTTGTAAGTTCTGGCTCGTTATAATATCCAAGCATTACATTTGGCCCTTTTACTACAATTTCGCCCATTCCGTCAGCATCTTTGTTTTCAATTCTTACTTCTATGCTTTTCATAATTTTACCTACAGAATTTGTACGTAAAGAAACATCATCTTCTGCAGCAATAACAGGAGAAGTTTCTGTTAAGCCATAACCTTGAACTAAGTGTATTCCAATATCATTAAACCATTTTGAAGTTTTCTTATCTAATGGAGCACCACCAGAAATTATAAAACGCATATCTCCTCCTAAGGCATTAATTAAAGGCTTAAATAACTTTCTTCTAACATCTATATGTAACTTCATAAGAAAATTACTAATATGTATCATGGTATTTATAAGTCTGGTTTTGCCTTGCTTTTCAACTTCTTTCATAATTGCAGAATGCATTTTATCAATAAGAACAGGAACACCAACAAAAACTGAAACTTTGTATTCAACTAAGTTCTTTTGAATATATTTTAAACCATCAGGGAAAACAGTTTTCATACCAGAGGCAAGCATAACAAGCATTCCAGTAGAACCAAATATATGATGATATGGTAAAAATGCAATGTTAACATCGGTAGGGTAGAAAGTTTCTACTAATTGCATATCATAAATATTTGTTGCAATTCCATTTTGATTAAGCATTACAGCTTTTGATTTTGATGTTGTACCAGAAGTAAAGAGTAAAATGCTCATTTTTTGAGAATCTATTTTACAATCAACATATTCTAGGTAGCCATTTTCTAGGTCATTTCTACCATTTTTTAGTAAATCATAAAAATATAGAAAATCTGGTTCTTTTGTAGTACAAATAAAATATTTTATTTGTGTTTTACCGTTTTCTTTTATGGTCTTCATAAAATCTTTTAGCTTCTCATCAAAAACAACAGCTTGGACCTCACTTCTAATTAATGAGTTTTCAAGTTCGCCAAGTTGTAAGCCTTTATCTAAAGGAACAGATACAATATTACCAAGTAAATTGCTAAGATGTGCAACAACCCATTCATATGAATTATGGCCAATTACAGCAACTCTTGAATTTTGCAAGCCTAGTTTATATAAAGCTGTTCCAAATGAGTTAATATCTTCTAATAATTTAAAGTATGTATGGTTTATATATTCAGTATTACCATCAGTTTTTATTTTAGTTGTAAATGCAATGTTATCAGAATAAACAGTTGCAGAGTGATATATGATTTCTTTTATATTATCAAATTTTTGAATTTCTTTTTTCATTCTAACGCTCCTTTTTAATATTTTATACATTTTAATATTATACATGATAATAAATTTTAAATCAAGTTCACATAAAACAGAAGAACACAGAATCCTCTGTGTTCTTCTAAAATATAATATTATTGCTTTTTCATTTTGGGTTTTGCAACAAGTGAAGCAATGTATCCAAAGAATATTGCAGCAGCAATTCCACCAGCAGCGGCAGCCGTACCACCTGTAAATGCACCAATAAAACCATCTGTTTCAGCCTTTTTTATAGCTCCTTTTGCAAGTAAATTTCCAAAACCAGTTAGTGGAACTGTTGCACCACAACCGGCAAAATCAACTAACTTTTGGTAAATTCCTAAACCACCTAAAATTGCACCAACAGTTACAAAAGTTACGAGTATTCTTGCAGGAGTAAGCTTTGTTTTATCTATAAGAATTTGACCTATAACACATATTGCACCACCTACAAGAAAGGCTCTTAAAAGTAGCATCCAATCTAAATTATTAAAAAAATCTTGAACCATTTTTAACCTCCATCTATATATCTGTTTCAATAGCTATAGCATGAGCAATTCCGGGAATACTTTCGCCTTGTTGGTTACTAGTTGCATTAGTTAAAGCACCTGTGGCTATTAGCAGAATTTTCTTTAACTCTTTTTGTTTTAATTTATTAAATAAATATCCAGAGAAAATTGTAGCACAACATGCACAGCCACTACCACCAGAGTGAGTATCTTGAGTTGCTTTGTCAAACATTAAAACTCCACAGTCATTGTAATTTGACTTTATATTATAGCCTTTTGTTTCTGCAAGTTCTGTAAGAATTTCTTTACCAATATGACCTAAGTCACCTGTCAAAATCGCATCATAATAACTTGGATTTCTTCCTGTATCTTTGAAATGAGCAATTAATGTATCTAAGGCAGCAGGGGCCATTGCAGCTCCCATGTTGTTAGCATCTTTAATTCCCATATCAATTACTTTACCAGTTGTAATATATGTTACATATGGTCCGTTTCCACACTTTGAAAGAATTGCAGAACCAGCACCCGTAACGGTCCACTGAGATGTTGGAGGTCTTTGGTTTCCAAGTTCTAGTGGAAATCTAAATTGTTTTTCTGCACTACAAAAGTGACTTGATGCAGATGCAATACATTTATCTGCAGCACCACCATCAATAAAAATTGATGAAAGTTGCATACCTTCAACAAAGGTTGAACAAGCTCCAAATATGCCATATAAAGGAATTCCAAGTTCTCTTAAACCAAAACTTGAAGATATACATTGGTTAAGTAAATCACCTGCAAAACAGTAATTAATATCTGTAGAAGAAATTCCAGCTTTCATAATATTCATATTTACTGTTTCTTTTATAATCTTACTTTCGGCTTTTTCCCAAGTTTTTTCTTCCCAAAATTCATCAGTTAAACACTTATCAAAATAATCAGCCATTGGTCCATCAGCTTCTTTAGGACCAACAATAGAGGCTGTTTCTAAAATTGTTATAGGGTTATCAAACTTTAAAGTTTGGCTTCCTAGTCGTTTCATTTAATCACATTCCTTTCTATATACCCATAAATATTAAATAACATAAACCAACTATAATAGAAGTTGAAATTCCGTAAACAAGAACAGGACCTGCAACAGTAAACATTTTAGCACCCACACCCATAACATAACCCTCAGATTTATATTCAATAGATGGAGAAACAATTGAGTTTGCAAAACCTGTAATAGGAACTAGAGAACCTGCTCCTGCAAATTTTCCAATTTTATTAAATAGGTTAAGGGAAGTTAAAAATGCACTTACAAATATTAAAGAAATTGAAACAATAGTGTAACCCATTTCTAACTCTAAACCTCTATATTTGCATATTTCCAAAATAATTTGACCTATAACACATATCAAACCACCAACCCAAAAACTATTAAAGCAATTCTTTAAAATTGGGGAATTTGGTGATTTTTTATCAACATAAGTTTGATATTCTTTATTTGTATTAATTGGCTTCAAGATAAATCACCCCCTTGAGCTATCAATGTTAAAGCCTAGATCCATTGTTGCAAAATATTCAACAATCTTATTTCCGTCAATTCTTGCTTTTTGCTCAAGAACTGTAACAGAAGTTAAATAATCTATAGTTTTTGAAGCTTCTTCAATAGTTTTTACAATTGCGTCTTTCCAAGAAACTTCAGAAGAACCAGTTAATTTTAAGTGCTTTTCAGTACCCATAAGAAAATTACCTCCTTAACAAGAGCAAAAATTATATAAATATATCATTTACATGTTAGTGAAAAAATATGCGTTAAAATATGAAAAAAATATTACGAAAATATTACAATTATATTACATTTTCGACAAAAGTATTGACTATGTAAAAAAATAGTTTAAAATTAAAGTATATAAAATGAAGAACTAAGGAGATAAAAATGCAAGGTTGTTTAGGAATTTATGTACAAAAAAATCTAATTAAATATGCCAAAGTATCAAAAGACCGTAGTAACTTAAAAATAGAAGCTTATGGAGTGAAATTTTATGATGGCGATATTGAAAAAACAATTGAGCAAATAGTAAAAGAAACATATAGCTTTCAACTTCCAATAAGTATAAATATAGGTGATGAAAAATACACATATTCAAATGTGTTTGCATTACTTAAAGCACAAGACCTAGAAAAAGCAATGGATACTGAATTCGAATTTTTCTGTAATAATAACAACCTAAACAAAAATACATTGGAATATAGAAAAATATCTTCTCCAAGCACAGAAGATAGAGACAAACTAAGAGTTGTGTATTCATATGTAGATAAATCAAGTGTGGTACAAACATTACAGCTTTTAGATAAGTTCAAAATACACAATGTATCTCCAATAGCAATAACAATTCCAAATTTAAATGAAACATTGGTTCAGGAAGATTGCTTGATTGTAAATCTAGAAGAGGAAACAGAAGTTACAACAATAATAAATGGAAAAATATACAGTGTAGATAAAATAGAAACAGGCATGGGAAAAATACTAAGATTTATAGAAGAAAGAGAAAACTCTATCCAAAGAGCTTATGAGGTATGCAAAAATACTACTGTTTACACAAAATCTGGACAAAATTTAAAAGTAGATGGTAATGAATATTTAGATGATATAATTACAATATTATTTGAAATAATAGATAAAATAAAAGAAGCCGTAGTTAGAAATGGAGTAGATATAAATAGCATATATTTAACAGGCATGGGACTTGTAATAAACAACATAGACCTATTGTTCCAAGAAAATTGGATAGATAAAAAATGTGAAATATTAGTTCCTTACTTTATTGAAAAAACAAATGTAAAGATAAACATTAAAGATTACATAGAAGTAAATTCAGCAATATCTCTTGCAATTCAAGGGTTAGATAATAAAAACCAAGAAATTAACTTTGATGAAAGCAAAATGACTTTCCAAAAATTTATGACGATTTTAACAAGTGATGTTGGAAAAGGAACGAAAATCAAAACTAAAAGACCAAAACAAAAACTTACAGCTAAGGATATAGCAAATTTGGAGTTGGATTTTACAGACAGAATATTACTTACAGTGGTAGCGGGATTATTACTTGTTATAATACTATTTATTGGGGTAACAGAAGTACTATCAAGACAAATTAATGAAAAAATCTTTGTTGCAGACAATGTGATTTCTGCAAGCCAAAAAGAAATTAACAAGATAAATCAATATACAACAATGGTAAATGCTAGAACATCAGAATATCAAAGCTTAATTGATAAAATTGATAGTGCAAATTCAAAAGTTAGTGAAGAATACTCAAGCAAAAATGCAATACCAAACTTATTAAACAAAATAATGTATGCTATTCCTGTTGGAGTTCAATTACTATCTATTGAAAATCAATCAGGAAAAGATATAGTAATAACAGCTCAAGCAGAAAAATATGACCAATTAGGATACTTCAAAGCAGCACTTGAAGAAGAGGGAATATTAACAGATATTGTATCAACCAAAGGTGTAAAACAGGGTGATTTAATTAGTATTACAATAACAGGAAAATTACCATACTAAAAAGGAGTAGAAATGAAAAAGGTTTTAATATCAATTGTAGTTGTTCTATTTATGATACTGACATATTTTGTAATATTTAAAAATATTACAATTGCGAGCTGGGAGAGTAATAATATTAATGATGTTAAACAACTTGATTCTAGCTTAAATGAAAAAATTAATACTGCAAAACAATTAAACAATCAAGAATATCCAGATAAGGTGAGTAAATTAGATAGTGCAATGGAAAAATTAAAAGTTGCAAAGAAAAAGTATGAAAGCAAAATGGCATATGTTTCACAAGATGTAAACCTAGAAGTAGTAAATATTAAGAGCTACAAGATTGAAAGATTATGGATAACATTGGAAAATTATGCAAAAACTGAAAATGTAGAACTTAAACTTGAAGTATTAGATACTTCATCATCAGGATTATATGACTTAAGCGTTACAGTTATTGGTGAATATATAGGAATTACAGATTTCATATATGATATAGAAAAGGATGATACCTTAGGATTTAAAATTTTGAATTTTAAATTATTACCAGGTGTATCAACAACATCTACAACAACATCAGATCCAAGCAAGATTACAAATAAAACTACAGCAGATGCAAATAAAAATTCAGAGACAAACACAACCACTACTACTACAACTTCAGTAAGAGTTGATAAATTAACAGCAACATTTAAAATTGAAGGAGTAGAAATAGAATTTAATTAAGGAGAACAAGTTTATGGTTAAATCTATAATTAAAGAAATATTTATAATACTACTATTAGTGGTAACAATATTATTAGTATTAGGTATATTATTTTATGAATATAGGCCATCAACTAAAAAGATACCAACACAAGCCGCTGAATATACTTTGCCACAAGATATGCAAGAAGAATTAGAAGAAACTATACAAGCAGCTGAAAATCAAAATATTGTAAAAGTATATCGAGTAACAAGCGATGACTTAAAAGTTCATGAAAGAAATAATGATTATGTAAAAGGAAGACCAAACCCTTTTGATAAAATTGATGTCACATCAACAGGAACAGGTACAAATACAGGTTCGGATTCTAATACAACAGGTTCTGGTTCACAAAACACATCAGGTGGAAACTTTATAAAGAATACAGTTAAATAACTTTAGGTAATATTTATTAAAATAAATATATACAAAAAATACACGTTAAAGAGGGGGTGAAAACAAATGAAGAATCAAAAAGGTATTACATTAGTTGCATTAATCATAACAATCATTGTTATGTTAATATTAGTAGCTGTTTCAGTTGCAGTTGTTATTAACTCTAACTTATTAGGAGCAGCAGATAAAGCAACAACAGAATATAAAAACCAAGCTAATAAAGAAAAGAATATTGGTGAAGGTGATTTAGTAGAAGAAAAAAATGGAACTAAACATGATTTAAACTACTACTTAAATGAAGCTGGATTAACAGAATAATTACAGCTAAAAAAACTTAGGCATATGCATTAGATATGTATATGCCTACTTCAATAAAAGGAGAAAAAATTGAATACAATACTTTATATTTTTATGTTTGCAATAGGTGCAACACTTGGAAGTTTTTATACTTTAGCAGTTTATAGAATTCCTATAAAACAAGATATAACACATAAAAGGTCATATTGCCCCAAATGCAATCACAGATTGAACTTCTTAGACCTTATACCTATACTTAGCTACATATTTTTAGGTGGAAAATGTAGATACTGCAAAAATAAAATTAGACCACGTTATTTAATACTTGAAATTTCATCTGGTTTAGTTTTCTTGCTATATACAATTAGTTTAAACATCAATTTGCTAAATATAGAATACAAAAAAATTGTTGCATTAGCATTTGGAATGCTCTTTTTCAGTGCAGTCTTTATTATCATTGGAATTTTTAAGGAATATAAAAAGATACAAAAATCAGTATTCAATTTTGGAATTATTGTTGAGATTATCTATATGATATATCTATACATATTGAATACTAGTATATATAGATATATTATATATACTTTAATGTTAGTATTAATGCTAATATTAAACAATATAAAAAGTACTAGTGAAACATTAAGAAAGATATTATTTGTAATATTTATGATTATTGGAATTGGTGAAATAATTACGATTTTACTATAAAAGTGAGTTACATTTCTATAAGGAGATGAAAAATGGACAAAAAAAGTGGTAGAAATAAATTAGAACTGATTAGAGAAGAAAAAGGAATTGTTGTAACAGATGCTATAATAGCGATTCTAATTGTAATGCTATTTACAGGTCTTATAACATCACTAATTAGTAAGATAATGATAGAAAAAATGAAAATCAAAATGAATAGTCAACAAATGACCTTTGTTACACAAATATTTGAACACATTGAAAAAATGGAATATAATGAGGTAACAGAAGAAAATGTTATTAACTATATAAATAGTATTGAACCAACTAAAATAAGCGCAGGAACATCATTAGATAATTTAACAACTGCAAATAAGATAAAGGTCAAAGTAGAAAAATATGAAACAACAGAAGAAAACCCTGGTTTTGATTTAGTAAAAATTGTAACATTAACTATACAAAATGAACTAGATAACAAACAATATACAACAGAAATATCAAGAATAAAAAAGGCAACTATGCAGGATGTGAAAAACGAATTAGACACATAATTGGTAATTATATGTAAAACACAAAAAACAATTTAAAAAGTAGAGAAAATATACTATAATAGTAATATAAACAAACGAAAGGAGCTCAAATTATGGATTCAAGAAGAAGAGGACCAATTGGAATTGAATTAGTAAGAAGAGGAATACTTACACAAGCAGATATTGATAAAGCACTTGATTATCAGAAGAAAAACCCAGGCAAAAAAATAATCGAAATAATAAGCATATTAAATTTATGTGATCAATTTGTACTTTTACAAGTTTTAAGCGATATGCTTGGCGAAAAAGCAATAATGTTTTCTATAAATGATGTTAAAATTGATGTAAAAAAATATATTTCATTAGATATGGCAAAAAAATATTTAGCAGTTCCATATGAAATAAATGGAGATAAAATAAAAGTATGTTTTGCTAATACCAGTAGCAATACAGCAGCTGAAGCTATTAGATTAATACTATTAAATAAAGGTTATATAATGGAAAAATATGTAACATTTACAAAGAATATTACCAGTGTAATAAGCTCACTAGAGGGGTCAGATTCAGAAAATATTGATTCTGGAGAAGATGCTACAACACTAGTAGATAGTATTATTAAAACAGCAATGAAAAAGAGAGCCAGTGATATTCACATTGAACCACTAGAAGATTCAATTCGTGTTAGATACAGAATAGATGGTGAATTAGTAAAAGCTGCTGAAATAAGTAAAGAAAAACAAAATCAGATAATTGGAAGATTAAAATCAATATCTAATATGTTTCAAGAAAAGCAAGAATCTCAAGATGGTAGAATTACTCTTTATCCAGAATATAATATCCGTGTGTCTTCACAAAAAAATATTTTTGGAGAAAAGTTCGTTTTGAGATTACTAAAGAAAAATATGAATATTAGAGGATTAAAAGAGCTTGGATTTAACTTATCAAATGAAGAAATAAGAAAGAAGTTAAATAGAAGAAACAGTATAACAGTTATTGCAGCACCTACTGGTGAAGGTAAAACAACAACACTTTACAGTATAATAGATTATTTAAATAACCCAACCATTAATATAACAACAATTGAAGATCCAGTTGAAATTAGAATTCCTGGTTTAAATCAAATAGAAATTTCAGAAAAATTAAGATTTTCTGATTCTCTAAGAACTGTTTTAAGACAGGACCCTGATATTGTTCTTGTAGGAGAAATAAGAGATAAGGAAACAGCTGAAATTGCAATGCAAGCTGGACAAACAGGTCACTATGTTTTATCTACAATACACACAATAGACAGTATAGAGGTAATTACAAGACTTAGAAAAATGGGAATATCAAATTACGATATTTCAAGTACACTTGCAACATCAATATCACAAAGACTTGTAAGAAAAATATGTCCAAAATGTGCAATTAAGAGAGAATTTACAGATAAAGAAAAGGAAATTATAACAAGTATCCTAAAAAAATATGGAGTAGAGGCAGATTTGAGTGATAAATTCACATATACTCCATCAGGTTGTGAATTCTGTAATGGCTCTGGATATTATGATAGAATAGGTATATTTGAAGTATTATCTCTAACAGATGAAATAAAAGAACTAATAATAAATGGTGCTTCAAGCTTAGAAATAAGGCAACTTGCAATGCAACAAGATTACAAACCACTTGCTGTAGATGGAATAAATAAAATTATTAATGGAATTACAACACTAGAAGAGGTTAATAAAAAAATAATACTATATTAGTATAAGGTAAGGAGAAAAAAATGATAAAATTAGACGAGATTTTAACTGAGGCAATTGCATCAAATGCATCAGATATCCATTTAGTTGCAGGTAAAAGACCTATGCTTAGGATATCAAAAGTTTTGGCAGAAATGGAAGATGAAGATGTTCTTCAGAATGATGATATGTATGAAATGTATGATTACTTTGTTAGAGGAAATGTAGATAGAGATAATGAATATCGTGAAACTAAAAAAATAGATTTTTCATATGAATTTGGAGGGGTTAGGTTTAGAGGAAATATTTCTTCTGCTGATGATATTCCAGTAGCAACACTAAGAATAATTAAAAATGAACTTCCAAGATTTGAAGACTTAGGAGTTCCGGATGTTGTAAGAAGAATGATGTATCAACCTCAAGGTTTAATTCTTGTAACAGGTAAAACAAACTCTGGTAAAACAACAACTTTAAATGCACTGATTAATGAAATAAACGAAAATGAAAACAAAAAAATTCTATCACTAGAAAAGCCGGTAGAATACAAACATACATCGAAAAAATCATTAGTAGTACAAAAAGAAGTAGGTACAGGTAAAGATGTTTTAACTTATAGAGACGGTGTAAAAAATGCTTTAAGAGAAGACTGTGACATTCTAATAATAGGAGAGATTAGAGATAAAGAAACAATGGAAGCTGCAATAGATATGGCAGAATCAGGGCACTTAGTATTAGGAACGCTTCACACAAAATCTTGTGCTGAAACAATAGATAGAATAATAAATTTCTATGAAATTAGAGATCAAGGTTCAGTTAAATACTTACTAGCATCACTTTTAAAACTAATTGTATCACAAAGATTATTAAAAGGAATAGATGATGAACTTGTATTACTTCCTGAAGTTATGGTTGTAGATAACGTAGTTGCTGGTTGCATAAGAAAAGATAAATTTAGTGTATCTGAGCTAGAAGATGCAATTCAAAGTATCTTAGGTAAAGGAAATGTTAGTTTAATAAACTCATTAGCAACATTATATGTACAAAATAAAATAACATTAGAACAAGCAAAATCACAATTAGAAGAAAAAAACTTAGAAGTATTAAATAGAACAATAATGCAAATGAAGATGAAACAACAAATGATGTAACTATTAATTACAGAATGGAGGTAAGCTATGCCTATATATAAATATAGAGCAGCAACAAAATCTGGCGATGTTGTTGAATACAGAACAGATGCACCAAATAAATTTGTTTTGCTAAACAAATTAAAAACTAATAACTTGTATCCAATTTCAATAACATCAATAAATGTTAGAACTGATAAAAAAGCAAAAAAACAGAAAAGAAATATAGAAACAAGCAATAGTGTTCTAAAGCAAGTTAGAACAGAGCAAATTAAGAAAAGTATGGACCACAAAGAAAGTTGGTTTAAAAGAGCAGATAAGGCGTTGCAAAGAAATAGAGCAATAAAGAAAAGAGATATTGTAGTTTTTACTCAAAACTTTTATTTGTTGAAAAAAGCAGATTTTAACAATATACATGCATTATCAACAGTTATTGAAACAATAGAAAATCCAACATTAAAAGCAATTGTTGAAGATATTTTGCTAGGTGTTGAAGCTGGTGAAAACATGTACACAACAATGGAGTACTATGGCTCAGTATTTCCACCAATATATATTAATATGATTAAAGTTGGAGAATTGTCTGGATCACTTACTAATGCATTAGAACAAGCAGTTCAATACTTAGAAGCAACAGAAGCCTTAAACAAAAAATTAAGGGAAATACTAATACCAAACTTGGTACAGTTCGTGTTATTATTAGTACTTGCTGTAATAGGAACTGTGGTTTCTGTGCCAATGATACAAAATGCATTTGATAGTTTTGGTTCAACAGCACAATTACCAGCAATTACTTTATGGTTTTCAAACTTCCTAGATTGGATAAGCCAAATTTGGTACATTCCAGTTGGTATAATTGCAATAGTTGTTGGAGTAATAATGGTGTATATAAGAACGCCAAAAGGAAAATACAAATTCCATTACTTTAAATACAAAATGCCTATCTTTGGAAAATTAATATATGCAATAGATTTTTCAAGATTAATACAATCCATATTATTAAACTTAAAAAATGGACAAAGAATACAAGAGGCATTGGAAACAAGTAGAAATATTTCAAATAACCTTGTTATGCTATCATTAATAGAAACCGCTATTAACAATATAACAATAGGACAAAGCTGGATAGAACCATTTGAACAATCAGGACTTTCAACACCAATGATAACCGAAATGTTAAAAATAGGAATGCAAACAGATTTAGTTGAAATGATGGAAAAATTAAATGATTATATGCAAATAGACATAGATGCAATCATGCAAAGAATAGTAAAAGTATTACCACAAGTAGTACAAATCTTTGTAGGTGTAGTATTGATATTTGTTGTAGTTGTAGTTCTAGTTCCAATGATCCAAGTATACATGGGAGGCTGGATGCTTGAGAATTATACCGATTTATAAAAGTAAATATAAAAAATCCACTAGTTTTAGTGGATTTTTTTAATGCATTTGCTTGTATAAATTCCAGTTATATGGTACAATATATTCGTGAAAAAATATAAATAGAAGGAATTATATGTTAAAAGAAAATATAAAAAATTATGATTTAGACGAACTAAAAGAAAAAATTGAAGCCTTACGGAGAAAAGAAATACAGAGCAGAACAAATCTTTCATTGGATATACAAAGAAAATGTTACAAATTTTGATGAAATGACCAATCTGCCCGAAGCCCTAAGGGAAAAACTAAAAGAAAATTTTGATTTACATGTTTTCAAAATTATAAGAAAACAAGAATCAAAAGACGGAACAAAAAAATATTTATTTGATGTACTAGATAATAATGCAATAGAATCAGTTTTGATGGAATACAAGCACGGAAAAACAATATGCGTTTCATCACAAGTTGGATGTAAAATGGGGTGTAAGTTTTGTGCCTCAACAGGTGTAAAATTTGCAAGAAGTCTAGAAGCAGGGGAAATTGTAGAACAACTTCTAGCAATAGAAAGAGATGAAAATGTTCATATTTCAAACCTAGTATTTATGGGAATAGGAGAACCATTAGATAATTTTGATAATGTGATGAAAGCAATAAAGCTATTAAATAACCCAAAAGGAATAAATATGGGGGCAAGGCATATTAGTATATCAACAAGTGGGTTAGTACCAAACATTTATAAATTGGCAGATAAAAATATTCAATGCACATTATCTATTTCACTTCATAGTAGTAACAATGAAAAAAGAAGTAGTATGATGCCAGTAAATAATCTATACAATATACAAGAATTAATGAAGGCATGTAGGTATTATATCGAAAAAACAAATAAGAGAATATCTTTTGAATACGCTTTAGCAAAAGATAATAACGATAATCTTCAAGATGCACAAGACCTAGTAAAATTATTACATGGAATGTTATGCCATGTAAACCTAATACCAATAAATAAAATAGACAATGGTAAATATACAAAAAGCACAAACGAAAATATAATTAAATTTAGAGATTACTTAAATGCACACGGAATAGTAGCAACAATACGTAGAGAATTAGGCTCAGATATAGATGCAGCATGTGGTCAACTTAGAAAAAAAGAGGTGAGTAAATGAAAATATATGCCGACACAGATATAGGAATGGTAAGACAATCTAATCAGGATGCTTATTATATATCAGAAGAAAACGACAATTATAAATTATGCATTTTAGCAGACGGCATGGGAGGATACGCAGGAGGAGAAGTTGCAAGTAGATTAGCATGTATGAGTGCAGCAGAATATATAAAAGATAATTTTGATGATAACAAAACATATGCAAAAGAAGAACTTTTAGAAATTGTAAAAAGAGCAATGGAATACTCAAATAAAATTGTATATGATAAATCTTGCCAAATAGAAGATTTAGAACAAATGGGTACTACATTAGAGATTTGCTTAATATATAATAATAGAGTATATATAGGACATATTGGAGATAGTAGAATTTACAGAATAAGACAAGATATAATGAGAAAGATAACAGTAGACCATAGTTATGTTCAAAAACTTGTAAAAGACGGAACAATAACTAAGGAAGAAGCTATTCACCACCCAAAGAAAAATATGCTTATGAAAGCAATACGGTTGTGAAGAAACAATTGAACCAGATGTAATGGTTAAAGGCTTTAATCCAAATGACATAATTTTAATTTGCTCTGATGGATTAACTAATATGATAGCAGAACAAGAAATATATAATATTGTAATAGAAGATACTGAAAATGCAACAAAGAACCTAATCAAAAAAGCTAAAGAACTAGGTGGATTAGATAACATTACAGTAATTATAATAAAAAATTAAAACACGAAATTCACATGAAAGGAACGTGAAAATAAATGAATTTAGAAGGAAAACTATTAGGAAGCAGATATGAAATTATAGAGAAAATTGGAAATGGCGGAATGGCAACAGTTTACAAAGCAAAAGACCTTGTACTAAAAAGATATGTTGCTGTAAAAATTCTAAGAGAAGAATATACAACGGATAATGAATTTATAAAAAGATTTAATACAGAAGCAGAATCAGCAGCAAGTCTAACACATCCTAACATTGTATCTGTATATGATGTTGGAAAAGAAGGAAACCTATATTACATTGTAATGGAACTAATAAAAGGAAAAACACTAAAAGAAATAATTGTTGAAGATGGAAGAATGGGCTGGAAATGGTCAGTTAAAATAGCAAAACAAATAGCACAAGCCTTAGAAACAGCACATAGAAATAACATTATTCATAGAGATATAAAACCACATAACATAATAATTACAGAAGATGGAACAGCAAAAGTAACAGACTTTGGAATTGCAAAAGCAGTTTCAAACTCAACAATAACAGCATTTGGAACAACAATAGGCTCAGTACATTATTTTTCACCAGAACATGCACGTGGTGGCTATACAGATGCAAAATCTGACCTTTACTCATTAGGTGTTGTATTATATGAAATGGTAACAGGAAGAGTTCCATTTGATGCAGATACACCAGTATCTGTTGCATTAAAACATATGCAAGAAAAACCAGTACCACCAATTGAATTAAACCCAGCAATACCACAAAGCTTAAATGATTTAATTTTAAAAGCAATGGAAAAAGATCCAAATATGAGATATAGTACAGCAACAGAGATGATAGAAGACTTAGATAAAATATTAAAAAATCCTGAAGCTGAAGTTGGTGTTGTGGATAAAAGCCAAGCAAGAGCTAGAAGAATACAACAAGAGGAAAATCAAACAAATCAAAGTAAATTTGCAAAGTTTAAAAAATATTTAGAAGAACACAAAGGTGTAAAAATAGCATTAATAGTAGCAATTTTCCTAATAGTATTTATAGCAAGCATAGGAATAACATTAGGAGTACTAAATTCAGGAAAACCAAAAGACATATTACTACCAAACTTTACAAACTTAACACTAGATGAAGCAAAAGCCAAAGCAGAAGAAGTAAAATTGAATTTGAATGTATCAGAAGAAAAATATGATGTTCAAATAGAAGAAGGAAAAATTATTTCACAAGACCCAAAATATCAACCAAACTATACAGTAAAAGAGGGAAGCACAGTAAATGTAGTTGTAAGTAAGGGGCAAGAAATAGTAAAAGTTACAAAACTTGTTGGTAAAACTAAAGATGAAGCAAGAAAAGAACTAAAAGACTTGGGCTTAGAGATGGAAATAGAAGAAGTAAATAGTGATGATGTTGAACCAGGTATAGTAATAGAACAAGATAAACAAGAAGGTGAAGAAGTTCTTGCAGGAACAAAAATTAAATTAAAAGTAAGTTTAGGAATAGAGAAAGTAGAAGTTCCAGACTTAACAGGACTTTCAGAAGATGAAGCAAAAGCAAAAATTACAGAAGCAAAATTAAAATGGATAAGAACTGATAAAATAAAAGACTCAGGCAAAGGAACAGGTGTTGTTGAACAAAACATATCTCCCAAAAGCATGGTAGATAAAAACACAGAAATTTCAATAACAATAAATGAATATCAAAAAATTACACAAGGTACAATAAACATTGATGTTGCAGCACTTACAGGATATACACCAAAATACAAAAAAGTTGAAGATGGAAAAGACGAAGATGGAAAAACAAAATATAAAGATGTTTTAATACCACCAGAAAAAGTAAAAATTAAAGTAACTGTTAATGATGAACAAGTAACAGAACAAGAAGTAAGTGAAGATGAAAAAGCTCTTCAAGTAAACTTTGATGGAGAAGGAACAGTTAGAATAAAAGTTATAATTGATGGAAGCACAAAGAAAACAGTAGACATGAACTTGAATTCAGAAACAACAAAAAACATTCCTTAGAATAAAAACATAATTTAAGGGGCGTATAGCATACGCCCCCAAAAACAATAAAAGGAGAATAAAATGGGATTTTTTGACAAATTAAAACAAGGTTTAGGAAAAACACGTGATTCCCTAAATGATAAAATAAACAGCGTTTTTAGCAATTTTAGAAAAGTAGATGAAGACTTACTAGAAGAATTAGAAGAAATTTTAATAATGTCTGATATAGGAGTTGAAACAGCAACAGAAATAATTTCTAAATTAAGAAATAGAATTAAGCTAGAAAAAATTACAGATGAACAAGGTGTTAAAAATGCATTAAAAGAAGAAATGCAAAAAATATTAGACAAAGTACCAAATGGGCTAGAACTAAAAACCAAACCAGCAGTAATTCTAGTTGTTGGTGTAAATGGAGTTGGTAAAACAACATCAATTGGAAAAATAGCTAATAACCTTAGAAAACAAGGAAAGAAAGTTGTAGTTGCAGCAGCAGATACATTTAGAGCAGCAGCAGTTGAACAGCTAGAGATATGGGCAAAGCGTGCAGATGTGGATATAGTGAAAAAAAATGAGGGATCAGACCCAGCATCTGTAGTTTATGATGCAATAAAAATTACAAAAGAAAAAAATGCGGATGTATTAATATGTGATACAGCAGGAAGATTACACACAAAAAAATACTTAATGGACGAGCTATTAAAAATAGGTAAAGTAATAGAAAAAGAATTACCAGATGCAGAAAAGGAAACATTAATGGTAATAGATAGCACAACAGGACAAAATGCAATTATACAAGTAAAAGCCTTTAAAGAAGTTGTTCCAATTACAGGATTAATACTTACAAAGCTTGATGGAACTGCAAAAGGTGGAGTTGTTATAGGAATCGTAAACGAAAATTCTATACCAGTAAAATTTGTTGGTGTAGGGGAAAAAATAGATGACATGGAGGTATTTAACTCAAAGGATTTCGTAGATGCAATTATTTAAATGGAGGTCTTTAATGAAAAGAGTAAAAAAAAGAGTAATATTTGTAACATTATTTATAATAGCATTTGCCATATATAGTTATATAAATGTTAGAGGCGAATACTTACAAATACTTGGAATTGGCTCAAAATATGTAGAAATTTTTAAACACAACTTAATGCAAAGAATATATGTATTCTTAATTAGTTTTGCTATAATTTATTTACTTACATATGTAACAACAGCTTTTATAAAAAAAGGTTTAAGGAAGTTCTTTGAAGAAGATAAAAAAGAAATGCCAAAACTTCCTAATAAATCAATATCTTTTGCATTTGCAACTATTGCAGGAATATTGTTTTCAAACATAATTACAGAAAAAGCAATACTTGCATTTAACCACACACCATTTTGGGAAACAGAGCCAGTATTTAACTTAGATATAGGTTACTATATATTCCAAAAACCATTTATAGAAGCAGTGCTTTATAGCTTTATAGTTGTAATGGCAGTAATGTGTGTATATATAATATTTTATTATGTTATATGCTTCCATAAATTCTTTAACCAAGGAATTAACATGGAAACATTAAAAACAAATACTTTTATAAAGCAAATAGTAGCAACAATATTCTTTATACTATTAGCTCTAGCAGCGCTTTCAATACTTATGGTACAAGATATAGTACTTGGAAAATTCACACAAACAGGTAATGGAACAACTCTATATGGAGCAGGCTTTATAGATGTAACTATAAAAAAATGGGGATACATTATATTTTCAGCATTTATAGTAATATGTGGAATTCGTGCAATAAGAAAGTTCAAAAAGGGTGAATTTAGAAAAGCATGTTATAAAATATTAGAAATACCAATATATTTAGTCGTTTTATTTGGTGTAATACTTATAGCAGATGTTACTTACGTAAATAACAATGAATTAGATAAACAAAAACAGTATATAAGTAAAAATATTGAGTTTACTAAAAAGGCATATGATATTGATATAGATGAAATAGACTTACAAAGTACAGGAACAATAACAGCAGACGATATAAAAGAGAATTCAGAAGTAATAGAGAATATAAACATATTTAATAAAGCAAGAGTAATATCACACTTAGAAGAATATCAAACAAACCTAGGATATTATACATATAACTCAGCAGGTATAGGTTTATATGATATTGATGGAAAGAGTAGCCTAGTATATGTAAGTCCAAGAGAAATTAAGAGTAATGAAACAAGAACATACAGCAATAAAACATATGAATATACACATGGATATGGAGCAATTATAACATCAGCATCAACTACAAATGAAAACCGGAACATTAAAGTATATACAAAGTTCATTTAATGATGACAATCAAGCTGTAAAAATCACAGAGCCTAGAATATATTTTGGACTTCAAACAAATGATGCAATTGCAATAAATAGTAAAGATAATACAGAATACGATTACCCAATATCTAGCACAAAAAGTAGCTATAATACATATAACGGAGAAGCAGGAGTAACACTAGGGTTTTTTGATAGATTAATACTTGGTATAAAAGAAGGAAATATAAAACTAGCATTTTCAAAGAACATATCAAATGATAGCAATATAATCATAAAAAGAAATATACTAGAAAGAGTAAAAAAAGTAATGCCATATTTGGAATACGATAAAAACCCATATATGGTAATAACAGATGAGGGAAAGCTTGTATGGGTAATAGATGCATATACAACATCAAATAGCTACCCATATTCACAAGTTACAAACCTACCACAAGAAAATGGAACAATAAAGAAAATCAATTATGTAAGAAATTCAGCTAAAATATTAATAGACAGTTTTGATGGAACAATGAAGTTCTATATAACAGATAAATCAGACCCAATAATAATGTCATATTGGAAGATGTATCCGAGTTTATTTGAAGACATAAATGCAGAAATTTCAGAAGATATTGCAAAGCATTTTGTTTATCCAGAGTACCTTTATAGTATTCAAGCAGATGTTTTAAAACAATATCATCAAGTACAACCAGAAGTACTATTTAGGTCAGATGATGTTTGGAACACAGCAAAAGAGAATACAAGTAAAGTTACAACACTTGTAGGAACTGATATAAAGCCATACTATACAGCAGTAAAAACAGTAGATAACAGCAAAACAATATTAGGACTAGTTTTACCATATACAATAAATGAAAAACAAAATATAAATGCATATTTGGTAGGCTCATATGATGAAAATGGTAGAAAAACATTAAAACTATACAAATTTAACAAAGATACAGCAATACTTGGAACATTACAACTAGATACATTAGTAGAGCAAGATGAAAAAATTTCAGCAGAATTAAAATCAATAGAAGTTACAGGAACTAAAATAGAGAAAAACATTATTGTAATACCAGTAAACAATACACTTCTATATGTAGAGCCAATATTCCAAGTCCTTCAAAATGAAAACAAAACAGCACCAATACTAAAAAAAGTAATTGTGGCATCAGGAAACAAAGTTGCAATAGGAAACACATTAGAAAAGGCATTGGTAAATCTTCTATCACAAGAAGCAGTAAGCATAAAGATAGAAACAGATAACATAGACGATTTGATAGAAGAAATAATAAAGGCTAACAATAACTTAACAGAGTCAAATAAAAGCAATGATTGGTCATTAATTGGGCAAGACATAGAAAAATTACAATCATTAATAAATCAACTTGAGAAATTAAATGAAGAAGCTAAAAAAGAAAAGGCAAGTCAAATAGAACAAGTAACGGAATAAAAATGAAAAAAACACCCAAAATATAAATGGGTGTTTTTTATGAGAAATAAAAGAGAACTAATAAAAAGAAACTTTATAGCAGGAATTGCAAAAGGAGTAGGGATGGGAATAGGTTTTAGTATAATATCTGCTATAATCGTATACATCCTGCAAAAAATAATAAAGTTAAATATACCAGCAATAAGTGATTATATAACAGATATAGTTGCAATTGTTCAAAAGAACTTATAATTTGCTTAGAGAAGAAAATCTTAGTGTTCTTGAAATTATGAAAAAAGTGTGTTAAAATGGTTATGTTAACAATAGTAACTCCGTTTTCAAAAGCAAAGTACATCAGGTGTAAAATAACTATTTTAAGGAGGAAAGAGCATATGAAGTTTGACAAAATTATGTTTTGCGATTATGACATAGTTCGGTTTATTACCAAAAGTCATTTAGTCGCAAAAGACGGAAGCTTCATGACAATGTCAGTTACGACAGAGAAAAATCTCGAATTAATGATTTTTCTTGGGGAGAATGAAACAGGAGATGGATATGAGGTACGTGTTTACAAAAACAAGCCAACCGACAAATACAGACCACATCAGGCAGACGAAGTAATAAGCTATGAAGAAAATGGTGAATATGCAAAATTCATCTTCGATGCGTATTACAAAGCAAGAGACTTCGTTTATACACTCTCATATCACCACTCGGAATACAACATAAGGCCAGTAAGAAAAATCAAAGAAAAAAATAACTGATGGCAAATCGGGGGATATATTTATACCCCGATTTTTTTTTACAAAAAGCATTGACATTTTCTTTTATAAAATATACAATAAAGAAAACAAAAGGGGGAGATGTTATGATAGAAGTTTCAACCTCAATTTTAAATGTTGACGAAAAAGAAGCTATGAAGGCTTTTTACGATTTAGAAGTTGCAAAAACAGATTATTACCATATAGATGTTATGGATGGTAAATTTGTACGGAAATGATACATCAGTTCTTATGTATGGCTATGCAAGTAGTATAAAACAAATGTCTAACATACCATTAGATATTCACTTAATGGTGGAGGATACAAAAGACTATATAGACCAATATATTGCACTAAGTCCACATTTTATCACAATTCATTATGAAGTCTTTAGCGATAAAAAGCAATTAAAGGAAACAATTAAATATATAAAGCAAAATGGAGCTCAGTGTGGCTTAGCAATAAAACCGGATACAAAGATTGAAGAAATATATGAATTTTTACCATACATAAGTTTACTATTAGTTATGACAGTTGAACCGGGGAAAGGTGGACAAAAATTAATACTAAAAACAATAAAGAAAATAACTAAATTAAAAGAATATTTGTATCAAAACAATTTAGAAACATATATAGAAGCAGATGGGGGAATAAACGGCGAAAACATTAAAGAACTAAAAGAAGCTGGAGTTGATATCGTAGTTGCAGGAAGTTATATAATCAATTCAGAAGACTATACAAAATCTATAAAAGAGTTAAAAGAATAGTAGTTTTCCACAGGTTGACCTGTGGAAAACTACTTATTTTATTTATTTTCTTTTCTATTAAATACTGCAAATAAGACTTCTCCAATTGAAACTAACATAACAACAAACATTACAGCAGAGCCAAATACAGGAATTATACTAATTAAATATAAGATACCAGTTACAGCTAATAATTTAACATAAGGATTTGCTTTAATTTTCAATGTATTTACAATGTTATTTAGGAATATAGGTAAAGCAATTGCACATACAAATAAGAATACTGCAACAAATGCAAACGCTAAAGATACTCCAATTCCTGATACACATAGAAGAACAAATAAAACAAGCATTATAAAGAATGAAGCAAGTCCTATACCTAAATTAATAAATGTATGAGAAACTGTAATACTTGGAAGCTTCTCTATAGCATTTGGAGCATAGCGTTTTGCTAAGAATACTACAGCAAAAACATAAACAAGTAATGTAAATAAACCAATTACTAGTTTTGAAAATGTTACTTTATTTTCATTATGCTCAACAAAATCAGTAACTTCAACTTTACCTGTAACAACTTTATCTGGCACAGTTACATCTGTTTTTGTTCCATATTTTAAATCTCCATGAATTGCGCAAACAGCATCATTATCATTTTTAAGATTGAATTTTTTTGCATTAACAGTTACATTTCCATTAACATTACCAGAGAATGTAAATTGGTCTGCGTCATTTACAGTAAGATTTTGGTTAACTTTAAAATCAGTATCTGTTGTTAAATCTTCTCCAGCTGTAACAAAAGCATTTCTATAAACAAAACCTGAAAGAGTAGCTTTGTTTGCATTTAAATATAAATCTCTTTCAATATAAGAATAGTAATTCATATTAAAATCTTGTGCTGTAGCATAAACAGAACCTTTAACTTGGCCGTTTAAAGTTACATTTGAAGAACTAAGGAAAATATTACCTTCAATAACTGAGTTTTGCTCAATATTTACATTTGAAGCAAGAACATATAAATCACCATGAATTTCAGATTCTGCTTGTAATGTAAAGCTATTTGCTAAAACATAAACATTACCATAAATAACAGATTTTGAATTTGTTGATGCAATCATGTAATTTCCTTTTTTGTCTTTTTCATTTGAGTAAACAACATCAGATTCAATAACAACATCATTTGAAAGAACAAATAAGTCGCCTGAAATTACACCACCACCAATTCGTGGGTTTGTAACAAACTTAGTTGATGTAGAAGCAAATACATTTCCATTTACTACATCACTTAAAGAAAAAGTTTCAGTATTGTATACATATGCATCTTCGTCAATTGTTTGGTATTTTTCAGCTTTTGTATCGCTACTTTCAGGAGCAGGAGATGTTAATAGCATAACAGATTCATCAGTTGCAAATACTGCAGATGAAAGAAGAACCATTGCTAAAACCAAACATAAAAAAAACTTTTTAAACTTAAACATAAAAACCTCCTAAAAATTTAAATTAAATATGAATAGATAATATAACAAAAGGGGAGGTTTGTCAATGAAAAATGAGGGAAAAATAAAAAAAGATGTGCTAATTTTAAGCACATCTAAAACTTATTATTTATCTTTAACAACTTCCTTTAAGGCTCCTAAACTAGATAAAGCATTTGTTGCTTCAAAAGGAATAAATACTTTATTAGCATCTCCTTTTGCAATTTCTTGTAAAGCTTCTAAAGATTTTAATTGAATTAATTTATCATCTGGGTTAGACTTCTTAATTGATTCATAAATCATTTGAATTTCTTGAGCTTTTGCAACAGCAACTTCACGAATTGCTTCAGCTTCACCAGCAGCTCTTCTTATTTGAGCTTCTTTATCAGCTTCAGCTTGTAATATAGCAGCTTGTTTTTGACCTTCTGCAAGTGTTATGGCAGCTTGTTTTTCGCCTTCAGCTTGTAAAATTGCAGCTCTTTTATTTCTCTCTGCATTCATTTGTTTTTCCATAGCATCACGAATGTCTGCAGGTGGTGTAATATCTTTAACTTCAACACGGTTTACTTTACAACCCCATTTACTAGTTGCTTCATTTAATAATACTCTTAATTGGTTATTTATTAAATCACGAGAACTAAATGTTGAGTCTAAGTCCATTTTACCAACAATATCACGAATTGTTGTAATTGCTAAGTATTCAATACCTCTTCTTAAAGATTGAATTTCATATACTGCCTTAGCTGGATCTGTTATTTGATAGAACACAACAGTATCTATTGTCATTGTAACATTATCTTCTGTAATAACTCCTTGTGGTGGAACATCAAGAGTTTGTTCTTTTAAACTTACAACACTACGAACGTGGTCAACAAAAGGGATAATAATTGTAAGTCCTGCATCTGCTATTTTATGAAATCTACCTAATCTTTCAATAATGTAAACTTCAGCTTGTCTTACGATTTTAATAGACTTAATTGCTATAAATAATAATAGTAATAAAATTATCAATAAAACTATTTGCATAAATTTTACCTCCTAAAAAATCTCTTCCTTTACAATTATACTATAAAAAGCATAAAAAAGGAAGAGATTTGGCAAAATTTACATAAAATTTGTGAGCGAAATTTGGTTTAATTTAGAATTGTATTTACTAAGTAGCCAAACGCAGGGGTTATATATTTTTTTCGAAAGAAAACAATCGAAGAGCCAACGGCTTCACTCGTGACCCTCGTAGCCATTTCGATTTTTTCTTGAGAACAAAACATATATAACCCCGACGAGATTTGGCGGATTGTAAAGAATAAGCTTATACAAAAATTAACTTAATTTTCAACAATTATTTTTGCAATTTTATAAATCAAATCAATTTTTTCTGGTGGACAATTTTTTAGTAAATCCGTAAATGCTGTATTTAAATAAGCAGAAGAAGTAGGTGAAATATCCTCAAGTACATAACTTAAGGAAACATCTAATAAGCCACATATTTCTGCTAGTCTTTTCATATTAATCTCTGTAGAGCCACATTCAACTCTACTAATGTAAGCAACTGAAACATCAAGCATTTCAGCTAATTTTTCTTGTGTTATTTTTTTATCAAGCCTTGCTTGCTTTAATCTCATACCTATAATACTATAATTAAGTTTCATATATTATTCCTCCTTATTCGTTTTGAATATAGCATTACAAACTAGAAAATTACAGAAACACAAAAGTAAATATTTACTAGCAGTAAAAATATGATATGCAGAAATTAAGAAATTATTAATAAATGAAAAAAGTTTTAAAAAAACACTTGCGGAAATTATGTAAACGTGGTATACTAATTAAGTTGTGTGCTTTTGGCATACAATAATAATTTATATGAGGGAGAAAAGTGTATGTTCAAAAAAAATCGGAAGCCAGAAACCCCAGTAGAAATGCCACAGAAGTATTTGGAAATTCCATCTGTTGAAGATGCCAAGGAACTTCGTGACCAAAAGTTCCGCGATATTCCGGACTATGGAGAGTCCAAAGCCCAGATTTTTCAGGCAATCGACGAGTATGTGCAAAGCAAATACAGCTTCCCAATCTATCTGTATGATAAAAAGGGAAAACATGTTTTTTCGCTGCATTTCCATGCACAGGCGGAAGCGGAAGAGAAGGGATACACCTTTGAAAGAGATGAAAGAGGTTGTCTCCTGATTAACGTCAAGAAATAATCAATTCCTCAGCAAATCCACGAAGAAATCTTCGTGGATTTTTTTTTATAGTTTTTGCCCTTTTCCTTGACTATTTTCAACATTTGATATATTATATTAAAATCGAGAGAAAAGGGGATTTTTAGATGTATTTAAAGAGATTAGAATTGCAAGGGTTTAAGTCTTTTGCAGATAAAACAGTATTAGAATTTATGCCTGGTATTACCACAGTTATTGGACCAAATGGATCTGGTAAAAGTAATATTTCAGATAGTATTAGATGGGTTCTTGGAGAGCAAAGTATGAAGTCTTTAAGAGGTAGCAAATCTGAGGACATTATTTTTGCAGGAACACAAAGTAGAAAGTCTTTAGGTTTTGCAGAAGCTTCTATAGTTATAGATAATTCAGATGGAAAACTTCCTATTGAATTTGGTGAAGTGGTTGTTACAAGAAGAATTTTTAGAAACGGGGAAAGTGGATACTTTATAAACAAAACACCATGCAGATTAAAAGATGTACTAGAGCTATTTATGGATACAGGTATTGGTAAAGATGGATATTCAATAATTGGGCAAGGTAAGATAGATGAAATTTTAAGCAACAAATCTGAAGATAGAAGAAACATATTTGAAGAAGCTGCAGGTATTGTAAAATACAGAGCAAGAAAGAATGAAGCAGAGAAAAAGCTAGAACAAACAAAATTAAACTTACTTAGAATTAATGATATTTTATCAGAAATTGAAGCAAATATTGAACCACTAAAAAACCAATCAGAAAAAGCAAAGAAATATTTAAGTTTAAGAGAAGAACTAAGATCAATAGAAATAGGGCTATTCCTATATAATATTGACACATACAAAACAAAGCTTGAAGAATTAATGAAAGATATAGATGTAATAAACTCTCAAAAAACAGATGAAGAGAGCAGGCTTTCTGTGCTTCAAAATTTAAAAGAAAATCTTAGAAACGAATTGGAAGAAGTAATTGCAAAAATTGAAGAAACACAAAACTTAGGTTTTGAAAGTGAAAAGAAAATAGAACAGATAAATTCTGAAATAAATGTTCAAAATGAAAGAATGGCAAACAACCTTCAAAACCGCGAAACATATTTAAAAGAGATAGAAGAATTAGAAACTAGAAACAAAGAAATACAAGAAGAAAAGGAAAATAGAACAAGCAAAAAAGATAATTTAATGGCAAACAGAGAAAAATTTGCAAAGGAACTAGAAGAAAAAGAAGCAAAACTAAATGAGATTTCAAGCAAACTTACAGAAGAAGAAAAGAAAATTGAAGAAAAAAAGAAAAAGGTTGAAGAAAACACAGAAGTAAAATATGAAAATAGAGAAAAAATAAATACAATAGAAATAAACAATGAAAACTTAAGTAAACGTGAAAGAACAGTAAAAACAGAAATACAAGATACAATATCAAAATTAGATGAAAAAAGAATGATAAAATCTGATCTTCTAAAAACATTTAATGAAAAAGAACTAAGAAGAAATGAATGTAAAAATAGATTAGAGGAAATAAAGGAAAAACGTGAAGCGGCAACATCAAAAATAGAAGAATATAAAAACAAAATAAATAAGCTAACAACAGAACTAAGAATAAAAGATTCAAAACAAAAATTCTTAAGCGAAATGGAAAAGGAAAAAGAAGGCTACTCAAGAGCAGTAAAATCAATACTTTTAGAGTGTGAAAAAGATGCAAAACTAAACAAAGGTGTTAAAGGAGTTTTAGCAAACCTTATAACAGTTCCGGAAGAATATCAAACAGCAATTGAAATGGTGCTAGGTCAAACTTTGCAAAACATAGTTACAGAAACAGAAGAAGATGCAAAAAAATTAATAGAATATTTAAGACAAAACAGCTTAGGAAGAGCAGCATTCTTACCAATTTCATCAGTAAAAGGAAAAACAATAGATAGACTTGTAACAAATGGAAAACAAGGAGTAATAGGCATTGCAGCAAAACTAATACAAACAGATAAAAAGTATGAAGGTATTGTAGCAAACTTACTTGGAAGAACAGTAATTGTAGAAGACATGGATACAGCAATAGTACTTGCAAGACAAAACAACTACAGCTTTAAAATAGTTACACTAAAAGGAGATATAATTAACCCAAGTGGAGCAATATCTGGTGGTTCAACAACACAAAAAACAACAAGTATAATAGGAAGAACAAATCAAATAAAAGAATTAGAAAAAGAAATTGAAAAAATTAATAAAGAAATTGAAAAAATCGCTAATGAAAAAGAAGAATATGAAACATCAATAGAAGACCTACTTGAGGAAGTTACAAATATAGAACAAACAAGCCAAGAAATAGAAATAGAATATGCAACAGAAAAGCAAAGAATAGAAACACTAGAAGAAGCAATATCAAGCTTAGAAGCAAAGCTACAAAAGTTAAAGAATGAAACAGCAGAAATAGAAAAAACTATAGAAAGTAACGAAACAGAAAAAGCAGAAATAAAACAAAATTCATTAGACTTAGAAGAAGAAACAAACAGCTTAAATCAAGAAATTCAATGCTTTGCAGAGAAGAATAAAGAAAATCAGAAATACATAGATGATTTAAACTTTGATATAACAAACTTAAAAATATCAGTAAGTTCATTCGATGAAAGCAATAACTCATTAGAAGAGATACTTGCAAGAATAGATGCAGAAATAGAAGGAAATGTAAGCAAAATAGCAAGCAAAAAAGCACAAAGTGAATCATGTTTAAAAGAGAATGAGCTACTTGCAAATGCAATAGAAGAATATAAAAAGCAAATAGAACAAATCAAATTAGAAGTAAGCACAAGTTCAGATACAGTAGAAAAATTAAAACAAGAAAAGATAAATAAAAATAATGCCATAACAAAAACTGAAAACGAAATAGAAGAAAAATATAGCATAATAGAAGAAATAAAAAATCAAGCAAATAAATTAGAAGTTAAAAAATCTAAAATAGATGTTGAACTTGAGCAAATAATAAACAAAATGTGGGAAGACTATGAAATAACACCAAACACAGCAGGAGAGTATAAAAAACCAAATAATATTGCAGAAACAACAAAACAAGTAAAAGGTTTAAGAGATGAAATTAAAAATCTTGGCAGTATCAATATAGACTCAATAGAGGAATACAAACAAACAAAAGAAAGATACGACTATATGTGTGAACAACGTTTAGACCTAGAAAATGCAAGCAGTAAACTAAAAAAAATAATACAAGACATGACAAAAATAATGAAGGAACAATTTGAAACACAATTCAAAGTAATAAATAAAAACTTTGGAGAAGTATTCCAAGAACTATTTGGTGGAGGAAAGGCAGAATTAAAATTAACAGATGAAAATGACATACTAAACTGCGGAATAGAAATAGAAGTTCAACCACCAGGAAAGAAACTTCAAAACATGAGCTTATTATCAGGAGGAGAAAGAGCATTTACAGCAATAGCACTACTTTTTGCAATATTAAAAATAAACCCAGCACCATTCTGTGTACTAGATGAAATAGAAGCAGCATTAGATGATGTAAACGTATATAGATTTGCAGAATACTTAAAGAAATTCACTTCACAAACACAATTTTTAGTAATAACACACAGAAAAGGAACAATGGAAGCAGCAGACACAGTATATGGAATAACAATGGAAGAAAGTGGAATAAGTAAATTGCTTTCAATGAAACTTGCAAAAAATTGACAAAAAGACTTGAAAAAGAAAAAATAATATTATATAATATGAGCACCGCCTTTCAGAGAGGAGGTGAATATGACTTCTTTTGATTTAATCTTTTTCCTAATTGTTCTAATTTTGGGACAAAACAAAGATAAAGATAATGACCAAAAAGATTAGTGTGGAAACATACATAATCGGAGTAGTAGTGTGGGAAGCTACTACTTTTTTAGCATAAAAAAACAATAGGCATTGGGAATACCTATTGTGAATATGACTTCTTAATAAACGATAATTCGCTTACACTACATATATATTACTACATAAAAATCATTTTGTCAAGACAAATTCATAAAAAAATAAAAATTTACAAAAAAACAATAAAAATTAAAACTTTTGTTTGACAATTAGTAATTTATGTGATAATATAGTAGCAAATATTTTTAAAGGGAGAGGATAGCATATGAGAAAAAAGGACCCAAACGAATTAAATAAGAGAGAAAAAGCTATATTAAAATATATAGAAAAAGCCGTTATGGAAAACGGATATCCACCATCAGTTAGAGAAATAGGAAAAGCAGTAGGCTTAAGCTCTACAGCTACAGTACACACATATATTCAAGGTCTAGCAAAAAAAGGATATATTAAAAAAGAAGACCAAAAGGGAAGAACTTTAAAACTATTAAAAGGTGGTTTAGAAGGACAAGAAAAAATACAAGAAAAACCAGTATATAACGGAAAAGAGCTAGTTGATGTACCAGTTATAGGAAAAATAACAGCAGGAGCACCAATTTTAGCAGTTGAAAATATTACAGATACGTTCCCAATTCCAGTAGATTTTATTGGAAACAGCGAAAGCTTCATGCTTACAGTTAGAGGAGAAAGCATGATAGAAGCAGGAATATTAGATGGAGATTATATATTAGTAAAAAAACAAGATATAGCAATGAATGGGGAAATAGTTGTTGCATTAATAGGAGAAGAAGCAACAGTAAAAACTTTTTATAAAGAAAAAAATCATATACGTCTTCAACCAGAAAACAGTACAATGGATCCAATAATAGTTCCAGACTGTAAAATACTAGGAAGAGTTGCCGGAGTATTTAGAAAAATGTAGTTAGCTTTATGTATATAAAATAATATGAACACAAATAATATAACTTATAGAGGTGTTCATATGAAAGAGAAAAAGAAGAAAAATACTACAAAATACGGCGAATTCGTCTGCTCAGCCTATCATTGGCTACCAATAGAAAAGCAAAAAGAGCAGGCAGGAAAGATGGAAAATATAACGAGAATTTCAAAAAAACAGTAATAATAATTACCTTACCATAATATACATTAATTAAAGTTTAGTACAAACGTTAAATTATGGGAGGTAATTATTTTTATGGAGAATATGGGAGTATATGAAGACATTAAAGCAAGGACAGATGGTGATATATATGTTGGTGTTGTTGGTCCAGTAAGAACAGGAAAATCAACATTTATTAAGAATTTTATGGACTTACTAGTTATACCAAACATTGAAAATAGCTATAAAAGAGAAAGAGCAAGAGATGAGCTTCCACAAAGTGCTGCTGGAAGAACAATAATGACAACAGAGCCAAAATTTGTTCCAAATGAGGCAATTGAAATAACAATAGGAGATAACCTAGAATTAAAAACAAGGCTTGTAGACTGTGTAGGCTACTTGGTAAATAATGCACTTGGCTATATGGAAGAAGATGTACCAAGAATGGTAAAAACGCCATGGTCAGATGAGGAAATTCCTTTTGAAGAAGCGGCAGAAATAGGAACAAGAAAGGTAATACAAGAGCATTCAACAATAGGAATATTGGTTACAACAGATGGAAGTATAACAGAAATTCCAAGAGAAGATTATGTAGAAGCTGAAAGTAGAGTAGTAAATGAATTAAAGGAACTAAATAAACCTTTTGTAATAGTGCTAAACACAAATAACCCATCATCAGACGAAACTAGAAGCCTTGCAAATGAACTTGAAGAAAAGTATGGAGTTTCAGTAATACCAACAGATTGCACAAATTTAAATAATGAAGATATTAACAACATCTTTGGAAAAATACTATATGAATTCCCAATTGAAAGAATAAACATAAACTTCCCAAGCTGGATAGATGGCTTAGATAATGACAATGAACTAAGACAAGAATTGTTTAAAGAAATAAAGGATGCATTTAAAGATGTAAGCACAATTAAAACTATAAATGAAAGTGTTGCAAGAATAAGCAAAACAGATATAATTGTAAAAACAACAATTGATAAAGTAGATTTAGGAACAGGGACAGTTACAATAGAAATTTCATTAAACAATATGCTATTCTATAAAGTTCTAACAGAAATGACAGGAATTCAAATGAACAACGAGGCAGACTTATTTGCAACAATAGATAACTTATCTAAAGTAAAAAAAGAATATGATAAAGTCTCAATGGCATTACAAGAAGTAAAACAAAAGGGCTATGGAATTGTAATGCCAAGCATGGAAGAACTAATATTAGATGAACCAGAAATTGTAAAACAAGGTTCAAGATTTGGTGTTAAACTAAAAGCAAGAGCACCATCAATACATATGATAAGGGCAGATATAGAAACAGAAGTATCTCCAATTGTAGGAAGTGAAAAACAATCTGAAGAGTTGGTAAATTATCTATTATCAGAATTTGAAAATGACCCAACAAAAATCTGGGAATCAAATATTTTTGGCAAGAACTTACATGAACTTGTAAATGAAGGTTTACAAAACAAACTATACAGAATGCCAGAAGACGCACAAGGAAAGCTACAAGAGACATTAGAAAGAATAGTAAATGAAGGTAGTGGCGGATTAATTTGTATAATATTATAGATAAAAAGAAGATGGTCTAAGCACCATCTTCTTCTAATTTTTGTGTCTCATAAGCTTTAATAAATAAAGCAATACTTTCTAAAACTTCAAAAGCAGGAATAATTTGTGATTTGTCTATCTTATCAAAAACGTTTATAATGTTCTCGTCTGTTATGCTTTTCTTCCCGAACAATATGTAATCTGCAGATGTATTTGTTTTTTCACAAAGATTAATTAAAGATGTAAGAGAAAGTCCATTAACACCTGCTTCAACTGTGCCTAAATATTGTCCACTAATGCCAATTAATTTTGAGAACTGTTCCTTGTTCATATTCATACTTTTTCGAAGCTCTGAAATTCTTTTCCCAATATCTTCTTTCATTTTCTATCACCATAAATAGTATATTTCAAAATCAAACATAAAAATGTAAAACAAAGTATGCAAAAATTGTAGAAATTTGTGGAAATGTGTGGTATATTATTAATGTATTCAAAAACCAAACTATAGTTTACTAAGGAGGTAAGATTAACTATGAAAAATATTGAAAAACCAATGCCTATATTACTAATTGAAGACAACGAAGTGGAAGTAAATGAATTTAAGCATTATATTGAGGGCAGAGCTGATGCAAAACTCATAAAATCTACCAATTCTAGCTATGAAGGAATTGAATATACAAAAATGTACATGCCAGAGGGAATAATCTTAGATTTAGAATTACACAATGGTGAAGGCTCAGGGATAGAGTTTTTAGAGGAACTTCAAAAAATTAAACTAGACTTTAAGCCATTAATAGTAGTAACAACAAATGTCTCATCTAAAATTATTTACAGACGTATACGAGAATTAGGAGTTGATTTTATTTACTACAAGAAACAAAGTGATTACAGCCCAGAAATGGTAATCAATTCAATGACTTCACTTAGAGAAAGCTTGTATAATACAAAAATAGAACAACTAGGTAGCAAACCAACAACTGAAACACCAATAGAACATGAAAACAGAATAAGAGAGAAAATTACAGTAGAGCTAGATTTAGTTGGAATTCCACATCACTTAGTAGGAAGAAAATATATTGAAGAAGCAATTGTGTTTTTGCTCCAAAACGATAATGAAGAGGATGGAGAAACAGTTTTTAGGCATTTAGCAAATGAATTTAAAGTGTGTAACAGCAGTGTTAGCAGAGCAATGCAAACTGCAATTAACAATGCATGGAGAAGTACATCAATAGATGATTTAATGATGCATTACAAAGCAAGAATAAACTATGAAACAGGTGTACCAACGCCAACAGAGTTCATATATTATTATAGAGATAAGATAAAAGAGAGCTTATAAAGGACTTTAGCAAAAGCTAAGGTCCTTTTTGCATACTTTTGCATATTTTTTCCCCCAGACAACCACCTAAGGTTTCGGCCTTAGGTGGTATTTTATTATTACAATTTGTACAGCGGCAAAAAAATTCAAATTACCAAAAATAATGAAGTAAAGGGGGTGGAAAATATGTGGGAATGGATTGAAGAGATACTAAGATATTGGGGCGGAATAGGTAAATAAAGATTTAAAGTCAAACAATAGTTAAATATATTGTTTGACTATTTTTTTATTATAGTATATACTTAAAAATATTATAAAACTAGGAGTGGAATATGATGGGAATTATAAATGACATCATTCAAATAAGCTGTATAAATTTAATTACATATTTTGTGTTTATAAAGTTGCTAAATTATAAGAACTCTAATTTTAAAAGTAATGTAATAATGGTGATGTGTAGTATTGTAGAAGCTGTTTCTTTAACATATTTGCTAAAGGTAATTACAAGTCTTCCAAGCATAATAATTATATACTGCATTCAAGGTATAAATATGTCTTTAATTACGAAGATAAAAGTAAAAAAGTCAGTAATTGTAACGTTTATATCATTAAGTATTGTATACCTCATATACATAATGTCTATTGTACCGATTTCAATAATAATGAAATTAATCAATAAAAATATTCTCAAGGAAAATATTATAATTCCAATTTTAGCATTTATTATGGAATATGTTATTCTTCATTTCCTATTCAAAATGAAAAGATTTAAAAACGGTATACCATTCCTAAAAAATGAAGAAAAGGTAAATAACATTGGAATAATTGGAGTAATATTTATAGGAATAGTATTAATTATTTATTCAATTATACCAAACACAACTCATACAAGATATATCTTCGTTGGACTATCCATTGAAGCCATTTGCCTATTCATTTGGATAAAGAAAAAGATAACCATATATTACAAACAAAAACTAAAAGAGCAAACGGTGGCAGATTTGCAGAATGAGATAAAGGAGAAGGATAATAAGATAAATGAAATCTTAGAGGAGAATAAAGCAATAGCTACAATTAACCATAAGTACAGCAGTAGAATAAAAGCACTTGAGGAATTTTCAAGTAAAATCGTATCAAAGCCAGAACTTGTAGAAAAAATGAAAACTGAATTTGGTGAAGATTATACAGTTTTTGCAGCACAGATAAAGAGGATATCTCAAGAATATTCAAACGAAATGAAAACAAAAGTAACTAAAGAAAATGCAATTCCAAAGACCGGAATATTTGGAATAGATACTTTATTAGAGCATATGAGCACAGAAGCAACAAAGAGTAACATTAGTTTAGATGTTAAAATAAATGCAAGTATAAACTATATGGTAGAAGATATAATAAGCGAAAGTGCTTTAGAAACTTTGCTTGGAGACCATATAAAGGATGCAATAATTGCCATAAATTGCAGTAACAACACAAACAGACGAATTTTAGTTGTAATTAGTATAGTAGATAAGTGTTACGAAATTAATTTCTATGATACAGGAATAGAATTTGAAATTGATACTCTAATAAAACTTGGAAAAGAACAAATTACAACACATAAAGAAACTGGCCGGAAGCGGAATAGGCTTTATGACCACATTTGAGACATTAAGCAAAACAAAAGGAAGCTTAATTATAGAAGAGAAGCACCCCATGAATAATGCAGATTATACAAAAGTTATAAAAATAAGGTTTGATAACAAGAATGAATATAGAATTAATTCATATAGAGCAGAAGAAATAAAAAAACAATGTGCAGATAATAGAATTAAAATAGAAAGATAGAGGAAGAGTATATGGAAATAATAGTAGGAACAATCATCATAAGAGATGGAAAGATATTAATGACGAAAGAAGCAAAAGAAAAGTGCTATGGCAAGTGGTCTTTCCCCGCAGGACATCTTGAGCAAAATGAAGCCATATGTGCTGGAGCTAAAAGATAAACATATGAGGAAACAGGATGCACGGTAGAGCTTAAAAAAGCATTTCCAGTTTTCCTAAAAAATACAGAAGATTATAAAATAGTAATGATGTATTTCTTAGCAGATTTAGTAAATGTAGAAAAGGACTATAAAACAGATGAGATTTTAGAAACAAAATGGGTAAGCATTGGAGAAATAAAGAAAATGAAAGAACAAGAACTTAGAAGTAGCGAAGTTGTAAAACAGATAGTAAATAATTTAGAAGATGGAAGCTTATATAGTTTAAAAATCGTAAAGGACTTGCCAAAAATGTAATGCATAACCCCTATACCTAAAGCATATATTTTAAATAGTTCAAAGGTATAGGGGGTCTTTGTATGTTTTTTGTTTTTAAAAAGGATAAAATCATGGCATTTTTGGTAGCATGTTCAACTGTGTTTGCTTTGTTTTTAATGACATCATTTTTTGCAAAAACACCAGAAGAAGCAAGTATACTAACTTCAACTACTCAAAAACAACTTCCAATTTATTCAGTAAAAACTGAAGAAGCAAAAATTGCCTTAACTATAAATTGTGCATGGAATGCAGATGATATTGATAAAATCTTAGAGGTACTAGAAAAAGAGCAAGTAAAGGTTACGTTTTTTATGGTAGGAGATTGGATAGAAAAAAACGATGAAGCGGCTAAAAAAATATATAATGCAGGACATGAACTTGCAAACCATTCATACAATCACCCACATGTAAATAATATGGACTATGATAAAAATGCTGAACAAATAAACAAATGCTCAGAGCTAATAAAGAAAATAACAGGAAAACCGAGTACTTTGTACAGGGGACCTTATGGAGAATATAACAATACAGTTCTTCAGGCAGCAAGGGATAATAACCACCAAACAATTCAATGGTCTATAGATAGTTTAGATTATAAATCACTTACAGGGGAGCAAATGTGGGAAAGAATAGAACCTAAACTCCAAAACGGAAGTATAATATTAATGCATAATGGCACAGAAAATACTGCAAATAGCTTAGAATTAATAATTACAAATATAAAAAACAAAGGGTATAACCTAGTAACAGTTTCTGACCTAATTTATAAAGAAAACTATGGCATAGATAATAATGGCATGCAATACAAAAAATAACCGTTTTAAGTAGCGGTTATTTTTTATCTGGAATATACTCTAAAAGTTCAGAAATTTCACAATCAAAAGCCTTACAAAGGCTATCTAATTGTTTTATATCTATTCTTTTAATTTCCTCATAATACATTTTAGATACTGTAGCAGGTCGTATATGTGTAATATCTGCTAAAGCTTTTTGAGTCATTTTATGTTCTCCAAGTAAATTTGAAAGTTTAAATTTTATCATGTACAAAACTCCTCTCTAACAGTAATATGGTGTATTTTATCATTTATTGTCTAAAAATGACATAAAACAAACACAATATAACGATAAAGGTAATAAAAAGTTGCCTAGCAGTATAAAAAATGATATAATATACCTCAAAAAAGGGGTATAAAAAAATGAAAATTAAGAATAATATTAGCATGGAAATAAATGAAGAGTGGAAAAAGAACAATAAAAAATATTTGAATGAAATTCAAAAATTCTTAGATAAGGCGGAAAATATTGAAAATGAAGAACTAAGAAGGGATATAATAATTCAAATGCTTAAATGTGATGAAGAATTAACAAAAGCAGCAGAAGCAAAATTTAAAAGTTATGAGCAGGAGAAAAGATGTTAAAAAAGATATCAATTGGGGTAATTTCAGGAGTAATAAGTGGCCTTTTTGCAGCAGGAGGGGGCATGATAGTTGTACCAGCATTAATTCATATTTTTAAACTAGAAGATGCAAAAGTAAGAGCAACATCAGTATTTGCAATACTTCCAATGGTAGTTGTAAGTGGCTTATTTTATTATAAAAAGGATTATATAGATTGGAATTTAGGAATAAAATGCGCAATAGGGGGAATTATAGGAGGAATAATTGGAGCAAAACTTTTAAAGAAAATGTCTAGTAAAACATTAAGAATTTTGTTTGTAATATTTTTAGCATATACATCGATAAAAATGATAATGGCATAAAGGAGACAAAATGTGGGAAATTTTAACAGGATTAATTTCAGGAACTGTTAGTGGAACAGGTATGGGTGGTGGAACAATACTAATACTTGTTCTTTCTGTTTTTCTGGGAATTGAACAACATGTAGCACAAGCTACAAACTTGGTGTTTTTCGTACCAACATCAATATCAGCAATAATAGTTTCAATAAAATCAAAATTAATAGAATGGAAAATTGGTATAATCCTTGCAATAAGTGGAAGTGTAGGCGCAATTATAGGTGCAAACATTTCTACCAGAATGGAAGTAATACTATTAAAAAGATTATTTGGTGCATTTCTTGCATGTATTGCAATTTATGAAATATATTCATTGGTAAAAGAGTATAAAAAAACACATAAAACAAATAATAAGAAAAACAAATAAAGGAGGAACATGTATGAATTTTGTAAAAGGTGTTTTAATAGGAACTGCAGTAACTACAGCTGCATATATTATGTATAATGAAGGAATGCTAAACAAAAAGAAAATGACCAAACAAGCAAGAAAAATGGCACATAAAATGGGAATAAACTTTTAATTTTTTTGCAACATTTTTTTGAAAAATGTTGCAAAAAGTCGAATTTAATGATATAAATAAATGAGCATAATATTTGAAAATATTATCATAAAAAGGGGGTGTATTTATGGAAAAAGTTAAAAACTTTTTTGTAAAAATCTTTGATTGGGTAAAAGGACATATTGGAATAACAGTTGGTATTGTTGTAGCTATAATTGCTGTAATCGTTTGTTTATCAGTATTTACAGGAGGACCTAAAAAGGCTGTAAAAAGATACATAAAAGCTATGAATAAAATGAATACTGAAAAAGTTATAAAATGTATGGACTTTGCAGGAGCAGAAGCTTGGGGCTGGAAATATGATGAGGATGATTTCTCAGAAGAAGACTATGATGAATTTATGAAAGACTACAAGGAAGTTGATGAAGAAGAAATAAAAGATGAGAAAAAATACTTAAAGAAATCATTAAACAGTGGATTCGACGATATAAAAGAAGATTACAAAAAATATAAAATGACTCTAGAAGAGATAAAGAGTGTTAAAAAGTTAGGAAAAGACCTATATTGCGTAAAAGCAAAAATAACACTATTTGCAAAACCTAAAGATAAAGATGAAGATGAAATTGATAAAACAGATACAGCATCTTTCATCGTTTACAAGAACAAATTAATATATTCAGATTTTATGTAAAAAATAAACCGGATATTTTAAATATCCGGTTTAAAATTTTATGAATTTATAAACAGCTTCTGCAAAACCACCCTTCTCAACAGGGTTTGTAGTTGTAAAGTTTGCTACAGCTTTTAACTCATCATATGCATTTGCAACAGCAACACCAACACCAGCATTTTTGACCATGTCAAAATCATTCAAGTTGTCGCCAATTGTAAGCATTTCATCTGTTTTTATGTTTAAGTGATTTCCTAAAATTTCTAGTGCTGTATTTTTATTTACGTTTTTAGGAGTAATATCAATATATTCATATTCCTTATTTATTATTAAATCCTTGTAATCTCCAAACTTTCTAATAGTTGAAACATCAACATCTAAAGAGTTTACAATTTCATTTTTTACTTCCTCAGTTGATGTAGGACTTGTAACTACTAATTTACAAACAGAAATGTCATTATTTAAAACAAAGTCTTTAATGTTATCAACAATATTAAATTCCATGGAGTTTTCTGATTTTGTGTTTGTTTGTAGCTTGTAATTTCTTAAATCCAAGTATAATAGTTCCTCAGAAATAACATTTGTATCTGTATATATGTGAACATGTAATCCATGCTTTTTTGCAATATCAATGCATTTTAAAACAATATCCCTAGAAAGCAGATTTCTATAAATCTCTTCACCAGTTTTCAAATTAATAATTTGGTTACCATTCCCAAAAATTCCATATGTAGCATTTATTCTTTGGCAAACCTTTTTAGTAATAGGGTATGTCTTACCAGTACAAATTACAAAATTCATTTTATGCTTATTTAGGTCTTGGATGGCCTTAAAGTTGTTATCGTATATAGAATTATTCTTATCAATAATAGTGCCATCTAAATCGCTAGCAACTAATTTAATCATTTCTAATACCTCCAACATCTAATATTATACCATAAAATGGAGAAAATGTAAAACTTTACATAAAAAAGAAATGACTAACTTAAAAAGTTAGCCATTTCGTAGCTAATTAGCTACAGTCTTGTGGTAAGGAATTTCTCCCATTCAAGGTATGAGTGGTATGTGCCATGAACAACTCGAAAACCGTTTTGAGCAAGTAATTTCAAAATGTTATCCGAAATTACATATGCAGAGCTACAGATTTGCACTCTGTAAGTATGAATTTCAGGGTAATCAAGCTCAATGGTTATTGCATTCATGAGCAAATTTTCATACTCCCGCATTTCCTCTGAACTAAGAGAGGAAAGATCCTGCGACTTTAAAAAGTCAAGCAAGCATGAAAGAACGGACATAGAAAAACCTCCTAAAAATTTTGTACATATTCATTATACCACGTTAAATGTACAAAGACAAATAAATGTTACAAAAATGTTACAAAAATATTTCATTTATGTAATTTTTGTAAAAACTATTGACATTTTTCGAAAAATTATATAATATACAGTTATGTATTTCTAAGGAACTGTGTAGGAGGTTATAAAAAAATGGCAGTAGCGATAGTAAATAAGTTTTTAGATGCTTTAGGATTATCAAACGAAAACGACCAAGAGGTTGAAAATGAAGACGTGTACGAATTCGACGAAGGAAAAGATGAAGATGAAGAAACAAAAGGTGGAATATTTGGATCTATTGGTTCTAGAAAAAGCAAAATAGTAAATATGCCACAAGTTCAATCTGTAAAAATGGTTATAACACAACCAACATCTTTCGAACAATCAGAAGAGATTTGCAACTATTTAAAAGAGAAAAAGTCAATAATAGTTAATTTGGAGTATGTAAATAAAGATGTTGCAAGAAGAATAATAGATTTCTTAAGTGGAGCAGTACATGCATTAGATGGATATATTCAAAAAGTATCAAATTCAATATTTTTAATAGCACCTGCAAATTATGATATAGAAAGTGATTTAGCAAGAGAAGAATTAAAAAATAAATTATCAGTATCTTGGTTAAAATAGGAGGACAAAAAAATGATAACACCACTAGATATAGAAAACAAAAAATTCTCAAAACAAATGGTAAATGGATATAACGTAGATGAAGTAGATGAATTCTTAGATGAAATTACAGCAGATTATGAAAAATTATACAAAGAAAATAAAGCATTAAAAGACAATGCAGAAGAACTTCATAATGATGTTGGACAATACAAAGATATAGAATCTACACTTCAAAATACACTTATAATAGCACAAAAAACAGCAGATGAGGTTCAAAATGTTGCAAAGAAACAAGCAGAACAAATAATCAAAGATGCTGAATATCAAGCAAAAACAAAGCTAGATGAAATTAACACACAACTTATGATTAAAGAAAAAGAACTAGACGAACTAAAAAAGCAATTTAGCGTATATAAAGCAAAAATGGAATCATTGCTTATATCTCAATTAGAATTAATAAAAGATATGGCTGAAGATGAAGAATAATTTTTAAGCAGACCTAAAGTTTTAGGTCTGCATATTTTTTTTATGGTTTAATATAATTATTGTAACAAATATAAATATAGAAGGGAATGATTAAGCTTGAAATTCAAGAAAACAATAATTATATTTATAATAGTGTTAATATTAATTTTAGGTGTGATTTTAATAAAAAATAATTATAAAACTTCTAAAAATGGAAATAATATAAGTAATAAATCAGCTGATGAAATTGAAAATTTAATTTTAAATATTGGGTCATATGAGGCAAATGCTAATATAACAATAAAAAGCAATAAAAATCAAAACACATATGTAGTAAAGCAAAAGTACAATAAAGAAGGAAACTTATATAGCCAAGAAGTACTAGAACCATCTGGAATTGCAGGAACACTAATTCAATATGATGGGAAAGATTTAACAATAAAAAATACTAATTTAAATGTAAAAAAGATATATGAGAATTATAGCTATATTGAAAGCAACATTTTAAGCTTGGCATCATTTATAGAAGATTATAAACAAAGCGAGAGTAAAGAAATTAAAGAAGAAAATGGAATAGTAACATTACAAGTAAAACTTTCTAATAACAATAAATATACAATGGAAAAAACGCTATATATAAACAAAAATGAAAACAAGATAGAAAAAATGGAAATTAAAGATACAACACAAAATGTTAGAATTTACATATTATATAATGAGATAGAATTTAATAACATACCAAAGGAAGAAGTATTAGCGTTTTCAATAGCAATAACAGATAACAACATATAACATAAGAAAAACCTAAGCTCTATTACCTGTATTTAAAATGTAAAACAAAAAAGAAAATCAGGAGTGAGGGAAATGGTAATAAAAAGAGGAGACATGTTTTATGCAGATTTAAGTCCAGTAGTAGGTTCAGAGCAAGGAGGAATTAGGCCAGTACTTGTAATACAAAATGATACAGGAAATAAATATAGTCCAACTGTAATAGTATCAGCTATAACATCACAGCAAAACAAAAGTAAATTACCAACACACATAGAGCTATCATCAGAAGACTTTGGGCTAAAATCAGATTCCATAATTTTGGCAGAACAAATACGAACAATAGATAAAAGCAGACTAAAAGAGAAAATAGGTCATATAGAAGAAGGAAAGGTAATGAACCAGATAAATAATGCATTAGGAGTAAGCTTTGGACTTGGAGATTAAATTTATAGATAGGCAGAACTTGCCTATCTTTTTTATATTGACAAATTTCGACTTTTCAGGTATTATTATATAAGTTAAGGGGAGTGAATAATATGTGGAAAGAGTTTAAGGAATTTGCAATGAAGGGAAAGATAATGGATTTAGCAGTTGGTGTTGTTATAGGTGGCGCATTTCAAGGTATTGTTAAATCTTTGGTTGATGATATTATTATGCCAGTAATTACAATTTTTACTGGAAAAATGGACTTTTCAGAGCTTACATTTACATTAGGCAATAGCTCAATCAAGTATGGTTCTTTTATAACAGCTGTTATAAACTTTTTAATAATAGCTTTTTCTATATTCCTATTTATTAGATATATGAATAAATTAAACAAGAAGTTAGAAACAATAACAGAAGAAGAAATTAAAAAATTAAAGAAAAAAGGTAAATTTGGAAAAAGAAAAAAAGACAAAAACGTAGAAGTAGTACCAGCACCTACAACAAAGATATGCCCATACTGTTTTACAGAAATTAATATACATGCAACAAGATGCCCACATTGTACATCTGTATTAGAGCAAAAAGAAGAGGCAAAAGAAGAACAAACAATAGAATAAGTAAAAAAATAACAATATTTCAATAAAAATCAAGTTAAATACTTGCAAAATTTGAAAATACGTGTTACAATAGAAAAAGTGAATTTTAGATTGACTTTAAGGAGGTGCTAAGAAATGCCAAATATTAAATCAGCAATTAAAAGAGTTAGTGTAATAGAAACAAAAACATTACAAAATAATATGGTAAAATCTGAATACAAAACAGCTGTAAAAAAATTCGAAGCTGCAGTATTAGAAGGAAATAAAGAAAAAGCTGAAGAAGCTTTAAAACTAGCTACAAAGAAAATTGATAGTGCTTGTTCAAAAGGAATAATAAAGAAAAACACAGCATCAAGAAAAAAATCAAACTTAGCTAAAAAATTAAACGTAATGTAATTTTAAAAGAAAATACAAAAAACTGTAACATATAAGTGTTGCAGTTTTTTTATGGGTTGGAGATATATTACATTTATATTACAAATTGCAAAATTGCTTGCAATTTGTAAATTTTTATTATAGAATAAAAACATAAATTTGAGAAAAATTACGAAGGAGGAAAGAAATCGGAGCTATATATGTTTTGTTCTCAAGAAAAAATATATAACTCCTGCGTTTGGCTATACAGTATAGAAAATGAGATTTTAAAAGAAAAGGAGTAGGTTAAAAATGAGAAAAAACAGAGGAATAACGTTAATAGCGCTAATTATAACCATAATAATTCTGTTAATATTAGTAGGAGTAAGTGTAAATTTACTAATTAAGGGAGATTTATTTGGCAGTGCTGAAAAAGCAGTAAATGGCACAAATGCAAAAGTTGAAGAAGAGCAGACAAGAGTTGATGAACTAATGGGAAAACTGGAAGATGTAAATGCTAAAAATTCAAAACATAATTGGCAATACACGGATAGTACAAGAGCAAAAATAAGATGTACATGTGAAAAATGTAAAGCATTTAATGATGGAGATAGTACAGGAAGAACATTAAGCATAGGACAACAAATAGGAGAAACAGAAAGTAAAACAGCAAGTACAAGTATAACATCAGCAAAGAGTGGATATAAGTTTGATCAAACATTAGCCTTAAATGCAGAGGAAACAAAATGGGTAGTATTTGGATATGAAGACAAAGATAACGATGGAGCAAATGAGACATTACTATTAACAACAGAACACCCAACAACAAATAGTATATATTTTTATGGGGCAGCAGGATATAACAATGCAGTAGAAGAAGTAAATAGAATGTGCAAAGAATTATATGGAACAAATGCAAGAGGAATGACAATAGAAGATGTAAATAGAGCATTAGGATATACACCAGCAGGAGGAATGTATGATTTAAATGATACATGTAATACAACAGGAAATTTAACAACGAAACTAAAAGATTTAGGAGATATATGGACAGCAATAAAAAACAACAATGATACAGATTATTCAGGAAAATATTATGACCCAAGTCACCCAGAAGGAATAAGTGATAGTGGAGCTGCTTTAGGAGAATATGAATTAAATGGATATGCTTATGCAATTGATTCAACAGTAGATGCAAAAGCAGGAGTACCACAAGTATCAAGTGAAATTTCAGCAACAGCAAAGGCGATGATATTTGGAAGTAGCAAAAGGAATTATGGATATTGGCTGGCTTCTCGTGGGGTCGTTGCGCATTCAAGTTGTGCTGACTTTGGCCCAGGCAGCGTGGGCTATGGTGGCGGCGTACTCATGCGGCGGCTTGTACACTTCCTATGGCAGAGCGAGCTCTCGTGCGTTTGGTTTGCGTCCTCTAGTTTCTCTAACATCTGAAATCCCAGTTGCAGGTCAAATTTTAGATTTTTCTGGTAAATTTGGAGTAAGACCACCTGAGGTATAGTTTTCAGCTCGTCCCAAGCCGGACCTCAGGTTAGAAAGATTAGTATATAACAACAAAAAATCGTTTGTCGAAAAATGTAAAAATTTGACAAACGATTTTTGTTGCATTCTTGGGGTTTTTGTGGTATATTAGTTGTACATTAATCTGGAACTTTACTTCTTAAAAAGTTCAAAATGGATTTCAAAAATATTTTAATTCTAAAAAATATTAATTCTTAACAAATCCAAAACAAGATTAAAATTTTATTTTAAAAATGGGCTTTGCCCAAGAAAAAGCCTATTTTGGAAAGAGGTATAATGAACAAAGAAAAGACCTTGCAAAAACAAGGAAAACTTCTAGAGCCTAAACTAGATGTAGTTTTTCACGCATTATTTCGTGAAGATAACAAAGAACTTTTAGGTGCATTAACATCAGATATTTTAAGAGAAGAGGTGAGGATTAAAACTACAGATAAGAATAGATATGTAGATATAGAAGAAGCAGATGAAAAGCTAGGTGTAATGGATTTAAGAGCAGAATTAGAAAATGGAGTGCATTGTATAATAGAAATACAATTAAAACACCATAAAAATGAGCCAGAAAGAATATTATATTATTGGGCAGATGCATATTCAAGGCAGATAAAAAGAGGAGATAGGTTTGGAAAATTAGAAAAAACAATAAGTATAGCAATAATAGACCATGAGTTAGAAGAACTAAGAGGAATGGAGGAAATAGGAGTAAAATGGCAAATAAGAGATGAAAAGACAGGAAAGAGAATATTGACAGATAGACTAGAAATAATTATAATAGAATTGCCGAAGGCAAGAAGAATGTATAAAATAGAGCCGAATAATGCCATATGCCAATGGATGCTGTTTTTAGATAACCCAAATAAAAGGGAGGTAGTTCAAATTATGGAAGAAAATAAGAATATAAAAAAAAGCAATAGATGAATTAGAGCAAGTAAGTGGAAATGCAAGATTAAGAAGAATAGCAGAATTAAAAGAGAAGTACATAAGAGATGAACAATCCTCAATAGAATATGCACAAGACGAGGGCTTTAGGCAAGGAGAAAAAAAGGAAAAAATAGAAATAGCAAAAAATCTGTTGCAAAAGAAAATGTCTATACAAGACATTGTAGAAGTAACCGGCTTAAGCATAGAAGAGATTGAGAAACTAAAGTAGATATATTACATTTATATTACAAATTGCAAAATTGCTTGCAATTTGTAAATTTTTATTATAGAATAAAAACATAAATTTGAGAAAAATTACGAAGGAGGAAAGAACATGAACATAGTAGCTGTAAGCCTTGAGGCTGTGCACACACACACACACACATTCTGTTCATTAGAAAATAAAACAAGCATATTTCCATATGCTTTATTAAAGTTGCACGCAAGAGATGGATAAAAGTCCGTCTCTTTTTGTTATGCATTTTTTAATTAATTTTGTACAAGGACATCCGCCAAATCTCATCGGAGCTATATATGTTTTGTTCTCAAGAAAAAATCGAAATGGCTACGAGGGTCACGAGTGA
>OLSB01000343.1_pt1 | contig 55157 bp, 77 predicted proteins | sample 1672071 | NCBI WGS metagenome assembly OLSB01 (sample SAMEA3136642, study PRJEB25190) | human gut metagenome | biome: human gut; feature: human-associated habitat; material: faeces | place: Austria | collected 2013 | reverse complement strand
CTTTCGTTCCTCCTTAAATATATTATTTATTAATTTTAATAAATTAATTCATATATACTTCCTTTTTGTCCTCCGAATTATTTGTATTTTTTGAATTATTTTCATTCTTATCCAATATATTTGTATAAATCTCATATACAAAGTAAAAAGGTAATATTGCTTGTGCTGTAATCATAACTAATGAGAATAAGTTTCCAGAAATATTATATATTATTTCTATAAAAGTTCCTGGATAGTTTTGTGATATAAACATTAAATTACTACCACAAAATTTATTTACTATATAGGCGATAGCACTTATAGATACTATTAACCAAAAATAATATTTTATATCACTTCTTTCTAGTTTTACGTATTTAGTTTTTAGCATTAACAATCCTATATAAACCATAGTTCCATGCAATAAAAAACTATGTAAACTTATAAAGTGTAACGCTGGATATGTTGTTAGCGAGGTTAACGGAAATATTAAAAAAATCATTCCTGCTACTATTCCTCCTGTTGAAAGGAATGTATCTCCCACTTTTTTTAAAGTTTCTTTACAAAATCCACTAAATATTCCTGCATATAGTATCAGACTACAAAAATATAATGGCACATACTTGTTTACCTCTTTATATCCATAGTTTTTAATATTAAATATAATTTTTATTATTTCTAAAATCCATAGAATAACTGTACTTTTTTTTATTATTTCCTTTATTGTATCTGGTTGAGCATTTTTCGTACATCTAAGAGCAATTTCTACGCCTAACATTGTTATTACAAACAATATTAAATGTCCAACAGAAAACATTCCACAAGGAATTACTTTGTTAGCACTTTCAAAAAACATTTTTTTCTCCTCTTTTATTAGTATATTTTTTAGTATATTTTTTGTTCTTATTTTATTCTTTTACAATATATCACATCTTTTAAATGCCTGCAATAAATTTGACTTTTTTGTTAGAAAATAGTATTATTAATGTATATCTTTTTCGTTGATATTGCGAAAATTCAAAAGAAAAATATCATTTTTATAGGAGAAAAGTATGTTAAAAATTTTTTTAACTCTTATTGTAGCAGTCTGTTTTATCATTATTTTATTAATGGTAAGGAATGTTTCCCGAATATATTCTCTTGTTTTGGAAGCATATGAAAATATGCAATATGCTCGGAAAGCATTTTACATTGCACGTTTCGAGCCAGATGAGTTAGAAAGAGAAAAGCTAAAAAAAGCTGCACAAGAATTATATGATCTTTCTGTGCAAACTTTAGACTCTGACGCACTTCGTGAAGCAGTAAACAAATTACCTGAAAATTTAAAAACAAAAGCTTTAGACATGATAAACAGCCCTCGCTACGGACTATTTTAATCCTATTAGCCTATCATAATTTTGATAGGCTTTTCTTTTGTTCTTTTTTCTTTCTACTGTTTATTAATTTATTTAATTCAGCACCAAAAAATACTGTATAAAAGCAAGAATATGTCCACATCATAATTAGCATTAAAGTTGTTAAACTCCCATAAGTTATAGAAAAGCCTTTAAAAATGTATAAATATTTAGAAAATACTAATGATACTATGTTTAACGCTATTGCTCCAAATAACGCTCCATATATTTGGCTTTTAAATGTTACCTTGCCTTTAGGTATAAATTTGTATAATAAAATAAATACTATAAATGTTGCAATTATAAATCCTAATTCTGTTAATATTGATGACCATATATTATAGTTTTTTATTCCTCCAAAGTGTTCTTGTATAAGTGTTCTCAAGCTGTTTCCAAACACCAATGCTACTAGTCCTACAACTATTAAAATTATGAATATTATTGTTTCTACAATTGCTTTAATTCTTAGATATATATATGATTCATTTTCTTCGCTGCTTACATGGTAAACAGATTGTAGTCCTTTTGTTAATGCAAACAGTCCTCTTCCTGCTGTCCAGATTGTAAATATAATAGAAATAGAAATTGTACCTATTGATTTTGAATATACCTCTTGAACTATTCCTAGTACCATTTCATTCATACTTGATGGAATTAATTTTGATATAGCATCAAATAATGTTTGTGGTGCTATGCTTGTATATTGAATTAAAGTTATTACTAAAATTATAAATGGTATAAAAGATAATATTGTATAATAAGAGCATTCTGCTGAACATTCACTTACATGATCTTTTTTCATGTTTGCAGATAACTTCTGTATTAACTTATATTTTTCTTTAAGATTAATCTTTTTCATAAAAACCTCTTTTTTATTATACTACTTTATTATTTATTTATGAAGTCTTAATTAAATTTTTGTGGAAGAAATGGAACAGATCCCTCTTGACTTGCCCAATTATTTATAACTCCATCTTTTTCTTTTATAAACCCTGTATGGAAATGGCCATATACTAGAACATTAATTTCTTTTGGAATATTTTCCATATTATATTTTTGTCCATGTGTAAAAAAGAATTTCTTTCCATTTATATTTAATTCGATATTATCTTTAAATTCAAACTCTGAAATCATTTCGTCAACTTCTGCATCACAATTTCCTTTTACACATAGTATTTTTTCTTTTAAGCTGTTTAAAAGCTCTGCTACTTTCATTGGATTATATTCTTTTGGTAATGGATTTCGTGGTCCATGATAATATAAATCTCCTAAAAGAATTATTTTATCTGGATTTTCTTTTTTGCATATTTCGCTTATTTTATTAGCATAATAATTTGATCCATGTATATCTGATATTACTAAATATTTATTATTTTCTGCCATTTATTTTCTCCTTTACTTTTGTGTTTTACATTATTTTTGTTTATATCATAAAAAATTACTGTTTTCAACAAAATTTAAACTGATATTGGTAGTTTTATTAAAAAAATGCCGGCAAGAATTATCTTCTTACCGGTCTTTTAAAAATTATGGTGAAGGTTCTATGGTAAACCAAATCAGATTATCTCCATAGCCAACATTAGTAGCTTTAAAGCCTTTTGTGGGAGATAATGCTTGTGTTAAAGCCTCATCTACTGCTGTTTTAACTTGAGCGTCATCCATCAAAAGTGTGATTAAGACTTCTCCTGGTTCCCAATGCAGTTCCACAGTGTATGGAACTGTTTTTCCCTTCTTCAGTTTTCTTCTTATAGCTCTAGCATCACTCGTAATTTTCCGTGTGAGAGTTTCTACCAACATTGTAGCCATAATTTCCTCCTAAAATGATACATATTATACCCTGTATCTAGGTAAATTAGGTTTATATTATATCATGCTCTAAGTAAAACAGCAAGTTCTGCATATTTTATTTAATGATTGTAAAAATTTTTTGTTAGTATTATTGTATTTTATCCATCAAGTTTTTTAATTTTGCTATTTCTAATTCTTCTTCAACTTTTCTTCCAGAATAATAAAATGCAATTTCCAAATTATTATTTCCAAGAATTTTATTATCTTCCAAAACCTCTTTTAATCTTTCTGCTACACCTATACTTCCATCAATTACACATATGTTATCTGGAAGCATTTCTTTTAACGTTGTTTTAAAATATGGAAAATGTGTGCAACCAAGTACTAAATATGAATATTCTTCTAAGTTAATTTTTTCTAAACTCTCTTTTATATATTCTTTAACTCTCTCTGTATTGAATTCACCACTTTCCGCAAATTCAACAAGTTTAGGCATTGCAATTAATTCTACAATATCATTTGCTTCTAGTTTTTGTATTAAGTCTTTAATTTTTTCTCCTTTTACTGTAACAGGCGTTGCCATTAATAAAACTTTTTTATTTTTTCTATTTTCTATTGCTGGCTTTATAGCTGGTTCTATTCCTATTATTGGAATGTTATAATCGTGTCTTACATCTTTAATTGCCACACTTGTAGCTGTATTACATGCTACAACTATTGCTTTAACTTTTTTTGAATTTAAAAAGTCTATTGCATTTTCTACATATTCTAATATTTGTTCTTTAGTTTTTAATCCATAAGGTACATTATCTGTGTCAGCATAATATATGTATTTTTCATTTGGTAATAATTTAATAATTTGCTTTAAAACTGATAATCCACCTATTCCTGAATCAAATACTCCTATTGGGTTATTGTTCATTATTTTCCTTCTTTCATATATTGCATTATTAATATTTTATTTTCATCTTTTATCTTTTTCATTTTGTTTCGTCTAATTCTCCTATATATTTATATATTTTAGTCCAATTATTTAAATCAACGATATCTTTATTTTTACTCCAGCTCCATGCAAACTGGAATTTATAGAACCTTCATCATATATCTTGGTTCGTATTCTAGATATCCATGTTTTGGATAAAAAGCATAAGATTCAAACCATTGCTCTTTTGGTGCTCCCAAATGTATTTTTGAAACAGCAATACCGTTTTCACGCATCCAGAACTCTGCCGTATCAAGTAGCTTTGAACCGATTCCCTTTCGTTTTAATGATGGTTTTATATAAAGCCTATGCAAAAATGCTTGCTCTGTATCAGCAATTCTTGAACATCCAATACATCCAACTACCCTGTCATTTTCATCTATTGCAAGCCAAAACATATCATTGCAATCAAGATAATTCGTCTTAATATCAAGAAGGTCAGGATTTATAGTAGGTTTTCTACCTAAAGCATCTTTTGCCTGTAAAACCATAAAAATCATATCATCACGATAGATTTCTTCAAATTTAATAATTTTCATGCACAACCTCCTACCAATTCAAATTTCACATCACATTCTCACGCTTTTACTTGTGTACTTTAGTCAACAGAGCTACGCTTTCCACATGCTTGCTAAACGGAAACATATCGACTGGCTGTACTTCTTTTATCTCATAACTCTCATCTAATAAAGCTAAATCTCTTGCAAGTGTTGCTGGATTGCAACTTATATATACTATCTTTTCTGGTTTTAGTTCTTTTAATACCTCTATTGTTTTGTTATCTAGCCCTTTTCTTGGTGGATCTACAAATACTACATTTGGTTTTATATTTTCCTTTTCTATTATTTTAGGTAAAACTTCTTCTACATCGCCTGCATAAAATTCTGCATTTTCTATTTTATTTATTTTTGCATTTTCTTTTGCATCTTTTATTGCTTCTTCTATAATTTCAATTCCATATATCTTTTTAAAATATTTTGCAGCAAAAATTCCTATTGTTCCTATTCCACAATATAAATCTAGTGCAATATTGTTTTTGTTAGCAGTGTCATTTACTCCAGCAAATTGCATTGCTGTATTATACAATATTTCTGTTTGAACAGGGTTTACTTGGTAAAATGATAATGGAGAAATTTTAAATTTATATTCCCCTAAAATATCATAAATATATCCTGTACCATATATTACTTCTGTTTTATCTCCTAATATTACATTTGTATTTTTTGTATTAAAGTTTTTAACTATTGATTTTATTTCTGGATGTTTTTTGGTTATGTATTGAACTAATTCTTTATCTTTTAATTTGTCGTCATTTACTACTAATGTAACTAAAATCTCATTTGTTTTTATTCCAATTCTTATTACTATATGTCTTATGGTTCCTTTTAACGTTTTTTCGTCATATACAGATACATTGTTTTGCTTTATAAATTCAAATATATCTTTTGCTATTTCTTGGCATTTTTCATTTTGAATAAAACATTTTTCTGTTGGAATAATATTATGTGTTCTTGCAGAAAACACACCCATCACTGGATTGTTTTGTTCATCTAATCCTAATGGATATTGAAGTTTGTTTCTATAATGAAGCGGATTTTCCATTCCTATAACATCGTTTATTTCTATTTCTCTTTTTAAAGCTTTATTCATACAATTTTGAACAATTGCTTTTTTTATTTTTAGTGTTTTGCTATATTCTATATGTCTTAAATTACATCCGCCACATTTATTGTAAGTGCTACAATCTGGTTCTACTCTTGTGTTTGACTTTTCAATAAATTCAATAATCTTTCCATAGGCAAAATTTTTTTGAACTTTCAAAATTTTTATTTTGATTTTTTCTCCTTTTATTGCTTGATCAATAAATACTGTAATTCCTTCTATTTTAGCAATTCCTTCTCCTTGAAAACCATTATCTATTATATCTACAATATATTCTTCATTCTTTTTTATCATTTTATTTTCTCCTATCTTTTTAAAATTATATTTTAAAAATGCTTAAAAATCAATGTTTTTGAAATAATAAGAATAAATATGTTTTTTTAGAGCAAAATAGATAAAAAAGAGGAGGTTTTACAATGAAAGCTTTAAATGGTATTGCTCTTACACTTGTTATAATTGGCGCTATTAACTGGCTTCTTGTTGGATTGTTTAAATTCAATTTAGTTGACGCAATTTTTGGAAGTTTATCTGTATTAACTAGAATAATATATATAATTGTAGGAATTGCAGGTCTTTGGTCAATTGCTTTTTATAGCAAACTTTCTGACTAGTTTAATTTAACAAACTGGGGAAAAAGGGGTCTGACCCCTTTTTCCCCAGTTTTTCTAAATTTTTATTATTACTTTTGCTCCTTTTGGTTCATTGCTTGTTATTTTTATATTTCCTCCATGTAGTTTTACAATTGTATGTGCTATTGATAGTCCTAGTCCTGTTCCTCCTTTTTCTCTTGAACGTGCTTTGTCTTCTCTATAGAATCTATCAAATACATGCTTTGCCGCTTCTTTACTTATTCCTATTCCCGTGTCTGCTACTTCTATCACACATTTTCCTTCTTTTGAGTATGTTTTAACTGTTATTGTATCTTTTTCTGCTGTGTATTTTATTGCGTTATCTAGTATTATTACCAAAAGCTGATTTATTTTATTTCTGTCTATGTTTGCTTCTTTACCATAATTTAAATCTAATATTATTTCTTTTTCTTGCATTTCTGCAAAGTCTTTGTATGGAGTAATTATTTCTTTTATTAGATCATCTATGTTTATTTTTTCTTTATGCATTTTTAATTCATTTGAATCTGCCATCGCAAGTACCATTAGTTCTTTTATAAGTTTAGTTAGTCTTTTTGTTTCTTTAAGCATTATATTTATATCTTCTGATTTGTCTATTATTTTACTCTCTGGCTCTTGTAAAAGTAGTTCTTGTTTTGCTTGAATTATTGTAAGTGGTGTTCTTAACTCATGTGCTGCATTTTGAACAAATTCTGTTTGTTTTTTGTATGATTCCATTATTGGCTTTAATGTCATTTTTGATAATATATATGACCCAATTATTGCTATTCCAATTATTATTAAACTTCCAACTAATAATGTATCTGTCATATTATTTATTGTTGCAACTTCTCCATCTACATTTGCAAGTAATTGTATATATATTTCTTCCTCTTCTGATGTTGTTCCTTTTATTGTTATTCCTCTATAATTGTATTTATCTTGCACTTTTATTGAGTAGACTTTGTCTGTTTTATTCTTATTAAATTCTATATCTTTAACATAATCATTATAAAATCTTCCTATAGTTTCGCTGTTTAATATCTCTCCTTTTGAATCCCTTACTATGCAAACTACCCTAGGATTAACCTTTGTTTCTACATATGTAATTTTAATGTTTTCATCTAGCTCCTTTGTAATGACCTTTTTAACCTCTGACACTATATTTTTGTTTTGATATAATTCCATTGCCCTTATTAATTCTTTGTCTATGGATTTATACATATATGTAGATACTTGATGATATATTATTGCATCAAAAAATATAAGTATTATTGCAAATACTACAAATGCATAAAGCATGTTTTTGGCTAATTGTTTTTTTATTAATTTTTGTTCGTTCATTTTTACCTCTTTTAATTTAATTTGTTGTAATTATATCACATAATTTATTAAATCAATATTAAAAATTGTAGGGGCTGACTGAACTGTCTTCCCCTACATTATTCTTAATTATTTATTTAAGATGCTATTTACTTTTTCTATTACTGAATCTAGTTTGCAGTCTTCTGAATTTTCTTCATTCCTCATTTTGAATTCTACCATTCCATCTGTAATTTTCTTTCCAACAGTTATTCTCATTGGAATTCCAATTAGATCCATATCATTAAATTTTACTCCGGCTCTTTCTTTTCTGTCATCTATTAATGTATCTATTCCCAAGCTATTTAGTGTGTTATATAATTCATTTCCTGCTTTTAGTTGTTCTTCATCTTTTGGATTTATTACTACTACTGCAACTTTGTATGGAGCTACATTCATTGGCCAAATTATACCTTTTTCATCATTATTTTGTTCTACTATTGCAGAAAGGATTCTTTCAAGTCCTATTCCATAGCTTCCCATAACAACTGGATGACTTTGATTGTCTTCTCCTAAATAGTTTAGTCCTAAACTTTCTGAATATTTTGTTCCTAATTTGAATGTATTTCCAACTTCTATACCTTTTTTGAATACTAACTTTTTACCACAGTTTGGGCAAGTGTCTCCTTCTTTTACATTTACTATATCTGCTGATACATCATACTTAAAGTCTTTTATATTTGCATTTATATAATGATATCCTTCTTTGTTTGCTCCACAGCAGAAGTTTTTCATTTTTAAAACTTCATTATCTACTACAATTTTTGCATTTAATCCTATTGGTCCTGTGCAACCTGGTACTGCGTTTGATGTTGCAATTAATTCATCTGTTGCAAATCCTATTTCTTTTCCTTTTAATACTTTTAAAGCTTTTACTTCGTTTAGCTCTCTATCTCCTCTTACAAAGAATACTACAAGTTCATTATCTACACTCATAAGTAATGCTTTAACTGTTTTCTTTATATCTAGTTTTAAATAATCACATATTTCATCTATTGTATGATAATTTTTAGTGTCAACCATTTCTAATTCTTTTTCTTCTTCATTACATTCTTCATTGCATATACATGGTGTTACCTCTATGTTAGAAGAGAAATCGCAATTTTCGCAAAGTACAAGTATGTCTTCTCCAACATCTGTAATAGCTTGGAATTCTTCTGAAAGTATTCCTCCCATAACTCCTGTGTCTGCTCTAACAACAGTATAGTTTAATCCTAATTCTGTAAATATCTTGTGGTATGCATCAAACATCTTCTTATATGAAACATCTAATCCTTTATAATCTTTATCAAAGCTGTATGCATCTTTCATTGTAAATTCTCTTACTCTAATTAAGCCTAATCTTGGTCTTACTTCGTCTCTAAATTTTGTTCCAATTTGATATAAAGTATATGGTAAATCTCTATATGATTTAACTCTGCTCATTGACATAAATGCAAAAAGCTCTTCATGCGTAGGTCCTAGTGCATATTCTCTATTGTATCTATCTGTTGATCTAAACATACTTGGTCCAAATGCATTTTTTCTTCCTGACTTTTCAAAAAAGTCCATTGGTAAAAGCATTGGCATTTTTAGTTCATCTGCCCCCGCATTATTCATATTTCTACGAACTATTTCTTCAACATTTTGAAATGCTTTAGTTCCTAATGGTGTTTTTGCATAAACTCCATTACTTACTTTTTTAATCATTCCACTTTTTACTAAAAGTTTTCCACTTACTGAATCTTCATCACTTACATCTTCTCTTAATGTGTAAAAAAAGTCTTCACTTAATCTCATTTTTATTCCTCCTCTAGTATATAAAATACAAAAGCCCTAAGTTATATTTATTAACTTAGGGCGAATATTTTTATCCGTGTTACCACCTATTTTTAGAATTTCTTCTACACTCAAATAATGTCTTATAACATTATATCCTATGATAACGGTGGATTTCCGATAAAACTTACTTTTTGTTTTCAGTCCATAGCTCCAAGGCTGGTTCTATATTTAGTTCCTTAAAGTTTTTCACCAACCAACTCTTCTCTAAAAGTTCATAAATATATACTATTCCTCTTCATTGCTTTTAAAATATATTAATATTAATACCATAAAAATTGCGATTTGTCAATGTTTTAGAGTTTATATTTCTGCTATTTCTTTTATTTTTAATCCTGTTATTTCTGCTATTAATTCTGTATTCATTCTTTCTTTTTTTAATTTTTTTGCTATTTCTAATTTTTCCTTTTGTTTTCCTTTTTCTAATCCTTCCTTAATTCCATCATCTAGCCCTTTTGCATATATTGCCTTTTCGTCCAATATTGCTTTTTCTCTTAAATCTGCTATTCTTTGCATTCTTTCATCTTCGCTTAGACTATCTAGTTTTTCTACTGCTTCTTTTATTTCTTTACTTTCTTCCATTTTCTCTGTTACCCTCCTAGATTTCGGATTTTCTAAAAAATATAGCCAGTCTAATAACCTTCCACTTTCTTTTTCTTTTCCTTCTATTTTTGGTAACTCTATGATATCAATTTCTAATTTCTCTGTCAATATTCTTTTTCTTCCTTCTGTTTCTATTATTTTCCATGTTGAATGATATTTTAATGCTTTCATCATTTTGCATTATATAGGTTTTCATACATTCTATTTGCCAATTAATAAGATAAAAGGGAACTGTCCAACTTTATCTCACTTCTATAATCCTGTCTGAAATTTGTTCTGCAAAGCTTATATCGTGAGTTACTATTATTATTGCTTTGCCAATATTTGCAAGGTCTTTTATTGTTTTCGAAACTTGCATTACAAGTTTTGGATCTAATGCACTAGTTGGTTCATCAAAACATATTATTTTAGGATTTGTAGCAACCGCTCTTGCTATTGCTACTCGTTGTCTTTCTCCTCCTGATAACTCGTATGGATATGAATATCGCTTTTCTAATAAATTCATTTTTTTAAGTAATTCTTCTGCTTGTTTTGTTGCTTCTTCTTTTTCTATTTTTAGTACTGTTGTTAATGGTAATGTTATATTTTTAATCACAGAATACTGAGGAAATAAATTGTAGTCTTGAAACACTAATCCCACTTCTAAATTTGCTTCTTTTGATATTTTATCTTTTTTTCTTTTTAAACTTTTATTATTAATTAAGATTTCTCCACTATCTATTTTTTCCAAACCATTAATGCATCTTAGTAAAGTTGACTTTCCAACTCCTGATGGTCCTATTATTGAAATTATTTCTCCTTCTTCCATATTTAGCGAAAAATTGCTTAATACCTTTCTTTCGTTAAAGCTCTTGTTTATATTTTTTATTTCTAATACTTTCATAATATTTACCTATAATACTCTAATTTCCTTTCTGTGTAATTAAAAATATAGGTTAAAATTACACTAATTAATAAATAGATTAATCCTGCAACAAGCAATGGAATTATAGAAAACTTATAATTAGCTTGTTTTTGAGCAAAAGCAAACAATTCTGTCACTCCAATTACTTGTGCTAGCGAAGTATCTCTTACCAAAGTTATTACTTCATTTGAAATTGATGGTAATATTCTTTTTATTGCTTGAGGAAGTATCACTATAAAAAATGTTTTTATTTTAGTAAAGCCTAATGTAAAAGCAACCTCCCATTGGCCTTTTGGAATGCTTTCTATTCCGCCTCTAAATATTTCTCCAAAATATGCTGCATAGTTTAATGTAAATGCAATAATTACTGCTATAAATCTGTTGTATGAAAATTTAAACAAATAATATGGTGCAAAGTATATACAGATTATTTGCAATAATAATGGGGTTCCTCTCATAAGCAATATATACAGCTTTATTATTTTTGAAATTATCTTGTTCTTAGAAATACTTAAAGCAGAAACTAATATTCCTAAAGGTATTGCAAATATTAGTGTTATAGCAAATATTTTTAAAGATACTTTTGTTCCATCCAATAATATTTTCATTAATTTAATAAAGTAATTTAAATCCATATTTACTCACCTTTAATTGTCGTAACATCTTTTCCAAACCACTTTTTAGATATTGCTTCTAATGTTCCGTCTTCTTTTATTTCTTTTAGAATCTCATTTACTCTATTGCATAATTCATTGTCTTGTTTTCTAAATCCTATTGCATATTGTTCTTCTTCTAAAGCTTGTTCTATTTGGTTATAGTTTTTATTATTTGTTGCTATATAATAATTAGCTAGCACTTCATCTACAAATACTGCATCAATTTGATTTGTTTCCAAATCCATAAAGGCTGTAATATTATCTGCATATGCAACTGTTTGGTTTAATGTTTTGTAAGTTTCTGACTCTTCCAATATTTGCTCCGCACTTGAACCAGATTGAACTCCTACTTTTTTGTTTTTTAAATCTTCTAAGGTCTTTAGATTACTGTCTTGTTTTGTAATGAATACCATCCTATTTTTCATGTACGAATCAGATAATAACATTGCTTGTTTTCTTTCTTCTGTTATAGACATCCCATTCCAAATGCAGTCTATGTTACCAGAATTTAATTCCTGTTCTTTTGCATTCCAAGATATTGGTTGTATTACTAATTCTACATTTAATCTTTTGCAAACTTCTTTTGCTACATCAATATCAAAGCCAACAATTTCATTGTTTTCGTTTCTGAATCCCATTGGTGGAAAGCTATCGTCAAGTCCTAATATAAATGTTCCTTTACTTGTTATTTTTTCTAATGAATTTTGTTTTGCATTTGTCTTTTTCATTTTAATCGCTGTAAGTACTCCAAGCATTGCAATTATTGTAATTGCTGTAATAAAAATAATTTTCTTTTTCATATTTTTTCCTCCTTATATTTTAAGAGAGTTTTGTTTTAAGCTGGCCAGCTTATTTTAACAACAAAAAAACCTTATGGCACTTCTACCATAAGGTTTAAATCTTAGGCACAAGCACCAAAAGCCTGTGCCATATATATGACACAAGCTAATTTTTATGATGCTCGTTTCTAAATATTATTTTTGTTTCCATAATATACCTCTCTAATTAAAATATATGATAGCATATATTTTTTTGTCCTGTCAATAGTTTTTTTACAATTTAATCCAATACACCTGTGCTATTTTTCCATTTTCTGTTTTTACTTCTCTTTCTAATGCTCCCCCTGCGTTTAAAATTGTTCTTCTTGATGCTTCGTTTTCTTTATAGCAACCAAGCATTACTTTTTCTAAGTTAAGTTCTTCTTTGCAATATTTTAAAGCTTGTTCAAGCATTTGCGTTGCATATCCTTTTCTTCTTTCTGTTGGTCTTATTCCATATCCAATATTTCCTCCATAATTTCTTAAGAAATCATTTGCTAATTCATGTCTAATATTTATCATTCCAACAATTTTATTATCTCTTTCTCTCACCCCAAAGAATTGTGTTGTAACAGCATAATTATCTTGTACCGTTTCCTTTTTTGAATTACTTTTTAATAGTTTTAGCCATTCATCATAATTATCCATTCTATCCCATTTTGAACACGCATGTAATGTTTTTTCTCCATTATCAAAATGCTCTTTTTTATATTCTATTGCTTGATTTTCGTACTCTTTAGTTGGTATTAGTAATTTTATTTTATCTTCCAAATTATATTCCAAACCTACTTCCTCTAGCTCTATATTGTGTACTTTTGCTTCTCTTTCTGGGAAAAAATGCTTTTCTTCCATCCTTTACTCATTTCATCTTCTTTCATACTGTCTAAAAATCCTTGGTTTATAAGTCCTTTATATGCTGTTTGCCAGCCTTTTATAATAAGTTTTGCTATGTTATTTGAATCTTCTAATTTTGCTTTTCTAATCATAATTCTCACCCATATCTAAATAGTATACTTTACATTCAAATTTTTGGCTTTTGTCAAATTTTTCAAAATCTTCATCTTTAACATATTTAAATCCAGCTTTTCTCATTACTGCACCAGATGCAGGATTGAGTACTGCATGTGCACATCTAAATTTATGTATTTTCTCTTCAGTTGCTAAATATTTAAGTACCTCTTTTACTGCTTCCGTTGTATAGCCATTGTTCCAATGTTTTTTCGCTATATTATAGCCTATTTCATATCTGCCATCTTCACTTGGAAATGCTCCTATAGCTCCTATTAGTTCATTGCTATCCTTTATAACTATTCCCCAATTAAAACATCCTTCTGTTTTACGTCTTTTTTCTTCTAAAAGTATATATTCTTTTGTTTCCTCTACATTTTTGTGAGTAGACCACCTTACATATTTTGATACTTCATCATCACTGGTCCAATTTTTAAAAACTTCTTCTGCATCATTTACTGTTAATGGTCTTAATATTAACCTTTCTGTTTCTAATGTTTTTTCTTCTTTCATACTATCACCCCTATACAAAAAAAGCCTTATGTAGAAATCTTTAAGACTCCTCCATAAGACTTTAATCTTATTTCTGTGTAAGTAACTTTTGTTACTCTATACCGCTCGCTTTTGCTAGGTATACTCCTAAAACTTATTAGTAGTTTACCATATTTTTACACTAATTGTCAATATTAAAAAGCTGTTAAATTGCTTATTCTTATATTTACATTATATTACATATTTTTTTCCTATTAATCTTTTCAGGTTTTCTATTGTATCATTATGTATTTTTTGTCCCGCACCACTCATACAATACTCTTTAAGTACATATACTTCATAATTATTCTCAAACAAATCTAATGCGGTTTTTAAAACGCAAGCGTCTGTATCAAATCCACACAAATATATCTGTTCAACATCATTTTCTTTTATGTATTTCACTAATTCATTATTTACCGCGGAGTAAATAGTTTTTTCAAAAACTTCATTGTTTTTTGTGTCAATCATTATGGCTTGATTATCTTCTGTTATGCAACCTTTATATTTCAATTTTTTATACCATATACTATCTTTACTATTTATAAACTTTGTAAAAGCAACTTTTTCATATTTATTTGAATTAACAAGTTCTTGTATTTTTTTTACATATGGCTCTGTGATTTCGTTTATAAAACTTTTTTGAGCATCAATTACTAATAGCAATTTTTTCATACTCTGTATTTCTCCTTCCTTATTGGATATGTCTTTAAGATTTCCAATTTATATTAATCTGTTATCATATATCCTACTCCACGGATGGTTTTTATATATTTATCATACCCATATTGTTTTAATGTTTTTCTTAATCCACTTGCATATACTTCTACTACGTTTGTAGTTGTAAATGAATCAAATCCCCATATTTTATCAAATATCTGCTCTTTTGTTATTATTGTTCCTTTTGAATTTATAAGGTATTCTAATATATCAAATTGCTTTCCTTGTAGTGTGATTTCTTTATCTTTTATAAATGCTCTCCTACTTTTTATATTTAGTTTTAAATCTTTAAACTCTATTTCATCTTGCTTATATGCTCCATTTGTTCTTCTAATTATTGCTTCTAACCTTGCTAGCAATTCTTCTCTTTCGAATGGCTTTACTAGGTAGTCATCTGCTCCATAATTAAATCCTTTTAGTTTGTCATTTAATGTGTCTTTTGCTGTTAATATTAAAACTGGTGTTAATACTTTGTTTTCTCTAAGTTTTAATAGCACATCATATCCTGACATTTCTGGCAACATAAGATCTAATATTATTGCATCATATATATTTTCTTTTGCCATCATATATGCTTCATATCCATCATACGCTTGTTCTGTATCAAATTTTTTGCATATACATTGTTTTATTGTGTCTGATAAAGTTCTTTCATCTTCTACAATTAGCACTTTCATATTCTTACCTCTCTTGCATATTATATCACATTTTTATAATTAAAAAAATTTGTAGGAGAAAAGATTATAAATGGGGATGGAAATAACCTTTTCTTTTCCTACTTTGGGGTGATATTAATTTAGTCTTTCCCTTGTTGATATTTGTATTATATTTTTTTAATATTAAATTAATATTAAAAAATAGAAAGATTAAATCTTTCTATTTGCAATTTACTAACTTGTTTCCTTTATATTCTACCTTCATCGTAAAGAATTCTTCTTGTTTTTGCATTTTTTCAAAAAAGAATCTATCTCCTTCCCATGTTGGTAAGTCTAATATTTTATCTTTATCAATCCATTGTAAAGTACCTTCATTGCATTCTTTAAGTTCTCCTTCAAATTCACTTGCTGTAAATACATACATATGCTCTGTTTCCCATTTATCAGATACAAATGTTACTAGGCATCTTAATTTATATTTTGTTAATGTTAAACCAGTTTCTTCTTTTACTTCTCTAACTAAACATTCTTCTGGAGATTCCTTTTCTTCAAATTTTCCACCGACTCCAATCCATTTTCCCTCATTTAAATCGTTTTCTTTTTTATTTCTATATAGCATTAAGTATTTATCATTTTTTTCTATATAACATAGTGTTGTAAATTTCATAATAATCACCATATATAAAGTAGCATAAAATTATTCATTTTACAATGTTTTATACTGTTTTTACATGCATTTTTGTCTTTCTTTATAACATATTTTCAAATTTTCTCCATTTTTTATGCCCAAAACTTATTATGCAGAGAAATTTCACAAACAAAGGAGCCAGCTAAAGCTGACCCCAATGTTTCCGAGACATGCAATGCTTGTCAAGGAAAAGCTAACTTACTTGGTGATAGACTCCCAGCGTACTCTCAAGGCATAGTCCTGAATCTCTTCACCGTTTGAAAACGGAACAAAGAAGCCAGATTCAGTGTAGCCAGCTGCACGCAACTCGTTCAAAATTTTGTACCCTTTTGTAACATAAGTTTTGCCATTGCGATAAACAAATACCACACGGCCATTGTTGCAACAAAAGTGTCCAAGGTTATCGCAGCGACAGTCCAAACAGTACTGATTCATGATGGGGTAGTATGTATCCTCAAAATAGAAGTGTTTTACCCTGACACCATTTTCAGGCATTTCAAAGCAATTTGCCAGAGTTTCTTCACTGATAGCGCCAATGTGACGTTCATCACAATAGGCTTCACAGTCAGAAACAAAATCTGCTTTATAAGACTGACGAGCGTTTTCACGAAGAGCGTTCCACTTAAACTGTTCAGACTTGGGATAGTCCCCATTGCTAAACGGTACGTAGAAATATTCCTTACGGAAACCTGCGGAGCAAAGGGAACTAATGATGCTTCGAGTATTCGGAGTAACAAAGACCTCATTATCGGAAACAAAACAGACCGTTGAGTTATTTGTTGCATAGCAACCATTGAACTTCGGTGTCAGTTCCGAAACGTTGAGAACTTCCTCTTTAGCGAGCTGTGGGAAAACGGTAATCATGCCAGAATAAACCCGAACAGCTCCTTCCTTCAGAGAATCCATTGCGATGATGTTGTTAGCCATTTTTTTATACCTCCTAAAAATTATTTGTTGTCGATCATCATGAAGCTTTTGCTAACATGGAGATCTACCAAAAAAAATGGTTATATATATTATAGCATATTTACATAAAAAAATCAAAAGTTATATCAACAGTCGCACTTGCTCCAACTCTGTTCATTGCTCGGAAGCATCCTTTTCAAGTCCCTTTTCTAAGTATACAAAAAGAGATTAGCCATGCTAATCTCTTCTCTGGTGCGGATGAAGGGACTTGAACCCCCACACCGAAGTACTGGTTCCTAAGAGCAATAATAGTTTATTTTACTATATTATTGCTTATTTTTAAGTAATTATTATTATTTAAAACAGGCTTGAAATCAAGCTTCTTTAATCACTCTTATTTTTACTTATTAAAGAATATTTATGGCGTTGCATTAAAAATTGCATTAAAATACTCAAATTCATGTTTGCTTAAATAATCACTCTTTTTATTTAATATTTCCTTTATTTTTTGATAATCTTTTTCTCTTATGAATCCGTTTTCTTCTACAATTAATTTTTCCATTTTATTTTTTCTCCTTATCAGAGAAACGCGTTTCTTAATCTAGTTAAATTATATTTACATTTTTCGACAAAGTCAAGAAAAATCGTTCGACAAAATACTACTCTCTCAAGTGTTTTGAGAAATTCGACAAAATAAGAAATGAGTGTTTTCAACGGTTTCAAGATTTCAATATGGAACTGGGAGTTCCATATTTCCTTTTCTGAATAAAAATATTAGAATATAGATATAATAACCACAGGAGTAATTATATGTATGTTTTCGCAATAAAACCTTTAAGAAAGAGTAGAAATATTAGTTTATATGAGCTTAGTAACTTAACTGGTGTGTCAAGAACTTATTTAAGGAATTTAGAAAATAATAAATCTTTTAATCCTACACTATTTATTTTAGATAAGATAGCAGAAGCTTTAAATGTAACAATAAAAGATTTGTTTTATTATGATGCTGATATAGAAGATTTAAGAGAAGAAATGAATATTAGAATTGAAAAGTTTGGAATACATTCTAAAGAAGTTTTAGAAATATCTCAAATAATAGATTTGCTCGTTAATGTTAAAATGAATGAAAGAGACTAGCCTCTCTCGACTAGTCTCTGCTGTTTTCCTACAGCCCCCACAGTATTTATTTTTAAATACTTAATTATTATAGCATATCGATTTTGAAAAATGTGTCGAAAAAAAGGATAGATTATTTACCACAACACTGCTTATACTTACGCCCTGATCCACAAGGACAAGGGGTATTTCTACCTATTTTAACTGAACTATTTTTAACAGGATTTCTTAAATTTAACTGTTCAACATAGTCTGTTTTAGATATTGAAGGGAATCTAAAAGAAAAAGCTGTTTTACCTTCAAAGTTTGAGACTGCAAAATCTCCCAATGAAATAATATCCATTCCTATAAGAAGATCTGAACCTCCAACAGAATTAAATTCTGTTGCTTTTACCCCTCCTATTATAACATTGTTTGGTAAATATAAATCTATTAAATATGTATTCACTGTACACTGACCATTCGCAGTATTACTAATAGCTTGTCCTGTAGGTATCAAATTGCATTGTTCTGCTACTTTCTGTGAAATAGCCGTGTTTGTAGCTCCAGTATCCCAAATCGCTACATAGTTATTTAATTGTGCTTCTGGAAACAAATTCTTGTGGGCAGAGACCCCCACATTACTTATTAATGAATTTGCACGACCATTTGCAGCACAAGTAAATGCAGATATTCTTTGATTAGGCATTAAACCTTACCCTTGTGTGAAAAATCTGAATGTCTTCCTCTTTTTCACATTTTTGAATAATATATGTCCCTGCTTCAATTTTTTTTGCATTTTCTATTGCTTCTTCCATTGTTTCATATGCACCATAAAAACTCTGTTCTTTTATAATTATAAATTTATTTAGATATTTTTCGCATAGCTCCTTTTTATGTTCTAAATAATAGTTATAATTTTCTTTTGCCATATTGTTTGGTTTCATATGAAATCACCTCTTTCTATATTTTATCGTATTTCCTTAATAGTATACTTCTAAAATGCAAAAAATGAAAGTTTTTTTCATCGCAGTTTTTTACATTATTCGACATTATTATAATGTATTAATGTTACAGTCATATTACTATTGTTTTACATTTATATATCATATATTATATCATTATTATCAATTTATGTAAAGTTTTCATATTTTATAGAATTAAATTAATTAAGAAGAATAAGGAATAGAAAATTATTCCTTATTCTAAAGATTCAAAAATTATTGAAATGAAGCCAAAAATCGACCTTTCAAAATCGTTTCTAAGCCTTTTTTATTTTTCAGGAATATACTTATATACCTTGATTTTCGGGTGTTTTTAATATTTTGAAACTAATTTGCAATAATCTAAACACACCCATCCACTTGGAGTCTTTGCCCAATTGTTTTTTATTTCATACGTATCAAATCTTGTCCCATTAATATATGTTTTTACAATTTTATAATTGGTACCAGCTCCGCTTCTAACATTTAATCCTGATTTAGTATTGACTACATACTTTCCTAAAACATATTTAGAAGATTTCTGAATTTCGTTATTTCCTTTACTTGTATAATCTAAACAGATCCATCCAGCACCAGATTTTAATCTTCCCCAATTTCCATTTGTTTCAACTATTGTATATGTGCCTTTATCTCTTATACACCCTGCTATACTATAATTTGTTCCAGCTCCGCTTCTAATATTTAAAGCATTTGCAGTTACTTTAACTAAATATTCGTTGTCAGCATTTTCTGATGATTTTGTTGCTTCTGAAACGCCATTTACTATTTCGTCAAAAGGATAATTCTTGCCAGGGCAAGCAGTTGCATTTACGTCTTTATGCCTTAATACTTTTGTAACTCCATATTTGTTTTTCAAATAATTTACTAATTCTATTATAGAGTTCTTTTGCTCTGCTGACATGGTATCTGTTTCAAAGTTTCCTTCTGCACATATTCCTATACTTGTATAGTTTGAACCATAAGCATGTGCTCCGACTGTATTTTCTTTTCTTCCTCTATAAATAGAACCATCTTTTCTTACATAAAAATGATATCCTATACATGTCCAACCTTTATTCTTATGTATTCTATCAATTCCTTCTACGTCACCATTATATACAGCATGATGCAATAGAATTATATCTGTTTTACTTCTTTTTTGTAATGTGCCATTTAAAGAGTATTCTTTTTCTATTATATTCATATTATTTTTCCTCCTTATCACTTATGGCTTTTTGTCCCAATAAGTATGTACCTATTACTCCTTGTACAACTGCTATAATTTGTACTGTTTGTATTGCGTAAGGTATTGTTATTCCTTCTACTGCATTAATTCCTGCTACTAATGCACTCACTATTGCTAATATGTTTGTCGCATATTTTGCTATTTTTTTTATTTTTTCCATAAAAATTCCTCCTTTAATTTATTCCTATTTTATTGGCTATATAAGCCAATAAAGCAGCCAAAATAAAATAGAACAAATAATCTATTACTTTGTCCCATTTTTTGCTTTTTTCTTTATCATCTTTGTTTGCTTCTTCAGATATGGCTTTGTCATGTTTGTCAAGTTTTTCTTTTATTCCTTCTACATTTTTTTCAACATTTTCCATCCTATAAGCCATTTTTTCCATTATTGAATATGTTTTCTTCAGTTCATTGATTTGTTGTTCATGTTCATCTAGTCTGTGATGTGCAGATTTATCACTCTGTTCTACTTTTATCACTCTTTCTAACACTTCCGTATTTTCCAACTCTTCTCACCTCCTAAACTTAAGCTACTTTTTATCTATTTATATGTCATGTATCCTTCGAGAATTAAAATTACAGAAGGGCAATAAGCTGTTCTTGCTACTTTTTCTGCCTTTGTCCACGATGGATTACAAGCCTCTGATGGTTCTATCATTATTTGATATACACCTTCTTTTGTTTTTCCATTTGTTTGAAATATTGTCTTAATATCACTTGTTTCAAACGATTCGGTGTCATGCTTTGTATCACTTGGTGCTGTTGCTGTCCATCCATCAATCCCTAAGGCTCCAGTTATTTCTTCATAAGTATAATTGCTTGGCATTGAAAATCCACTGTCTACATCTTCTGTAACTAAACTATTATTTAGATTTTTTGCTTTATACAATTTCAATTTACGTACATAGCCCCAGGTTGCAGATATATCTAATCCACTCCATTTAACAGGAGTATGATAACCTACCACTTTTGCACTAGTTATCTCGAAGCCTTTTGGAATTGATATATTAATAAATAACTTTTGTTTCATATCAGCATAAGAACTATAATCTGCATAATATCCTAATATATTTGCAGTATTTCCCGCTTCTCGTGGTTTAGCTTCTTGTATATACGTTGTCATTAATCCGTTTTCGCCAATAATCTTAGCTCCATTAAACAAATTAACATTCCCATATTCATCTACTTTGAAATTCTTTGTATCAAGAGTTCCTTTAGTTAGATTAATGTTCATACCCTTTTGATTCTGCACATAATTGTTAGATGATATGTTTCCAGTCTTAATATGTTCTCCAGCAATTGTTGTAGAACTAGTTGGATCTGCTAAATCTGCAAATTTTGCAAAGCCTTTTGTTATAGTAACTACTTGTCCTGCCAAAACAGTAGTTTCTGTTCCTCCCAACTCATCAACTATCGCATTTGCTACAGTGTTATCTGTATATTTTAAATTATTTATAAAGTCTTGTTCTTGATAAGGTTGCCCCTCTTTCTTACTTATTTGACATATATATATTTCATTGTCTTTTATCCATAAATCTCCATTATCATAAGGCGGTGTTGGCTGTACTACAAATATTCTTCTCTTTCCATCTGCTGTATCTTGTGCTGCATTTGCTATTGCTAACGCTTCTGTTGTATCTTTATCAGTTATTTTAGTCCATTTATATGTATTATTTTCTTTTTCAAATATATATGAATAACCAGTTTCTTTATCATAATACATATCTCCTGTGTGACTTTTTATTTCTTCCTCATTCCAGTCTTCTGCAGGACTATTTTCTAAGGTTGGCTCACCATTCATATACCATGTTGCTATCTTTCCATCTATTTGATTGCTCATACTTTTCATAGCATTTTTATACGTTGTATTTACGAATGTATTTAAATTACTTAATACCTCGTTTGCTTTTGTATCATCCGTATATTTAGTAGCTATTATAAAATCTGTTTCTTCAAATGTGCCACTTTCTTTGCTTACGTTACATACATACAAGTCCTTATCTTTTAAATACAGGTCGCCCTCGTTATAGGGTGGACTTGGTATTTCTGTAAATATCGTTCTCTTTCCATCTGCTGTATCTTGTGCTGTACTTGCTACTCTCAAAGCTTCAGTTACATCACTATCAACTATTTTAGTCCATAGATATGTAGTATCTTGTTTAGCAAATCTATAGCAATAGCCTGTTGTGTTATCATAATATAAGTCTCCTAAATGTGCATCATACCCACTCTCTTGCCATTCATTTGCAGGATAATTTTCGAGGCTTGGTTCTCCGTCTTGAAACCACGTAGTTATGCTTCCGTCTATTTGGTTTTGTAATTTAGTTACATTTTCAGTAGTAGTAGTGATAAACTGATTTAGCTCATTATTAATCTTTATTAATGACCTTAATTGAGTTTCAACATTTTTCTTTAGTCCTGCTAAAGAGGCAAAATCATATTTTCTTTCTAAGTCTTGTGGTGTTCTTACTCCATTACAATCTTGTTTATTCGTAAACTTCTACCTCCCTTCTTAATAAAAAAGTAAGGTTACCTACCAAGTAACCCTACCATCCTTGTAAACTGTAAATCCTTGCAATTTTTCAAATACTTTTTGCATTTCTTCTTGTGAATAATCTAAAGTTTTTACATAATTATATAATTTTGTCCTTTCTGCATTATTTAGTTTGTATTGCGTTCCTAGTAACAACAGTTTTTGCTCATAACTTATATTCATACTGTTTACATATTTATACGTTTTTCTTTTTGCACTTCCTGCTACAGTTTTTCCACTTGTTGTTCCATTATCTTTTTTCTCAGATTTAAAGTCTTGTTGTAAATATTTCATATATTCATCTATGTCTATACCACTTTTCTTTAATAACGGATACGTAGTATTTGTTGAAGAAAGAATATAGTTTTCATATATTGCAGTTTTTTCTTTCGATGAATAATTTGAATTTAGAAGTATTTCTAATTTATCCTTATCTTTCAAGCTTTGAGTTTTAGTAAGTTTTCCACTTTCTCTTTTGCTCTGTGTTTCTTTATAAACCTTTTGTTTATAATCTGCATAAGTATCTACGGAAAGTCCTCCTTTTAATTCATCATCATCAAGTTTTTGCCATTCACCTTTTCCATCTTTATAATAGTTTTCTCCTCCTGCTTTATATGAATTTTTAGTTTTAATTCCAGTATTATAGTTGCTTAATCCTTTTTCTGCTAATGTATTGATTTTTTCTTGAATTTCTCTAACTTTTGCTGTTTTTTCTTTATTAGAAATATTACTCATTTGTATTTTCCTTTTTTCTTTATATAGGTCCCCCATTTCTTTTGAAACACTATTCAAGTATTTTAATTGTAATTGATCCTCGTCTGTTGCAAAAGAATCATTTGCAATTTGTGTTTGTTTTTCTAATGTTTCATAGAATTTTCCTACATTTTTATTCTTCAACACACTATCGGTTGTGAACTTATCTACTATAACGTTCTTCTTAGCTTGTGGAGTTATTTCAGGTAAAAGTACATCTCCTATTCCTCCACTATATTGATCTATTAAATAATTTATCTTTTTAGGGCTCACATTAAGTTTTGCTCCTAACCATTTACTTAAATTATCTGTTGTTTCATCATATTGGTTTTTAGGTAGTTCTTTTTGTAATCTACTTGATACTAAGTCTCCACCATACCATGTCTTATTGTTTTTTACAGCTATTACTGGTGCTAATATATTGTCTTCTAAAGGATTGTTTGGTGCAATTTGATTAACTACAGTATCTTTAAAGCCCTTCCATGAGTCTTTTTCTCCTTCTGCAGTTTCTAATGTTCTTCTTGCTGCAGATCCAAATATACTTAAAACTCTTCCTTTTGGAATCCTTATAAACTTTCCGTCTCCATATTTGAACAAATAGTATAAATCTTTTGTACTTTCTGGTAATTTTTCATAATCGTCATCGTCATCTAATAGCATGTGGTTCAATACTGCTGGTGCAACTCCCATTACTGTTGCTTTTACTAGCAGATTAGCATATCCTTTTGCTCCATTTTTTCCAGAAAAGTTTCTAAACTGTTTGTCTAAACCTTGTATAGAAGCATTCAGGAAATTTGCTCCGTTTCTGTTTATCGCTTTAGTTATATCTCCACCTCTTTTAAAGTTCGTTGTTATTTCTGCTGCATTATATAATGCTTCGTTTAGACTTTTTCCGTCCTCTAATGTAGAAATATACTCCGAGATTCTTGGCAATTGTTCCACCGTCTCGTTTATATTTCTTATTCTTTCTACAAATTTATTTCCTTTCTTTTTTACCCCTGTATCATATTCGAAGTATGTGTTACTCATTCCTCCATTAGCCATATACGATTCATAATATTTGCCTTTTGTAATAATTTCATTAAGTGCTTTTCCATAATTTTTAAGAAATTTTTTAGGATATTTGGAATTGAAAGCTCCATCCTGAATATCTTTAAAAAAGTTTGTCACTATAAATACAGGATTGTCTGATGTTAGCAGACTTCTGTGTAGATTAGTAACTTTTTGCAATGCCTTTACAGGAAGTGTTGATTCAAGTTTACTTCTTTCACTTGGTCTTAAAGATTCATATAGTTTATCATTTATCTTTAATTTTTGCAGTTTTCCATCCTCAAAATATGTATAATATTTATTTCCTTTTTGATCTGTATCTACTAATGTGTCTAATTCAAACAATAATGATGGGGCTACCTCTACATCTATATTCTCATCTACTTTTGCATTTACTAAAGTTTTAGCTAATTCTTGCCCTAGTTTATTTTGATTTATAAGTCTTTTTATTCTAATAGCTTGTTCTGCTAATGCATCTTTTAGTGGCTGAATATCTGTACTTCCACCTTTTAATCTTTTCAATGGTCCTGCTGCTCCTGTTTTCTCATTATCTCCAGCATAAGAGTTGCCATCAAAATTTCTTAAGATTGGTATATAGTTAGGATACATTGTTTCTATATAGTCAATAGTATCTTGTGTTATCGCTCCAGCATCTCTTAAATTCACTAAATTGTTATGGTTAAATTTTTTTATTTCTTTTGCATATTTTTTAAATTCTGGATGCTTTTGTTCTAGTTCTAATGCTATTGCAGAAGATTCTGTAGGTCCTATATCTTTTCCTATAATATATTTTCCTCTTTCACTTGTATTTACATTATGCAAATTAACTAAATAATTATAAAATTCTTTAGTTAATTTGGTTTCTTCTATTGGCTTCAATATGTCATTGAGAGATTTACCTATTTTGTTTCCGTTGTTATCTGTTTGTGCAACGCCTATAACATATTGTCCTTCTGCAAAAGAGTTTAGGTTTCTATCGTACATGAATTTAAGCTCTGGATTTTTTGCATCTTCTGATAATTTATCTATATAGTGTCCTTTATTTATAAACTTTTGTGCTAGAATATCTAGGCTATCTCCAAATTTATATTTGTCACTAGCATACTTTTCTAATATTTTTGCTTTTTCTTTTTTTGTTAGTACTTCCGTTTTGCCTTCTTTTTCATATATCTTATTTAAAACAGAAAGGTCTTCGTCTGTTAAATTATAATTCTTTTGAATATTTGTTGTTTCACTATTTACTGGTGCTATACTTTTTAAAGTTTTATTATTTACTGGTGCTAGTTTTACATCTTTTATTGTTTCTCCTCTTCCAGTGTTTTTATAGTTCTTGTTTAAATATTCTTGCCATGCATTATTTTCAGATTCTTGCATAGAATATTTAGTAGTATTGACATCATCTTTAATTGGTGCTATACTATTATTAGAATTAGTCAACGATGTAGAGAAAGCATTAGCTGATGTACTACGATTTTGACTAATTCTTTTTATTTTTGTTACGTCATAAAATGTTTTTTTATTTCCATCTTTAGCAATATTTATTAGACCTTCAAATTTAACCCCATTTACTTCAAATACAGTTTTATAGTAGTCCCATCCATCTTTAGCAAAGCTATGTCTTCCATCATCCTTAGAACTATATTGATATTCTGATACATTTAAAAGATTATCTAATTCAGTAGAAGCTTTTATCTTTGACTCTCTCGTAGATTGTGGCAATTTGTTTTTAGGATGAGTATATTCATTTGCTGTTTTTGAAGTAACTTTTATATTGCTTTCATTAAAATTAATACCATTTTCTCTAAAATTATCTAGTATATATCTCCTAGCTATCTTGATTTGCTCATTTATATTCTTCCCTTCAAATATATCTTGATTTGTATCAACTTTTACATATTTGTTTCCATCTGCTGTTGTTTGTATACTAAATCTAGAAGTTTGATTATTTGTATTTTGATATTCTTGTTTAAATGCATTTTCAAATTTATTTTTTACATCTGCCCAATATATTTTTTCACTTTTATATCCTAGCTTTCCGTTTAATTTATTAAACTTATCTACTACCCAGTCATATATCTTTTGTCCTAATGTTCTGTTTTGCATTGTAAGATTATTTATAAAATCCTGATCTCCTAGCTTGTTTCCTAAAATATCTGCTACCGCTTCATTGTCTACTAGCTCGTTAAAATCAGCACTGTTTTTATCATACATTTTTGAATATGTTTCTGCTAATGATTTTCTTGCTTCTTCAAATCCGTTTTTAGTTTTATCATATTTTAGAATAATATCTTTTATTTGATTGTATTGTTCTGTGCCTTCTATATCATGTGTTAATTCGTGTATTGCTATATTTTGTAAAGTTTTATTAGTATCTGCATTCGGATTTATTATTACTTCTCTTGTTACATTACCATTTTCATCTGTTTTAATTCTCCATAATGCGTTTTGGTTAGTATTTGTAAATGCATTAGAATCATAACTAGCTTTTATTCCTCTTTCATTTGTTATTCTTGCTATACTTCTTACAGTTTCGTTATTTGTGTCTATATTATTCTTTTTTGCAGACTCCAAATAGTCTAAATCTTTTATTGGAGCAATTTTATTATCTGTATCTGTTTTTGAAACTAAATCTGCAAGCTCGCCTTCTTTAAAGGTTCCAGTTTTTTTAGCTCTTTCCAATATGTCTTTTATTGTTTTCTTATCTTTAGTGCTCATATCAGAAAGTTCTACATCATCTATACTTCCCCCACCTAAGCCTACTAAATTTAATGCTATTGTTGTTAATCCAGTCATTTTGGCAGTTTCTGTAGCTTCTTCCCAACGTTGTTTTAAATCTGGCATATCCTTGTTATTTATTACTTTATCTATTACATAACCTGCTTCATTTTCTAATTGTTCTTCTCCCATCTCGCCTAGTATTTGATAGCCTTTATATAATAAATTCTGTCCTATTTTGCTCTTAACATTTCCTTTTATTGCTCTACCTATAACATTATCTAATCCACCTTTGGCAATTAGATTACCACCAGTTATTTTTTCTGTTAATGCAGAGGCCGTGCCTTTTAGCACACCTGTTCTTACGGCTTTATCTATATTGTTTCTATCACTGTTTAGCGTTTCCATTGCTGAGCCACCTGCATTTTGTACTGCACTTGCATATATTCCTGAACCAGGTGCGATTATATTGGATATCATAGCAGGAACCATTTCACCTATCGAACTGCTAACCCCTGCTGCTGTTTTTACTTTACTGTTTTCTATTTGAGATACTGTTTTACTATGCATTGCTGTTCTATCATCTAGATCTTCTGCTTTATCTAGTAATTTATTCTTTGCTCTATTTGCAAAGCTAGGCATGTCCTTTAATCTATTTGCTGTAGCATTTGGTTTATCTTTCAATATTTCGTCTTGCATCCAATTAATTTTTTTATCTTGTTCATCAAAAGTTCTTGCTCCAAGAATATTGAGTGCATTTATACTTTTTGCAACTCCAGATTTTATTCCTTCTGGAATACCATTTAAAATTGCACCAATTGCACTAGCTTTATTACCATTTTTTAAGTCTTGATTTATTTCTGTAGCTTTTTGCTGTGCCTTTACATCAGAGCGTGTAACTTTTTGTGTCTCTCCTATTTGAGAATTTGATTTTATTGCTTCATTACTAACTGGTGCTATGTTTTTTAGTTTATCTGTTACAGTTTGAACTTTATTTGTTTGAGTTGTTGGTCCATACGTGCTTACATTTTCTACTTGTTTTTTTACTTGTTGCTCTTTTTCAAGTTTTTGTTGTTCTGCTATTCTTTTTTGCTCTTCTTCTTTCTCTTTTTTTCTCTTTTTTAGTGTTTCATAATAGCTTCCATTTATAATAGAATCTGCTATTGATGTCTTCTTTGAAGAATACTTTATTCCTACTGTATTATTGTTGCCGTATGTTCCTTTTATAATAGAATCTGCTATTGACATATTTTCTCTCCTATATTCCAAATTTACTGCATAATATTTTTACGTCGTTTTCATTAATTCTTCCATCTTTATAAGCAATACTAATAGTGTTTGCTATATTAATTGAATTTGCTAATGTTTTTGATGCGACTGCTTTTGCTCTTCCTACTACTCCTGATCCCTTTGCATTTTTCATTGAATTAAACTTATCATATATTGTTTTGGCATTTTCACTTAAGCTTCCATTGCCTAACTCCACTGAATCCCCAGAGCCTACTGAATATGTTCCTGCACTTTTTGCTGATCTTCTTTCTTGGGCCAATGCTAATTGATAATCTCTTTCTGCTTGTTTTTCTTTTAATAAATATTCTTTCTTCCACTGTTCTCTTTGTTGCCTATTTTGTTCTTTCTGTTCATTAAATTCTTGTAACCAACGATTTGCCTCTTCTACAGCTTTATCTATATCTCTTTGCATATCTATTTCCCTGTTTATTTGTGCTAATACATTTTGATATCTGTTGTAATATGTTTCATCTATTTGTTGTAGTTCTGATTGTTTTTGTTGTATTAATGTATTTTTATATTGGAAACCTTGCAGACCTAATTCTAACTGCTTCTGTAATGAGTTATATGCTATTTCTGCTAATGCACTGTTGTTAGCTAATTGAGCATCTTTTCTTGCATTATCATAGTTTAGAACTGCATTATTATAGCTCTCTTTTGCACTTGCATATCTATTTTGATATGTGTTCCACATGCCAACTCTTGAGCTTTCACTATATCCACTATTAGTTAGCCCGTTAGCAGCCATTTTTTCTGCATCTACACTAAATGGATCTACTTGTTTCTTATAGTCTACATAGCTTGCTCTTTGTTCTTTTTCATAGTCCTTTCTAGCTTTGTCTTTCTGTTGCTCTATTTTTTCAATTGCAAGATCGTTTTGCTTTTGTTGAATTTCAGACTGTTTATCAGCCCATTCTTTTGAAACATTAATTTGATCTTGATAAAATCTATCTGAATTATTTATCATGTCATTGTAAGTATTAGTTGCCTCATTAATTCTTTGATTTTTTTCGTTCTCTACGTTTTTAAATCTTTCGTCTTCATAATTAACAGCATATTTATCTGCCATAATTTCCTCCTATCTTTTTATGTAGCTTCCTATGTAGCTTTCTAATGTACAAGAAAAAAGCTCAAACGATTTGTTTGAACTAAATTTTAATTGTATGCTTTTCCATTTCTTTTTCTTAATTCTATTTACTGCATATCCTGTTGCATTTTTATGTGTAGCAATTTTCTCAAACTGTTCTTTATTAGTTTTTACAAATATATCAATTTCTTCGCCCGTAATATCTGCTACACAGCCTCTTTTATTTGTTGTCTTTTGCATTTGTGGGTATTTAAACTCATCTTCGCAAGTTGTCCAATAAGATGATGGCTTTGATAGCAGCACAATATCTTCTATTTCTTCTGTTGCCTTATACTGTATTGTAATAGGTTCTTTTGCTAGATATGCTTTTAAATCTGCAACTGTCTTTACTTTTGGAATCTTTATATTAATATTTGTATCTATTAAAATTCCATAAGTTTCTCCTGACAAATCTTTTGAAAATTCATCTGTTATTGTACAGAATATATTTGTTTCGTTATCAGCCATGTTTTTCGGTTTAGCAGTGTAAAATACGTTAGAGTGTGTTGTATTCACATTCCATTCTTCTGTACCATTTAAAACTAATTTATCTACTCTTTTCATTACTTTTGCTATATTTTTATTAGTATCTATATATAATCTATCTGTGATATCGTTTCTAACTGATTTAAGCTCTTCTTCTAAGAATACAAAATATCTTTTATTGTTTATAATTGTTTGATACTCTCCTGATGAAATTTTATTTTCTATATTGCTCTTATTCTTTATACTAGGCTTTTTATATATGTAGTTATATTTGATGTCTATTTCTGATGTGCTTTCTATATGGTTTACTCCGTCATATAGTTTCATACTTTCTTTCTTATCCCAAGCTTCTTGCTGTGCAGTGGTGTAAGGTACTATTTCTTCTTCTGATAGTTCGTATTCTACGATTACAGGTGTACCGTTTGAGTATTGTTCAGATAAATACGTCTTCATCTTATCAATATCATCTATGCTCATATCTTTTATAATAATACGACCACGCAGAGATAGGCTACTGTTAGTATAATCAATCGCCATTGCCGTAGTATAATTCGTATTATTATCTTTGCGATTCGCCCATATAGAATCAATTCCTCCGTCGTAATTTAAAACTCTATATGTGTTACACAAATATTCTTTATATGTTTTATCCGAAATCTGTGGCACAGGCAAACTCGCTTTTATTGCAAATACATGATGGATATTATCATCAATCCATATTTTTTCTATAGTTTCATTACCTGTAATTACATATTGTTTCCTCTTATTATGTATTCCATCACTTGCTAAATAAGAGCCTTCGTATAATTTTTGTCCTTCACTTAATGGAAAATCTATTTTTTGTTCTTGATATGGTTTGTATGATGTTGCCATTGTTTTTTGTTCTATTTGAATGTCTGCAAATTTAAATGTATCGTTTTCTCCTAAATTATAGGTAGTGCTTGCATAAAAATTTAACTTTTTAGTAGGTTTTTCCAACGTAAAAGTAAAACTGCTTCTTACATTTCTGTTTAAATATCCTAAATTTTTATTATTTGTTGCATCCAAAACTAAACATTGAGTTCTATCTGTATCACTACTTGTTGCAAGTGCTGACAATGTATATGTTCCCGCGGTTAATTCATTGATTTTTACTTCTGCCATTCTCGTACCTGATATATCCTTTTTATTATACAAATTCTCTCCTACATCTTTTATCTCTAATGAATTATATGGTACATAATCTGTTGCTGCTGTGCCTTCTTCTAACTGAATTTCATCAAATATTGTTGTATATGTTGTATTTAGTGTGTTGTTATCTCCACTTAAACTTATTCCAATTTTCTCATAATCGCTTGAATTGAAAGAAAGTTTAAATCTAGTTCCTACAGCATATCGATGATAAATTATATTTGACAAAGTATTATTTTTATAGCCTTTGACTATTATCATTGCATTATCTGCTGTAGAAGAGATTATTTTTCCGCTTACGACATAATCTGTATTTGCTTTCAAATTAGGAATATCTATACATTTTGCAGCCCATTGTGCGTAATTTGCTGTTGATTGTATTCTTCCATCTTCCAGTAAAGTAACAGTATTTGTTTTACCATTATCCCAAGTTGCTTCTGTCATATTGCTTTTATTAAATTTATTCTTTCCTTCAATATTTTTTATTGGACTTGGGTAGTCTGGACTTGGACTTGCTCCTCCTGATTCAAAAGTTAAATCTGTTTCGGTTGAGTTTAAAAGCATTGGATAAAATGTAACATTATTTACTGTTTCTCCTTGAAGAATTACTACATAAAGATGAACATTTGTAGCACCTTCTGGAATGGTAAAACTACTATCTGAACTTATATATTTTATTGTTCCGTCGGCTTTTTTGTAAGAGCCTCTTATTGCCTTTTTTGTATATGTATTATTTTCTCCTACTAATTTATAAGAACCTGCTACAATAGCATAATTATCTGGATTTGTAATAGAAAATTGTGCATTAACAGTTGCTGTTCCATTTGCTGTTATACTTCTGTCTTTATTTACAGTAAAAGTTATTCCATTTGTTGTTTTGGAATTGCCATTATAATAGTTGTAAGGTAATTTATTCTTTCCACTTCTTGTAACTTGAGTTGTTGAGCCTTTTACTTTTATCTCTAATCCTTTATTGTTTTCTCCATCTTCTATTAGTATTTCTTTTCCTGTTACTGTTTTATAACTTTCTGCTCCTGTTTCTTGTTTAGTTACTCCGTCTATAAAATATCTTTCTTCTTCATCTTTTTCCATTGATATTTCTTTATTGTTTTCAGAAGCTTTACCTATTTTAAATATTCCTTGTTTACTTCCTAGCCAAAGTTCTCCATTATATACTACTGCACATGTAGGCTCAATATCTATATCCCAATAAAACCACTCATATTCATTATGATTTTCATTAGTAAACATTGCTCTACTGTCTGCTAGATATATTTTATCTTTTATAATAACTAGTAAATAGCCTTCATATTCTACTAAAATCATATCTTTATAATTTTCTTCTTGTAATAATTTACTATCTACTAAAGAACTTCTATGGCTTATAACTTGTTCTGTTGTTATATCTCCACTTATTCCTTCCATTCCTCTATTAGAGAAATAAACTATATCATCATTAAAATTTATTGCTGCTCCTATACATCCTGTAGAGATGCTTGAATGTTCACTTGGATAAACCTTCCCTGCTTCACTATCAATAGTAGGATTATGATAAAATATAGTAGTATTTGCCTGACTTGGTTCTTTTATTACCCATAACGCGTTATTACCTGCCACCATGCCTCTTACAGGGCTTATGTCCGCTCCTTCATTATAATAATCTAAGTCACTACAGTATTTTGGTTCGTCTAACATTGTATGAAATACTGTGTTAGGGTAATCCTGATTTCCACTAAAAAACACTCTATTGTCAAATACTTCTAATATTGTACATTTATTTATTTTATCTCTATTTCCTGGTATAGTTTTGCTAAAACGTATTACAACATTATCCTGTCCATCTGTTAATGGTTTTTCTGGTGCTGTTGTAAACTTAACTTTCCCACTTACTTTATCTACTGTAAATCCTTCTGTCTTTTCTACATCGTTTATAAATACTTTTTCTTGATATCCTGCATCTAATTCACTTGCATCTAACACATATTCTGTACTTTCTCCATCAGCACAAAAACTGTTTTCTCTAACTCCTGTAAGTAGGTTTACTTCTTGATTTGTTGTTCCTCCACCACTAGGTGCTTTTCCTATTGTTGTTACTGGTATATATCCTATTACTTCCTTACACGTTTCTCCATCATATTGTAAATAGTTTAACCCGTCTTTTATATATAAAATATTTCGATATATAAAGCTCTGGCTTTTTCTTACATTCATGCCTTTTTCTTTTATCGTTTTTAGTTTTTCTGTTTTCATATTATAGTCATATAAAGATACTCCGCAATGTATTATCATGTGGTCCACTTGATTTATGGTATAAAAAAATAAACCATATATAGTATTTTTTAATTCTTTAAACAATACTATATCTGGTCTTGTTTCTATACTAGTTCCCATTTTTTTATAATCTTTCCACATATTTATTGCATCAGGGCTTCTGTACAAAGCTACCTCTGTATTACTAAAATCTACTCCTCTAAAATTAGAATAATTTCTTGTTATTAAATCTCCACTTACTTCAGGCATATTATCCTCCTAAATTTTTGTTCCTCCGTCTATATAAAATCCTCCTGTGTTGTATCTTGGATCTAAGCTTTGTTTTAGTTCAGTATATCTATTAGCATATATTTGTCCATACTGATTAGAAACATCACTTTTTAATAAATCTGCTGCAACTCCATAAGGCATAATTCCTAATGCATCATCTGTTAACTCAAGTTCAGTATTGTCTTTACTCTTCTCATTTATCTTTTTAGGATATTTATAGTAATATATTTTTATTGTCCCATCATCTAGTATATCAAGTGTTGTTCCAAAAGAAGTGTATCTAACTCCTTTTACACATTTAAGTTGATAAAAGTTTTCTAATTCATTAAGATTTATTGTATCTCCTTCTTTAACTTCTCTTGTTTTTATTGCAGGAATCTTTTTTATTCTTGCTAACTCGTGTTGTATAAAATCTATTACATTATTTATCTTGTTTTTGAAATCTGGGTCATCTGTTAAACCTTCATTTTCTTCATTTATCTCTTCTATTAGTCTTAATACTTCACTTTTCATATCACCTAGTGTCATATATTCCTCCTACTCTCCTTCAGGAGATTTTAACAATTTATATTTCTCTATTGCCTCATCTATTGTTAGCATTTTATATTCACTTATAACAAAGCCTTGCCCTTCTGCATATATAAGCAGTTGATTTTCTTCTAGTTCGATATCTTGATATTCTTTTTGTTTTACTTTCTTACCATTAGACATTGTATATTCTTGTTCTACTTGTTTTATTAGATGTCCATCTATTATTTTATCTTGTATATGTACCTTGTATTCTTCTTCTTCATCTTTGTCGTTACATAATTCTATATCTTCTCCATCGTACATATATCCTCCGTAAAATCTAACATTTGGTGTTATCACATATTTCTCTAAACTTTCTAATTTTTTTATCATATAAAATTCTCCTTTCGTGTTTGCTGGATTTGCACCAACATTTTGCTTTTTTAACACGATATAAAAGGCATGCTATAAAGCACGCCTCATTTACTAATATATTACTGCAAATTTTACTGCTGCATTTTCTGGTATTAATACAACACTTCCGTCGTTGTTTGCAAATCTTGCAGTTTCTATTCTTATTGCTGCTATACCTCCTGCTGCTACATCTGCTAATTTTAAGTTTTCTGTAGCTGCTGCATAACTTCCGTTTGAAGGACATTTTACAGAAACATCGTATGGAGCTTCTCCAGAATTTTGAGCTAGTATAGTTAAATACTCTCCTCCTGCAAACTCTCTTGGTATTTTAAAGCTACATCCATCTGCAACTGCTGTTGCTGCTTCAAATGATACTGCTTTTATTGAATTAAATTCAATTTTTTGTGGTATTATTTCTTTAACTGCCATATTATTTTCCTCCTTATAAAAATTTTAGCTCCCTTTTAGGGAGCTGTTTCTATTTTGCTTTAATTACATAAAGCTCTTTTGGTCTTACTAATTTACCACCGTAAACATGTAATCCTTTTACTATGTCTGCAAATCCTTTTTCTTTTCTTGCACGTTCAACTTTGTCAATAGCATTTGCTACTGCCATAGCTTTTTTAGTTCTTATCATTTCCCAGTCGTTTGTGCCATCGTTATATAAATTGTTTGACATTCTTAAATAACAATTATTATATTTTCCAAGTGCTCCTCTTTTAACGTATTCTACGTTGTCTGTAAATAAAATTTGTAATTTCTTTCTACAAGCATTAATATGCTCAGGATTTAAATCTGCTGCTAATTCTGTTTTAGTTGTTACTCCGTTTTTATATAGTTTAACTAATCCAGCATCTATTGTAGCAAGTGGATCAGTTCCTTCAGATATGTCTGTAGATTCAGATATCATATCTTTATTAGCACCTTTTGCAAGAGTTCCAACGAATTTGTCGTAGTCTTCTGCTAATGCTTCTTTTGCTTCATCAAATTGTGTTTCTAAGTATCCAGGAATACTTTGTGCTTTATCTACATCATCTACTTCAAATGCAAATGCTTTAAATTGATCTATATCTAAATATTGAGAATTATCTCCTAATGATTCGATATCTAAATCTTTTCCTGGTATGTAAGTTTGGATTTTAGGTCTTACAACACCAATTATTTTTAGCCTTGCTCCTTTCTTAACTTCTTTATCATATTTGTAGTCACACCAATTTGCTAGTAATAAATCTTTCTTTAATTCTGTTTGGCAATATTTTGACCAAAACATAGGTTTAAAATTTGCTCCCATATTTTATCTTCCTTTCTTAGTTATTACCACTTTGTCATTGACTTTCTAATCAGCCCAAGATTTTTCTCTATTTGTTCAGGAGACATGTTGTCAAATTCAGCTTCTGAAATAAACTCCTTATCTGTCTTTGGATTTTTATTAGTCAAGTCTCCGACTTGTTCAACCTGTGGCTTAGGTTGTAGCTTTCTGTATAATTCATAAGCTTTTTTTGCTGGAACGTTTTCAAGTCCATTTTCAGTAATGAAAGTTTTATATTTTTCATCCTTTAAAATGTTTTTATCTGCTCCAACGCTTAAAAGTTCTTTTTCACTTTCAAGTTCTTTTCTTTTCTCCGCAAGATTTCTAAAGATAAACTTTTCTCTACTAGACATATTGTTGATTCCTATATCAGCTAGCCTGTCCACTTCTTCAACTATATCTTCATATCCAGCAGCTATAATTTCATCAGCTTCTGCTTTTGCTAATATTTCTTCTTCTCTATCTGATAGATTTCTGTTATATTTAGGGATTTTTACTCCTTGATCTTCATAAAAATCTTCTAATTGTTTAGCAGCTTCATTCATATCGTTAGTGTTCAATCCAGCACTAATTACATTTTCAAGCTGTGAATACTTTTTCTCGTATTCTTTTCTGACTTTTGTTTCTTGTCTGTGTAGTTTTTTCTTTAGCAATTCATTTACTCTTGCATTTAATTCTTCTTCTGTATACTTCTTTTCTTCCTCTACAACGTTTTCTTCTTCATTGTTAGATTCAGTGGCTTGTTCTTCTCCTTCAACAACTTCTTCTGTGGCTTGTTCTCCCACGTTTTCAGTAGTTTCTTCAACTACTAGGTCTTCATCGTTCATCATTTCTTCGTTTTCCATATTTCTTTCCTCCTATTTTTTCTGCAAGTGTTTGACTTCACTTACCCATGCAGTTTTAAGTCTTAAATGCTTGGACTATATAAAATAGCAGCTAAGCTTTTCACTTAACTGCTACACATTTATTTCACAACCCTTTAACTATAAGAATAGTTAGTAGCCGTTGAAAACTAATTACATTACTTGTTGTATGCTTGCTTCACTTAATTGTTGTGCTTGTGCATCTGGATCATTGTTTATAAATTGCATTGCTCTTTGTTTCATTAATTCTGCTTCTGCATTTATTTGTGCTATCTTTTGTTGTTCTTCTTCCCTTTTCTTAATTACTTTTAATATTCTTTGTTTTGGCATTACACTATCATCATCTAATGTTTCTAAGTACATTTTTAATTCTGGTAATCTTTGAACACTAAAATAACCTGCTTTTAGCAGGTTTTCTAAACTTTCTTCTTGTGCAAATTTATCAAAGCTTCCCTTTGGCGTTATATCTACTTTAACATCGGCTTGTAGCTTTTCTAATATACTTCCTTGTACTGGTATTAATTGAGTTTCTGCCTCTCCATTTTGTCCTACTACTTCTTCCTCCATTAATAAGCCATCACTGTTATATGTTTTTATGTGGTCTAATAGTATTCTTGCAAAGCATTCTATAAAATATTTTACAGATTCTACTTGTTCTTTTAAAGGCTGCTGTGCTGCTTGCTGTACTGCTAATATTGCTCGTCCACTCGCATTTTGCAATGTGCTATTTGTTAAACTTCCACTTGCAACATCAGAAGCATTTGCTAATTCTCTTGAAACATTTATTAAATCGTTCATTAATAGTTTTACGTCTGGGCTCATTTGTGCTGGAGTTATATTAGTAAATACCTTGTTTACATCTTGAACGTTGCTGTCTCCATTTACTCGTATTACAGCTCCAACAGTATTTACTTCTTCTGGATTTTCTATTTGATCTACATTTACAACTTTTGTAGCATACGCTGTTAGTTTTGTTACTAAAGCTCTTCTCATTAGAGTTTTATTTACTTCTAATTGATTAGCAATTAATGGCTCTACTTCTCCTTGTCCTCTTGCACTTCCTTCTTTTTCTTCCCAAATTAAATGTATTATTGGATAATATGTCAAACCAGTATCTGTATCTTTTTTAATATCACAATATCTTGTTGCTTTTGCAAAGTGTACTTTTCCATTTTTTTTATATAATTTTGTTACTATTGTAACCATTTCATCTTTTTCAAGCTTAGCTTCTTCTCCACTTTCTTCTTGATTCTGATTATCTCCCATTATGCATTGAATCTTGTCTTCACTTACTCCATATTCCTTTGCTATATCTCTTGCTTCTATTACTGATACTCTTTGTTTTATTAATATATATGGTTGTTCTTCTATTTCATCATTGTTTTCATTGCCATAATATACATCTACTTTTGATAGTATTTTTAGTCTAGGAGTAGCTTTTTTCTTATCATATTCAACATATACTACACATTCGCCATTAATTGCAGCATTTTTACATATCTTTTGTATTCTTTTGTCTATGTTTTCTCTTTCCCATACTTTTGCTGCTTTCTTGTTTAATAATTTACAAACATTCTCAGAAGTTGCTTTAAATTCATTGTTTTCAAAGTTTTCACTAGAGTAGTTTATAGCCCAATTATTTGATATAACTACACCTACTTTATAACGCACGATTGGTTTTATATAGTTTAATTCTAGTTTCTCTATTCCTTCAACTATTAATCCTTCGTTTTGATCACCATTAAACATTCTAAAATTTAAATCTGTTTTATTGAATATGTCTATCATTCTTGCGTAATCTTGTCCTTGTTGAAACAGTGTCCATATATCAGTTTGTTGCAATTCTTCTCTATCCATGCTTTCCTCCTATAAATATTTTGTAATCTTCTTTTGTCCATTTGCTGTTCCGTCATATCTATCTAAGTTTGAAAACGACTCTTTTGCTTGTAGAGTTCTTAATTCTTCATCTTTACTATGTTCTTTTCTTTTTTTATTTTCTTTATATGCTTCTACAGGGTTTAATTTTATTCTTCTTGTGTTTGTTAATAATAATCCAAACAAAAACATAAAAAAATTAGACACTTGAATGCCTAAAATAATTAATACTATTTCACTTATTTTCATATTTCTCTCCTATATTGGTTTTATTGTTTCTCCAAAATCTCTTGATTTGTCATATCGTCTTATTTGTTTACTTTGTCCCTTTTGCCCTGGTAATGTCTTCGATACACAGAAGTATCTCAACGCGTCTGTTATATGTGTTAATTCGTGTGGCTCTGTTGCAACGTCGTTTGGATTTTTATCATCATGTTGTAACTGTGGTAAACATCTTATAAGATTCTTACACTTGCTAAATATTCTTAATTTTGCTGTCTTTATTGTTTCTCCTGTCTGTTCGTCTTTTATTTCTATTGGCTTAATCCACTCTTTTACTGCTAACCAACCATTTACTCTGTCAGAACTACATTTTGTCAATCTTACTCCATTTTCTGCAAAGATATCGTATGCACTTTTACCTGTGTCTTGTCTTCTATTCCATAAGTCAGGTGGTGCAAATATCCTTTTAGCTCTTTTAAATAGATCATGATGTCTTAGTTTCTTTGCAGCTTCACTTATTAGTAAATTACTTTCATGTATTTCATCTATTGCGTATGCATTATATTCTGGATCTATAGCTACAAATAATGGTGCAAACATATCTAATCCATAGTCCAAAGATATATATATGGTCCAATTATTTGGTATTTCAAAAGGTTCTTCTATAACATGAATGTCACGTTTAAATTCTCTAAAGAACATTCCGTCATAAATATCCCAATCTCCATCTAACAAGGCTTGTCTTTCTTTTTCTGGAAGAGAAAGAAGTCTTTTTCTATAATTAGGGTCTGATTCCATTAAGAATTTATTATCTTTTAGTTTTGCTGGTATAAATAATCTAGTTCCTTCTTCATCTTGATATTCTTTTGTTCCATTATCTATAAATCTTTCTTTAAAAAATGTATGTCCTACTCCTCCAGGGTTTGTAGTGCTTTTAATTTGTTTTGGGAAGTTATTTACCCCTCTGTTTCTACTTTTTAAATATATGTACATAAACTCTGTAAAGTGTGTAGCTTCGTCAAATCTTATAATGTCATATTCTGCTGATTGATACTTGTATACATCTTTTTCATTGTCACAATATCCAAACTCTACAATACTTCCGTTTTTAAAAGTCCATTTCTTTTTACTGTCATTATACTTAGCTACTTCTTTAGGATATGTTGCTAATGTCCCTCTTATAAACGACTTTTCTAATTCGCCAAATGTTCTTCTTAGTACTAGTTGTTTAATTCCTGGATAATCACAAGCATATAAAAAAGCATCTAATATTTGCCCATGTGTTTTTCCTCCTCCTGCTGCTCCACCAAACAGTACTTCATCTTCTTTAGCATTATAAAATCTCCATTGTAATTCTGTAAGTTCTATGTCCATATTACTTTACAACCTTCACATTTATTTCAAAATTATTATTTTCCTTTCCATCATCATTATTATTGTTTAATATGTCATTTAGGTCCTTTAATGCAGAAGCTAGTTGTTTTAGTCCTTGTTTATCTACTATTCCTTCTCCAATTTCTATATCTTCTTCCTCTTTTATTTCCTCTTTAGAAGGCTTTTGGGCCCAAATATCATATTCTACTTTTTTGGTCTTTTTTTTGGTCTTTATTATGTACTTTTCTAGTTGTGAGTTAGCTTTGATTATATTAAGAGCTAAATCTGTTGCAATTGCTTTTATATCTACTATTTTTTGAGCTTCTTTTTCACTTTCTTTCTCTATAACTTTTTCTACAATTTTAGTACTCTTTTTGTCCTCTTTTAGTACTTTTTTACTTTTCCACCCTTTTGTCCTGCTTTTGGTACTTCCGTTTTGTTTTATCCCTTTATCTTTTAGAAAGCTACTTACTGATTTAAAATCACTTAATATATACTCTTTTTCTAACTGCTTCCAGTCATACTTTGCCACTCACCTCACCTACTTTATTAGTCCTTTTTATTAATGTATTGCTCTACTATTTCATTTATAAAATCATTGCTACTCGCTACTATTTCGCATACATCTTCATAGCTGAATGTTTTATCGTCGTTTTGATTATGACCATATTCATACATCCACACATGTGTTAATTCATGTTTTAATGTCTTAATTATATTTGCTTGATCTTTTAGTAACATTATTTTTTGAGTTCTATATATTGTTACTCCTAAAGTACCATCACTCTTCATCTCATTATTTATTGTGGCTTCATCTACTTCTTCTATTGTCCATTCAGTATTGTTTATTTTGAATTTCATTATTTCTCTCCTTTTTTCTCTTTTTCTTAGTAGGAAAGCATTTCTCATAATTTCTGCATCCATGGCAGAACTTTCTCATACATTTATCAATATTCATCTTAATATTCTTGTGTAAAGCCCATTAGTGCTTTCTTTTGTTTCGCTGTTCTTGTTCCTGGCTTTTCATACCCTTTTACTTTATTTTCGTCTTTTTCATAGTCCGTACATTTTGCTATTATCATATTGTTTAGTTTTATTAATGCTATTCCTTTATCACATACTTTACTTTTACATGTGCTACACATATATTTTTGAAAACTATTTATCATAATAGCCACCTCTTTTGTTTTTAATAAAACACTATGTAATGATATAAAGGATTTTTGATAGTGTAATCTAGATTTTTATCACTATTAAGGAAAAGTCGACTTAAAACCTAAACCTCTATTTTTTTATATATCACTACATACTATTTTATTCAGAAAAATAGAGCCACCCTATAAAGTGAAATTACAAGATAGCTCTGTAAAAGTTTTTTCCATACAAAAAGAGCAGCCATTTGACTGCTCCTTTTGTATAGGTTATTTGCCTTTGCGACTTGCGTTGGATCCTGCAACACCCTGTTTTCCGCTCTTAGGACTGTAAAAAGTATGCTCTCCATACTTTCCTTCGTAGTCCTTTGAGTTCATTTGATCAGCTTCCACATCGTGGCTTTCTTTCGAACCTGAATATTTGGTCCAAGAGTAGCCATCGGAATCGCTGCGCTTTGTTCCGCCAGATGTGCTGTGATCAGATGCTAATGTGCTGCTATTGTCGTTCCACGCCATACATCAACACTCCTATTAAATTACTCGTCTGTTTCCAGACTGCGTTAATATTTTACCACTTTATGTTCACTTTGTCAATGCTTTTTTTAAGCTTAACTAGAATAGCTTTTTAGGAGAGTTTTAACAAAATTTCAACGTGAATTATATATTAACTTATCTAGTATCGTTAATTGCAATAAAAAAAGAACTAGATACTTCTAGTCCTTATTTGTAGCTCTGGGCATGTCTTTTCAAACAGCTACTCTTTTACTTGATACAATTTTATCATTTTTAAAACGAACAAAACGAACAAACTTTATTTTTTCTCTAAAAATCTATTTAATTTCATTCTTGCTGCTTCTGGATTGTTATAATTCATTCTAAACATTACTTGTACCCAATTCAAATTATCTTCATATTTATGTCTTATTATTCTTCTTATTTCGCTGTCTTCTATATTGTTTAGTTCGTATTCTAGATTAGTTATTAATTTAATTAGCTTAAACTCTTTATTCTTTATTTGTTTTTTATATTTATTTCTACTCTTTTTATTTGCAATTATCTTTTTGTTGTCTAATCCTTCAATTACACAATTGTGTGATATGTATGGATAACTAGCACTGCTCCCTTTTACGCTATCTATTACTATTTTCGCAGGTTTATTATTAATCTTGTCTATTTTTTCTCTTAATTCTTCTATTTCTTTTCTAGTAGAATTTATTTGACTTAATAATTCTTTATCCATAATTCCTCCTTCGTTTATAAATGCAACCCTGCATTTATTTTTCTATCTCTTATTTGTTTAGTTGTAAATCCTAGATCATAATATGTAACACATTCTTTTACTGTATGTTCTTCTCCCCATTTATTTACTAATGCCTTTTCATATAGTACGTGATTAGGATATTCTTTTACTTTTTTCATACCTCTAAATGTTTCTGGTACTTCCATTATCTTTTGTCTCCTTTATTTTTTATAAAAATATTCTTTTACTTCTTCGCTATTTTCCTTTTCTTCTTTACTCATAGCTTAATCGCTTCCTTTTATTTTCTTCTATCTTCTAATATTTTTTTCACTTCTACTCTCGGTATAAAACTTTCGTTTTTATATCTATTAACTAATTCTTCTAACTTATAATCGGGGATATATTCTTTTATTGTTTTTTCTAAAAATTTTTTATATTCTTCATTCTCTTTTTGTAGTTTTTTAATAGTATTTAAAAGTGTGTCCAATATATTTACATCAAATTCACAATCTATTCCCAAAGTTATTTTCATTAAACAATTTTTACTATATTCAATTGCTTTCTTTTCTTCCTTGTTCATTTATTCCTCACTTTCTAATAATTCTTCATAAACTTTATTTTCTTGATATAATTCATGAATTAAGTCTCCGTCATTACTAATATCTATAATTTCTTCATTTTTTCTAATCTTGTCTTCTATATCTATATTTATATTAACCTCCTATAACCAACTTACTATAAAATTACTATATTCATATTTTTCAACATTGATTAATAATTCATTAATTTCAGGTGAATTTATAAACAAATCTTTTTCTTGTTCTTTACTTAAAGGAAATTTATTATAATCAATATTATATAATTTAAGAAATAAGCATAATTCTTCATAATTTAATATTATTTCATTATAAAATCCATAATCAAAATATTCCTCTCCATTAAATTTATGAATTGTTCTTAAAAATTCATAAGATAAACTTTCAGTTAAATCTAACTGATAACCATATAACTTTGTTCCATAATATAAATTTTTGTATTCTTGTTTTTCAATTATTCCTATATCTAATCTATAACCCATTATTTTATACCTCCTAATTTATTCGTGGAATATGATTTTCATTTTCTTCTAAAAGTTCTTGTAAAACATGTATTGCACCTACAGTTTCGTAGTGTTCAACTGTATGTAGATTTTTCTTCAACTCTTCTATCTTGTCTTCTATTTTTGATTTCGAAATGAAGTTTAACTCAATTGTTTGTGGAGTATAAATATGTGTTTTGTCATATTCTACTTGTTCTTCTAACCTATTATTTTCTCTTAATACCCTTTTATAATCTGATAAAATATATCGTAAACTATCTTTTACAATATTTCCTCTATTACCTCCTAAAAGAATATAGTTTCCTAATATAAACTTTTCAACAATGAGCATGGCAGAATCTATATCTTTATTATCTGAAAATTTATCAACTGCTATTTTTATATCTTCTTCTATACTATTTTCCACTACTCGTCCTCCTCTTCTAGTTCAATAACTTTTGCTATTTTTGCTCCACATTTAGGGCAATAATTATAACTATTATCTTCTGGTGTTCCATCTTCAAAATACCACTCTTCTCTACAATTACTACATCCATATATAATATAATCATAATCATCTTCTCGTATAAAATTACATTCTTTCACTTAATACACCTCCTAATATGGTTCATAATAATATTCATATTGTTTATTGCACTTTCCACAAGTACATATAATATTTTTTGCGACTGGTATATTGTATTCTACATTTGTATTTCCACATTCTTTACAAATCCAGCTTAAATCAAAGTGTACATCTGGCTCTACTTCTGCATATTCATCATCAAGTTCTTCTATTTCATCATTTTCATTCATCTAAATTACCTCCTAATTAACAATTTTTGTACCCAAGCATATTTCTTTATCACATTCAGGACATTTAACATAAGTTTTATATTGGGGTGGAAATGATGTAAAGCAAAATGTTTTTTCTATTCCAGTATCATTGTTGTCATATTCAAATTCACAACCACATAACGGACAAATTGCTATTTTATTTTTAGAATATTTATTTCCGTGTTTTATTATTTTCAATCTAGCCACCCCAATTCTTGGCATTTCTTATTTATTGCTTGTAGTTCATCCATAGTAATTGCAGGGGTATTACTTCCATCATATCTTATCGCTATTGCTTTTTTATCAAGTATAAATAAAATACATATTGTGTTACTTTGTTTATCGTATTGATAATAACCTTGATATTTATCGGTTATATATTTTTTATACTTCAACTTTTCAAATATTTCATCTGCTGTTTTTTCTTTCACTATGTATCACTCCTCTCAAAATCTCTTACTTTAATTTTTACTATTATTCTTTTTCCACATCTGTCTTGTAATTCTATAACTGGTCTGCCTACTACCCCTTCACTATTTGCTGTCCCTATACTAGACTTCGGTTTACTCTTTACATAATTAACTGCTTCTTGTAGTGTTCCCTCTAGTATTATTGGTACTATATCTATACCAAAATATTTTGCTATATCTTCTACACTTTCTCTTGATTGGTAATTATCTGCTATCATCACATCAAACAAGATGAAATCTTGTCCTTTCCTGTATAATCCTCCATTTTGTATTTTTTCTCCGTAACCTTCTCCATATAAAATTACTTCTGTTTCTCCAAACTTTTGCTCAAATAATTGCTCATTTGTTTCTCCTCCAAATAGTTCTACTAGCCTATTCATTAAATTTGCTGGTATCTGAGCCTTGTCAGTTCTTCCATAGAAACTTACTCTATGTCCATCCCAGTATATTCTTATGTTTGTTCCATCTATCTTTTCAGTAAATTGCCATTGGTTGTCTTTCAAATATTTTATTGCTTCATTTCTATATTTCCCTTCAACTAACTTTTTTGTTTTTTCATCTCTTTCAAAAAGAGTTTCTATTTTATGGTATTCTTTTAACATATCTTATTTACTCCTTTACTTTATATTCCATACTTGCAAATTTCTCCTTTGTAACTATTCCCCTAACATTTGCAAAAGGGATTAATTCTGGTCCATCTTCGCCCACAATTCCTATTTCTTCTAATTTGTTTCCGTAAAAATCTTTAACTTGAGTTGTAGTTACTTCATATAAGCAAGTATCTTCTGTTGTTCCATTTTCATCAACATTCTCTTCTACAAATATTCTTACTAAATCTCCAGGTTCTATTAGGTCTATTATTTTTTCTGAAAAGTTTTCTACTGCACTACTATCAAACCAATCAGTATCATAAAATCCATAATATATAGCTTTCTTATTAACATTGTTTTCTTTTATTCCTATTACTTTAACTATTTCTCCTGTATTAAGTCTTACATAGTCATCTTTTCTTATATTATCTTGAACATATAAAGCATAACCAACATTACTATTGTCTTTTTTTAAATAATCTTTTCTGCTTAAACACCTTTCTTTTATTTCTCTATTCATCTTCTCCTCCTACTATCTTTAATATTTCTAATATGTAGTATTCTTTATTAGGTTCTGCACCCCATTCTTCTTTGCCTTGTCCTACTCTTAATTTACATCTGCACTTTATTTTTGGAGACATTTTAGAGTAACCATTTCTAAATATTATCTCTGCTGTTTTATCTTTGTAATTTAATCCAAATATCTTTTTAAATCTAGTATGGTAGTATTTTTTAAATTCTCTATATTCTTCCTTCTTCTCGCCACTTTTTATCATGTCAAACCATTTCTTTTTAATTGGTAATATTAACATTCTTCTCCTCCTACTTTATAAGCTAGACTTAATCTAGCCTTTATATTAATCTTGTGACGTGATTGTTATTGGTACTATCATTTCTGGTAAATAATTAATTTCATAATGATATTTATCTACGTATGCCCCACTTACGTCTTCAACTACATACATAGTCCATTCATTTAGATAAATAAAATGTTTTTTATATTTCCCGTTCTCTACTTCTACTATGATTTCTAATTCATTATGTGCATTATTCTGTAGTGAAAAATTTCCTATTAACTCAAAAACTGGCTTATCACTTCTTGCATTTATTACAGATATTCTCCTTGTTACATTGAAATTATCTGCTTGTTTTCTTATATTACTAGAAACTCTATTTGATTCTGTGCACCCTGTTAACACTATCGTTCCTATTACTAAAACTAATATTAAACTTATTATTTTTATCTTTTTCATTATTTATTACCTCCAACTTTTAAATTTTCTATCTCTATGTATAAGTCTTTGCAATTTTCTTCTAAATCACTTATCATACTTCTTTGCATTTCTGTTATATCTTCTAATGCTTGTTTATCTTTATTTAATGCTTCATATTTTACTGCTGTGTCCCATGCACAGAAGCATATTATTAATGCTAATATTACTAGTATTGCCGTTATTATTGTTTGTGCTTTAAAATCTCTTTTTATTTCGTTTAATGTCTTGTCTTGAAGTATTTTTACTTCTTCATATTTCTTTATATTCATCTTTCTTCTCCTTCTAACCTTTCTCTTGCATTATTCCACTTCTCTTTATGTACTTCTTTTGCAAATCTTTTTCTTTTGTATTCTTCATACTCTAATTGTTCTTTACTTACTTTTAAACTTTCTTTAAATTCGTTCATTAAATTTCCTCCACTTCTACAACAACTTTATCTGCTGTTCCGTATTGTTTAAAGAGTAACAAGGCAGTAACTTGATTATCATCTTTATAAGCTAGTCCATTTAATGCGTCTAGTATTATTTTTGCTATATTATCTATGTCTGGCTTATGCATATAGCCTTGTTCCCAGTCTATTAACTCTGCTCTTTTCTTTTTGCTTAATCTTCTAGGTGGCTCAAATACTGCTGTTATTTTCATTTTTATTTCTCTTTCGCTTGGTTCTACTTTGTATTTGTTTTTAAAGCTTAACTTTACTAAATCTTCATAATCTCTTGTTTTTTGTGGTGTATATGTACCATATTTTCCTAGCCTTGGTCTTCCCTTTCCTGTTGGCTTTCCTAATATTTCAAATTTCATATTTTCATTTGTTCTCCTTCCAAAATTTTTTTACACAAATCTAATCCTGACTGTTCTCTATATTTGCAGTTATCTGCATTTATGTTTTGTTCTGCTAAGCCACAACCTAGACATAAATTATTTTTTATTGCTTCTTCACATGTCATAAGCTAGTCCTCGGCATTCTATAAACAAATTCATCTTGAAAAGAAATTGTTGCTTTTCCTAATTTCCTCATTGAATTTTCATATTGTCTAGTAATCTCTTGTAATACTTCTTTTGCTCTTTCTTCTGTTTCGTATTTGCCTAAATCATCATATAAACTATCTACTGTTTCATATCTTATAAAATATGCTGTTTCTTCTTCATCTTGTGTTATATATACTTGTGTTAAATTATCAAAATTAACTATCTTTTCTTTATCTTGACTTACTATTATCATAACTACCTCCTTAAAATGGTAACGGTTCATTTTGTTTATTTATCTCGTCTACTAATTCATTTACTTTTTGAGCTATTAATGTTATCTTATCTCCTGTTAGCCTACCTTTTAAATCTAGTTTTTCTATTTCCCAAGGTTGTTTTACTATTTCAAACTCTGTTTCTATATCACATAAATATCTAGTATCAAATTCTCCAGAAAACCAATTCAATTTTTTATCACTATATGTTATATAAGCAATATGTTTTCCTTCTTCAGTCTTTACTTGTATTCTTGTATTCTCCTTTATCTCTCCACTATGTATTTTTTCAAATAATTCATTACTTTTCATAACTACCTCCTAAATCTGTGTTATATGGTTCATATTCTCTGAAACCATATCTGCTAAATAATATCTTTTATAATCTGTCTTTTCTCCAAATCTGTTTGTATTGCTTTCCCATTCTGTTTTAAACTCGTAGCCCTCTTTTTTGAGCTGGTCTATTCTAGCTCCTAATTGTGTTATTCCTAAATCTGCGTATGCTTCCCAGCTAGATATTGAGCCGAACTCTCGTATGTAATTTATAATTCTATCTTTTTGTGCTATTTTCATAAATTACCCTCCTTTATTTGCGTACAAATTGTCAAGTTCACTCGTGTTATATTGTCTTTGTTCATAATTTTTGTTTTGCTCTTGTTTTAATGGATAAAAACTTTTCCAACCTTTTAATACTGTTTCATTTATTATTTCTATTTGTGTTGTTTCATCTGTGCTTAACTTTTTTAATTTATTAAGAGCTAACTGCATTGCATTTTCTGTTAATGGAGATCTGATTTTTTTTCTCATTTCTACAAAGTTATCTAAAGCTTTTTTTAATTCTTCAGGATAGTCACTATATATATTCTTAATGTTATTAACATTCTTTACATTATTGTTTGTGTTATTTTGTTGTTCATTTGTTGTTATTTTGTTGTTATTTTGTTGTTCAAATTTTCTTTTGTCTGCTTGATAATCACTGTATTTTTCAATAGTTATAACTGTGAATTTGTTGTTGCTTTTTGCTGTTATCATTCCGTATCTTTTCTAGCAATTTTATATATCTATATATTGTGTTTTCATTCATTTGTAATTCATCAGCTGCTTTTTTTCTTCCAAAAACAAATTGTCCTTTTTTTAATTCAACAACTTGCTGTCCTACTAATTGTTCTCGCTCTTCATGAGTTGCTTTTAATAAACACCATATCCATATTTTTAGAGCTTTTTCATTCTCCCAAATGGGAGATTTCATTATTTTTCTATATAATTTTATCCATGTTTCTTCCATATTCTCTCCCATAATTAAAGGGTAGTTCTTATGCCTACCCTAGATGTAATTTTTTCCTATTAAATCTATAAATTCTTGTCTAGTATGAGTTTTCTCATATTCTTTTTGTGTATTTATTCTTAATTGATTTATTATTGCTTCATTAGAATGACATTTAGGGCATATTAGTTTTATAAATTTATGTTGTATACTTCTTTTTCTATTACTCCCACCATAAATTTCGTGTGGATCTAATCTTTTTGAGTAATTACCACAAACTTCACAAATACCCGATTTAATTAAGTTTTTATCTCTTTGTCTTTCTAATTTTGCTAATTTATTAGATTTCTTTTTAATTTGTCCTTTTTTCTGTTTATTTTCTACAGAGCTCTGCTTAATTCTCTGCAAAGTTTTTGGTGTTGGGTGAAATGAATCGCTTAAATCTTTTACTATCATTTTTTTAGCCACTTCCTTTTCATATCGGCTATTTCTTCAGGAGTTAAAGTTTCTATCCCCTGATCTTTACATTCATTTACAATTCCGTCTATTAGTACAGACATTTCTTTTGTATTATATGTACTACTTCCAAAATAGCATTGTAGTTGGATTCCTGTTTTACCATTTATAGTAACTTCCCCTAATTCTCTTACCGCTCTCCATTCCTCTTTTACTCTCTCTACCATACTAGGTTTAACTACTATATGAGTAAAAACTCCATATCTACATATCATATCTTCATACAATGAATCTTTATCTGTTTTTAATACTTCTGCTAATTTCTGCAATAATACCCAACAATAAGCATTTGCATCTAAACTGCGCTTTTCCCTGTGTTGCTTTATTGTTATAGCCAAATTTTCTTTATCTTTTAACTTATAATAATTATCTATTAATATTTCTTTATTGCTCGTTATTTCTAATTCTAATTTCGTTGTTCCATCTATACTTGTATTAATTCCTGCTATTTTCCCATTAAGTTCCATGAATTACCACTCCTTAAAATGGCAATTCATCATCTTCTGCTTGTATTACTTCAGCATTGTCATTTGATTCTTTTTTTGCTTTTTCATATTCAGATATATAATCTGCCAAACCAGTTTCTTCTAAATTAATTGCTTTTTTTATCTTTTCTTGTATCCACGAAGGTAATTTATCGTATGCCACCCATGTTTCTGGTTCTTCTGTATCGAATACTGTAGTTTTTGCCAGTGGTTCTACTTGCATTCCTTTTGCTAATGCCATTATTCCTGCTATATTGTTATATGTTTTACCATTACTTTCTTTATTTATTATTTGTAATTGACATCCTTTATTTAATACATTTAATAAATTAAATCCTTTTAATTCTTCCTCTGTAAAAGCTTGTCCTCTCCATGCTTCTAAATCTTTCTTTAAATTACTTTTTTCTCCCAATGAATAACTATATTCCTTATTAATAATTCTTGGTAAAACATCTTCCCCTATTAATATTGTTTCTCCTACAATTTCCCATATCATTAAAAACTTTCTTTGATCCTTATCAAATCTTTCATTTCTTTGTAGTCCTAAATCAATTATCATGCTTGATATTGCTGTATAAACTCCATCTTCTAAATTTGGTATACTTGTTTTTTCACTTTCTTTTACTATTAAACTCATAATTAATCTTCCTTTCCTTTATTTAATATTTTTTTCTAATCTTCTTTTACATTCTTCATCATATAATTTTAATTGTTTTTTTATCGTACTATACTGTTTTAATAAAATAGCTCTTTCATATATAAGTTGTTCATCTGTATACTGTTTCAATTTTTCTTCATATTCCATTACAATACACTCCTCATATATTCAATTCGCAATTCTTCTTCTTCATTTGCATATTGTTCTTGTAATCTTGGTTCTATATCTTCCTTTTCATTCATTGCTTGATACATTGTTTCTTTTAATTGATCAATATAGTTTTTGTCTGATATACGGTCTATTAATTCATCTATTGTCCTCACTATGTCATCTAATTCATCATATCTATCTTGTAAGTCTTGCACTTGACATCTTCCTTCCTTTCTGTTAATATAAAAATATATGAATTTATACAAATTCTTATTTTGAAGTTATTTGTTTTGACCGACGATAACTTCTTTTATTTTGTCTACTACAATTACAGATGGTGTCTTATTTATTTCAGCTCGTCCTAAAATATTTTCAATTTCTTGTAGTTTTCTAAAATGTACTACTGCTCTTTGTTCTGCGTTATTTGCTTTTTCTTTTAATTTTTTCTTTGTTTCCATATTTCTCAACTCCTTTCTTTACTTAATTAAATAAGCTATAAACATTACGTCAAATGTAAATGCTAATAATGCTATACATTCTAACTTTAATATGTTTATTGCTAATTTTGCTTTGTTTATTTTATGTTTTTTCATTTGTGATCACTTCCTTTCTAATACCTTGCTTCTTGTAGCCATTTATCAAATGCCTTTTGTTCTACTTTTTTTTGTCCTATATGAATACCGTGGAAAATCTTTTCTATGCCAAAGTTCATTTGCTTTGTTTTGATTTATTCCTAATATTCTTGCTACATCTTTGACAAATAATATTTTAGGTTCTTTTTGCTTTTCTAAAATATCTTTTATTTCTTTAAGATATTGATTTATTTCTTCCATTTCATCCTCCTTTTTGTTCTCCCTAAGTGAACTTTTAGGTTAAAAAAATTTCATCCGCATTGGCCACTGGAAAACATTTTTTAAAGTCTTTTATTTTTTGAATGCTTGGATTTTTCGCTCCACATTCTATTTGCTTGTAAAAAGATAATGTAATTCCCCATTTTCTAGCCATTTCTTCTTGTGTTTTATTTATTGAATTTCTATATTCTCTAAGTTTTTCTCTTGGCATTTTTCAACCCCCTCTCATCAAGTTCACTTGCAGTATAATATACTTTAAGTGAACTGTCAATACTTTTTTTAAAAAATTTTTTTTAAATCCTCGAATTTATTGATACTGTAAGCAAACTTTTTTTAATTTTTAATTGCATAGTACACTTATAGTGTGCTATAATATTATTGAATTAGGAGGATACTATTATGAATAGGATAAAAAACTTAAGAGAAGAATTAAATATGACTCAGCAAGAATTAGCTGATAAGTTGGAAGGTGCAAAAAGTACAGTTGCAATGTATGAAAAAGGTAACAGAAAACCTAGTTTAGAAGTTCTTGTGAAATTATCTGAGATATTTGATTGTAGTATTGATTACCTATTAGGAAAAACAGATGTTAGAAAACCTATTGAAAATATTAATAACCCTAAAAAATACTATATGTGCCCTGTTTATGGCAGAATAAGTGCAGGACAACCTAATTGGGCAGAAGAATGTATAGAAGGTAGATTACCTATTGACATTGAACTAATGAATATAGTCAATCCAGAAGAATGTTTCTTTCTTCGTGTAAATGGTGAAAGTATGAATAAAGAAATACAGAATGGTGCTTATGCTCTTATCAGAAAAACAGATTCTGTTGATGATGGAGATATAGCTGTTGTTTTAGTAAATGGTTATGATGCTACGTTAAAGGTATTTAACAGGCAGGGTGATTTTATTTTATTAGAACCTATGAGTACAGATTCTTCATTTAAGACACAAGTATATGGCAAAGATACAGAAATAAAAATAATTGGTAAATATATTGGTAAAATGGAGATGAAATAAAATGAAATTTATTAAATGTCTTGGAAATGTATTATATTCATTAATCTTATTATTCATACTAATAAGTGGTATCTGTAATATGAGTACTTTTATTGGACACTTAGGTATTGGATTTGGTAGTTTAGATTACATTATAACTATATCATTGTCAGCCTTTGCATTCTATATGTTTGCTCGTGATATTGATAATATTTATGGAGGTAAAAAGAAATTAAGTATTGCAAAAAATGTATTTTCATTAGATTATACTGATTTAAAAAATATATCTAAAATTGATTTTGATGATAATTATAATTTTAATATTTATTTGAAAAATGGTCTACATATTTCTTTAAATAAGTATTATATCCCAAAGACACAAAAAGATTTACAAAATTTAGATGATGAATTTAATTTTTAATTAATTTTAGACTACTAAAGATAAGTTGAAATATACTTATCTTATTTTATAAGGAGGCTTTATGGCAAGACGAGGAAATGGCGAAGGAACTATATATTATAGTGAAAAATTAAATAAATGGGTTGGTCAATTTACAGCTGGGAGAAAAGCTGATGGTTCCCTGAATCGTAAATCTGTATATGGTAATACTAGAAAAGAAGTTAAAGAAAAGATTACCTCTGCTCTATCAGATATCCAAAAAGATACATATATAGAAAAAAACAATATAACAATTTCTGAACTTGCAACAGAAATTGTTGAGGATAAACATAACTCAAATGAAAATAGTTCTAACACTTATAATAGAGCAAAATATACTTTAAAGTTAATAACTAAATCTGATTTTGGAAATATGCCTATAAGAAAAGCAACTGCAAGAGATATTAAAAACTTTTTAAACACATATACTTCTTATTCTGAATCCAGCATCAAAAAATTGTATCAACTTCTTAATCAAACTTTTAGGAGAGCAATTGAACGAAATTACATTATTAGAAATCCAATATCGTTTGAAGAAGCAAAAAGGCCTAAATCAGCTAAAATAGCAGAGAAGGTTGAAGCATTAACTATTGAAGAAGAAAAAAAGCTTATAAAAGCATTATCATGTGAAATTAACGCTTTGAAAGATGCTTGTCTCTTAATGTTATTTACAGGTATGCGTGTCGGTGAAGTTCTTGCACTTAAATGGGAGAACATATCTGATAAAAATATTAGTATTAAAAAATCCTTAACTAGAGATGAATCTGGTAAAGTAATAGTTGGAGAAAAGGTAAAAACATATACATCTGATAGAGAAATTCCTATTACTGAAACAATACAAAAAATACTAACTAATATTTCTAAAGAAAATGATTACCTATTCAATGCAACTCCAAGAAATGTTCAATCATATTTAGAAAAAATTAATGCAATTAATTGCATTAAAAATAATATTACTCCTCACATGTTAAGACATACTTATGCAACTCGCTGCATTGAAGCAGGAGTCAATATAAAAGTCCTTCAAAAAAAATTAGGACATAAGAATATACAAACAACTTTAGATGTATATGCAAGTGTATTTGATAAGTTTGAAAAGCAAGAAGATGATAAAATTATTAAATATTTAGAAAAAAATAAGATAACTTTGTAGTCAGTTGCATTAAAACTGCATTAAAATCAATAAAAAAGAGAGGTTTAAAACCCTCTCTTTTCTTACTCTGGTGCGGATGAAGGGACTTGAACCCCCACACCGAAGTACTGGTTCCTAAGA
>OLSB01000342.1_pt1 | contig 55215 bp, 69 predicted proteins | sample 1672071 | NCBI WGS metagenome assembly OLSB01 (sample SAMEA3136642, study PRJEB25190) | human gut metagenome | biome: human gut; feature: human-associated habitat; material: faeces | place: Austria | collected 2013 | reverse complement strand
AAGGTTTTGGTTTCGGAACAGAGAAATATGATATGTGAAATAGCACTAAAATAACACTGGAAACGAACCGGGCACGCCATTTAGACGTGTGACTTTTTCGCAGAAAAAGTCTTTTCTTGTGAAGTGTAAAAAAGATGAAATGGCGAGTAATTATAAGCATAAAAAATGAGCATCACTATTTGTGACACTCATTTGAATCCGTTTCATTATTGAGCATTCATCTTTTGACGATATAAGTTACGACGATCTAAAGCTGTTAAACCTTTTTTACGGATACGAATCGCGTCTGGAGTAACTTCTACTAATTCATCATCGTTGATCCATTCTAATGCTTCTTCTAGGGAGAAGATTTTTGGTGGAGTTAATAACATAGCTTCATCACGACCACTTGAACGGATGGCAGTTAATTTCTTGTTCTTTAATGGGTTAACATCTAGGTCGATGTTTTTAGAACTTTGACCAATGATCATACCTTCATAAACTGGTGTTTGTGGAGAAATGAACAATTGACCACGTTCTTGAAGGTTCCATAAAGCGTAAGTCATGGCTTCACCTGTTTCAGTTGAAATCATTGCACCTTCCATACGTTGTGCGATTTCTCCTTTATATGGTTCATAACCACTAATACGACGTACTAATGTACCTTCACCGTGTGTATCATTGATAAATTCTGAACGGAAACCTAATAGTCCACGTGTAGGTGCTGTATACACGATCTTCACATATCCATTTTCTTCAGACATGTCCTGCATAACACCCTTACGAAGATTTAATTTGTTGATGATGGTTCCTGAATATTCTTCTGGAGCTAAACATACAACTTCTTCGATTGGTTCTACTTTGTGTCCATTTTCATCTTTGTGTAGGATAACCTCTGGTTTAGAAACAGCTAATTCATAGCCTTCACGACGCATGTTTTCAATCAATACGGAAATATGTAATTCACCACGACCACTAACTTTGAAGCAATCGGCTGAATCAGTAGGTTCAACCTTTAAACCAACGTTAACTTCAAGTTCTTTTTCAAGTCTTTCTTTTAAGTTACGACTTGTCACGTACTTACCACTCTGTCCTGCAAATGGACTTGAGTTTACGTGGAAGTTCATAGATAGAGTTGGTTCTTCAATTTCAATGTGTTCCATTGGTTCAATGTGATCGGCTGTACAGATTGTATCACCAATACTGATATCAGGCATACCCGCAATAACTACGATATCTCCTGAATGTGCTTCTTGAACGCTTGTTCTAGACAATCCTTTGTATACGAATAATTTAGATAAGCTTTCTTTGGCATTCAATCCAGATTGGTTACAACGAATATATTGTTGTCCTTGTTTTAAAACACCTGAATATAAACGTCCAATTCCTAAACGACCAATATATTCATCGTATGCCAAGGCAGATACTTGCATTTGAAGAGGTTCTTCATCCATATCTGGATATACATCACAATGTTTTAAGATTGTATCGAATAATGGGTCGATGTTGTCGCTTGGTGTTTTAAGGTCGTATTGAACACGTCCTTCTCTTGCTACACCATAAAGGATAGGAAAGTCTAATTGTTCGTCGTTGGCATTTAAGTCTAAGAACAATTCGTAAACTTCATCGACAACTTCTTCAGCTCTTTGGTCTTTCTTATCGATCTTGTTGATCAATAGAATTGGTTTTAAACCAATTTCCAAAGCTTTTGATAATACGAAACGAGTCTGAGGCATTGGACCTTCACTCGCATCGACTAATAAGATAACTGTATCTACGGTACGGATAATACGTTCAACTTCACTTGAGAAGTCGGCGTGGCCTGGCGTATCTACAATATTAATTTTTACACCGTTATGAATAACGGAACAGTTTTTAGAATAAATCGTAATTCCACGTTCACGTTCTAGATCGTTCGAGTCCATGATGCAGTCAACAACTTCTTCGTTGTCACGGAAAACATCACTCTGTCTTAAAAACGCATCGACTAACGTACTTTTACCGGCATCAACGTGGGCGATAACGGCAATATTAAGAATTTTTTCTTTATTGGACATACTGTCACTCACTTTCCTGTCAAAAACAGTACAATTATAAAGCAAGAAACCTTAAAACTCAATAAAATGTGCTATAATAAAACAAAAAATTTCTGAAAGGGGTAACACCATGCAAGTACAGTATATAAAAGAGTATTCAAATTGTTTGGATCGTGAAATGGAATATAAAATCTATGGCCAAGGCGGTAAATTATGTCTGGCCATTCCAAGTCAAAATGGACGTTTCTTTGAATGGGAAGATCGTGGCATGATTCATGAAGTTTCAAAATGGATTGAATCCAATCAATTAACGATTATTACGTGTGATACTTTGGATTTAGAAACATGGTCCTATCCGAATAATACAAAGATGCGTATGTTGAAACATGAGTTGTGGTTTGAATATATCCTTTCGGAATTGATTCCTAGCGTTCAAGAGAAAATGAATAACTATGATAAATGGATGGTGACTGGGGCAAGTCTAGGGGCAACGCATGCCACGAATTTGATTTTCCGTTTTCCTAAACAATTTGATACATTATTAGCCTTATCTGGTATTTATGATACAGAATTATTCTATGGAGATTATCATGATGAAAATACGTACCATAATAATCCATGTGTCTACATGAAAAATATGTCTTTAGACCATCCCTATATGGAATTGTATAAACAATCCAAATTGATCTTTTGTGTAGGACAAGGCAATTGGGAACAAGAATGTTTTGAATCCTTAAGACAATTCAGCACCATTTTATATGACAAACACATCGAGGCTTGGTGTGATTTCTGGGGTTATGATGTGTATCATGACTGGCCTTGGTGGAAGGTGCAAGTACAGTATTTCATGGAACAAATATTTAAGGAGTCGTAAGTATGATAAACAAAGTAAAAACAATTAAAAATGAATTGATTTCACAAATGAACATGAAAGTTAAGGGGAATATTTATCATTGGACTCAAATTCATTTTGCGTTTAATTCCAACAAAATAGAGGGTTCGAGACTATCGAAGAATCAAACTGAACAAATATTATTGAACCTAAAGATAAAGAATTAGTTCCTTTAGATGATGCACTAGAAGCACGAAATCATTTTCGGTTGTTTGATTATATGTTGAAGACAGTAGATGAACCATTATAAAAAGAAATGATGATTCAAATGAATATGATTTTGAAGAGAGGTGCGTCTTATGAGGATAATCCAGCATATAATGTAGGTGGTTTTAAAGTAAGGGAAAATGGGATTGGAATGATAAATCCTTTTAAAACGACAAAACCAGCTGATGTTGAAACGGAATTAGATGTTTTGTTGGAAAAGTTTCAAAATAAAGGGGTTCTATCATTTGAAGATATTGTAGAATTTCATGTTTGTTTTGAAAGAATACATCCGTTTGGAGATGGAAATGGACGTACTGGACGAATGATTATGTTTAAACAATGTCTACAGAATAGTCATATTCCATTTGTGCTATTAGATCGAGATCGTGCATTTTATCTGCGTGGCTTAAAAGAATGGGATTTTGAAAGAAATTATTTAATGGATATTCTTTTAACGCAACAAGATATTTATGCATCTGTTTGCGAACAATTTGATATATTTAAAGATTTTGGTCAAAAAGAGTTGTCAAAAAATAAGATTGTTGATGAAAACGAACAATATGTTTTGCTTGAAATAGATAAAGGAATGTATCAACTTGTAGCGGATGATCAAGTCATTTAAGAAACAGAAAAGAACAATATTTGTGATGCATTAGAATCAATCAAAAGCAAAAAAGTCAAATTAGATTTTTAAAGGAGTAGGTAGATACTCCTTTTGTATTATATGACTTTATGTTCTAGTCACTTATTTGATTTAAAATGAGCTAAGAATATAAAGGAACGAATTGTCCAATCGGCACCCATACCAATCCATACAGCTAAAGGCCCATATGAAAAGTATGCACTAAAAAGATGGTAACTACAACTCGGCAGATCCACATAGATAAAGTGGATGGATCATACTAAATTTTACATCGCCAGCCGCCCTTAGGCCATAGCCTGGTAAGAATGAGGGTGTCCAGAATATCATTTTATAAGCGAACACAATGCGTGTTAGCCAAATGGCAAGTTTTTCACTTTCTGACTCCATTTTCGCAAGGCTTGTGATTTGTTGGATAAAAAGCATGATTATAGCACAGAATATAATACATACCATCCAAGCTAGTTTGGTCAATGAAATCGTATATTGTCTAGCTTGTTCATATTCTTTTGCATCCACACATTTTCCTACAACTGTCATCATACCAAGTCCTATACCAATGCTTGCTTGACATGCAAAGCTTTCAAGCATGGACACCATGGCTTGTAGGGGCAATGGCTGTTGTTCCCATTGTAGATACAGTGGATTGAATGACAAGTTTTCCAAATTGAAACATGCCATTTTCAATACCGGTTGGAATACTGATTTTTAATATTTTCGTGATTGTTTCAATTTCCGGTCAAAGACTTAAACAGGAATCCATGTATAAATCTTGTTTGGGCTGTTTTAAAAGGATCAGGATAATAAGTGCACTGATGATTCTAGAAAGAAGTGTGGATAGGGCAGCTTGGGCTACGCCTAAGCTTAGGGTAAAGACGAAAAAGAAGTTTTCAAGTATATTTAGAATGTTAGAACCAAGCGCAATGATCATGGGAAGTCTTGAGTTTTGACTAGTTCGAAAGCTTGCGGCATCTGCATTATATAGAGCGATAAAGGGATAGGATAGGACTGTTATGAAAAGATAGTTTAACGAATTGTCCATCACGTTTTTTTTCGGATCCAAAGATTAGGCTTAAAAGTGGTCTTCTGAATAGAATGCATGGTAGGGTTATCAGTATAGAAATAAGAGTTACGGAAAAAATCAATTGTTTCAAGGCTTGGTTGGCCTTGTCTTTTTGATTGGATCCTAAGTATTGGGCGCAGATGATGGCGCCTCCAGTTGCCATGGCGGCAAATATATTGATGATCAAAATATTTAATGAATCAAAAAGGGAAACAGCGGAGATAGCGGCCAAACCGATGTTGGTGACCATAATGGTGTCGACAGATCCTATTAATGCGGTTAAAACTTGTTCGAACATCAATGGAATTAACAATCTTCATAATTATTCTTTGGTGTACATAATCAAAACTACTAAAAATAAAAAGATATCTTTCGATATCTTAACCTACTAGTACAACATCACGGACGTTTGGCACTTCTTCAAGCAATAATTCTTTGATTCCGCTTGAGAAATCTTCAGAAGCCATCATACATCCTTGACATGCACCTTTGAAAGATACATAGACAACATTGAATTCATCAACTCCTAATAGTTCAATGTCGCCTCCGTCATGTTGAATGTAAGGGCGAATCTTGTCTAAACAATCATTAACGGCTTTACTATCTACTACAGTATCCATAAAACAACACTCCTAACTTATAAAAATAGTGGACATAAGATCAATGGGACAGCAAGTCCAACCACAAATCCTCCAATGACTTCGACAAATTTATGTCCAAGTACATTTTTTAACTTTTCCTGATAGATGGGATCATCAAAGTGAAGTCCTGTCATTTCGCGTAAATCTTTGACTAATTGTTGTGTTAGCTCAATGTTTTTACCGGAATAGTAGCGTACGTGGCATGCGTCGTACATAACAATAAAGGAAAAGATGGTGGTTACGGCAAATATGGCTGAGTCAAATCCTTCCTGAATTCCAATGGAAAGGGAAAGGGCTGTTACAGTTGATGAGTGACTGCTTGGAAAGCCGCCACTTGCAATGACCCAGTGAAAGTCCCATTTGCCAGTTCTATAATAATATACGACCGTTTTTAACACTTGTGCAAGTATATTGCTCAAAAGAGCTGTGACAAGTGGATATAAGGACGATGGTATCATAAATTCACGCTCCTAACAAAAAACATTATATCATACAAAGTTAAATCGTGGTATAATCTTCTTTAGGATAGCTATGGAGGGAAATAAAAATGATTCAATTAGATTTAAATCATGCTTTCTTAAAAGAAGATGTAAAGGCTTATCAGGATCAAGTTCGCGCTATTGATGAAGCTTTACAAAATGGCACTTGTAAGGGTAACGACTTTATCGGTTGGCTAAACTGGGCTAACAATTATGATAAAGAAGAATTTAGTCGCATTAAAGAGGTTGCCGCAAAAGTGCGTGAAAACACAGAAGTATTTGTTGTATGTGGTATTGGAGGATCTTATTTAGGTGCTCGTGCTGCCATTGAAATGATGAATGGTTTATATGGTGACAACAAGCCTGAAATTATTTATATGGGAAACACTTTCTCATCTACTTATATTTCACAGGTTATGAACCATATTAAAGATAAGGAAGTTACTGTAAATGTTATTTCTAAGTCTGGAACGACAACGGAAACAGCATTGGCTTTCCGTATCTTGAAACAATTTATGGAAGAAAAATATGGTGAAGATGCGAAGAATCGTATTATTGCCACTACAGACAAGGCTAGAGGAACATTGAAGGCTTTAGCCGATAAAGAGGGATATGAAACATTCGTGATTCCTGATGATATTGGTGGACGTTTCTCAGTTATTACTCCAGTTGGATTATTGCCAATCGCAGTAGCTGGAATCGATATCGATGCTTTGATGAAAGGTTTACACGATGGTATGGGTGAATATGGCGATGCTGATCTTGAAAAGAATCCGGCTTACCGTTATGCTGTGGCTCGTCGTATTCTTCAAAACCAAGGATATGATGTTGAATTGTTAGTAAACTATGAACCTCAAATGCAGATGGTTGCTGAATGGTGGAAACAATTGTTTGGAGAAAGTGAAGGAAAAGATGGAAAGGGTATTTTACCGGATTCAGTATGTTTCTCAACAGACTTACACTCTTTAGGACAATTTGTTCAGGAAGGTAAGAAAGTATTGTTCGAAACAAACTTATATGTTGAAACACCAATGATCGATTTAACATTCCCTAATGATGAAGCCAATGAAGATGGAATGAACTACTTGGCTGGTAAGAGTGTGGATTGGGCTAATAAAATGGCTGCCAAAGGAACATTACAGGCTCATGAAGAAACAGGTGGAGTTCCAAATATCTTATTAACTATGCCAGGCATGACTTCTTATGACTTTGGTAATATGTGTATGTTCTTCTTCAAGGCCATCGCAATGACAACTTTGATGAATGATTCTAACCCATTCAATCAGCCTGGTGTTGAAGTTTATAAAAAGAACATGTTCAAACTATTAGGTAAAGAGTAATGATGAAAATAGAGATGTAAGCAAGTGTTTACGTCTCTTTTTTATACGCTTACAAATTAGTTCTGTCTAACCTCTATGGTGAATTTAACCTTTAAAATTTGACATGAAGCTCGTATAATAAGCTATGGTATTGAATATCTATAAAGGAGGAAATATTAATGCCTAGAGCAAAACAGTCTATGGATGGAAATACGGCTGCGGCTCACGTTGCGTATGCTTTTACAGACGTTGCTGCAATTTATCCTATTACTCCATCTAGTCCAATGGCAGACTCTATTGACCAATGGTCTGCAGCTGGACAAAAAAATATTTTTGGAAATCGAGTAGTTGTAAGTGAATTACAATCAGAAGCAGGTGCTGCTGGTGCTGTTCACGGATCATTAGCTGCTGGTGCATTGACTAATACATTCACTGCATCTCAAGGTTTATTATTGATGATTCCAAACATGTACAAGATTGCTGCTGAACAATTACCATGTGTATTCGATGTATCTGCACGTACAGTTGCAACCCACGCATTGAACATCTTTGGTGATCACTCAGACGTTTATGCTTGTCGTCAAACAGGTTTCGCTATGTTATGTGAAACTAACCCACAGGAAGTTATGGATTTATCTCCAGTAGCTCACTTAGCTGCTTTAGAAGGTAAAGTACCATTCATTAACTTCTTTGATGGATTCCGTACTTCTCACGAAATTCAAAAAATCGAAAAATGGGACTACGAAGATTTAAAAGAAATGTGTCCAATGGAAGCTGTTGAGGAATTCCGTAAACACGCTTTAAATCCAGAACGTCCAACTATGCGTGGTTCTCACGAAAATGGAGATATCTTCTTCCAACACCGTGAAGCATGTAACACTGCATATGATGAATTACCTGCTGTAGTAGAAAAATACATGGGTAAAATCAACGAAAAATTAGGAACAAACTATGACTTGTTCAACTACTATGGAGATCCTGAAGCTGATCGTGTAATCATCGCAATGGGTTCTATCAATGACGTTGCTGAAGAAGTTATTGACTACTTAACTGCAAAAGGAGAAAAAGTTGGTTTAATTAAGGTTCGTTTATATCGTCCTTGGTCAAGCAAACACTTATTAAAAGTTCTTCCTAAGACAGCTAAGAAAGTTGCAGTACTTGACCGTACAAAAGAACCAGGTGCTCTAGCTGACCCATTATACTTAGATGTAGCTACAACACTTCGCGAAGCAGGATTAAATGACATCACTCTTTGCGGTGGACGTTATGGTTTAGGATCTAAGGATACTCCACCTTCAAGTGTATTCGCTGTTTACACTGAATTGTTAAAAGACGAACCAAAACCTCGTTTTACAATCGGTATCGTGGATGACGTTACAAACTTATCATTGCCAGAAGTTAAACCAGCTCCTAACACTTCAACTCCAGGAACTGTTGAATGTAAATTCTGGGGTCTTGGAGGAGACGGTACTGTAGGTGCTAACAAGAACTCGACTAAGATCATCGGTGACCACACTGACAAATACATTCAGGCTTACTTCCAATATGACTCTAAGAAAACGGGTGGTATCACAATTTCTCACTTGCGTTTCGGAGACAAACCAATCCGTAGCCCATACTACATTAACCAGGCTGACTTCGTAGCTTGTCACAACCCTTCATATGTAGTAAATGGATACAAGATGGTTCAAGACGTTAAACCTGGTGGTGTATTCATGATCAACTGCCAATGGTCAGACGAAGAATTAGACAAACACATGCCTGCTGAATCTAAAAAATATATTGCAGACAACAATATCCAATTGTACACAATCAATGCCATCGATAAAGCTATCGAAATCGGTATGGGTAAACGTACAAACACAATCTTACAATCTGCATTCTTCAAATTAGCTAACATTATGCCAATTGAAGAAGCTGTAGATTACATGAAAGCAGCTGCTAAGAAATCTTACTCTAAGAAGGGTGATGCAGTTGTTGAAATGAACTACAAAGCTATCGATGCTGGTGTTGGCGCTACTCACAAAGTTGAAATTCCTGCATCTTGGGCTAACCCTGAAGCTGATGCACCAAAACCTGAATTATCAGGACGTCCTGCAACAGTTAAGATGGTAAAAGACATCATGGAACCAGTTAACAAAATGGATGGAGATTCATTACCTGTATCTGCATTTACTGGAAACGTTGATGGTCAATGGGAAACTGGTGCTAGTGCTTACGAAAAACGTGGTACAGCTGTTACAGTTCCTGAATGGGATGCTGAAAAATGTATTCAATGTAACCAATGTGCATTCGTATGTTCACACGCTACAATTCGTCCATTCTTATTGAGCGAAGAAGAAGTGAAGGCTGCTCCTGCACAAATCAAATTGGCTGATGTTAAACCAAAAGCTACAGAATTCAAATATACAATGAGTGTATCTCCATTAGATTGTATGGGATGTGGTGAATGTATCACTGTATGTCCAACTCAAGCAATTAAGATGGTTCCTCAAGAATCTCAAGCTGAAGAACAACCTGTATTCGATTACTTGGTAGCGAATGTGTCTAAGAAAGATTCTGGATTCGCTGATGACACAGTTAAGGGTTCTCAATACAACCAACCATTGTTAGAGTTCTCTGGATCATGTGCTGGATGTGCTGAAACATCTTATGCTCGTTTAATTACTCAGTTATTTGGTGAACACATGTATGTATCAAATGCAACTGGATGTTCTTCAATCTGGGGTGGTCCAGCATCTGTATCTCCATATACAGTAAACAAAGACAGCTTACAAGGACCAGCATGGGCTAACTCATTGTTCGAAGACAATGCTGAACACGGATTCGGTATGCAATTAGGACAAAAAGTATTACGTGAACAAGCTATCGAAAAATTAATTGCTATGAACGAAAGCGAAAAAGCAACTCCTGAATTCAAGGCTGCATTCGAAAAATTCATGGAAACTAAAGAAAATACTCGTACTAACACAGAAGCAACAAAAGCATTATTAGTTGAAGTAGAAAAAGCTGCTGAAGCTGGATGTCCAGATGCTAAAGCTGTATTAGACAAGAAAGAATACTTAGCTAAGAAATCTGTTTGGATCTTCGGTGGAGACGGATGGGCTTATGATATCGGATTCGGTGGATTAGACCACGTTCTTGCATCAGGTGAAAACGTAAACGTTATGGTATTTGATACAGAAATGTATTCAAACACTGGTGGACAGGCTTCTAAAGCATCTAACATTGGTGAAGTTTGTCAATTCGCTGCAGCTGGTAAAGAAATGAAGAAAAAATCTTTAGCAGAAATTGCAATGAGCTACGGATACGTTTATGTAGCACAAATCGCTCTTGGAGCTAACCCTGCACAAGCAGTTAAATGTATTGCTGAAGCAGAAGCTTATCCAGGACCATCTTTAATCATCGGTTATGCACCATGTGAATTACACGGTATTGCTAAGGGTGGAATGAACCACTGTCAAGATGAAATGAAGAAAGCCGTTAAATCTGGATACTGGAACTTATTCTCATTTGATCCAGCTAAGAAAGAAGCAGGTAAGAACCCATTCACATTAACTTCTAAAGAAGGAGATGGAACTTACCAAGACTTCTTACACAACGAATCTCGTTACACTCGTTTAGTGAAACCATTCCCTGAAAGAGCAGAAAAATTATTTGCTAAGTCAGAAGAAGTAGCTAAAGAACGTTACGAACACTTACAACGTTTAGTTGAACTTTACAAGTAAGAAATAAATGAAAGAAGCTGATTGATTACAGCTTCTTTTTTTTATGAAAATTTTTTAAATTTCACTATAATGGTTTTAAGAGGTGTTAAATTATGGAAAAAGGCAAATTAAATCGAATTACAGATGTCGAAGGTGTTTTGGTTGGGCATAAAACAATTTGTTTGGATTCTCACCAAACAGGTGTGACATTTATTCGTACGGCTGAAGATGTATTTCATCAAAAGCTAGCTTGTGGTTGTAGTATTCTAAATGGTTTTGGAAAGACGACAGGATTACCACAAATTATGGAGTTGGGTACTTTGGAAAGCTATATTTGTTTGACAAACACTTTAAATGTGGGCGTTGTTCAACAAGCCTTGGTGGATATCATGGTCAAAGAAAATGAAGATCTTACAAGTGTTAATGTTGTCGTTGGAGAATGCAACGATGGATATCTAAATGCGATTCGTGATTGTGTCGTCACAAAAGAAGATGTATATGATGCGTATCGTGATTGTAAAAAAGAGTTTGAACTTGGCAGTGTTGGAGCAGGTCGAGGCATGTCTTGCTTTGAAATGTCAGGTGGTATTGGATCGAGTTCAAGAATCTTTGAAATTGATGGAAATACATATACTCTAGGTATTCTTGTACTTTCTAATTTTGGTTTAAGAGAACAGTATCTGTTAGATAAAGTTGAGGGGAATCAATTGCCTTTAGAACAAGAAAAAGGTTCCATCATGATGATCATTGCGACGGATGCTCCGTTAAGTGATCGACAATTACGTAGAGTTTGTAACCGAATGCCGGTTGGCTTAGCTTTAACAGGATCGCATATGGGTAATGGTTCCGGTGATATTGCGATTGCGTTTAGTACAGCCAATCGTTTTGGAGATGAAAAGATTCATACTTTAAAACAAATCAATGACAACAAGATCAATGTTGTGTTTGATGCAGCCATTGAATCTTGTAAAGAAGCTGTCCATGTATCTTTAATTGAAAATGAAGAGGTGACAGGTCAGTCTGGACATGTTCGTAAGTGTTTAAATCAAGTGAAGATTTCATAGTGAAATTTTCTTTTTTATGTTATATTTTTTTTTGGTGATTATATGAAGAAAGTAATGTTTGATTGTGATGATACACTCTATGATTTATCTTGGCCATTTCGCAAGTGTATGAAAGAATTCCTTCCGAATGTAGATGTGGATATGGATTTATTTTATGCGGATTATCGTAAGTTTGGAGATCTGATTTTTGATGATCTTCAACAAGGAAAGATCACAGTTGATGAATCTGGCGTTTATCGTGTTGAAAAGGCTTGTGAAAAGTATGGGATTATTTTTTCTCATTCAAAAGCGGTAGAGTTTCAGTCTCGCTATAAATATTATCAGCATCATATTGAAATGGATGCACCATTGATTGATTATTTTTCGAATTGTGAAGATGAACTAGCGATTTTGACAAATGGAGAGGACACTCATCAAAGAATGAAATTAGAAGTGCTTCATGTCTTTGATTATTTTAAACCTGAAAATGTATTTACGAGTGGTCAAATTGGAGTCGCAAAACCGGATGTGAATGCATTTAAAAAATGTATGGAAGTGATGCATGAAGATATTACTGAATGGTATTATGTGGGGGATAACTATATCAATGATATGCAGGGGGCTAAAAATGCAGGCATGAAGACGATTCATTTTAATCGTCATCATCAGGTAAGTGGTCCTTGTGCAGATCATGTAGTATATAGTGCAAAAGAATTGGTTGAATTCATTAAAAAAGGTTAGACAAATCATCTAACCTAATCATTAAATACATGAATGAACTATATCGAGTACTTCTTGGAGGATGTTTTGTGGACATTCTTCTTTTTTTGTGGCTTTTCTTGCTTTTAAATCTAATGCTTTTACATGTTCACATAAAACACATCCAGTTGTAATTGTATGAGAATCAAGTTTTACATGTGTTGGAAAATTTTTTGTGTTATTTGTTATTGGGCAAACGATGAAAAGACCCATGATTTTGTTGTAATCATTATTGGAAATAACTAAGCATGGGCATTTTCCTGCTTGTTCGTGCCCCTTAGTAGGGTCAAGGTCTATATATACGATATCGCCTTGTTTAAAAGACATTAAATTTCCTCCTTACCGACAATTTCATCAGACCAAATTTCTTTTTGTTCAGTCGGTCCGTCATAATTTGCGAATCTTTCAGCTAATGTTAATTTTTTTTCTTTTTTGGGTACAAGAACAATTGTTTCATTTTGAACTTTCATTTGAAGTTCGTCTCCAACTTTTAAAGATAGAAGTTTCATCACTGCCATAGGTAATCGAATCCCTTGTCCGTTTCCCCATTTTGCAATTTTTAAACTGTTTTGAGCCATGATGTATGTCTCCTTTCATTCCTGTCTGTCTTTACAAGAAGTATATACAATGTATAAACATAAAGTCAATGACTAAAATATAATTATAGTGATGATTTTATGGTTAGGCATAGAATCACATTTGTGGTAAAATAATTTTGTATGTTTTGATAAGGAGTAATTATGTTTATAACAACAATTCATTCTATTGATTCATTAGAAAAATTAAAAAGAGCAAAGGCCGATGCCGTGATCATTGGTGTTGAACATTATTCCATTCGTACGAGTATTACGGTAAAAAAAGAGGATTTGCAGCTTTGGAAGAAGAAGTGTAAAAAGCTTGGCCTAAAATTATATATCAACTTTTTAAGATTATGTATGGATGAAGATTTATCGGGTGTTCGTGAATACTTTTCTATTTTTAAAGAATTGGATGTGGATGGTATTTACTATGCGGATGAAGGTCTATATTTTGAGGCAAAACAATTGGGGATTGAATCGAAATTGATTTATCAACCGGAAACATTGGTGGCTTCAAGTGCAGATGTGGATTTCTATATGTCTTTAGGCATTCAATCTGTATCTTTAGCTCATGAATTGAGTCTTGAAGAAGTGGTAAGTATTGGAAAGCACAATCCGGATATTGAAATCTTAGTGCATGGGTATTTCTCAATCCTATATTCAAGAAGACCTTTGGTCACTAACTATTTAGAGGCTGTGAATAAACCGGTTTGTTCTTTGCCGTGTCATTATGACTTGATTGAACAAACGCGACAGCAGCGTATGCCAATTGTGCAAGATGAGTCGGGTACACATATCTTTAGTGAAATGCCAATCAACTCATTACAGGAAATGTGGGATTTTACAGATGTAGGAATGCATCGCTTCCGCATTGATTCTTTGTTTTTTGATGATGATTGGACTGTTGAAATCTTGGGTTTATATGATTTAGCTTTACAAGGAATTAAAATTACGGATGATGAGTCGACAAACCGTTGGTATTTAGAAGAGACAATTAAGAAAAAGGAGGAGCAAGTAAATGAATAAGATTGAATTATTAGCTCCTGCTGGAAATTTAGAAAAAGCAAAGATTGCGATTTTATATGGGGCGGATGCCGTATATATTGGTGGTAAGCAGTTTAGTTTGCGTTCGCGTGCTAGTAACTTTTCCATTGATGAAATCGCAGAATTAGTCAAATTTGCGAATGCACATAATAGTCATGTGCATGTAACTGTAAACATGCTTCCGCATGAATCGGATCTTGATGGTATTGAAGAGTATTTAAAAACTTTGGATTCGATTGGCGTGCATGCGATTATTGTGGCAAGTCCATCGATTATGATGTTGGCAAAAAAGCTTGGATGTAAGTTTGAAGTGCATGTGTCAACGCAGCATTCTTCTACAAATTCAAGTGCTGCAAGATTCTGGAAAGATAAGGGCATGGACCGTGTTGTTCTTGCCAGAGAATGTCAAATGGATGATATTCGTTCGATTTGTGAAGAGAATATTCTTCCTATTGAAGTCTTTATTCATGGAGGCATGTGTATTTCTTTTTCAGGACGTTGTGTATTGAGTAATCATATGACACTTCGTGATGCGAATCGTGGTGGGTGTGCGCAGAGTTGTCGTTGGAAATATCATTTAATGGATGGGCAAACAGAATTAAGTGATCCGACGAATTTATTCTCCATGTCTTCAAAGGATTTGCAGGCAGTGGATTATATTGAGGATTTTATCCATATGGGTGTAGCGTCTTTGAAAATTGAAGGGCGTATGAAAAGTGCCTATTATTTAGCTACGGTTGTTTCTAGCTATCGTATGTTGATTGATTATATTTATGAGCATGGGCATGCGGATGTTGAAATTATTGAGCGTGTAAAAAAGGAAATTGCCAAGGCAGAGAACCGACCGACCGGGCCGGGCTTCTATAATGGTCTTCCTGGATATAAGGTACAGTTGTATCAAGATCATGATGAAACGGTAACACAGGAATATGTAGCCATTGTACAGGATTATGATAAAGAAAGTCAGATGGCGACTTTACAAGTAAAGAATCATTTCATGCCCAATCAGGATTTAGAAATATTTGGTCCTCACATTTTAAGTACGATTGTACATGTTGGGGATGTGTATGATACTGAAGACAATGTATTAGAGGTTTGTAATAAGCCGATGCAGATCGTACATACAAAATGGTCTGGGCCTATTGAAGTCGATGCGATGATTCGTAAAATTAGATAGTGGAAGAGGTAAGTAAGATGAAATTAAGTCAGAGTTTCTTTTATACATTAAGAGAAAATGCGAAAGATGAAGATAGCGTATCAAGTAATTTGTTGGTGCGTGCTGGAATGATCAAAAAATGTTCAAACGGAATCTATATGATCATGCCTATGGGAAAGAAGGTTCTTTCTAAAATTGAAAATATTATTCGTGAAGAAATGGATGCGAAAGATGCACAAGAATTGTTGATGCCAGCATTGATTCCAGAAGATGTATATGTACAATCGGGTCGTCGTGAAGCCTTTGGTTCAAATATGTTTTCATTGAGTGATCGTTATAATAAGCGTTATGTTTTGGGTCCAACACATGAAGAATTGTTTGCGGTAGCTAGTAGTATGGATGGAAAATCTTATAAGGATTTCCCATATAACTTATATCAGATTCAAACGAAATATCGTGATGAAACACGTCCTCGATATGGCTTGATTCGTGTTCGTGAATTCATCATGAAGGATGCGTACACATTTGATGTGGATGAATCTGGATTGGATGTAGCCTACAACAAAATGTATGATGCGTATTGCCGTATCATGGATCGTTTAGGATTGGAATACAAGATTGTTAAAGCGGATACTGGAGCTATGGGTGGTTTATTATCAGAAGAATATCAGGCTCTATCAAGTATTGGTGAAGATGTTGTTGTTGGATGTGTTGGTTGTGACTATTCTAGCAACTTAGAAATCACTGAAGTAGTAGATACAATGGAAGATTCTTGTGAAGAAGAACTTTCTATGGAAGTTGTTGATACGCCAAACGCAAAAACAATTGAAGAAGTAGCGGCTTTCTTTGGTAAGAAGGAAAGTGATTTTGTTAAAACATTACTATATAACGTAGATGGAAAGGTAATCGCATTCTGTATTCCTGGTGATCGTGAATTAAATGAAACAAAGGCATTGAAATTATTGGGTGCTAATGAAATGGAAATGGCTAGCTTTGAAGAAGTTGAAAAGGTAACACATGCTCGTGTTGGTTTTGCGGGCCCAGTCGGTATTGATTGTCCTGTATATATGGATCGTCAAATCAAACATATGAAAAACTTCATTGTAGGTGCTAACCAATCGGATCGTCACATTAAGAATGTAAATTGTAAAGATTTCGAGCCTGTTGAAGTGGCAGATCTTTGCCAGGTTAAAGAAGGGGATATTTGTCCTAAGTGTGGAAAGAAGTTAACTTTCCAACATGGTATTGAAGTTGGTAACCTATTTAAATTGGGTACTAAATATTCTAAGAGCATGAATCTATACTATACAGATGCCAATAACCAATTACAGCCAGTTTGGATGGGAAGCTATGGCATTGGTCTAGAAAGATGTATGGCAGCCGTTGCTGATCAACACCATGATGATTTTGGTATGAAATGGCCAGTTGAAATTGCACCATTTAGACTTGCAATTGTTCCAGTATCTTTAAAGGATGAAGAACAAGTTAAGATTGCCAATGATCTATATGAATTCTGTAAAGAACACAAGTTCGATGTTATTTTAGATGATCGTAATGAACGTCCAGGCGTTAAATTTAAAGATATGGAATTGATAGGGGTTCCTTATCGTATTACTGTGGGTCGTGGTGTTAAAGAGGGTAAGCTTGAGTGGACAGATCGTTATACGGGTGAAAAGACTGAAATTGCGATTGAGGATGTTTATTCTGAAATCGAAAAAGTTTTCGCCGTGTAAACGCTTGTACTTGAACTATAAACAAAAAATTAAGTTTTACATTTACTTTCATACAATTTTCTTGTATATTAGTCATAGTTAAAGGAGTGTAATTATGCAAAATAAAATTGAAATTTTTAACAACCAGGTTATTATCAACTATAATTTGGCATATCCAAAGAGTCGTGAGGTTTTATTAAAATCTCATACGTTCGCAAAATTCGTTCAATATTTCATTGAATATCAAGAATCAGATAATGCGAACATGTACGCGTATTTGACAAAGAATGGAGAATTGAATTCAAAAGAAGCTTCTTATGATTTCTGTCATTTCTTGCGTTTATTGTCAATCTTTACTTGTGAAGAATTAAAAGATGAATATTATCTTTCAAATAAAGATGCAACTTTAAGTGTTATTGAAGAGATGTATCGTAATTGGCGTTCTTTACAACGTTTTGGATATATGAAGAGTGATAATTCAACGGATTTTGGTATTAATACATTAGTGGCATTTGACTCAGCTTCAAATGATTTAATTCTTCGTACATATCGTTTGTTTGAAGAAAAATTAATGGGAAGACCAAACTTAGTGTATCGTCAGGTTCAAGCTGGAACTAATGCATGTTTCTCTATTCATACGTTGGATAAAGTATGGGCTGATGAATATGCTGCATTACAAGATATCCCAATGATCGATACAGTTATGTTAAGAACTCCAATGATTTTGCATCCAAAATCAAGTAAACGTACAGGTATGTTTACTGAAATAGATACACAGCCAATGACATATTTCAAAAAGGGCGAATCAAACTGGTTCTGTTATCCTTGTAAGGTTGGAGCTTTATTATGTTTCGTATACTTCAACTCAAAATATATGTCTAGTGCATTGAGTATGGCTAACTTGTTTGAATTAGCTACAAAAGAAGAGAGTGCTCAAAAACCAGATCTTGTTGTTATTTTTGGTAATGACGATGGAAATGATGCAACAAACTTCTATTATGATGAGGCCAATGATATTTGGGTAGGATGTATCAGTGACAATCCTCGTATCGAATACTTTGGATATTTAAAGAAAATGTGTTTAACATTACACAACTTGGCACAGATGAAAAAAGGTTGGTTACCAATCCATGGTGCTTTCGTAAACATCTATTTAAAGGATGGAACTAAGAAAGGTATCATGTTGATGGGTGACAGTGGTGCTGGTAAATCTGAATCCATTGAAGCATTAAAGGCAGCTGCTGGAGATATGATTCGTGAAGTCGAAGTTGTATTTGATGATATGGGAACAATTCACTTAGAAGATGGCGTTCCATATGGTCAGGGAACCGAAATTGGTGCCTTTATTCGTCTAGATGACTTAGATCCAGGTACTCCATATCGTGACATGGACCGTTCAATTTTCATGGCTCCAGAAAATCCAAACGCACGTATGATTCAGCCTGCAGCTCCATATCGTGTTGTTGTTCACAACCACAAAATTGATTTATTTGCGTACGCAAACAACTACACAAATGAATTTGGTCTAAAGAAATTAACTGTCCAAGAAGTAAAAGATACTTGTAAGTTAGGTAAGCGTATGGCTTTGGGTACAACTCAAGAAGTTGGTATTTCAACAACTTACTTCGCAAACCCATTTGGTCCTATGCAAAAACAAGAGCTTTGTGAACCAATCATCGACACAATATTCCAGGCTCTAGAAGACAACGGAGTATTTGTTGGTGAAATCTATACGCACTTAGGATTCGATAAATCAAACCGTAAAGGTTTAAATATTGCTGCACAGCAATTATTAGAATTTATCCAGAAAAAGGATTAACGCTTTATCTAAAGCGTTTTCTTTTTGTTTGGCATGAAAACGGCATAAAATAACTTCATTTTTTACCTTTTTTCTCTAATTTATCTATAAAATTTATCTATCAGAAAGAGGGAAAAAGGAAATGGCAGTCAAGAAAGACACAAAAACAGGTACGTGGTATTTTTATGGATCGTACAAGATGATGAACGGAAAAACCAAGCAGTATAAGAAGCGTGGCTTTCCAAAAAAGAAGGATGCAGTAAAGGCAGAAATACTATTTAGAGCCGATATTAAGACTCCTTATAAAAATCTTACGTTGGAAGAACTATTTACTCTATATTCAGAGTACACTGAGAAACGAATCAAAGACAATACTTACAATACTCAGACAAGAGTTTTGCAAAGATGGATTGATATTATCGGTAAAGATATGTTGATTAAAAAGATAACAACTAGCAATCTAGAGGATGCATTGGAATTAATGATTCGTAAGTCTAATTCTAATACTGCGGTCAACTATCTTAACAGATTAAATAAGATGTTTAGGTATGCAGTTCAAAAAGGATATTTGGAAACCAATCCATGTGCTCCAATAGAAGTTATCAAAAACCCAAACGCAAAAAAGAATGAAATGAAGTATTGGACATTGGATCAGTTCAATCTATTCATTCCATTTGTTACAAATCCTATGTACAATCTATTGTTTAAGAATCAATTTTACAACGGAACAAGAATAGGAGAAGCGCTAGCTTTAACTTGGGAAGATATAGATTTTGAGAACAAAACAATCACGATCAACAAGACATGGTCAAAAGATTTGCATCAGGTTACCACTCCAAAGACTAACAACAGTTACCGAACAATTACGATTCCAAGCTTCTTGTGCGATAATTTCAAAGCTTATAAGGAATTATTGGATGTTCCTGATAAGTCGTTTATATTCGGTATAGACACTCCAATATCGAATACGGCAGTCAGAACATATCTTTTAAGAGCTATTAAAGCAGCTAACCAAAACAACGAAGAACAAATACCTACTATTCGTATACATGATTTAAGACATTCATGTGCCAGTTACATGATTGGCAATATGGTAAGAGATGGAAGCTCTAATTTTAGCTTGTACGATGTAGCTAAACGACTAGGAGACAATCTAAACACTGTGTTGAGTGTTTATGCTCATTGGCTACCACAAGCCGACAAAGGAATCGCAAAATTCATGGATAAAGACAACGCACTAGATTAATTTCTAGTGCTTTTTTTGTTGGCAAAAGAAAAAACACACATTTAAGTGTGTTTCTCTTGACATAGAAATTTTAAAATATTGTTACCTGTTATTAGAGGTATTACATAAATTCATTTTCTTTGCGCTCAAATTCAGATGGAGTAGTATTATACAATTTACAAATTCTCTTTAAGTCGCCCCAAAGCAAAGTACTTACACCATTCTCAGTATCAGAAACCCATTGTTGACTTTTATACATGGATTTAGCTACATCTTTTTGTGTAAGATTTGCTTTTTTTCTGAAATATTTAAGTGTTTGACCAGTTCTAATATTGTCTGAAATATCATTTCTCATAATTATCTATTAGTTCTGAAAACTCGTCCAAAGTATGGCCGTATATATGGCATAACTTTTTGGCATCTTTAAAAAAAAGATTCGATTTTCCATTTTCAATATCAGATAGCCACATAGGCGATTTGCCTACTCTATCTACAACTTCTTGATTTGTAAAGCCACACTCCTTTCTAAATTTTTTTAATACTTGCCCTTGGCTTTCAAATTTGTTACCCATATACGTCACCTCGATTTCTTAAATTAATAACAAATTTAATCTACTATTATAAATATATCATAAAATAAATAAAAAACTAAGGTATAAGCGTAAAAAAATAAAAAAATGATTGACATAACTACGGTACTGCCGTATATTATAAGTGTAATAAGGTGACACCGTAGTCAGGAGGTGCTTAATATGGAATTAACAATCAAACAAATCCGAGTCGGATTAAATATGACTCAAAAAGAGATGGCTAAATATCTTGGTATATCTACTGTTAGCTACCAAAGAAAAGAAAGTGGAATTAAAAATTTCTACTTTTGGGAAGTTAAAAAAATTTGTAGTAAAGCAAACGTATCATTAGATATTGTTAAAATTTAAATTTTTTTAAGCTTTAACTACGGTGATAGCGTAATTAGGAAAGGATGGTCACAATGAAAAGCACAACTGAAATTATTAAAGAATCTGAAAAAGCGGAAGGCACAGTATTAGACATTCTAATTAAGAATGGATGTTCAAAAGAAGACTTAGAAAAGGCTTCTATAATGTGCACAACCATGTATGTATGTGGTTTTGAAGTTGGAAAGAGATGTGTTGTGAAATGAAAGTTCTTCTCGGTTACAAAGACATTATGGCGCTTGGTTTCTCTAAGAAAACAGCGTACAAGATGCTGAATCTTATTTGTGAATCTGAGGACTATAAAAAGTCCAATTTAGCAAAGGTTATTGATTCAAAGAAAGTTCCAACAAAACTGTTCGTAAAGATGTTTCCTGAATTTAAAGAAGTAGTGGGGTGTGAGAAATGATGGACACAGATGATTTAAGGGTTATTCAAGATAACCGATTTATTGATGAAGATGAAGAAGAGGAGGAAGAACAATATGGCTATGAAGACTACTGCTACGACTTCTGCAAAGCAGAACGTGACGAAGAAGCCTACTTCTAGATCAAAGAAAAAAGCAGTTGAATTGGGTGATTGTATCACGCTTCCTTCTTTTGCTAATAACTCCTACGAAACGCATTATGCAGCTAAGGTAAGAAGTGAAAAACAGACGAGTATGGTTAATGGAATGGCTAAATTCAATTACATATGTTCAATTGTTTTATTCGCACTAGCTATCGCATTTACAGTTTTCGCAAACTTGTACATAAGAGGTTTGTAAAATGACACAAACAGAAAGAGTTATCAAGCACCTAAAGGAGCATGGTTCTATCACTCCTTTAGAAGCTATTAAAGAGTATGGAATCACTCGTTTGGGTGCAAGAATTTGGGATTTAAGAGACTTGGGGTATGACATTGAAACTCAAACCGAAACTTCTAAAAATCGGTTTGGAGATAAGACATCCTATGCCAAGTACGTATTAAAAGGAGGGGCACAAAATGAATCTGTATCAAGACACAGATAAATTCAGTGTTGAAAAGTACGGAAGCCATGAAGAATGGTTGAAAAAGCGTGGACGTGGAATCGGAGGTTCTGATGCAGCGTGTTTTATGGATTTGAATCCATGGAAAACATTAAATCAGTTGTGGCATGACAAGAAGTTTGGATCACTACAAATTACGAATGCTGCTATCGAGTATGGCAATACTGCAGAGCCATGCTTAAGAACGTTATTTCAGGCCAAACATCCAGAGTTGGATGTGCAATACATGGATAACGTAACGCTTGTTTCTAAAGAACATGAGTTTCTTAGATACAGTCCTGATGGATTGATTTACAACAAGGAAACTGGAGAAAGAGGAATCCTTGAAATCAAAACATCCAAGATAGTCAATTCTCAAAGCTTACAAAAGTGGGGTTCTAAAGGTAATGAAACAGTTCCTGATAACTATTATTGCCAAACATTAGAAGGATTGATCGTTACTGATTTTGACTTTGTTATCTACTGTGCAGAACTAAGATTTGCAGATGGTGATGCACGAATTATAGAGCGTTCATATCGCAAAGAAGAAGCACTAGATAGTATGAACGATCTAAAACAAGCAATGTTAGAAAAATGGGATAGGTACTTCGTGAATGATGTAGAACCACCTATCACATTGTCTATATAAAAAATGGAGGAGATGGAAATATGGAATTTAATTTAGAGGTACGTGCACAAAACGGAAAAGTGTACACAAATGCTAGTGAATTATTACCTGATATTCAAGAAGGCTTAAAGCACTACAACTATGTAGTAGATGAAGGAAACTACAAGAAGGCTAAAACAGATAGAGCTGCTTTAAACAATTTGGTAAAGCTTGTATCTGATAAGCGTAAGCAAGTTGAAAATGATGTGTTTGCTCAATGGATTCAAGACAAGAAAGACATCATGGCAGTTGAGAAAACAATCAAAGCAGCATCCGATAAATTGGGTGATGGAATCAATGAAGTTGATAACGCAGAAAAAGAATTAAAGCGTAATCAAATCAAAGAACTATGGACAAACATGACAAATGATAAGTACCCATTTGATTTAGTTTTTGAAGAAAGGTACTTGAACAAAACTGTTAAGAACAAAGAAATTGAAGAAAGCCTAAGCAACAAATTCATGAAGGCCGAAGAACAATTATCGTTTATTGAAGCTTCACTTCCCGAAGATGAACTACAGGCAGAACAAGTTATCCAATTATTCTGCAAGACATTGGATTTAAGCAAAGCTACAGAACGTATCAACGAAATTAAGGAAGCTAAAGCAAAGCTTCAAGAAAAAGTAAATGCTCAGATTGAACAGTCTAAGCAAGCTCAAATGGAAAGAGTAAATGCAGTTCCTGTTCAAACTCAAGTGAATGAGGTTCCAAGTCAAACAAAGCCTAACAGATATTGCGTGTTCAAAATGGAAGGCCCTATGGAAGAACTACAAGCGTTTAATCCATTGTTGAACCAATTTATTAAAGATCATGATGTGAAAGTATCAATTTTAGAAAAAGGAGAATGTTAATTATGTTACAAAACAATATTGCAAAAAAGAATGACAATCAATTGGTAGAATTTTCTGCCAACGGAGAAAAAGTAAAATTATCTCCAGCTATCGTAAGAAATTACTTAGTAAATGGAAATGGTCAAATTACAGACCAAGAAGTTGTGTATTTCATCAACTTGTGTAAATCACAAGGATTGAATCCATTCATTAAAGACTGCTACTTAATCAAGTATGGAAACACTACACCAGCTCAAATGGTAGTTTCAAAAGATGTTTTCTTGAAACGTGCCGAAAGAAATTCAGAGTTTGATGGTTTAGATGCAGGAATTATCGTAATTAATAACGAAAGCGGTGAGTTAACTTACCGAAAAGGTGCTTTCTATCTTAAAGATCGTGAAGAAGTAGTTGGCGGATGGGCAGATGTATTTAGAAAGAATGTTTCACATCCAACACACATTGAAGTCTCATTTGAAGAATACGCAGGAAGAACCAAGGATGGAAAACTTAACTCACAATGGAGCACTAAAGCTGCAACAATGATTCGTAAAGTTGCCATTACTCAAGCATTGAGAGAAACATTCCCTAACGATTTCCAACAAATGTATTCAGAGGAAGAAATGAATGTGGATATGAAATTGGATGAAACTCCAATCCAACAACCTACACAACAGATTGAACAAGCACCTGTTCAAACATACTCACAACCTGATGAACCACAACCAGAAGGTGTAAGTCTTGTATAAATCAAAACGCAGCCAAGCTACAAATATTCCTAAATCAGTTAAAGATACTGTATGGGAAAGAGATGGGAGAATGTGTATATTTTGCGGTTCTCCCTTCGCATTTCCCGAAGGACACGTAATTCCAAGATCGCAATCAGGACTTGGAGTAGAGAAAAACATTATTACAGTGTGTAGAAGATGCCACAATCTTTTAGACCAAAGCACAAAGAGAGAGAAAATGCTAGGCATTGCCAAACGATATTTAGAACGTATCTACGGACATATTGATGAATCAGAGGTGAAATATAATGCTAAGTCAAAATGAATTATTGTATAAATACAATCCATTTAAAGTTAAACATTGGAGAGACGATGAAATCCAAGAACAATTAGGAATCCTAGTTGATGCTTATATTTCAGATGAAAATGCGGTAATGGAAATGGCATTAAATGTTGAAAACCTAGCGAATCAAATGTTTCTGATTGGTGAAATGATGGCTAGATTACAGGAACAATCAAACATTCTTAAAGCAGATATTGAAAACAAAATGACAAATGCTATCTATGTAGAACGCAGCACATGGGAACGTGACCATAACGGAAAAGCACCTAGTATTAAATACTTTGAAGCGTTGGCTTGTCAGAAAGTCTCTGAAGAAAGAACAAAGCTTGCGAAAGTTGATTCTGATTTAAAGCGTTTCAAGACGGCTTACGAATCAATCGAAGCCAAGATGAATGCGACAAAGAAAAAGATGGATGCTACTAAGTTTGAGATTGGAGGTGCATAAGATGATTTTAGGTATTGATCCAGCAAATGAATACAGTGCATTTGTTGTAGTTGAGAATGATTTATCGGCAGTTGTAGATAAAGGGAAAATATCTAACTTGGAATTGCAAGAGAAAATCTCAAGTTGGAAAGCAGAGAATTATCCAATTGATTATGTAGCGATTGAAGGAATACAGAGTTTCGGTATGCCTGTAGGCCAAACAACATTTGAAACTTGTTACTTTATAGGTCGCTTATTACAGCAATTTGAATCCTTTGATATTTATCCAACGTTAATATATCGAAGTGAAGAAAAAATGGCTCTATGTCACTCTATGAAAGCTACAGATGCAACTATTAGACAAGCTCTGATTGATTTGTTTGCTAAAGATACTCCAAACAAAGGCAAAGGAACAAAGAAAGAGCCTGGGTACTTCTACGGATTTAAAGCAGATGTTTGGAGTGCGTTTAGTGTCGTTATAACGTTTCATACAAAGTACATAGGAACGGAATGTTAGGAGGTGTGATGAATGGCGATCATTAGAGTCGTAAAGAATAAAGATTATACAGTGATGAGCAATACACATTTACACGATAAAAGGCTATCACTGAAAGCAGTTGGTTTGTTAAGTATTGTATTAAGTCTTCCTGATGATTGGCATTATACGGTGAATGGACTGGTCGGAAGTGTTAAAGACGGAAAAGACTCGGTTGAAAGTGCAATTAAGGAATTAAAGAAAAATGGATATTTGAGAGTAGACAAGATATATCCAAATGGGAATTGCAATAGAATTCAATATCAATATACATTCTTCGAAAAACCTCAAGAGGTGGTTTTTCAACCCATTGAAAATCAAGACATTGATAATCAAGAGGTTGAATCTCAAGTATTTGAAAATCCACACGCTTATATAAATACTAATAAATCAAATACTAATAGATTAAATACTAATAAACAAAGTAAACACAAATACGGAGAATATCAGCACGTTTTACTAACGGATAAAGAACACACACACTTGGTTGAATTGTATGGATCATCTTTAGATGAACATATAAAGATTCTTGATGAATATATTGAAACGAGTGGAAAAAAATACAAGAACCATTCACTTGTGCTTCAAAAGTGGGTACATGATGAATGGACAAAAAGAAATAAAAACAATCCTGTAAAGCTTGATTCTAAATTCTATGCACAAGAAAACAATCAATCGTATGCAGATGTACAGAAAGAAATGGAACGAGTAAGGAAAGAAATATTAAGAGCGTAGAAAGGTGATTAAATGGTTAATTGGTTTTGTGGGTTTCTATGGGGAAGTGCTGCAACACTTCTTCTATATAGCCTATTTGTTGGAAAAAGAATTCAGGAAGAACAAGATAAAGCCTGTAAATGTATCTCAAAGTATAACGAATACAGGCGAAAGATTAGAACACTTGAATATCAGAAACATGAACTAGAAAAGAAGCTTGAATCGAGTAATTACACGAGTGATTACACAAGTGATTACACGGGTGATTACTTAGGCTTCGAGGAGACGAAATAATCAGGAGGGGTAGCAAGTGCAATATTACATGCTGGATAAAAACGACATATCCAAGGTCAGAGGTATTGTATCGGCTAAGGATATTATCAAGGAATTGGGTATTACAAATGCCCAGTTCACTAAAATGGTTCGGAACGAGGAAGTCTATAACGGATGTATTCTCGTTCCCGTCATTCGTGAGAGTGGCAGAGAGCTTCCAACAAGCGAATCTGAGGAACTATACCAATTGGTTTGTGAAAGTGATTCCGGATTTAGATATTACATTACAAGTCACATAAGAGTTGTCTCTGTATCACCCTTTGATGGGGTGGAAAAAGAAATACATATCCGAAAAACAAGCGAAACTAGATATGCAGCGCAGATTGTAGATGGAAAGCGAAAGAAACATATAAGTGTTCTTGGTGAAGCGTATAAAGCGTTTGTTGGGGAAATAAAAGATAAACACATTGTAGTTTGTGATGGGGATTTAAAAATAGAAAATCTAAAGTTAGTAGATCTATCAGAAGTAAACAGATTAAAAAACTCGAAGAAGGTAAAGGTTGGAGATAAAATTTATAACTCGGTTATAGAGTGCGCTAATAAGAATTTTATCTCTGTGCCTTATATGTATCAGATGTTGGAAGGGATCAAACCTAATTTGATAGGTGTCGAATTAGTGTGAAAGGAGCAAATAAGAAATGAACAGAGTGATTTTATCAGGTGAAATCGGTAGCGACATTGTTTTAAAGAAAACAACTACAGGACAAAGCCTATGTAACTTCTCGATTGAAGTTAAAGAAAAGGGAAAGAACGGACAAGAGTTTAAATCTTTCTTCGATTGTACTGCTTGGGGAGAAAATGCAGAACACATTAATCAATATGGATTCAGAGGACAACATATCGCAGTTGACGGAAAGCTCCAAAAAAGCTCATACACGAACAAAGACAATCAGAAGGTATATAAGACTAGCGTTTATGTTATGGACGTAGAATTGAGCGTAAACAATGCTACAATGCCACAAACACAAGCTTATCAACAGACGTATCAACCTCAATCACAACAGATGCAGCAGCCACAAACAGTTCCATTTACAAATCAAGTAAATTACCAATCATATCCTGAACATCATGATTTGGACGAAGGGATGCCATTCTAAATGATTGCGAAAAGGTATGATGATGAACTTATGTACAGTGTTCAAAGATGTGAGGGCGATAACAAATACAAATACTGTACAAAAGATGGAAAACTAGCTTTTAAAAAGCCTGGTAAAGATTTTCTAGGGGCAACAAAGGAAAACATTATGAATCTGTATGTAATTGAAGGAAGTCTATACATTGGAGAATATGTTGATAGATAACGTTTACGGAAGGTATGCATCATTCTTCAAAAACCATGAATTAAAAGAAGCGGATGAATACATTAAGCGTGTGTTTCCAAACGCAGAGTTTTATATAGATTACGAGCACGCATTAGTTTTTGAAAGAATTGGAGAAGATAAAGAAATTGATCTTGATTATCATACAGTGATTAATGGGATTGCTTACAACGCAGCATTTACAAATAGCCATAAAGATTTGGTTGAATTTTATGACGAAGTAGAGATTAAAAATGATAAAGAAAAGAAATCCAAAGTATTTACGTGCAATGGTAAAAAGTATGAACAAGAAACGTTGTTTTAAAAATAGAAAGGAAAATTAATCTTATCCTAGTGAAACTAGGTTGAGTGAAATGTGATGTGTTCACTCATAAAATTTAAACACATGGATTAACAATCAAGTAGCAAATTAACCGAGTCTAGAAATTAGATTATCGGTTGATTAATTGACAGAAAATGATTTTATTCTATTCGACAGAGTAGAAGTAATAAAAAAGACGATTGAGAAATATGGAGAAGAAAACTTCTATATTTCTTTCTCGGGCGGTAAAGACAGTACAGTATTACATCATTTAATTGATGAAGCGATAGATGGAAATAAAATTCCTAGAGTATTCATTAATACAGGAATTGAATATAACGAAATACGGAGGTTCGTTGAGGAATTGACAGAAAATGATTTTAGATTTGTCATTGTAAATTCCAAAGTGAACATCCCACAAATGCTAAAAGAAAAAGGCTATCCTTTTAAATCAAAAGAGCATAGCTGCAAGCTATCAATGTTCCAAAAGAAGGGAACGGAAACAAAGTCGGTAAGTAAATATATCAACGAAAAGAGTTTCGGTTGTCCTGATGTTCTTAAATATCAGTTTACAGATGATTTTAATTTAAAAGTGAGTGATAGATGTTGCTATGAATTAAAGAAACATCCAATACAACGATACGAAAAGGAATCAGGAAGAAGTATTTCAATACTCGGTTTAAGAACGGGTGAGGGCGGACAAAGAGCAAATCACGAAGGATGTGTTGTTTTTAACAACAATCATGAGTTGAAAAAGTTCAAGCCTTTAAATCCATGCTCAAACGAGTTCATAGAATGGTACATACAAAGAAACAATATAAAGCTATGCAAGCTATATTATCAACCATACAACTTTAAGAGGACGGGATGCGTTGGATGCCCCTACTCAGTTGATTTACAAGATCAATTGGAAGTTATGGAAAAGTATCTTCCAAACGAGCGAAAGCAATGTGAATTAATTTGGAAACCTGTATACGAGGAATATAGAAGGATAGGCTATAGACTAAAGAGAATAGAAGAAAAGAGATTATTTTAAAGGAGTAAAAACATGGAAAAATATTTGTTTAAGGCGAATGTATACGCTCAATTATCAGAAATCGTAGAAGCTGATTCAGAAAAAGAAGTTATGGATAAGATTAAAAATCAAAAATCTTTTGAAATTGAGCAAGAAGCTTTGGGAGTTTATCCAGCATCAATTGAGATTAGAAAAATCAAAGAAAAAAAGGAGAAAAACAACATGGAATTAAAAGAAACAATTGAATTAATGTGTTCAAGTAATTACAAAGAAAGATTTGTAGCAGAATATCGCCAAGCAAAAATCAGATATGAGAAATTGAAGAATTTCTGCAACAAAATTGAAGTTGAAAAAATGCTTGGGAAAGAAGTAACTAAGCATGATTGCCCGCTTGAATTACTAAGGGAGCAGCAAAAGTACATGGGATTATATTTATCAATCCTCGAAAAAAGAGCATTGATTGAAAATGTTGAATTATAAAAGGAGAAACAAATGACAAGTACAGAATTAATAAAGGATATGCTTGAAAGACAGAAAGCATATGATACAGAAGTATTTAAGAAACATAATGTTGACTATGTTTCTAAAAGCCAATTAGAAAGTGCATTGTTTGATGAATTAGGAGAATTGATGCACGCTCAAAAATCTGATTGGTGTTGGTGGAAGTTCACGCAAGAGCCTAAAGACGAAGCCAAAGTATTTGAGGAATACATTGATGTTGTTCACTTTGCATTGATGTACGAAATCAAGTTTGGTTCAGGATGCTATCAAGATGAGGACGTTAAGTGGAATTACAACAAACTAAAAACGGATTTAGGATTTGGACAGGCATATGCATTTAGCTGCGTAATAAATTTAACACGAGATGATAACGTATTAGCTTATGTAATCGCATTAGGATTGCATTTAGGATATTCGTTTGGGGAAATCTACAACGAATATATTCGTAAGAATGAGATCAACTATCAAAGATTGAAGGAGGGGTACTAATGGAAGCGTTTGTTCAAATGTCACTAGAAACATATGATACATTAAAGTTTAATAACGAGTATTTAAAAGAAGAACTAAAATATGAACGAGAACAACATAATGAAGATGTTGCAAAAGCCGAAAAAGAAAAAAATGATTTGGTCAACAAAATAGAGCAGTATAAGCAATGCATTCTAAAATTTAATTGTAAATATTTAAATGTTGAAGTCTATTCACTAGAACAATATTTGGATATAGATTCATGGACATACGGAATGAATTACAAAGATGAATTATTAAATCTAGGGTTCACAAAACAAGAAATGGATGAATTTATAGCCAATAAATATGAGGAATGTTTAGAAGAGAAAGAAGGAGAAGAAGAAAATGACTGCTGATGATTATAATGGTGGAACTATAGATGTGGTTGAATTATGTTATATACCGCGTAAATTACTAAAAGCGATAAACATGAGATGTCAAGAATTGGGGTGGTCATGATGACTGCTAAGGAGATGTTTGAAAAATTAGGGTATCAGAGAAACATAGAAAACGAAAAAATAATATACTTAATAGAAACTAAAGGTTCATTCTATTATCAAGAAATCATATTTAATTTATTACAAAAAGTAATTGTAATAGATGGTAATTTTATTGAGGTGGCAATTGAAACTAATTTATTAAAAGCTATCGACAAGCAAGCAAAGGAATTAAGATGGTTAGAAGAAGAAAGTTGTGAGGTAATTAAATAATGCGTAAAGCTAGATTACTGTATCTTACTGATAAGTACGAAGAAGAACTGATTAGTAGTACTGGTAAATACAAAGAAGATTACATCGGTCAAATCGGTAAAATTTGTAAAGTTCAACATTTGTATGATAAGACGACACACTGGATTGATTTGTTTGATATTGAATTTGATGATGGTGCTATGTTCTGTGTTGACAGAGAACAAATTGAATTTGTTACGGAGAATGAATGATGAATGCAAACATAAATGATATTCATGATGAAGATATAAGAGAATGTTTGCAAATCGCTATTAATTACATTGTTAAATTGGAACGTGAGAATCTAGGGTTAAAAGAATATAAGAAACATCAAGAAAGAGCCAACGAAAGAAGATATCGTAGTGGGGAAGAGTCTTGGCATAGAGGGTCAGTTGTCGCAAAGAAGAAGTAGGTGGACAAAATGAACAAATTAAAAGTAAACCAAATGTTGAATGATTTAAAGTCGGCAAACTATTGCTGCCATCGAATTATTGAATTGAACGAGGAACTTGAGGTTCTGAATCATAAAATGTTAGGACTAAGCCACAATCCAATTAGGTTGACAAAGGAGCAGGAGAAATCCAGTGCTCCTATGCCGACCTTTCATGGTTCTTATACAAGTCCTTTAGGAATGATGGAAGAAGAAACTTTAAAAGTGGAAGAAATAAATTATTATCGCAGACGTTTAAATGAATGCAGAGCAATAGAACTTCTATCTTTGCGTGATCAGAACATTTTGTTTGATCTATACTTCTGGAATATGAATACATATGATGTAGCCGATAAATATGGATATTCTAGAAAAGGGTTATGGAAACATATAAGAAATGAGATACACAGTTTAGTGTAAAAAAAAGTTAACCCATACAAAGTTAAAATAATAACTTTAAAAAGTTGACATATTAATTTTTTATGAGATAATATCTATGTAAATTGGAGAAATGATAGGAGGACTGCTTTATGCTTACAGCGTTTGGGAAGGAAGTCAGAAAAATTCGTTTAGATCGAGGAGAACTATTAAAAACAATGGCGGATAGTTTAGGTGTGAAATCATCGTATTTATCTGCGATTGAGCATGGAAAAAAAGCAATTCCAAAATCTTTTATTAGTTCATTAACTTCTTTATACAGTCTTTCACAGAATGAGATAGAAAATCTGGAAAAAGCAGCGGATTTATCTAAACAGAACGTGAATATAAATCTGATTGGGAAAGATGCTGATTTAGCTGGCTTAGCCAATGCTTTTGCTCGAAAGTTTGATTCATTAACAGAGAATCAAATCAAAGCTATTGAAAAAGTATTAAAGGAGGATTAGTTGCTTATGAGTACAATGTGCCAGGCGGATGGTTTGTCAAGAAATGAGATTAGATTAATTGCTAAAAGACTTAGAAAAATTTTCAATATTAAGGGATATTGTTTTCCGATAGTTAAGTTTCTTGATGTTGTGTTGCCAACAATTGATGAAGAATTTTCTCTGAGTATTGTTGAGCCAGATGAAATCACACCTGGACATTACGCTATAACATATCCTGATACTCATGAGATGGTAGTGCGGTCAGACGTTTACGAAAAAGCAATTAATGGAGACGGGAGATCTAGATTCACGTTAGCGCATGAATTGTTTCATTACCTTTTCCATACGGCGAATCACATTCGTTTTGCAAGAGCAAACGAAGAAATTCCGTTCTATATAAACCCGGAATGGCAAGCAAATACATTTGCAGCTGAGCTTTTAGTTCCTATGGATTTAGTAAAAAATATGAGTGCAAATGATATCGTGAAAAATTGTAAAGTATCTTGGCAATGTGCAAAGATACAAGTTGAAAATTTTAAAAAATAGACTATATTGAATGTTCAGCTTTTTTTGAACATTGAATATAAAAAAAGAATCAAGCTGCAACTTGATTCTAAAATCTTGAGATGAGCACACAAAATGCGGCTAAACTCTTCAATAGATCAATTGAATTGTATCATTTTGCGACGCTCCTTTCAAGATTGTGAAAGGAGGAATGTAATATGAAGCAACAAAAAGTTATTTTTTGTACTCACTTTACACGTGATGGCGTAACGTATTATGCAAAAGATTACGGTAAGAAAGCTTTTAGATTTTATGTTGATCCGAAATCAAACAAGATTAACTATACAATCTAATTAGAATAATATTATATATAAAGAATAAGTCCATATATATAGCCGATAAATGGGCTTTTATTATATTGGTGCACACTGTGTACTTGAATAAGTGGTAAACTAGTATTATAAGAATTATGTCAAGACAGAGGTCTTGGCTTTTTTTATGCAAGAAAGGAGGAATTCTATGGCTAAGCTGACAGAAAAGCAGAAATTATTTGTTGACGAGTATTTGATTGATCTTAATGCAACAAGAGCATATAAAGTTGCATATCCTCATGTAAAGTCAGAAGGTACCGCAAGAGCATGTTCTTCAAGATTGCTAACAAAAGCTAACATCAAAACTTATATTGATGAACAGCTAAAAAAAATAAGCTCTGAAAAGATAGCGGATGTCCAGGAAGTAATGGAATACCTCACAAAAGTAATGCGACGAGAAATGAAAGAATCTGTTGTCGTTACAGTGACAAAAGAACATTCAGAGTATGTTGATACAGGAGATGGAAAACCAAGAAAGAAAACGGTCAAAGAAGAAGTTCCTCAAATCGTTGAGATTCCTGCAAGGCTTTCTGATGCAAATAAAGCTGCGGAATTGCTTGGAAAAAGATATTCACTGTTTACAGACAAAGTTCAATCAGAAATCGTAGTTCCTAAGTTCGAAGGAGAGGATGAGCTTGAAGACTAAAACAATCAAGTTACCCGAACTAGTAGGTAAAGGATATAAGTCCTATTGGAACTTTAGAGGTCGTTATGATGTGTGCAAAGGTTCTCGTGCTTCCAAGAAGTCGAAAACAACTGCATTGCGCATCATATACAACATGATGAAATACGATCAGTCGAATACATTGGTAGTTCGTAAGACGTATAGAACACTTAAAGATTCGTGCTTTACAGATTTAAAGTGGGCCACAAAAAGATTAAAAGTTGAGCACTTATGGGAATTCAAGTATTCACCTTTGGAAGCAACTTATCTTCCAACAGGACAAAAGATTCTTTTTAGAGGACTTGATGATCCGTTAAAAGTAACATCTATTACTGTTGAGTATGGATATTTGTGTTGGGCGTGGCTTAAGTCACTCGGGTCACGTAAAACTTCTCTAATTGCTGGAACACCCTAACGATGAAAGACGAGGGCAATCAGCAGCAAAGCTATTGTAAATTCATTTGGAAATAGTACAATCATGTTATGAAACGTATTGAAGAATGGAAAGACATAGAAAGATTTGAAGGTAAATATCAAGTTAGTAATTTAGGTAGGGTTAAAAGTTTGGCAAGGAAAATTGGGACATCTTATCATCATGATAGGATATTAAAACAATCCAAGACCAAAGATGGATATCTAAGAGTAAGACTATTAGATAAAAAATCTGCTTTAGACATGACGCAACGTGTCCACAGATTAGTGGCTGAAGCATTTATACCTAATCCAGATAATTTAGAAACAGTTAATCATAAGGACGGAGATAAAACAAATAACAATGTTTCTAATTTAGAATGGATGGATAGACACGAACAATTACAACACGCATATTTACATGAACTAAAAAAACCAAGTAAAGGCTCATCGAATTCTCAAGCAAAACTTACAGATGATGATGTTAGATTTATCAGAAAAACGTATGTCTAACAAAGCAAACAATTTGGAACAGTTGCTTTAGGACGAAAGTTCGGAGTTACGAATCGAGTGATTGGTTTAATAGTAAATAATAAATCTTATAAAAATGTCAAATAGAATGTTCAACGACTATCGAACGCTTTTATACAATACTAAGTTTAAGCAAGTAGAGTAGGGTTCAAGTGAGCTCGAAACGGGAAGCATCATAAAGATGAAGATATAGTCTGAACTATATGGAAACATATAGAGATATAACGGAAACGGTTATATCGTAACAAATTTAAAGCGAGGAAGCATACGAGTTAAATTCTCAGAAAAACTTTGACACATTAGATGAGTCAATTCGTGGTGAACTTCCACCGCATCTTTGGAAACAGTGGATGATTACATTCAACCCGTAGATTTTGCGGCATATAAAAGTGATTTTATATGAAAACCCCTTTAATTTTTGGAAAACCCTACTCGAAAGAGAGGGCAATCAAAAGCTAAGTTTTATTTTCGTTTGTTGCTTGGAATGAAAATAAAAAAAGTTTAACGACTATCCTAACCGCAGTTAATGCGGTTTTTTTAATGGAGTACGCTCAAGTGAGCGGAAATGGGGGGCATCTTGAAAATTCAAGATGGTGATATAGTCTGATCTCATTGGTAACAATGAGCTGCGAAAGCGGTGTAAGATTAACGACCTTACATGAACACAAATGGGAACGAACATCACTGGCTTAAAAAACGTTTCTTTGATGCAGAGAATGATCCTGACATATTGGCTATCACAACCAATTATAAGTGTAATGAATGGTTGGATGATGCCGATTTAAGGTTGTTTGAAAACATGAAGAAGAACAATCCTAGACGATATCAAGTTGCTGGATTAGGGAATTGGGGTATTGTTGATGGATTGGTTTATGAGAATTGGAAAGAGGAAGAATATACACTAGATCAAGTCGTTAACTGTGATTCTGTAGATGGTATTGACTTCGGGTATACAAATGACCCTGCTGCAGTATTTATAGGTTTTATTGATACAGAACATAAGAAACTTTATGTTTGGGATGAGGTGTATAAAAAAGGCCTTTCTAATAAAAGGCTTTATGAGGAGATTGAAAGCTTACATTATCAAAAGAAGTCTTACACGGCAGACTGTGCAGAACCTAAGTCGATTGATGAGCTTAGAGGGTATGGTCTTCGTGTTGAAAAATCACAAAAAGGAAAAGATTCCATTATGCATGGGATTCAATATATTCAAGATTTTGAAATTATCATTCATCCTAGATGTGTTAATTTCATAACTGAAATAGGAAACTACACATGGGATGAAGATAGATTAGGAAACAAAATAAATCGACCAATTGATGATTTCAACCACTTGATGGATGCAATGCGATATGCAGTTGAAAAATATGCATTTGGCCGAGTTAAAGTAAGGACATTTAAAGGAGGTATTTAATGAACGCATACATTATTAAACCGGATACGATATTTAAATTATCTGACGACAAAGACATCCTTAACATTGAAGTGTTGAATGGATTGATAACAAGCCATAAAGCATTAATAACAAACAGATATAAAAAGCTTTATGATGCCTATATTGGAGATTATCCAATCTTGCATCAAGCCGATAAAGAAGCTTATAAACCCGATAACCGTGTTGTGGTCAACTTTGCAAAATACATTGTTGATACATTCAACGGTTTTTTTATTGGTATTCCAATCAAAGTATCATCTAAGAAAAAAGAAATTGATGATTATATCAACTTGCTAGATAAATACAATGACCAGGACGATAACAATGCAGAACTATCTAAGATTTGCAGTGTTTTTGGAAAAGGATATGAATTGTATTTCAATGATGATTACGGAAATTTGGGAATCACTTATTTAGATCCAAGAGAAGGATTCATGGTTTATGATGAATCAACAGTTCAGAAACCTAGATATTTTGTAACTTATCAGATTGTAGACGAGGTTATGCGTGGATATATCTATGACAAAACATATAAGTATGAGTTCAACGATAAAGGCGGTCTTCATGTATTTAATGGTGTAGAGCATGGATTCAACGATATTCCGGCCACTGAATTTATTGAGAATGAAGAACGTATGTCTATCTTTGAATCAACATACAGTTTGATTAATGCCTATAACAAAGCAATGTCAGAAAAAGCAAATGATGTTGATTACTTTGCAGATGCCTATTTAAAAATCTTAGGTCCAAAATTAGAAGAGTCAGATTTGGTACATATTCGTGACAATCGAACAATTAACTTTGAGTCAATGGATGGAAGTGGAGATGGAATTGTAGTTGATTTCATGTCAAAGCCAAATGCAGATGCAACACAGGAAAATCTGATTAATAGATTAGAGCGTTTAATATTCCAAAACGCAATGGTAGCCAATATCAACGACGAGAACTTTGGAACGTCATCAGGCATTGCATTGAGATATAAGCTTCTTTCTATGTCAAACCTGGCAAAAGCAAAAGAGCGAAAGTTCACATCTGGAATGAATCGTAGATATCGTGTTTTATTTAGCAATGCGATCACACATCGTTCTGAAAACGACTGGCTTGAGGTTGAATACAAGTTTACACAAAATTATCCTGCAAACTTATTAGAAGAAGCACAGACTGCTGCACAATTATCAGGAATCGTGTCTCACGAAACCCAGTTGTCGTTTATCTCGGCAGTTGAGGATACAAATGCCGAAATGGAACGTATCAAAAAGGAAGATGAGAATGATATGGTAGAAACTGAAAACCGAATCTTCCAAAATAATGAGGATTCACAAAACGATGAGCAGTAAAACATATTGGCGAGATCGTGAGCTTGAATGGAAAAAGAAACGTTTAAAAGATGAGCAGAAATATGCGGATGAGATACAAGAAATATATGCAAACATGATGGATTCGGTTGAAAAGGAAATCGAATCCTTTTTTAGTCGCTATGCAAATAAAGAAAACATTACTATGGCAGAAGCTAAAAAAAGAGTTTCAAACATAGATATTGAAGCATATAAAAGAAAAGCTAAGAAGTATGTAAAGGAAAAGGACTTTTCAGATGAAGCCAATGAACAGATGAGACTTTATAACTTAGCAATGAAAGTCAACCGATTGGAGCTTTTAAAAGCAAACATCGGATTAGAGCTTGTGGCAGGCCATGATGAATTGAAGTCGTATACTGGTGATAAACTAGAAGGAGCCTATTTAGAAGAGATCAAGCGCAATGCTTCTATCTTAGGTGATACAGTGATTGATAATGCGAAGATGGCCAAAGCAGTAGCAGATTCATCTTTTAAGAACGCAACCTTTTCAGAACGAATTTGGGTCAATCAAGACCAGCTAAAAAACAGTTTATCCAGTATTCTATCCAATGCATTGATTCAAGGCAAGAATCCTAGAGAATTTATTCCGCTCATTCGTAAAAAGTTCGATGTATCAAGATGCAATGCAGAAAGATTGTTAAGAACCGAGATTGCACGAGTTCAAACACAAGCACAGATTGAATCTTACGAAGCGAATGGAATAGATGAGTATGAATATATAGCTTGTAGCTTAAAAGATGTTTGTCCATTATGTAAAGAAATGGATGGCAAAACATTCAAGCTTAAAGACATGGAAATAGGAGAAAACGCTCCACCTATGCATCCAAATTGTCATTGTGCGCTCGCACCTTATTCAGATAGAAAAGTGTACGAGCAATGGCTAGATGGATTGGCAAATGGAGAGCACAGTTTAAGGTTTGACGAGTGGAAGGAACAAGCATCATTTAAGGAGTCTGGGTTGAGAACAAAGGATAAGGGAAATTACGGAGTAAAATGGAATGTCATAAAGGGTAAAAATTATACTCGACGTTTTGATGCATTATCAGACAACCCAAAGGCAAATCAATTAGCAGCAACAAGAGCTAGAAATATGCTAAAGCACAGAGACGGTCGTAACACAGAAGAGCTGTATGCTATAAGTCTAACATCCGCAAAAGATGTATCAAATATACTAGATCAACATAACCCTTTTGGCGTAACACGAACAGAAAAATTTAATAAGGACATGGAACGAGCAGAAAAAGCGAATAACATAGTATTATTGATGCATAATCACCCAAATGGGTATACACCAAGTATTGATGACCTAAATGAACTGTTAAATCATACGAATGCCGTTGGCTTAACAGTAGGACATAACGGAACTTTATTCTTTTATTCAAAGCCTAAGGCAAGGTTGACCGAATCAGATTTAACTGTTGTCCTTATGAAATGTAAGGGATATAATAGCCTTGAAGAAAGATATATCAAAGCTATGGAAATGTTATCTAAGGATGAAAAATTCTTATTCGAGTTTAAAGTGCTCTAAAAGGAGAGGCAATATATGAAAAAAGATTATGTTACTAATGACCAATTAGACTTAAAAAAATTATGTGCTAAGATAGATGCTATGTCAGAAGAAGAAGTGGCTCAATACATTAAAGACTATGAAGAAAAACGCTCTTCAAAGAAAGAATAAACAGAAAGATACGGTAATAAAGATGTCAAATAATGATATGCATGTTTTGATTTATAAAATTTTAAAGTATTTATATGAATGTATGAAACTTGGTAAAGAAGCAAGGCTAGAAGACTTTTCTTATAGCTCGGAACTGTTTGATGTTCCTAAAAGCTATTGGTTGGAAGTTATTTCCACATTAGTAACCCATGGCTACATCAAAGGATTTAAGGTATATGAGAACAAGTATAAGGATGTTAAACTTTATATAGAAAACGATCCGCCATTCAAGATTACCTATGAAGGTGTTATCTTTTTGGAAGAAAACAGTGGCATGAAAAAAGCATCTGAATTTGTAAAAGATTCTTTTAATGTCGTGCTATCTTCTTTGTTGGGTGTTATTCTATAGAAAAAAGGGGGCATACCATGGCAAGAGATGATTATTTTGTAATTGTATATCAGGTACTTAAGTACTTATATGATTGCTTGAAAAAAGGTGAAAAACCGGATAGAAGATATTTAACAAAAGATGAATACTCGATACCGGAAAATTATTGGCAATATATAATTATTGGATTATTAAAAGAAGGGTACATTGAAGGTATAAATCCTCAAAATACAAAAGACGGCATTATTTGGGGTGATTTAACAAATATGATTATCACTCCGAAGGGAATTGAATATTTATTTGAAAATTCTATGCTTCAAAAAGTTAAGAATACTCTAAAGGATGTCAAAGACATTATTCCAGGATTCTAAATATTTAGGTCACTCAAACGAGTGGCCTTTTATTATGCAAGGGAGTGATATTATGTGATAAAAATTAAGATTAAACAGACAGAAAGTGATTGCTTGATTGAAGTACATGGCCATGCTCGTTACGCTCCAATAGGAAAAGATATCGTCTGCAGCGCTATCTCAGTACTATTTTTGACATTGGCCAATTCAATCGACGAAACATCCGACGCACTTTGTAGATATTATGAACCTGATAAAGATAGCAAGACGTTGTATATCTCAGGTTTGGACCTTGCTGGAGAACTAGCAATTAATTTCTTCAGAATAGGATGCAAAGGCACAGAAGAAGCGTATCCGGAATACGTGGAACTGAGAGATGTGTAATCACAAATATTTGGAGCGTGTCGAAAAGGTTTATTTTGACAAATGGCTAGAGTGCATCGTTGAAGTACGTAATCAACGGTGCATTTTTTGTGGAAAAGCCAAGACTTATAAAGTCTACATATCCACAGTTCCAAACAAGACCAAGCATTCACGTCGTTAAACTGTATGGGTTATAGGCCAAGCATTTAAGCCTTAAAAAGATATGGGAAATGACAAGCAAAGTCAGAAAAATAGGAGGAAATTTACTTATGAAAAAAATCAATGACAGACTACCTTTTTGCTTACAACTTTTTGGAGATGAAACATCAGGTGAGAATGAGAGTACAGGAACAGAAAACACTCAATCCACTGAAGGACAAGACAATCAAGAAAAAAACAAAGCGTCTGAAAAGAAGTATTCAGATGAAGATTTGAATGCGATTCTTGACAAAAGATTTGCACGTTGGAAAGCAGATCAAGAAAAAGAAAAAGAAGAAGCTAAGCGCTTAGCAGAAATGAATGCACAAGAACGAGCAGAAGCAGAACGTGATAAGGTGCAAAAAGAGCTAGATGAATTGAAAGCAAAAAACGCAATCGCAGAAATGACAAATGAAGCACGTAAAATGTGCGTAGAACATGATATTAACGTTGGAGATGAACTTTTATCTGTTCTAGTTAATCAAGATGCAGATAAAACAAAGAAAGCGGTTGATGCATTTGTTAAGATGTTTGAATCTGAAGTAGAAAAAGCAGTTAAAGAAAAACTGAAAGGCAACGGTCCAAAACGTGGAGGTTCAAACAAAGGGGTAACTCGTGAATCAATCTTGAATATCACTGATCCAATGGAAAGACAACGCATGATTGCAGAAAATATGGATTTATTCCAGTAATAGAAAAAGGAGAACTAACATATGAAAAAAATTTATAAAGGTATGAACTTGCAAATGTTTGCAGCACCTACAGGATTAACAGGAACAGGCAACATCCAAGTTAGAGCACACGAAATTGATTTCGTTACTAGTTTTGGAAAGAACATTCAAGCTTTATTGGATGTATTAGGAATCATTCGCCCAATCCGTAAAGCAAACGGTTCGGTTTTAAAAACAAAGAAAGTTACAGGAACATTAAAAGATGGACATGTAGCAGAAGGCGAATCAATTCCATTAAGCGAATATAAAGTTGAAGAAGAAGTGTTCGATACAATTCAAATCGAGAAATTTCGTAAAGCCGTTCCTATTGAAGCAATTGCAGAGAAAGGATATGAAGCTGCAGTATCTGATACTGACGAACAGTTCCGTATTGATTTGCAAGATAACATCACTGATCGCTTATATGCTCAATTAAATTCAGGAAGCTTAGTAGGACATGAAGCTACTTGGCAGATGGCTATCGCAATGGCAATTGGTAATGTTAAACACAAATTCCAACAAATGAAACGTAATACCACTGGTATTGTTGTATTCGTAAATACTTTGGATGCCTATCGCTATTTAGGAGAAGCTAATGTATCTATGCAGACTGCATTTGGCTTGACTTACATTAAAAACTTCTTAGGAGCAGATATTGTATTCTTAACAGACCGAGTAGCAGAAAAAACAGTAGTAGCTACTCCAATGAACAACATCATTGCATATTATGTAGATCCAAGTGATTCTGAATTTGTTAAAGCAGGACTTTCATATACTACAGACAGTACTACTGGCTTCTTAGGATTCCATGTAGAAGGAAACTATGATCGTGCTATTTCTGATATGTTTGCTATCATGGGATTACGTTTAATGTGTGAATACCAAGATGCAATCGCACATTTTGCAGTAGGTGGTTCTGACACTCAAACATTACGTAGCTTAACATTAACGGCATCTAAAGGTGAAGAAACAGGAACTACAAAAGTAGCAGTTGCAGAACAGTTGCAATCTATGAATAACAAATTCAAATTCAAGGTTGGAGCTTCTGAAGAAACAGTGGCATATGGTACAGATGTAAAATCTTGGAAGAACTTCGAAGAAGGAGCAGATATCAAAGCCGCAGCAACAAATCACTGCACTGTTGTAGAATGCGATAAAAACTACAAAGCAGTATCAAAAGGCGATGTAGTTGTTGACTTAAAGGCATAGGTGATTGAAGATGTCGACAACAACCGTATTAAGTGATGTAAAACTGCTTCTTGGTTTGCAAAATGATGATGAAAAGCTAGAGACCATTGTAAGACTTACGGAAGGTCGACTTAAAGCACTTCTAAGCGTAAAAATCATACCGGATGAACTAGAATATATCATTACTGAAGTGTCTATCAAACGCTTTAATAGGATTGGTTCCGAGGGTGTTCAAACGCATTCAGTTGAAGGGGAGTCAATGTCATTTAATGATGATGACTTCTCTTCTTTCTCTTCTGAGATTCAATCATGGAGAGATGAGCAAGCCAATCAAAACAAAGGAAAGGTACGATTCTTATGAGGTATGACAAGCCTATTTACTTTCAAAGATTTGTACAAGGTTCTTATAACGAAGATACAGGCAACTATGAAGATGATTCGATTGTAGAAGAAATGGCAATGGCTTCCGTAATGGATACAAAAACACAAACTATGATGCAGGTATACGGACAAATCAAACAAGGAAGCCTTACTTGTCATATTCAGAATATCTATCAAAAGCCTTTTGATTATATTCGAATCGGTACAAAAAAATACAAAGTTGATTATTCACGAAGACTCCGAACAAAGGAGTCTTTTATTCTGTCTGAGGTGCAATAAATGGCAAAAGTTGAAATAAGAGGATTAGACAAACTGCAGAAGAAGCTCAAAAAGAATTGTTCTTTGGAAGATGTGAAAACAGTTGTTTTGAAGAATGGAATGGATATGCAAAATAAAACTGTTAAAAATGCAGTATTTACAAAATGGTATTCAACAGGCGCTACGAAAAGAAGTATCAGAGGTGAATCACGTGATGGTGGATTCACATATGCAGAAGGGCCAACAACACATTATGCACCTTACGTGGAATTTGGAACACGTTTTATGGACGCACAACCTTTTGTTAGGCCTTCGTTTAAACAACAAGTACCAATATTCAAGTCAGACATGAAAAAACTAGTTAAGTAGGTGATGCAATGGATTCACAACAGGAGTTATTCATTGCACTAAAAGTGCAATTAGAAAAAGAGTTAAAAAGTAAAGGCGTTAATGTATATGACACGTTTCTGCCAAGTGAAGGGACACCATATCCATATGTATACATTGGTTCAAGTCAACTAGTGGACGATTACGGAAATAAAACAATGATTCTAGGCAATATCACGCAAGTTGTGGATGTTTGGCATAACAATCCTAGGAAGCGTGGAGAATTGTCTGAAATCATGCAAACCATTAAGAAAGTGGCTAGACAAATCAACCACACCAACAACTTTGCTTTTATGATCCAAAATATCAACCAACGGATATTATCGGATTCAAGTACAGGAGCACCATTGATGCATGGTGTTCTAGAGTTGGATTTTAGAATTACAGGAGGAATAAAATAATGAAATTTGATTTACAAATGTTCGCAGAAGCAATGAAAGAATCAGTTGCAGGTAAACAGTTGATCTATCTTTTCAGAGTTGCAGAAGATGCAAAAAAAGAAGATGCTAGTGCAATTGCATTCCCAACAGAAAACGAACGAAACGTAACAAAAGATGCAGATACAACTGCTACAAAAGATGGAACTATTCGTACACCATCAGTGGCAGAAATTGAAATCACATCAACATCTGTTTTGGCTAAAGGCGATGCGATTATCGACAAATTAGAGAAAGCTATGTTGGCAGATAAGTTAGTCGAATGTTGGGAAGTAAACCTAGCAGAAGAAGGAACTGAAACAAATGTCGGCAAGTTTAAATCTAAATACTACCAAGGATATTTGACTGAATGCTCAATTTCATCAGAAGCAGAAGGAGTTGTTGAAGTTGATTTAACATTTGGAGCAAATGGAAATGGTGCAGATGGATATGCAACAGTCACAAAAGAGCAACAGGAAGTAGCATCTTACGTTTATAAGGATGTAACTAAGGAAGCGTAATAAACGCATGAGGGGCAGAGATTGCCCCTTTTATATTTGTATTTAGAAAGCGAGAAATTTAAATGAGTAAATACATGGAAATTGAAGTAAATGGTGAAACATATCAACTAGTAGCAGGGTTTGGATTTTTACATGAAGTCAATAAAAGAGTGACTGTGGATGTGCCAAACACTAAAAACAAAAAAGAAGTAGGTTTGAAGTTTATAGTCGCAAGCATCATGGATGGAGATATTGATGCATTAGTCGATTGTATCTTCTGTATGAATATTGGACAAACACCTCGATTAAAGAAAGCAGACATTGAAAGATATTTAGAAGATGTAGAAGATATTGACAAAGTTTTTGAGGACGTAATCAATTTTTTATCTCAAGCGAATGCGTGCAAGAAAGAAGTGAAATCACTGATGAAGAGCATGCAGAAAGAAGAGGAAGAAGAGAAGAAATAGACGAAACATTTGATGAAATGTATGAACGTGTCGCTTTGACTTGTTTTAGATATCTAGACTTCAAAAGCTTGGATCAGGTAAATAATCTTACCCCTTATGAATATCGTCTTTTAATGAAAGCCAAAGAGCTACAAATGGTAGATGATCAGTATTATCTGCATCTACAAGCATACCTAAATATGACTGCACAGGCTAAAAAGCAAGTAGGCAAGAAACAGAGAATGGTATACACGAAATTTAGCAAGTTCTTTGACTATCAGAAAGAGTTGGACAGAGTGATGGGAGTAAAGAAACAAAGCAAGTTTGATAAGTTGGCAGAGTTCATAAATAAAAAGGAGGGATAACAATGGCAGAAAGTTTTAGTGTTGAAGCCATACTAACGGCAACCGATAAGAATATGACCTCAACCATGAACAAAGCTATAGGAGCGTGTCAGTCGTTTGGTGATAGAGTTAAATCTATCATTGCAGGTGTCGGCATAACTAAAGCTATTGGTGCAACGATGAACGTTCTTAGCTCATCCTTTGATGGTGCTATTAATAGATTTGATACCATGCAATCCTATCCAAAAGTTATGAAGTCTTTGGGATTTTCAATTGAAAAATCTCAAAAGAGTGTTGCAAAGTTAAATCAGTCAGTACAAGGCTTACCTACAAACTTGGCAGATGTTGTAACAACATCTAAGTCGTTGGCTGCCGTTACAAGTAATATCGATAAGGCAACTGATACTACAATCGCATTAAACCATGCGTTTTTAGCAAGTGGATCTAGTTCTGAAGATGCATCACGTGGGTTACAACAGTATTCACAGATGCTTGCTAAAGGTACAGTTGATATGCAATCATGGAGAACATTGCAGGAAACAATGGCACCTGCATTAACTAAAGTTGCAAAGAAACTAGGTATTACAAGCGGTAATGCAAATGAATTGTATGATGCATTACAGAATGGAACGATTACATTTGAACAGTTTAATGATGCAATGATTGAATGTGATACAGAAACAGGTGGCTTTGCAGAAACTGCATTAGAAGCTTCTAAAGGTGTTAAAACTTCTATGACTAACATCAAGAGTGCAGTACAAAACTTAGAACAAGGGTTCTTGTCTGCAATGAATAACATGTTGAAGTCAAAAGCCATGGGTGGATTAGTTGATAATCTAGAAAAGATTAAATCTAAAATCTATGACTTTAGAAATTCAATCATGGAATCCAAGGATGATGGTTTGACATGGGACTTCAAGCCTGGAGTCTTGGAGAATGTATCAAAAGCTATGGATTGGCTTGCGGATAGAGCAAACAATGCTAAAGCTATGGTCCAACAATTCTATGATGGATTTATGAAGACAGATGCAGTACAAAACGCAATTACATTGTTCGACAAAGTCAAAGATGCTATTGGAAATGTAATGGATAAGTTGCAAGACAGTAAAGTCTTTGAGCAGTTAGGCCAAGACATTGGAAATATCATTGCAAAAGTAGAAGATGTAACTGGCAAAATTGCAGATTTCATAGCAAATCTTAAAACGGAAGATGTTAAGAGATTTGCAAGTGCAGTCAAATTATTGGCAGGAGCATTTGTTGCTATCAAAGTCGGTAGCAAAGTATCTAGTATGATTAGTGGTGTCGTTGGCACTGCTAAAGGTGGATATTCAAAGTTAAAATCAATTATTGACAAAATCAGAGGATTAGGAGAAAAACCAACTCAAGAAATACCTGGACAATTACCACAAAATGGTACTCCAAGTGACGGTATTGGTGATGCAGCAATGCGAACTGCTCAGAAAACATCTAAAGCTGCACAAATTATTAATTCTGCATTTGAAGGAATTTCAAATGTTATTACTTCGGTATGTGAAGGTGTAAAAGGAATTATAACAGGTCTAGGAGAAGCAATTAGTACTGCTTTTCAAGGCATCGGACAAGGCATTAAATCGGCTTTGGAAGGAGTCGGAACAGTCATTGAATCGCTTGGTACTGCAATCAGTACGGTAGCACAAGGTATTGGACAAGGTTTAGCAACTGCATTTACAGGATTAGGAACTGCAATCGCAATGGTGCCACCTACTACATGGCTTGCGTTGGCAGCGGCTATTCTTGCAACTGGTGCTGCAATGGCATTGGTTGGATCACAAGGTGAAGGTTTACAAATGGTTCTTCAGGGCGTTGCAGATGTTGTTTCTGCGTTTGGACCTGTTATCAAAGAAGTATTTGAAGGTATCAGTGGTGTAATTACATCATTCGGTGAAACAGTAAGTGGAATCTTAAACTCAGTATCAGGAGTGATTGAATCTATTGGCCAATCGGCATTAAATGCTGGTAAAGGATTTAAAGAATTAGCTAAAGGTATTCAGATTATTACTGGTTTAAATTTGTTTGATATGGGAGCTAGCTTAGCTGCAGTTGCAACAGGTATAGGAGCTATATCTGCAGCTTCTGTAGGCATAGGAAGCGCTGGTACACAGATGATGGCCCTTGTAACTGCTATTGGTATGGTAGGTACTACATTCGCTAGTACATCGGCTACAGTGACAAACTCATGCAATAGCATTATCAGTGCAATGTCTGCAGCAGAAGCTAGGGCTTCGACTTCAGGAACTGCAATGGGCACTAAGTTTACATCAGGACTTAAAGGAAGCTTATCAAAAAGTGTGTCAATAGCACGATCTTCATGCAATAACATTATCAGTGCATTCAATGCGTGTCAGTCAAAAGCACAATATTGTGGTCAGATGATTGGTCAAGGATTGGCGAATGGTTTAAGAGCTAGTGAAGGTTCTGTTAGAGCTGCGGCCGCTAGTTTAGCAGCAGCTGCAGATGCCGCAATTCGTGCAAAAGCTAAGATTGGCTCACCATCTAAAATTGCAGATAAAGATGGTATGTGGTGGGGTAAAGGATATCGCAATGGTATTTTAGGAATGGTTCCTCAGGTTAAAAAGGCTGCAGAGAAGTTATTATACCTTCCACTAATGAGCGCTCCTAAAATGGCTTTTGGAGGTGTTGTGAGTGATATGAATGCAGAATACGATTACACTAGCAACGCTCAATTAACGGTTGAAACGCCACTTTACATTAATGATCGTGAATTTGCACGTGCAACATATAGAGCAAATCAGAATGAGATTAACAGAAACTCAAAGCTTAATGAGAGATTGCGAGGTAACAGATAATGTATGCATTCGTAAATACAGTAAATAGTGGCATCGTCGGTACTAACCTACCGACAGAAGCCATGTCATATAATGGCGTATATTTAGAAAATGAAATAGATGGATATCGTACACTTTCTGTAACAGGACGTGAGTTGATGGAATCAGAAGTAAAACATACTGAAATTGATGGAATGGATGGTTCTTATTACAGATATAAAACAACTCCTGCAAGAACGATTACTGTTAAATATCAGTTGAGAGCTAGAGGAAGTAGAGAATTCCGAGAAGCTTACAACAAGATGAATAAATTGTTGAGTGGCGAGCAAGTAAAAGTCATTTTTAATGATGAAAGTGACAAGTATTTCATTGGAACTAAGACATCTAATACACAAGTTGATGGCGGAAGTAATAACGTGATTGGTGAAATCGAAATCTATTGCTCAGACCCTAGGAAATATTCAACCACAGAAAAAGAATTTACTGCTACTGATGGAGTGTTAAACATTGTCAATGAAGGAACTGTACCTGTAAGTATTGATTACGAGATTCAGACAACATCTGAAACTGGATATATTGGTATCGTATCAACTGAAGGTATCATGCAATACGGTAAAATTGAAGAATTAGATTCAGAAACATATCAACAAAGCGAACATTTAGTGAGCATCAACAACTTTTACAATTGTGCAGATGATACAAGTGGAACGGATGTGATGCATCCACAGTACGGTGCTAATGGAACTTGTGCTAAAAAAAGTTGGTTTGGTCAAAACTTTCTAGGTTTTGGAACAGTCGGAGCAAAAAAAGGAAATGCTAGTGGCGGATTAAGAACATTGGTAATACCTGCAGATTCAAATGGAGATTCAAGTGGATCTCAGAACTTCTATTGTTATTTTCACTTGATATTCTATGCGAGCTTGATGGGTCAAACTGGAGAGATGTGTATCAACTTCTTAACGGCGGATAATAAACTTATCTGTGGCTGCAACTGGTACAAGACAGATACAGTAGGCAATACAGGACATTATGAGTTTTGGGCGAATGGTAAAATGTTAAGAAACTTCTCATATACTACTTCTCATTTACAATCTCAAAATCCATGGTTTTGGAATTGGGGACATTGCGATATCTTGAAAGAAGGCGGAAATATCCGCTTCTTCTATTACGGAGGATATTACAATTATTACATCCCAGAGATTGCAAATATGAAGTGTGCCAAGATTCAGGTTGCTTTCAAACAATGGGGCAACAGAGGTGGAAACCAATTGATGGGTATGATGGGATTTGATGTAATCAACTTCACGAAAAACAATGTATCAAAATGGAGAGATATTCCTAACAGATATCCAAGCGGTACGAAGATTACAATTGATGGTAAATCATCTCACGTTTATGTGAATGGAATGACTAGACCTCAAGATGAGGTGCTAGGAACTAAGTATTTTAAAGCACCAGTAGGAACTACAGAGATAAAGACTACGTGCTCGAGTTGGTCGAAATCGAAGCCGACAGTGAAAGCTAGAATAAGGGAGGCATGGCTATAATGGAACAAATAAGAATAGCAGTATTAACTCCTTACGATAAGGTTCTAGCTTTTTTAGACAATACAGTGCCTAGCGCAATGCATTACTTTGATGAAACATTGCATACATACTTGAAAGGCTCGGCATATACATTTGAATTTACAACATTGACTGCACATGATGATGCAGCCTTTTTAGTAGAAGGAAATAAACTGAGCTTTACCAGAAAGAACAAAGGCTATTATTTAACAATAATGAATGTTGAAAAAGGTGGTGACACAACAACTGTTACCGCCTATGGTCTTTGCCTTGAATTAACAAATGAATATGTAGATGCATATAAAGCTCCTAGAGCAATGTCGTTTGCAGAATATGTAAATGCATATGGATTTGAGCAATCGTTTGTAATTGGCAAGAATGAAGTATCAGACAAACGTATCACGCATGAATGGACTGGTAGTGATACTGTACTAGCTCGATTGTATTCAATCGCAAATGTATTTGATGCAGAGCTAGAGTTTGTAACTCAATTGAATGATGATTATTCTTTGAAGAATTTTGTGTTGAATATTTACAGAGCACATTCAGATTCCATTCAAGGAATGGGAAGTGACAAGCGCAGTACGATATTAAGGTACCCAAACGATGTGTATGGAATCACTAAAACAAGTGATATTACTGAGCTATACACTGCAATAAGACCAACAGGAACAAATGGATTACAGTTAAATTCGATTAGTGGTCGAGTTGTAAAAGACTCAAATGGAAATGTACTGTATAAAGTCAACGGTAACAACTTGTTAGCACCTCAATCTAGAGATAGATTTCCTTCAACTTTACTTACGAATCATTCAAATGATATGTACGCAGTGAAGATTTGGTCTTATGAAACTGAAAACGTAGAAACATTATATGGTCAAGCTTTATCTCAATTGAAAAAGAATTGTGTGCCTAAAGTTACATACGATGTAGATGCATATATTGATGCAGATATAGGTGATACGTTCACGATTGAAGATGCGGAGTATAATCCTACATTGTATTTAGAAGCACGAATCACTGAACAAGAGATTTGTTTTACAGATTCAGAAAAGTGCAAGACTATTTTTGATAACTTTGAAGAAAAACAGTCACAGATTAGTTCGGCTCTGATCAGTGAAATGAATAAGATGATTGAGTTAAAAAAAGTTTATGAAGGTTCAATTGTATCTTCAAATGGAGTTCTATTTAAGACTGATTCAGATTTAACTAAATTGACTGCATTGGTAAAGGATGATGGTGTTGATATTACATCTAAGTATTCAATTATTTGGTACAAAGATGATGAGCAAATCTCAACGAATCAAACTATTACAATCCATGCCTCAGACTTCACAGAAAAGGCCGTATACAGATTTAAAGCAATGAGTGGTGAAATACTTAAAGCAAGTGCAGAAGTCACTGTAATGCGACTACAAGACGGTCAGAATGGAACAAGTGCTTATGTGCATATTGCTTATGCAAACAGTTCAGATGGTCGTGTTGATTTTAGTTTGACAGAATCAAATCGTAAATTTATTGGTCAGTATTCTGACTCAAAGCAATATGGTTCAGAAGACCCAACCAAATACAGATGGTCGGCAATTAAAGGGGAAGATGGTCAGTCATTTGTTAGCGCCGAGGAACAATTCTATTATTCAACATCACAAACCGAATTAAACGGTGGTGAGTGGTTTGTTGGTAATGTAGTTTATCAAAGTGATAAGTTCCTTTGGAAAAGATGGAAGTGTACGTATGCAAATCCTAATGAAATTAAGTATACAAAAGCTATATTTGATAACACATGGAATGAAATTGATGCAAAGATTGGTGTAATCCATACACAAGTATCTCAAGCAAATGTGCAATCTAAAGAAGCGGTTGATAAAGCAACACAAGCTCAGGCAGATGCAACAAAAGCGAATGAATTAGCTAATACTGCTAACACTCAATCAAGTGAAGCTAAGCAACTAGCACAAGAAGCGAATACTAGTACTGGTAACGCTCAGAAACAGATTGATGCGATTAAAGGAGATATCAATGATTCAAAGCAACAGATTAAAGATGCAGTTGATAAGGCAAATGCCAATGCAGGAGAAATTGCTACTGTAAAAGAAACGTATGCTACAAAAGTTGACTTAACTACTGAATCAAAATCTATTCATGCAGAGGTAACAACTGAAATTGAAGAGAAAGTCGGTGAACTATCGACTACAGTTTCTCAAAATTATGCTTCTAAGAGTGATTTAACAACACTTGAAGGAAGTATGAACACAAAGTTTGAACAAACCGCAGATACAATATCAACTCAAGCGAGTTCAATTGAAAGATTGCAATCAGATACAACTCAAGCTCAATTAGATATAATCGATGCAACAAAGAAAGCAACGGATGCTCAAGCTCAAGCAGATAAAGCTTTAGGAGATGCTCAGAGTGCTCAAACTTTAGCAGACCAAGCCAAGAAAAAAGCAGAAAGTGCTCAAACAAATTTAGACAACGCTAATAAAGAGTTGGCAGATGCAAAAGCTAATCTAGAATCAGTGACTGGTAGAGTTGATGCGACTGAAAGTGAAATCACAAAAGCTCAAACTCGTTTAACAAACGCAGAAACTGCAGTACAGAAAGCTCAGTCTGATGCAACTACTGCTCAAGGTAACGCAACTACGGCAATCAACAATGCTAAGACGGCTCAAGAAGTTGCGGATGATGCAAAAGCCAAAGCAGAACAAGCTCATAAAGATTTAGCAGATTTAACGAATAAAGTCAGTTCAAATACAACTAAAATCGAGCAAAATGCAGATGCGATTAAATTACAAGCTACTAAGATTACTGAAACTAGTAATAAGATTGATAATTTGGAAATTGGCGGAAGGAATTTATTAACCAAAGCCCAAAGCAATATGTCTAATTGGTATAATTATAAACCAGAATGGGTGACTATAGAATCTAATGGTTACGATAGTAAATTAATTTATAATACTTTAGGCGGCGGATGGGAGGTTATATATCTTACTTTATCTAATTTAGAAATAGGTAAAGCATACTCACTTGGATTCGATTACGAAGTGCCTGTTGCATATGAGAATTATTCTTTTTATAAGTACGGAGTCTACATAAAAGATTCTACTCCACAGAGTAATACTCCTACTGACGTACTTTGTAAATATGTCATTCCTAATACTGTTACATCTAAGACTAGAGGTACATTAACATTCGAAGCTACTGCTAATACTATGTACGTTGTTCTTAACGGTGGAGAAATAGATGATGGTCAAACTGGCATATATTTTAATTTTGGAAAGTGGAAACTTGAAAAAGGTAACAAAGCCACAGACTGGACGACAGCTCCTGAGGATGTAGATGAAGCAATCAATACTGAACGTACTGAGCGACAGTCTGCAATTGAAACTAAGGCAAATGAAATTACATCTAAGGTATCTGAAACTTATGTATCAAATTCTGCATTTGAGCATTATCAAAATACTGTATCAAGTCAGTTCACTCAGACAAAAAATGACTTCACATGGTCAATAAATCAGTCTGTAACTGATGCTAAGAATGAAATGAGCGGTCAAATCGACAGTGTGAATGGTCGTGTTGATGGTTTAAAGCAAACCACTGACAACGTAAACAGTTACATGAGTTTTGATAACGATGGATTAACTTTAGGTAAATCAGACAGTGCATTTAAGACTAAGATTACAAATGAAGAGTGGTCGATTCAAAAGAACGGTGCAAAGGTAACATATATAAGCGACCAAACAATGTACATCACAGATGGGAAATTTACGCAGTCATTGAAAATTGGTGCATTTGGATTTGTGCCAAGAGCAAATGGCTCATTAGACTTTAAGAAAGTAGGGTGATTGAATGGCAGAATTTAGTGGTGGAATACAAATTGGTAGTGGCCAGTGGGATAAGTATTCGTTGATACTGCGAATCAATGAAATATCTTATTCTGTTGAAAATAACACATCATATGTAGAGTGGTGGGTAGGTATTCGTTCAAATACGCAGTACCATACACACAACGGAATTCCTGAAACATTTACAGTATCCGTGAATGGTACTCAAGTGTTAAACCAAAGCTTTACACCTAATGTACCAGTAAATACACTTGTCGGTGTAAAAAGTGGAGCAGTAACTATTCCACATAATGCAGATGGATCAAAAACAATTTCTGTAAGTGCATCTTTCAGTGGAAGTAACTCTGGATATTATGCACCTATTACTGGTTCTTGCAGTGGTACAGTTAAATTGACAATCATTCCAAGAGCATCAAGTATATCTATTGATAGTCCTAGTATTGAATGTGGTAACACTATTAATATTAACGGTTCGAGTGCTTCACAGAACTTTACGCATAAAATATATGCAACATGGAACGGTAAAACAAGTGAATTAGTAACGATAGCTAGTGGTACAACAACCCCTAGCTTTTCTTATACAATTCCTACTGCATGGGAAAAGGACTTGCCTAACTCGACAAGTGGAATTGCTACATTTACCTTAGAGACGTTCAGTGGTTCAACTTCCGTTGGTTCTAAGTCGGTAAATGCGACTATCAAAGTCAGAAGCAGTGTAGTTCCTTCGATTGACAGTATCAAAGTAACAGATGCAAACTCAGTATGTGCAGGCATTGGTCAAATAGTTCAGTCACAGTCTAGACTGAATTTTGCAATAACTTACAGTGGTGCGCAAGGTTCAACTGTTACATCTGTATCAACCAAATTTGAAGGACAAACATACAATGGTAGTTCATTTACTACTGGAACTGTAAAAGGCAGTGGAAGTATTAGCTATACGACAACAATCTATGATTCACGTGGTCGTAGTTCACAAATTAGTGGCAAAGTAACTGTATCTGCATATAATTCGCCTAGCTTAACGAATGTAAGTGCAAAGCGTTCTAATTCAAATTATGTAGTAGATGAAGCAAGTGGTACATATGCATTGCTACACTTCAAAGTTGGCTTTACTAGTTTAAGTAATAAGAATGTAACATCATTCTATATTCAATATCGAACAAGTGGAGCTGCTAGCTGGACAAAGATAAATTCATGGGATAACAACTACTCACTTGAGCAAGATTATAAAGCGGGTAACTTATTTACGTCCGCAACGAGTTCTTATGAAGTGGCATTTGGTGTTAAGGATAAATTCATGAATGACTACTCATGGCAAATCTTTACGGTAGCGCCTACTTACTCGTTAATTAACTTTGGAAAAGATGGAAGATCATTAACGTTCTTCGGTCAAGATGCTAATCAAAAAGATACATTAACAGTATTAGGCGACATTGTAGCTCCTATGTTCTTGAATAAAATATTCCCAGTTGGCGCAGTTTATATCACCTATGATAAAAAGAACCCTGGAACATTCCTGGGTGGTACATGGGAGCAATTTGGACAAGGTCGTACATTAGTCGGAGAAGGTACTGGAAATGATGGTAGTACAAGTATGTCCTTTACTTCCAACAGTAGCGGAGGAGAATACTTCCACGCATTGACTAA
>OLSB01000339.1_pt1 | contig 55444 bp, 48 predicted proteins | sample 1672071 | NCBI WGS metagenome assembly OLSB01 (sample SAMEA3136642, study PRJEB25190) | human gut metagenome | biome: human gut; feature: human-associated habitat; material: faeces | place: Austria | collected 2013 | reverse complement strand
TCTCTTGGGGGTGTAAGGGGGCCATTCTCTCACGTGAGAGAATGGCCCCCTTTATTTCGTGCAGCACCCGTGGTGCTGCTTTTCTCTTTCCGCTGTGCGGAAAACTCACATCATATCCTTGATATGATTCAGCCGATCCAGCGCAGCGTACAGCGTCTCATCCTTCTTCGCGAAGTGCAGACGCACAATATTGTTGATCGGTTCATTGAAGAACGAGCTGCCCGGCACGGCGCCGACGCCGGCTTTTCTCGCCAGCTGCTCGCAGAAGTCGACGTCGCTCTGGCCCTTCTTGAGGTACGGGGAGATGTCGGCCAGCACGAAGTACGTGCCCTCGGGATCGGTGAAGGGGATACCGATGTCGCGCATGCCCTCGGTGAAGATCTTCTTCATGTGCGCGTAGTGCGCGCCGAACTCGTCATAGTAGCTCAGCGGCATGTTGAGGCCGACGACGGCGGCCTCCATCAGAGGCGACGGGCAGCCGACGGCGTTGAAGTCGTGGTACTGGCGGATGCGCGCCATGATGTTCTCCGGCGCGATGGCATAGCCGAGTCTCCAGCCGGTGACGGAGTAGGTCTTGGAGAGCGACGAGCAGGAGACCGTGCGCTCCCACATGCCGGAGATGCTGTTCATGTAGACGTGCTTGCGGCCGTCGTAGATGATGTGCTCATACACCTCGTCCATGATGGCGTAAACGTCGTAGCGAATGCAGAGGTCGGCGATGGTCTTGAGCTCTTCCTCGGTGAAGACCTTGCCGCTCGGGTTCGAGGGATTGCAGATGATGATGGCCTTCGCACCGCCGCGGAACGCATCTTCGAGCACGTTCGGGTCAAAGGAGAACGTCGGCGGATTCAGAGGGACAAAGACCGGCTCACAGTCGGCCATGATGACCTGTGCGCGGTAGTTTTCGAAGAACGGGGAGAACATCACGACGCGGTCGCCCGGATTCGTCAGGGCGAAGAGCGTGTCGACCATCGCTTCGGTCGAGCCGATGGTCGCGACGATCTCGGTCTCGGGGTCGATGGTGCGGCCCATGAAGTGACCGCATTTGCGCGCGATGGCCTGACGGAAATTCGGCGCACCCATCGTGATGGGGTACTGATGGGGGCCTTCGTGGCTCACGACCTCGAGGCGGTCCATCATCTCCTTGGGCGGGTCAAAATCGGGGAAGCCCTGCGCTAAGTTGATCGCGCCGCATTCGTTGGAGATACGCGTCATTCTGCGAATGACGGAGTCGGTAAAGTGCTGATTTCTTCTGCTCATTTCCTGCATGGGTGTGCCGTCCTTTCCGTTGCGGTCAGTGCGGAACACGCTCGCAGAGCCGCGATCAAGTGAAGTTGTTCTTAATATTACATAAAGATGAGAGAATGTCAAGTATTACAAAGGACAACATGACGAAGTTCGACGCTTTGTCACGATAAAGCAGGAACGCGGCGGCCGCTTTTGTATAGAATGGAGCAGGCGAACGCCGGGAGAGGAGGGGAAAAGCATGTATTCGAATCCGCCGCCGCGCCCGCCGGGACCGCCGCTGTTCGGCCCGTGGCGCTGTGTGGGTGTTTGCGCGCTGGCGCTGGGGCTCGGTATTTTCATCGCGGCTGTTTTTCCGGTGGGGGCGCTGATGTTTCTGGTCGCGTTTCTTCTCATCTTCTGCGGCATCGGCTGCCTGCGCAGATTTTAACATTGGTTGAAAAGGGCATGAATATTGGAAGGGGGAAAAGCATGAAAATTGTCGTTTGGAAGTCACCCAAGGTCCTCTCGTCGCTGCTGCGGCGCGTATTTGGCGTCAGGGAGGAAGCATAACGCGCGTCCACAGTGCATAGAGTGCAGTAACCACTTAGCCGAAGGAGAGGGACTGCAATGGAACTGGAATTGAAAAAGGAGCAGTTTGCCTGTTATCAGGCGTTACCGCAGCTCAGCGAGAACCGCGAGGAGACAACGGAGACCATCGTGCCGGACTATCTGCCGGACATTGCCCGCATCGTGGATGCGAGCGGGTGCCTTTTCCTGCGCAGCCGTGAGATCGCAGACGGAAAAGCGCAGGTGTCGGGCACGGTCCGCATGACGCTTTTGTACGTGGCCGAGGACGCGCAGGGGATGAAGTCGTTTGAATACACGCTGCCGCTCGACGAGACGATCGAGGGGCGCGCGCTGAGCGGCAGTGCGGACAGCTGCCTCGACGGCCGGCTCTGCTCGTGCGAAGTGCGCATGCTCAATCCGCGTAAGGTGTTCACGCGCGTAAACGTGGAGCTGACGCTTACGCCCTACGTGCCCGCGTCGCTGAGCGTGTGCAGCGGCGTGAAGGAGCAGGAAGCCTACAAGATCGAAACGCTGTGCGAGAAAAAGGACATCGGTATTATCCGCGCCATTCGGGAAAAGGACTTCACATTTTCCGATGAAGTGCTGCTTTCGGGCACGAAGGAGCCCATTCAGGAGCTTTTACGCACAAAGTGCGCGCTGCGCGTGACTGACTGCAAGTCGATCGGCAACAAGATCGTGCTCAAGGGCGTCGCGCGGCTGGATGCCATCTACTTGGATGAGAGCGGGAATCTTGCGTCGATGAGCAGTGAATTGCCGTTTTCGCAGATCCTAGACGGACTTGCCGAAGAGGAGGGCGAGACGACGGTGCGCGCGTCGCTGCGCCTGACAGGCGCGGAGATCCATGTCGGCAGCGAGAGCGAGCCGGACAACAACCGCGCCATCTCGCTGCGGCTCTACATCAGCGCGTTCACAGCGGTGCGCGAGGTGAAAAGCGTTTGCTGTGTGGCGGACCTTTACAGCACGGCCTACGACCTGACCGCGAAGACGGAGACGGTCGAGCTGTGCGACAGCGCGGCGCTGGTGCTGCGCGAGCAGCTCGTGCGCGAAAAGATCGAGACCGGGGCCGAGGTGCAGACGGTGCTGGCGACGGACGTGATCTTCAGCAGCGCGGGCGTGAGCGGCGGAGGAGAGAGCGCGTCGCTGCGCGCGACGGCGAATCTGCGCGTGCTGTATCTCGACGAAAACGCCGTGCCGCTGCTCTCCGAGCGGCGGAGCGAGGTGCTGCTCGAGACCGACCTTCCGGGCAGCGGACAGGCGCGGGTGCAGGACATGTACGCGGGCGAGATCGCCGCGTCCGTCGGCGCGGACGGCGTGGAGCTGCGCTTCCCCGTAACGTTTGCCGTCAGCGTGGCGGAAACGCCGCGTTATCCTTGTCTTCAGTCGCTTGAGGCCGAGGAGTGCGGGAAAAAGGACGAGAACGTCCCCTCGCTCGTGCTCCGCGCGATGAAGCAGGGCGAGCGGCTGTGGGATATTGCCAAGCTGTACCGCACGACGGTCGAGGCCATCCTTGCGGCCAACGAGCTCAAGGAGGAATCCGCCGCGGTGATCGGAAAGCTGCTGCTGATCCCGCGCAGGCGCTGAGGAACGGAGGAAGAGGGTATGAGCATGAATACGGAGATCTATCAGGATATTTCGACCCGCACGGCGGGGGACATCTACATCGGCGTCGTCGGCCCCGTGCGCGCGGGCAAGTCGACGTTCATCAAGCGCTTTATGGAAACGCAGGTCATCCCGAACATCGACAATGTCTACCGCCGCGAGCGGGCGAAGGATGAGCTGCCGCAGAGCGGCAGCGGCCGCATGGTGATGACGGCGGAGCCGAAGTTCGTGCCGGAAGAGGCGGTGGACATCGCGCTTGACGAGGGCAGCAGCTGCTCGGTTCGGCTCATCGACTGCGTGGGCTATATGATCCCGGGCGCGACGGGGCAGATGGAGGGCGAGAGCCCCCGCATGGTTTCGACACCGTGGCTCGACCACGAGGTGACGATGAGCGAGGCGGCGGAGCTTGGCACAACGCGCGTCATCCGCGAGCATTCGACCATCGGCGTCGTTGTGACGACCGACGGCAGTATCACCGATATCCCGCGCGAGGACTACATAGAGGCCGAGGGCCGCGTCATCCGCGAATTACAGGAGATCGGCAAGCCCTTCCTCGTCCTGCTCAACGCGACAGAGCCGGAAAGCGATCGCGTGCAGGCAATGGCAAGGGATATCGCTTCACGCTATGGCGTGACATGTCTGCCCGTCAATTGCCTGACGCTCGACGACAACGCAGTGGGAATGATTCTCAAGGCCATCCTTTACGAGTTCCCGCTCTGCGAGCTGGACCTCTTCATCCCGCCGTGGGTCGAGGCGCTTGCCGACGATCACCCGATCAAAAGCGGCCTCTATCAGGCCATCCGCGAGAACACAGGCAGCCTCCACTGTATCCGAGAGGTGCAGGGCGCGATCAGCGCCATCGGCGGCTGCGAAAGCGTCAGCAGCGCGCGCATCACGTCCATTCAGCTCGGCACGGGCGTCGCCGCGGCGGAATTGCAGCTCCCGCGCGCACTGTTCTACCGGACGCTGAGCGAGCAGTCGGGCTTCGATGTGAAGGATGACGGCGATCTGCTGAGCCTTCTCACTGAGCTCTCGTCGGTCAAGGCGGAGTACGACAAGGTGGCGCAGGCGGTGTCCGATGCGCGCGAGAGAGGCTACGGCATCGTTGTGCCGACGGTCGACGAGCTGAACCTCGAAGAGCCGGAGATCATGAAGCAGGGCGGGCGCTACGGTGTGAGGCTCAAGGCGAGCGCGCCGAGCCTGCATATCATCCGCGCCGACATCGAAACGACGGTTTCGCCCATCGTCGGCAATGAAAAGCAGAGCGAAGACATGGTCAACTACCTCTTGCAGGAGTTCGAGGGCGACACGACGAAGATCTGGCAGTCCAACATCTTCGGCCGCAGCTTCCACGAGATCGTGAACGAAGACTTGCAGGCAAAGCTCAAGCACATGCCGGACGACGCGCGCCTCAAGCTCCGCCAGACGCTTGAGCGCATCATCAACGAGGGCACGGGCGGTCTCATCTGTATCATCCTGTAAAGAAACAAAGCGAGAGGAGGTTCCTCTCGCTTTGTTACATTCCTGTAACTGGAATGTCATCACTTTGTAACTTGTCATTTCCACTGCCCGCTGTTATGCTGTTCTATAAGAAGGATAACAGGAGGAAGAGGATATGAGCCGAAAGATCGCGCTGCCGCTGCTGGTGGCAGCGGCGCTTGTCAGCATCATCTTAGCAAGCCGCACCCCACAGCCCATTATAGAGGAATTGCCACCGGAGGAGGCTGACGCGCCCACCGCGCTGCTCACGCAGACCGAGGAGGTCGGTGATCAGACCGTCACGCTGAGAGTCTACGAGCCGGATGAGGCTGGCTATGCGCGCTACGCGCTCTTTGGCGCGGACGGTGCGGAGATCGACATACCGTTCGGCGTGAATCGCGGCACTTGGATCGGGAATGGCAACGCTGCCGAAAAAGTCTCCCTCACCGCACGGGACGATGTGCTCGGATTTCCGGGCTTCGAGCTTGAAACGATCCAAGGCATAGTTATGACAGTTTGTGACTTCTATGCGCTGACGGAGCAGGGCTTCGTCTATGCGGGAAGGACCGTTGGCTATGACTTTGATGATGCGGCGGAGGGCGACGGCGCGTGGCCGCTTGATCTCACGGGAGATGGGCGCAGCGAACTCATTACGCGCAGCACCTTTGGCGACGGCATGTCGTGTGTTTTTGTCTACCGTTGGAACGCCGCGGAGGGGGGCTCTCAGCGCAGTGAGGTCGACTGGGATAAGGCGGACGCGCAGCTTGCGCGCCTGAGTGCGCCCCTCGGCGTGACCGCGCGGGCGGAGACCTATCACGCACAGGACAATACTATTACGCTGACGCTCTACACGGAAAGCGGCACGAAGGAAACGACGCTGCCGCTTTCCACAGATATTCTCGGCGAGTGGTTTGCAGAGGACTGACCGGAATGATATAAAAAGGAACCGATTCGAAAGAATCGGTTCCTTTTTTACTGAAAAATTTACTTGGCCAGCACTTTTTTGAGTTTGGCGAAACGGGGGAGGGAGTCCTCCTTCGGGAGCTTGGGCTCGCCCTGAATGAGGGGAAGGACATAGTCGATGAGCTCCTGCTTGACGCCGTTATGAGAGTCGTTGATCCACTCGAGCGGGATCTTCTTCTCGAAGTTTGCGACCTCGGTGAGCGGCAGCAGCTTCGTCTTGCAAACGTAGTGGCCGTCCACAGTCTCACGCTCAAAGGCGACCATCTTGTCGGTGATGCCGGCGACGGCGTTCTCCACCGCGGCACGACCGGCCATGACGGCCTCTTCGATATCGGTCTCGCTTGCGAGGTGTGCGCCGCAGCGCTGGAGCAACGACAGCTCAATGCCGCGCACCTTCGCGCCGGTCTTTTCCTTCACGATGCTCGCCAGCAGCGCGGCGAGGCCGCCGAGCTGCGCGTGGCCGAAGCCGTCCGTCGCGCTGGTCTTGGCCTCGGAGACAAAGCTGCCATCGGCATAGTGGATGCCCTCGGATACGGCGACCATACAGCTGCCGGTCTCCTTGTAGATGCGCTCGACGTCGGCAAGGAACGTGTCCATGTCGAAATCAGTCTCGGGCAGGTAGATGAGGTCGGGACCCGCGCCGTACTTCGTCGCGAGCGCGGCGGCGGCAGTCAGCCAACCGGCGTGGCGGCCCATGATCTCGACAATGCAGATCATGCCCGTGTCGTAGACGTGCGCGTCCTGATAGACCTCCATCAGGCTCGTCGCGATGTACTTGGCGGCGCTGGCGTAGCCGGGGCAGTGGTCGGTGCCATAAAGGTCGTTGTCGATTGTCTTGGGCACGCCCATGACGCGGCACTCGTAGCCGACCTTCTGCATGTACTTGCTGATCTTATTGCAGGTATCCATCGAGTCATTTCCGCCGTTGTAGAAGAAATAGCGGACGTCGTGCTTTTTGAATACCTCAAGGATGCGCTTGTAATCGGTGTCGTCCTCGTCGGGGTCCTTCATCTTGTAGCGGCAGGAGCCGAGGGCGGAGGAGGGGGTGTACTTTAAAAGCTCCAGCTCCTTCGGGTCTTCCTGACTCATGTCGAACAGGCGGTCTTCGAGCACGCCCTTGATACCGTGCTCTGCGCCGTAGACATTCGTGATGCAGCCGGAATCGAGCGCCGTGCGGATGACGCCGTAAGCGCTCGCGTTGATGACGGAGGTCGGGCCGCCGGACTGGCCGATGATGCACGCGCCTTTCAATTCACTCATAGCAGTTCTCCTTATCGCTTAGGCTTTGCCGGCGCAGCCGAGCACATCGACGAGCTTGTGGCGGACGAGCTCCTTGATGTTGGCGCGGGCGGGCTTGAGATACTCGCGCGGGTCAAACTTGTCGGGATGTTCATCGAGGAAGGCGCGCACGGTGCCGGTCATGGCAAGGCGCAGGTCGGAGTCGATGTTGATCTTGCAGACGGAGAGCTTTGCGGCCTCGCGCAGCTGATCCTCGGGCACGCCGATAGCGTTGGGCATCTTGCCGCCGTGCTCGTTGATCATCTTGACATACTCCTGCGGGACGGAGGAGGAGCCGTGCAGCACGATGGGGAAGCCGGGCAGACGCTTGGAGACTTCCTTCAGCACATCGAAGCGCAGCGGGGGCGGGACGAGGATGCCCTGCTCATTGACGGTGCACTGCTCGGGCTTGAACTTGTAAGCACCGTGAGAGGTACCAATGGCGATGGCAAGGGAGTCGCAGCCGGTCTTGGAGACGAATTCCTCGACTTCTTCGGGATGGGTGTAGGACGCCTCGTGCGCGGCGACCTTGACCTCGTCCTCGATACCGGCGAGGGTGCCGAGCTCGGCCTCGACCACGACGCCGTGGTCATGTGCGTACTCGACGACCTTCTTTGTGATCTCGATATTTTCGGCAAAGGGCTTGGAGGAGGCGTCGATCATGACGGAGGTGAAGCCGCCGTCGATGCAGGACTTGCAGGTCTCGAAGTCCGGGCCGTGGTCAAGGTGCAGCACGATGGGGATATCGGGGCAGCACTCGACAGCAGCTTCCACGAGCTTGACGAGGTAGGTGTGGTTCGCGTAGGCGCGGGCGCCCTTGCTGACCTGCAGGATCACGGGCGCGTGCTCTTCCTGGCAGGCCTCGGTGATACCCTGCACGATCTCCATGTTGTTGACGTTGAACGCGCCGATGGCATATCCGCCGTCATAGGCTTTTTTGAACATTTCAGTAGATGTTACGAGCGGCATAATATCTTCTCCTTTGATAAAAAGTTATTTCAAATGTTTGGTACGTTTGGAACTAATTGCATTGTAACACAGAAATTTGATTTTGCAAGAGGATTTGCGATATTTTTGAAAAAAGGAGACAAAACCGATTCGCTTTGTCTCCTTTCTTTGCTTAATTGACCCAGATCGCGGGAAGGCGGGTGCAGGTGAGGCCCATTTTCCGCTGCAAATGCAGCGACGCTTCGTTTCCGTCGACCACGTGGCAGTAGGGCGTGCGGCCCTCCTTCAGCGCCGCGGCGATCAGAAATGCTTCCAGCTGCGCGGCATACCCGCGGCGGCGGAACGGCGGTAGAATTTCGAGCATGCCCATGCTGCTGTCGTCATGAAAACCGGCGAAGCCTGCGAGGGCATCGCTCTCAAATACGCCGAAGAGTGCGCCGTGTTCGATGCGGTTACGGATGTACGCACCGTCGCCGTCGTGATAGACGGACGCGGCCAGCGCCGCGTGCTCCTGCGTCAGCGGGCGGATGTCCGCCGTGACGGGGCAGGGCGGCTCGCCCTTTTCATAGACCCACTGCGTGCAGCGCATGGAATCGTGCAGGGAGAATTCCCGCATCAGCGCTGCTGCGGCATCGTCACTTTTGACGGTGAACAGCTTGGGAGCGGCAGGGCAAAGCGTGCGAATCTTTTCGCACAGAAGCGCGCCGTCCTGTATGTCGCTCAGCAGAAACGTTCCGTCCGTGCTGAGGACGAGAGAGCCTTCATCTCCGTTATAAAGCAGGCGGCCTGCGCCGCGGCGCAGTGATTCCGTCATGTCGACGCACTCGGGCGCGGTGTTCATCAGATGTTCGCCTTGACGGTCTCGGCGATCTGATCCGCCGTCAGGCCGTATTCGCGCAGCACGTCCGCCGCCTTGCCGGACTGGCCGAAGCGGTCGTTCACGCCGATCTTGTGGAACTTGCAGTTGACCTTACCCATCAGGACGTCAGCCACGGCGTCGCCAAGACCGCCGATGACGCTGTGCTCCTCGACGGTGATGACCTTGCCGCACTTTTCAGCCCATTCGGTGACGCACGCAGCGTCGATGGGCTTGATGGTGTGGATGTTGATGACGGCGGCGTCGATGCCCTCCTTGGCGAGCTTCTCCGCGGCGGCGAGGGATTCGCTGACCATCAGGCCGGTCGCGAAGATCGCGACATCCTTGCCCTCGCGCAGGACATTGGCCTTGCCGATCTCAAAGGGCTTGACCATGTCGCCCTCGAAAACGGGGGTGGCAAGGCGCGCAAGGCGCATATAGACCGGGCCGTTCATCTCGGCGATCGCCATGGTGGCGGCCTTGGCCTCGTTGGCGTCCGCGGGGCAGATGACCGTCATGCCGGGGATGACGCGCATGAGGGCGATGTCCTCGATGCACTGGTGGCTGCCGCCGTCCTCGCCGACGCTGACGCCCGCATGGGTCGCGCAGATTTTGACATTGAAGTGGGGATAGGCGATGGAGTTGCGAATCTGCTCATAGGCGCGGCCGGCCGCAAACATCGCAAACGAAGAGCAGTAGGGGATGAGGCCCATCGTGGACATACCGGCGGCGATGTCGACCATGTTGGCCTCGGCAATGCCGCAGTTGTAGAATTTTTCGGGGTGCGCCTTGGCGACCTTGCAGGTCTGCGTGGCGTTGGCGAGGTCGGCGTCGAGCACGACGACCTTATCGTTCTTTTCGACCAGTTCGATCAGCGCTTCGCCGTAAGCCTGACGGGTTGCAATTTTATCAGCCATGTTCTTAGTCCTCCAATTCCTTCAAAGCCTGCTCGCGCTGCTCGGCATTGGGCGCCTTGCCGTGCCAGCCGACCTGATTCTCCATGAACGAAACGCCCTTGCCCTTGACGGTGTGTGCAAGGATGGCCTTGGGCTTGCCGGGCATGGTAGGCTTGGAGAGTGCGGCCTCGACGGCGTCAAGATCGTTGCCGTCGGGCAGCTCGACGAGGTCAAAGCCGAACGCGCGGAGCTTGGCGGGCAGATCGCCAAGGCTCATGACCTGGTCGTTCGTGCCGTCGATCTGTAGGCCATTGTTGTCGATGATGACGGTCAGATTGTCGAGCTTATAGTGTGCGGCGGCCATATAGGCCTCCCAGATCTGTCCTTCCTGGCTCTCGCCGTCGCCGACGAGGGCGAAGACCTTCGTATCCTTGCCAAGGTGCTTGGCGCCCAGCGCCATGCCGACGGCGATGGACACGCCCTGACCGAGAGAACCCGTGGAAGCGTCCACGCCGGGGACTTTCTTGGCGTCGGGGTGGCCCTGCAGGATGGAGTGCAGCTGGCGGAAGTTCGCATACTCGTCGCGGGAGATAAAGCCCTTGGCGGCGAGCACCGCGTAGTAGCAGGGGGCGGCGTGACCCTTGGAGAGCACGAAGCGGTCGCGGTCGGGATCGTGCGGGTTCTTGGGGTCAACGCGCATGTGATTGAAGAAAACGCTGGTCATCAGCTCCACCGCGGACAGCGAGCCGCCGGGGTGACCGCTGCCGGCGTTGGCGGTCATCGTGATGATGTCGCGCCGCACCTGCCGGCAGATGGGGGAAAGCTCTTTTGTATTCATGGAAACCCTCCTTGAAAAATACATTTCATCAACTGTTAAGTATATCGGATGAAGCCGGGAAAGTCAATTTTAATCCTCGTTCTTTTTCATCTTTACATGCGACAAGGGATTTGCCTTTGCAGCAACGCGCAGCGCGTCGTTATCAATGTGTGTGTAGATCTCGGTCGTGTTCAGATGCTCATGCCCGAGCACCTCCTGCACGGCCTTGACATCCACGCCGTTTTGCAGCATCAGCGTCGCCGCTGTGTGGCGCAGCTTGTGCGAGGAGTATTCTGAAGCGTCGAGCCCCGCGGCGCTCAGGTGCTTTTTGACGAGCGCGTGGACGCTCGAGCGGCTGATGCGCTCGTTGCGCGAGGAGAGAAAGAGGGCATTGTAATCGCGGCCGGAGATGGGGCGGCGGACGGCGAGATAACGCTTGAGCGCATCCTTGCAGGCGTCGTTTAAGTAGACGATGCGCACCTTGTTGCCTTTGCCGAGCACGCGCAGCGCGTCGTCCTGAATGTCCTGAAGATCAAGGCCGCAGAGCTCGGAGATTCGCAGCCCGCAGTTCAGAAAGATCGTCAGAATGCAGTAATCGCGCTCGCGGTTCTGCCCGTCGACGGACTGCAAAAGTTGCACGCTCTCATCGAGTGTCAGATATTTCGGCAGCGACTTTTTGATCTTGGGGGAGTCAAGGTCCTTGCAGGGATTCGTGTCCAAAAGATGCGCTTTATTGACCAAATAGTTGTAAAAAGACCGAATTGTTGCGATTTTTCGCGCTCTGGACGCGGCGTTCAGGCCGTAGTCAGACACATCGCTGTTCTGATGCTGCACGCGGTCGCGGCTCAGATAGGTCATGTAGGCGTAGATATCGGTTAATGTTACTTTTTTCACAAAGTCGAGATCGACATCCATGATGGAAATTTCATTGAGAGGGAGGCCGCGCAGCGACGGATCGCGCGACTGCTTCAAATAGCGGAAAAAGTTGCGCAGGTCGAGGAAATATTCATCGACCGTTTTCTGCGAGTGGGCTTTGATGGTCTCGTGGTAGGATAGAAAATCGCGCAAAATCGGCGGCGATTCCAAGCGGTAGTCGTTCATAGTAAATGAGCGCCAGTGCAGGCGCAGAAACAGCTCATCTAAATCAGAAAGAAAAAATACGGAGAAGTTACGAAGTGTTGGATTTCAAAATACCGGAAAAAATTCGGTAGCTCTGATCTGTGAGCGTTGTCGGCGGTTCAAGCGTGATACAGAGCTGCGCAGAGACTGATCCTTTGAACGGGATGCACAGCGCACATGCCGTTGATCGGCTGTACGGCGGTTTTCAATAAAGGAGCCGATGGAGCAGGGGCATTTTGAAGTCCATACTCAATTGAACAAAATAAAAATTTTGTTCAATTAATGGGGGCGAAAAAACGTATTTTTGCGGAAATGAGCGTTTTGGCGTGGCTGGCGGCAAAAACCTCCTTTGTCAGGATCATGGGATTCTATGGGTCCGGCAGTGTGAAAACGCTGCCGGTTTTACTGCTATATTATAGATTATAGAAACTGCTTTACAATCGGCGCATCGGCGTTTACGCCTGCACAATGGCGCGCAGCGCTTCGGCGATGTTGCACGCTTCGATCAGCGCAAGCCCCTGCGGCGAGCGGATCTGATCCTTGCGCTGCTTCGGGATGATGCATGTTTCAAAGCCCAGACGGTGCACTTCGCTGAGCCGCTCGCTCAAATGGTTTACGCTGCGAAGCTCGCCGGTCAGGCCGACCTCGCCGATGGCGGCGACGTGATTGCCGATGGGCTTGTCGAGATAACTCGACGCGAGCGCCAGCACGGCGGCAAGGTCTGCTGCGGGCTCGTCCACGCTCAATCCGCCGATGACGTTCAAGAACGCGTCACAGCCGGACACCTTGAGCGCGCCGCGCTTTTCGAGCACCGCCATCAGCATGGCGGCGCGGTTGTAGTCAAAGCCGTTGCTTGTCCGCCGCGAGACTGACTGCGCCGCGGGCGCAAGCAATGCCTGCACCTCGGCCAGCACCGGGCGCTGGCCTTCCATCACGCAGGTCACGCACGTGCCGGGCGCATCGTCAGGTCGTCCCGAAAGCAGCATTTCCGACGGGTTCGGCACTTCGACAAGGCCTTCGCTGCGCATCTCGAATACGCCGATCTCGTTCGTCGCGCCGAAGCGGTTTTTCGCCGCGCGCAGGATGCGATAGCTCATGTGCGCCTCACCCTCGAAATATAAAACGCAGTCGACCATGTGCTCCAACACCTTCGGGCCCGCAATAGAACCCTCTTTGTTGACGTGCCCGATGACAAAGACGGTGATGCCCTCCCCTTTGGCCAGCTGCATCAGCTCCAGCGTGCAGGCGCGCACCTGCGCCACGCTGCCCGCGGGCGATTCGAGCGAGTCCTGATAGAGCGTCTGGATGGAGTCGACGATCAAAACGTCGGGCTTTTCTTCTTCGACGGATTCCAGCACATCACCGAGGCAGGTCTCGGACAGCACGTACAGGTTGTCCGACTGCACGCCGAGACGGTCGGCGCGCAGCTTGAGCTGACGCGGCGATTCCTCGCCGGAAACGTACAGAATTTTGGCGGTTTCACTCAGCTTTCCGCAGATCTGCAGCATCAGTGTTGACTTGCCGATGCCCGGTGCACCGCCGACGAGCACGAGCGAGCCCTGCACAGCGCCGCCGCCAAGCACGCGGTCAAGCTCGCCCATGCCGGTGGGAAAACGGATCTCCTGCGCTGTGTCAAGCTCTGCGATCGGGTGCGCCTTGGCGCGCAGCGCGCGGCTGCGGCCGCCTGTTTTTGCCTTTGCACCGTCGCCGACGGTCTGCTCGACGAGCGTGTTCCATGCGCCGCAGCTCGGGCAGCGGCCCGCCCATTTGGGCGTTTCGTTGCCGCACTCCGTGCAGAAAAATACACTTTTTGCCTTTGCCATATTGTAAACCTCTTTTGCTTTACTGCTGCTGTAAAAGGGCGGACGCGATCACAACGGCCAGTTTTTGCTGATATTCGCCACTTTTCAAAAGCGCCGTTTCGTTTTCATTGCTCAAAAATCCGCACTCGATCAGGATTGCAGGCGCGGTGACGTTTTTCATCAGGAAGATCGACGCGTCGATGGCCTTCTCTGTCTTCTCATTGCCCGCATTGACAGTCTGATTCAGCGCGAGCTGCACCGCATTCGCGACCTCGGCACTCCCCTCTTTTTTGCCGTAAAACACCTGCGCGCCGTGCGTCTGCTTGGATGACGGAAGACTGTTCTGGTGGATGCTGACAAGGATAGCGCCTTGCGTGCTGTTGACCAGTCCCACGCGGTTTTCGAGGTCGGAGCGCTTCTTTTCCCGCAGCGTGGACGCACTGGCATCGTGGATGGAGATATCCTCTGTGCGCGTCATGCGCGTCTCCTCGCCGAGAAAAACGAGCAGCGCGTCGAGCCGCCGCGCGATGGCGAGGTTCATGTCGCTTTCCTTGCTGCCGTCGGCGGCGACGGCCCCGCCGTCCTCCCCACCGTGCCCCGCGTCGATGACCCAGACGGTCTTCCCTGTCGGCGCCGACACGCTCGTCTCCACCGCCTCCGGCGGCAGAAGCATGCTGACGGTCGCCGCCGTCAGCACGAGCAGCAGCGCGAATATGGCGTAAAACGCCTTTTTTCCGAAAACGATAAACAAAATACCCCTCACCCCGGAACAATGTATGCCCCGCGGCGCGGTCTTATGTGCTTTTCATTATACAGGACTTTGAACAAAAAGAAAAGCCCCGCTTCCCTTTTTTCTCCCGCTGCATAGGATGGTGTGGGCGGATGCCCGATTTCTTTGCAAGGAGGAGACTTCTTTGGACGACAACAGAGCCATGCGCGCCGAGTCCGGCGTGGGCACACTGCCGAACGGCTGCTGCGCGCCGCTGGCTTTTCCCTATGTCCCCGTGCAGAAAAACGACCCCGAGCGCTATTCCCAACAGGACGCGCTCAAGGCCGGTACGCTGTTTCCGGGGCTGAACCTACCCTTTCACGCGCAGATGAAGACAAAGTTCCCCGCCGTCAACACGGCGCTCTCAGAGCTGATGGCGCTCGATTTTGCCATCGACGAGCTGGGGCTTTATCTCACCACACACCCGGAGGACACCGAGGTTCTGAACCTCTACTGGTCGTATATCAAGCTCGGCCGCGAGGGGCGCGAGGCCTATGAAAAGCAGTACGGCCCGATTTTGCAGACGGACGTGACGCCCGGCAGCTTCAAGTGGCTGAATGATCCGTGGCCGTGGGATCTGGAGGGAGAAAAGTAATGTTTGTATATGAGAAAAAGTTACAGTACCCGGTCAAGATCAAAAATCCGAATCCACGGCTTGCCGCGGCGATCATCTCGCAGTACGGCGGCCCGGACGGCGAGCTCGGCGCGTCGCTGCGCTACCTCTCCCAGCGCTACTCCATGCCCTACCCCGAGCTCAAAGGCCTGCTGACCGACATCGGTACAGAGGAAGCGTCATGGCCCCCTATTTTTGCCCGGTATTTTTCCAGTCCGTCCAGTACATAGACCCACTTGGCGGGCAGCAGATTGAGCGCCACCTCTACCCTGCCGTCCCGGTACACGGTCATTTGCTGGAGGAGATGCCCGTAAAAGTCGTCGTCCGCCGTGCGTCCGCTGACGATGCCCGTGATGGCGGCGCGAATGTCCGGCTTTAAGGTCTGCGTGTCGGTGTTCAGCGTCTGCCGCTGTTTGATCGCGGCGATTTTCTCCTGTACCCGGTTCATTTCGCTTTCACAGCGGGCTTTGGCGCGCTGATAGTCAGCCTTGGTGATGCTCTCGTCGAAAAAGCGGTCATGGATCGTGTCATTGCGGGCTTGCAGCTTTTCAAACTCCAGCTCCAGCCGCCGCAGTTCCTGCTCGCCGCTGTCCTCACCGGACGTCAGAACGCTTTCCACAACGCGGGTGAGGCTCGATATGATCGATTTCTTATCCAGCGTCACGGCGCTCACGGAGCGCCGCAGAAGATCCATGGCGACATCGTCCCGGATCTGCCGCCCGACACTGCATCCGATGGTATTTCCTGCGCCGTCTGTGCGCCGCAGGCCCTCGTTGGTGGCGGTGAAGCAGCACCAGCGATAATAGGAGCTTCCGTCCTGCCGCTTTTTGGTGCGGTGAGAGAAGCTTTTGCCGCACTCACCGCAGCGAATTTTGCCGGAAAGCGGATAGCGGTTGCCGTGTCCGCCGCAGCCTGTCGCACGGTTGCGGCGGGACAGCTCCCGCTGCACCGCCTGCCACGTTTCGCGGTCGATGATGGGCTCGTGGTGATCTTTTAGTTCTACCAGCGGTTCCTTGCCGTGGTTGTACTTCTTTTCGTGCGTCAGATAGTCCGGCGTGTAGGTCTTTTTCTGAATCAGGTCACCGCAGTATTTTTCGTTTTTCAGGATCTTAGTCACGGTGGCAGACGACCAAAGGCAGTTGCCCTTGCTGCTGAGAATACCGGCCTCCCGCAGCTCCCGCGCGATGGCGCTGCACCCTTTGCGCTCTTGCAGATACTTATGGAAGATGAGCCGGACAACTTCTGCGCCCTCCGGGTTGACGGTCATTTTGCCGCCGATCACGTCGTAACCCAGCAGCGAGCCGCCAAAAACGACGCCCTTCTCCATGCTGCGCATCTGTCCCCATTTGGAGCGTTCAGAGGTCCTTCGGCTTTCGTCCTGTGCGAAGGAACTCATGATCGTCAATCGAAGCTCCCCATCGTTGGTGCGGGTATCCAGACTGTCATTGAGAAACAGCACGCCTACGCCCCGCCGACGCAGCTCGCGGGTGATTTGCAGGGCGTCCACCGTGTTGCGGGTAAAACGGCTGACCTCCTTGGTCACGATCAGGTCGATCTGTCCCAGCTCCGCCGCATGGAGCATTTTATTGAACTCCACGCGCTTGTTGGTCGATGTGCCGGAAAATCCTTCGTCAGCATAGATGCCTTGCAGCTCCCAATCCGGCTGGCGCTGGATGTACTCGCGGAAATACCGCTGCTGCGCTTCAAAGGAATTTGCCTGGTCTTCCTTATCCGTGGATACACGGCAATACGCTGCTACTTGTAACATAAAAACTCCTCCTTTTCGTGGTATCATACGATACAGAATGTATCTTTGCAATTGTGCGAATACTGAAAGGCACTATTCCTTTACAGATTTTGATTTTCCTGTATTTCTTTTTTGATCTTCTAATTTTTGTACGCAGTTCCTACACTGCATTTCGTTGAGGAAGCCTTGCCGCTGCAAGGCGAGCAGGACGGCTCGCTGGTACGCGAGAAGAAAGTCCTGCCCGATCTCGTCTGCCGCCTGATTATGCAGCAGCTCCGGTTTGCTTGCCATCCTGCTCCCCCCTTTCCTTGAAACTATGCGGAGAGACCGGTGAACTTGTTGCCGTTTTCCCGGAAGCGGTTTCCTGCCTGACGGAAACTCGATTTCTGCTCCTTGGCACGCTCGCGTCATCAGACGGTCATGGCCTGCTTCCCCGAAAGAGAAACGCTCCGGCGGTCATTTAATTTTGTGGAAGATCGTTCGTGCTGAATTTCAAGTTCCACAAAAATGATAGCAAGCGTTGACGGAGATTTCAATATGTGGTAAACTAATTGCGTTACAAATGATATACCACACGCGTTGCACAGCTGTGTCCACGAATGGAGGAAAAGCCTTGAGAGCCTTGTATTGCTTGAGTTTTGGCCCCAAAAAGGAATATGTAGAAACGGAATTCAAGCCCGTGGAATATCGTCTCGGGACAACCCTTATTGCCTTTTTGTCCACAGATTTCGCTTCTTTACGGGCGAAATTACTGGTGCGAACAACGCCCATGATGGAAAATCAAGCCATTACCGAGATCAAAAATGCGCTGAGCGCGATCCACCCTTTCGGGGAGCGCTTTGTGCAGTCCCTCTTTTTTGAAGAAAAGCTGGCAGACGTGCTTGATGAACGCATGGAAGGTTTTGAGAAGCTGCAAAAGGAACTCTCCGCCTTTGCAGACGCTGTGCTCGTGCCGGACAAATCTAAGTTGAGCGCCAAGCAGCGTTTGGCGCTCTATATGAGCCGCGATTTTCAGGCTGCCACAGCAATCGCCGGTTTGGACCTGAAGATGCGCGCGGAACGAAAGCTGTATGTAGACGAGCAGAATTTTGATCCTGTGTTGGCGGCAGACCGCATTTCGACGTCACCAAAGTCCGTCCGGTTTGCCCGCATCGAGGGCTCGGACGATTTGGGCGCGACGCTGCTGACAGAACTGCTGGAGATGGTCGAGCAAGGAATTGAATTGAAAAAGTGTGAATATTGTCATCGTTACTTTATCCCGTTCTCTTCCAAAGCTCTTTATTGTGATCGGTCAGTCGGTGATACCGGAAAAAGCTGCAAAGAACTCGCAGTCAAAGAGAAGCATGAAAAGAAAATCGCTGCCGATGATGGCTTAAAGCTCATCCGGCAGCGGATCAAAACCTATGATATGCGTGTTCGCCGTACTCCGGCCATTTACACAGATGCCGCGTTTCAGGCGTGGAAAGCGCAAGCGGAGGATGCACGAAACCGCTATGTGAACGGTGAATTGACCTACGAGGAATTGGACGCTCTCACGCAGCTCCCTAAGAAGAAAGGCGAAAAATAGACGAAGAAAACGCGAAATGTTTGCGTATTTTTCTTGTCCTTTGCGTATACTGTGATATAATAAAGGCGAGGTGATGAGCGTGACCTTAAAAGAATTGCGTATTTCAAAGGGGTTGAATCAGGCCCAATGTGCGGAATACCTCGGGATGTCCACGCGCAACTATCAGAATTACGAAAACGATGCTGCGAAAGCAAACACGGCCAGATACCATGCGATTTATCAAAAGTTGGAAAGCTATGGTCAGCCTGTTGTCTCGGTTTCCTTACCCTCGCAAACAACAGAGTTTCATACGAATGTTGTCACGGGTACAGGCTTGCAGGCGTTGGCAAACAGCGTGGCAAAGTACGGCAAGCGTGACTGCTTCAGCACCTTGCAGAAGTTTGTGGCTGGCTCCTACGGTGGGAAGATCTGTATTTTATACGGTCTCCGTCGAACCGGAAAGACAACACTTCTGTTTCAAATGCTTTCCGAACTGCCCATAGAAAAAACGGCCTACATCAAGGTGCAGACCACTGATGATATGTCGCGGCTGACAAAGGACTTGAAAGTTCTGTTTGAACTGGGCTATCGGTATGTGTTTATTGATGAAATTACGCTCCTGAATGACTTCATCGACACCGCTGCCGTGCTTTCCGATGTGTTCAGCATGATGGGCATGAAAATCGTTGTTTCCGGTACGGACTCTCTTGGCTTCGCTATGGCAAACCGCGATGAACTGTACGACAGAAGCGTGACGATCCACACCTCTTTTATTCCCTTTCGGGAGTATGCGCGGCTCCTGAACATCTGTTCTGTCGATTCTTATATTGAATACGGCGGAACGCTGAAAATGGAAAATATGAGCTTTGACGATCCGGATGCCGCCTTTGACGAGGTCGCGTTTCGGGACGATGAAAGTACGCGGAAGTATATTGATACCGCCATCAGCCGCAACATTCAGCATACACTGAAAAATGACCATTACGGCGAATACTTCAATCAACTGCGGGAACTTTACGAAAAAGGTGAGCTGACCAATGTTATCAACCGCATTGTGCAGCACATGAACCACCGCTTTGTGCTGCGCGTGGTAGAGGACGAATTTAAGTCCCATGATTTTGGCTCCGCAAAGGAACTGCTTTTACATGATCTCCCTGCGGAACGGGCAACTGTTCTCTATGATGTCGATGAAAAGCAAATATTGGAGCGATTAAAGGCCATCATTGAGGTCAAGGAAAAGAGTGAAACAACCGTCCCGATCACGCAGGAGCATATCGACAAAGTGAAAAAGTATTTGCTTATGCTGGATCTGATCGTCAACTGTCCGGAACGGTATGAAAGCGGTAAGCAGGCAGAGCATATCGTCTTTTCTCAGCCCGGTATGCGCTATGCCATCGCAAAGGCTTTAGTCTACTCCTTGATGCAGGATGCCTATTTTTCATCGATCCCCGAAGCGGATAAGGCATATATCACAGGAAAGATTCTGGACGATGTAAAGGGCCGGATGCTGGAGGACATTGTTCTGCTGGAAGTCCGCAAAACCGCGCCCAGTACGATGGAAGCGTTCAAATTCAAGTTCGATGCCGGCGGCGAGTTTGACATGGTGATTTACGATAAAGCAAGTAAAAATTGCCGCATCTATGAAATCAAGCACAGCACCGAGGCCAACGAAAAGCAGACACTTCATCTACGTGATGCAGAGAAATGCCAAATCGTTGAAAAACGCTTTGGCCCGATCAGCGGTAAATTCGTTCTTTATCGCGGAAAAGATACGTTTGCCGAGGGCGTTCAGTATTTGAATGTAGAAAATTTCCTGTGTGGTCTGAAGTAACTTTTGAGGAGGATTTATCATGAACTATATTTTAAAGCAGTTCGATGAACCGCTCATTAAATTCTCCGCGACGACGGATACCAGCGAACCGGAGACCCAAATTGTTTGGACGAATGAAGAAAAAGCGGCATTTCTGCCGCTTGGTCTGACGCTTACGCCGGATGGATTGAGCCGTTGGCTGCGCCGCCGCGCGATTCCCAAAAACCGCGCCTACGTCCATAGCCTTTTGGCAAAATGCGGCTTAAACCTCAACCGACCGCTCAGTATTATCAGTGTTTGTAAAGGACTATCACTTAACGATTGCTATTGGGTCGTTGAGGACGGCGACACCACTTATTTTGACAAAGTAAATCTCTACGACAACCCATTCAGCAATGTTCTGGCAGAACTTGCCTTTACCGGCTATGGCAGCAGCGTCCGCACTTCCCTGCTCTCCAGCCCGGAGTTTACTACCAATGGAATGCTCCGCAAATGCTGGCGGCGCATGGGCGGTAAGGTGTATCTCTATAAGGGCGGCACAGAGGGCGCGGCCAACACAGGCAACGAGCCATACTCTGAGTTTTACGCCGCGCAGATCGCCGCCGCCATGGGCGTTCACGCGATCCCCTACGGCTTATCCCGTTGGAAAGGCGTTCTCTGCTCCACCTGCGAGCTTTTTACCAGTAAAGAGTATGCCTATCTCCCTATCGGCCATCTCGTTTCTAAGGGCGGCATGGAGGCTGTGAAAGCATACTACGAAAAGCTGGGGACTGAGTTTGTCAATGCATTGAACGAAATGCTGGTGTTTGATGCGGTAATCTGCAATGTGGACCGGCATTTTGGAAACTTCGGCGTAATGGTCGATAACCGGACGAATACTATCGTCTCCCCCGCTCCCCTGTTCGACCATGGCAATTCCCTCTTTAACTTTGCAGGCGCGGACGCCTGGGCGAACGAGACCGCATTGGAGGAATATATCGGAACGCTGTACCCCAGCGTGTACGATGATTTTCTCGGCACAGCCAAGGCCGTGCTGACGCCGGAGCTGCGCGAGAAGCTGCGGCATCTGCTGAACTTCAAGTTCAAGAAGCACTCGCGCTATAACCTGCCCGAAAAAAGATTGCGGATGATGGAACGGCAGGTGCAGAAACGGGCGAAACTGCTACTGAGTGTATAAAGAATTAGCAAGGCTGTTGGAATTATGCGCGGAAGATTTTCATCAGAGCCTTAAATAATACCTCAACATCTTCCTCTGTATTGGATTTACCAAGAGAGATTCGGACTGTACCCTTGGCATAGTTATCCTCAAGCCTGATGGCCTGTAAAACGTGTGAAATCTCTGTGTTTTTACTATTACATGCAGAACCGGTAGAAATACAAATTCCAGTCAAATCCAGCCGGTGTAAAATAGCCTCTCCATCGGCATCCGGAAATGATAGGCTTATGAGTCCCGGAAGTCCACTTTTCCCTCCGTTCCTAACATATTTGATACCGGAATTTTCAAGCATGCTGACGAGCTTGGATTCCAGCCCCTCTACATACCTCACATTCTCTTCAAGAGCGTCACAGTTGTTCTTCAGAGCCACTGCCATCCCAACAATACCAGCAACGTTTTCTGTCCCTGCGCGTAATCCGAATTCTTGTGCACCACCGTCAGAATAGGGCATTACCTTAAGGCCGCTTCGTATATACAGAAACCCGACACCCTTGGGGCCATTAAACTTATGTGCAGATGCAGATAGCATGTCCATGCCAAGGTCGTGGACGTCTATCGGTATATGACCAACTGCCTGAACAGCGTCAGTATGGAAAAGAGAGCCGTTTTCATGTGCCACAGCACACAGCTCCTTAATCGGCTGAACTGTTCCTATTTCATTGTTTGCAAACATCACGGAAGTCAGATAAGTCTGACTAGTGATATATTCCTTTAGAATCTCAGCCGTGATATAGCCTTCCCGCGAAGGCCACATGTACGCAACGGGATATCCGCTTCGTTCAAGCGATTTGCATGGATGTAAAACTGCATGATGTTCAAACGCGGACGTGACGGTCGCATGTTTATGCGCATTCAATAAGGCAGAACCCTTTATAGCCCAGTTGTCACTCTCGGTGCCACCCGATGTGAAGAATATTTCTTCAGGCGCTGCTCCGATACAAGAGGCTATCGTTTCCCGCGCATCCTGCAACGCTTTTTTGGGCTTTCGAGCAAAAGCATAGGGCTGTGAAGCGTTCCCGTATTCATTTGTAAGAAAAGGCTTCATTGCCTCCAACGCAGCAACATCCAGCTGTGTTGTGGCTGCATTATCTGCGTAAATCAATCTGCTCATATATACACCTTACAGGTAGTTGTATTGGATATCCGGAATGTCTTTCTTGCCGGGAACATTAAATTCCTTCGGGTCTATAATGCAGAGCTGTTTTTTTATAACGCTCCGCATTTCTTTTGCGGGCTCCAAACAATACTTAATGAACTCGTCAGCCGGTATATCTTCCTTGCATGTAGCATTAGGATATAGAAGTTTCACAAATGCGGTGCAAAGTCTCTTAATAGCTGTCAAGTCACGTTTGTCAGGTTTTGCTGGAACTGCCAAGCATTCATCTACTATTGTAGTGTAGGTTAAATCGTCGCGGAGAAGATGGAGTACCTCAGCAAAGTATTCTGTGTTGAGTGCCCAACCATTCGCTACAAGGCCCTGGTGCATTCTAGGAATCTCCCAGCCGGGGATGAAACCATGGAAGCGGTCAAGTGAGGCAGATTCACTAAAGACGCTACTTACCTCTTCCATCATGTTTTCATTAACATTGAATCGGCTGGCGTTGATGTTGCCAAGTACAATTACCCCTGCATCGGCAACGACCTGAGCATCAAACCCTTGAACCTCACCGAATTCCATATAATCCTTCAGTGCTGTCTGAATCTGGCTTGGCTTATCAAAGGTCATGGATTGTATTTCATCAAAACCGACAAAGTCAAAACGAGTCAATAAGCCACCAGTTTTTTTCTGGTTATCATAAATGAGAGAAGCTCTTGAAACTGTTCCGCCAGAAATTAGCCAACCGCGCTTGCTGATTTTTTGATAAACATAGCTTTTTCCCGTGCCTTTCGGAGCAAGCTCCATCAAGTTTAGACGCTTCTCAACAAAAGGAAGAAGTCGGCGAAGAACATATAGTTTTTGCTGTTCGGAATCGTATCCAGAGGGATTATAGTCAGCAGCGGAGATTAACACATCAATCCATTCTTCAACGGAAAATGCTCGTCTGGCCTCTTTATAAAATTCTAGGTCTACAGTGTAGGGACAAAATGGACTGTACTCGATGAGCTTAATTACACCTTTTCCTTGGCGCGAGGAATAATCTTTGCCCCAAATCAGCTCAACAATACCCCAGTTTTCACTTTCTTTGAGGAGTGTCTCCTTCCACCGGGAGACAACATCATTTGCCACCTCCCCGGATGCTCCGGAACGTGAACCGCCAAAATCAGGAAGCTCAAACAAGGTCTTTCCGGTCTTAATATCGACATTTACACGGATTCTAGCCAGAAAGCGGACGGTTTCTCCGTTCACCATCTCAAATTTAAATTGCTCAAAGTCCTCGCGGCTCGGAATATACTGGCGGATATATCTCAGTACGCTGTCGTAGTCAATGATTCCGTCGTCATCCGAAAACTTCATTACAAGCCAGTCACGCATATATGAAGGCAGGCTTAAATTGGAAAAGAACTCTGTCCTTTCTGGATTTTTCAGCACCACCATGTCGGAAAAAACATCGCGCACTTTATCTTCCAGCATATTGGTTCCTCCTCCCATCACAGGAATAGAGTACATCCCTGTTCTTTAAATTCTTGGATTTTTATTTCGAGGTCATTTTTTGTACACTCCAAGTATTCTGCCAAGCAATCTATGCAGTAATAATCTTCTGTATCCGTACCAAGCAGTTTTTTACACAAAGCAACCTCATCTTTTTTTAGTGCTTTTTCGCACTCACAGCATTCTATTTTTCTTCTCATAGGCCAATCCCACCAAACGGGTCATCGTTTTTACTGATGCCTTGAGCCTTAACCTTAAGAGTTACATTGGGAAGGAGCCGCCCGTTAGCTATTACCGAGAGAGTAATGTCATCAGTAGTAACACCGTCCAAAATGACAAGCCATGACCCATCCGCATTCATCGTACAGGTGGCTTCCTTGTTATCATAAGAAACTTCCAGCGTTGATATGGGGCGGCTGAATTGCAGAGCTTTTTCTACATGTCCGTTTTTCTTTGTAACAAACAGGCCGCCTTTGGGCTTGCATGTTACAGGAGGAAGAGGCTGCTTCCTCTTGATTACTATAACAGACACGAGCCTTTCTTCCGCTGTATTTCCTCCGTGGATTTCCCCAACAACATCATGTTCATCCGTGTTTCCACCAGCTGCATTGCCGCTCACCGAGAAGTGCTGGTAGTTATCCATAACTAGATAGCGCTCGCCATTTGAAGTAGCTACGACCGTATTTGGCAAAGCAATGACATCTCCAGCATTATCATCGAGCTTGCAAAATCTTCCAAAGCTACGAACCGTTGACTTTTTGGGAGCAGAAATTGGGACGACATTTTCCTGATGAAATGCAAGTGCCGCAAAACGGCTGCTTCCGTGGTCTCCAGTCACAACTACATACTCATGGCTCTCCAAGAGTTCCTCAACCTTCTTAGCCGCATCAAAAAACACGGAAAGTTGATGGACAATGCAGGAGTAGTAGCTTTTGTCATCTGGCATCCCCTTATGCGAGAAAGAATCCAGTCTATCCCACTTAATTGTCATAGGGTCGTGCTCGTCCCACTGGTGATTATATTCTGTCTCTGTGGGTAGAAGTGCAGTGGCTAGTTTTACGGATTCTGGAACGATGCCCCTTGCTTTTAGCTCGTATAGAAACAAGGGTGTATATTCACTTCCAAATCCGTCAATCCAAAATGACACGCAGTCTTGCCCCTGCAGCTTATGCATGAGCTTGTACCGAGCGTCAAAGCGGTCAAAAGTCATTTGGACTGGATAGTCGCCCGGATATCGATTGATGATTTTGTTCTTGCGATACCATGCCATATATTCATCTATGATATCATCACAGCCCATTTCATCCTTCATGTACGATGCCAACGATGGATAATCACGTTCTAACAAGGAAGAAGCTATCGCACTCGGTTCAGCACCACCACGAAGCATGTTACCGATAACCTTGACAGCATATGTTTTTTCTTCGTGGGTCTGGTAAGTAAGGAGCTTCAGTTTTGTCTCGTCTAACGGTAGTTTATCCATGAGCGCAAAATACGCGTCATCAAAGGAATGAAAAGACAAAGCCCGAACAGCAGCCATCCGCTCCTCAATCCAGCGGTCGCTCCTATTAGAAATGAGCAAAATCTCATCTCGAATCCTCTCCGGAATCTCAGAAGCACATAATGCCTTTTTGCAGGCATAGCTATAGTACTCATCGGTCGGGTATACCCTATACCAGAGCCAAACAAGGTTCTTCTGAAAGTCGTTCAACGTTTCCCATCTTGCCGCGACAGAAACGAAGTCAAACTCATTGACATTTAGTGCATCAAGTACGACTTTATCGAACGATGCCGTTTTTGCTGCATATTGTGAGGTGAAATTAACAACTCGACTCCAGAAGTCATTGCTTTGCCATTTCTCAACAAGTAGATTACCGTCCACCAGAATGTCCGTAAGATATCTGAATGGACTATCAATGGGCTTAATATTTACTGTGCCGTAGGCTGTTTCGACATTCCCGTACTGCATGGTCACAACTGAACAGGGCACATTTCTTCTAAGAATAATCTGCCAATCTCGGAACCATGAGGTCAAATTATCTGCATCTGGGTTAATGGCTTCCTTGAATTTGGGGGAATATACAGATACGGTATAGCTTTCAACTGATGGCGCAGAATCGAGCGTCCAGACATAATCTTCTTGGCGCTCATCAATTGCTCCGATAATCCGGTCAAAGATATCTCTACAATTGAAAACGGGAATGATGACCCTGGTCTTGGATGCTTCCGGTTGTTGCGTCTCCCAAAATGCTCTGAACTGGCGGCGGTCGGGATTTAATTCGCGCTTCGTGCACAAACGTAGGTATTCACCAACAGAGAGCAACAAAACCTGCTGTCCCTCGCACTCTTTCAACTTGTTCTTAATCTGGTCGAATTGAGGGACAGTATCTGGTGCACGGCAAAAATCGGCCACATTTATCGTGACATCGCAGATACCCTTCAGCTGATGCTCAAGCGCAGAATAGTCGTCAAGGTTCTCGATGAAAATAATCCGTGCAGGGTACCGGGAACCGAAGCCACGTTCCTGGCTGAGCTTTTCCTTGATTTCAGCAATTGTCACGATTTAGCCTCCTCACTTAATAAACAGCGTATAAAGGTCGGGATTCTCGTCGAGGAGCTGTACGATCCTGTCACGCAGCTGTGCCTCCGGCATTGACTTTACTTTTTTCTTTGCTTCTCCACAGAATTTATCACGCAGGAAAGCATCAACAGTCTTTCGGATTTCTCCTACCTTGTTGGCCCAGGAATAAACATCAGCAGTCAACTTCGTATTAGTTTTCATCCGAGAAACCAAAACCGACCCAGATGATTCAAAAGCGCTACGATAGCTTTCACCAATCTGGGAAATAAAGCAACTGACGATAAATGCTTTGTCCTTCAAAGCGCTGACGGTGTGCGTCTCAAAAAACTGTGTTGCATTATGGAGAGCAGTATTGTCCGCAATTTTTCCATCCTGCACAGTCTTTAGTACTATAATGTGAGGAAGGACTTCATCGCTGACAACCCACTGGATGGGTACGGCATAGTTTGCGCACCAAAGAGTGATGGAGTCAAAGCCACTCTGCTCTTTCCAAAGTTCCTGAATGCGGACTTTGTTTCTGTTATAGGCGACCTTGTTGAGCTGCGCGTCGATTCGGGCATCAAAATCAGCAGCCGGGGAATTGTAGTTTACAGTTTTCAGAGATTTGTATATACCGTCTAGCTCTTCGTCAGTGCAGTTGTGCCCATGGGATTCCATATACCGTTGCAAAAGCGGTTTTGAAGAGGAAACAAAGCCCCACACTTTCTGCGCATCCGTTTTCAAAAGCTCTGCATAGTTTTCTCTGTCTGCAAGTTCAATTTTCGACCACTGCGTAGTAGAAATAGCCCTCATTGCCTGCAGCGCAGGTGTCCAACTGGAGCCAAGCTTCTCAATGACGGTTCCGGGAACTTTCATGTGGTCGAACATGTTTGTAATATCGTCGCTCAGAAGCTTGATGCTCTTTCGCTTAACAGTCAGCGCATCGTTCAAGATGGCAACAACCCGGTACTCTATGCAAAGCTCGGAAAGTTTTTCCTCTACCTGGGCTTCCGTCCAGGTAGAAACCTGCCCCTGCATCATTTGATGAATAGCATCAAACAAGTCATGACTTGTAAGTCCAATGGTCTTTTGCAGTTTCTGAAGTTCATTGCATTTCTGAGAAATGAACGAACTGAACGCGTCATAAACTGTATTTTGGTCAAAGTAAAGGCTTGCCAGCGCTTTCCGAACATTCCCATGGCCGGTGAACTTTACGGTGATGTTTCCCATTACCTGTTCCTGGTCACCGTTCTCAGACAGAAAATCGCAGAACAGGTCTATTATCTCATCTGCCGTTTGCTTTGCAGCTGCGCCACCAAATTTCTCTTCTGGAGCGTATTTCAGAACCCAGAATGGAGCGCCAGCCTTCTCTGTACACTGTTTGGACATGTACTTCCGAGCTTCGGTTTCATTGACCGCTTCGCTGTCCTGAAGCTGAAAGACCTTCTGCACATAGGGCTTGAATTTCTGCCACACTTCAGAGCCAGGGGAAAGATAATTGTTGATAACTTCCTCTTTGCAGAGACTGGTAATCATCGTGGCTAGTGTTTGGTCAGTCAGCGGCCACGGATTGTTGTCTCCCTTGTTCCAGCTAAACTCACTGTTGACATAGTAACGCAGCAAGAAACCAAGGATGTATCCGCAGGCCATGCAATTATAGTAGCCATAAGGCGCGTCCTGAAGTTCCTGCCAAAGAGCGTCCAATTTAATCTGCGTCCCTTGAGAGAAACGCTGTAATATGAAGCTCGCAATCTTGGCAACTGCAGCTGCGCCGTCGTTTCCTTTGCTTTGCGCGAGTGCTTCAAGGCCCTCAACATCCCACACGCCAGCCTGCTTCAAACCATTAACAATATTGCCGACTTGAGTATTAGGAGATGCTTTTTGTACACCAGCCAAGGCAGTACTCTGCTGAATCTTTTTGAAGGCAGTATTCGTCGAAACGATAAGTTCGGGAGCTGCAGTGAAAATGGAACCGAAGATTATATCCTTTTCCAGTTTTGTGGCAAAGTAAGAGGTGCCATATTCAGACGGATATACTTTATCTCCGCAAACGACCATGAGCTGGTCATCCATTGCAGGAGCAGACCACTCTTCAATAATGCTGCTTGCCTCATCCGAATACCGTTCTGAATCGCCGCTTTTACCTTCCTCGCCAGCAAGCTCAGAATGTGTCATAGCATTATACCATCTATCCAGATGGTCTTCGGTCAGCGGAGACTTCAGAAGGTAAATAGCCATGCGCCCTGTTTCGTCCTGAGCGGCGAGAGTCTTTACTTTTTCTTGCATTGCCGCAAACTGACTGGATTCAGAAATCGCTATGACAAGAATTCCAAACTTATACGGGCACTTTTTCAGTTCCGTTTGAACCTCTCCAAAGCGAGCATTCATTGACGTCATTCCGGAATCGCAGGCCGCGATAAACATTCTGCCATAAGATGCGCTTGTCTTGTCCCAGATTTTTGCTTCCATGGACTTTGCAAAATACCCGTTTTTCTTAAATAATTCGTAGCGGGTATACTTCTTGATGAGCATCTCTTTGCGGACATCGAATACGTCTGCGTTTCCAGTGTAGGGAATCTGTAGGCGCATATCTCCGTTCGTCATGGCATCAAGGCGGAGCACGCCTATCTGCTCAAGGTCGGAGAGGTACATCTCCACATCTTCCTTGTTCAGCTGACCAGCAAAGCATTTATACAAGGTGCTTCTGGTAGCAGAAACCTTGCGCTGTGTGGCCTGACTATAAAGATTGCTGACAGTTCCAGAGGACATGACCGCAATCAGCAGCATGGCCGCTTTGAACACATGCATGTGATAATCGTCTGCGATGTATTCACGCTTCGCCATAAAATGCTGATATGCGCTTTTGGCCTCTGCTGAAAAACTACGAACGTCGCTCTCTCTGGTAAAGAAATAATCCCACAGGAAATCCGGGGTCAACCACCGCCAGTCATCCGGGCCATAATTATTGATGTAATAGATAAAGCCGACATTCTCTTCGGACTCTTTCGTATCCTTCATAAAGCGGAAGAGTGTACGCTGGGAAGCTCCGAAATTCTGGGCAACAATTGCAAGGAGCGAAAGCGTCATCGGGTGCAGCGGGCAGAGCTGACGGAGGCGTTCCTTCTTGCTGCTCATGTCCAGATTATCGAAATCGGCGATGTTTTTGCTGATGGATTTCATCAGCTTATCTTTTTCCGCATTCCATTGCTCCTCCATCCCCGCACGGGTAAGGATGGAGCTGCCAATCAACTCATAGGCCGCACTTTCGCTCACATGAAAGTCAAGAGAATGATAGCGGTGGACAATCTGCTCGTAGACTTCTTCTCCAATCTGGCTGACCCAGCTAGGTGCTCTGTGGACAATCAGGAACATGAAGAAGGGCTGCTCCTTGCAGAACTCCGAGAGAGGCTGAAGAACATCATCAGTCGGATTGTTACGGAGATATGAGGTGAATTCGTCCCAGATAAAGATGATACCGGTATCCTGCAGATTGTTCCCTTCGATGACATCGGCGACCCAATCTTTAAACATCTGAAGGGAAGTAAAGAAGCCCCAGCCCTTATCTCGATAGATACGGGCGACAACATTTGCTGCTTTCAGGTTCCCCGCGTTCACTTCCTCGCGGAAATCATCGACAGAGCCATACTCTTCATATAGAGCATACGTCTGGTTCGTGAAGAGTTCGTCCCAATTGATGGAAGAATCGTTGACGGCGTCTTGTGCGGCAGCAACTAGGGATTTTTTACCATAGTAAGCGGATGCGCCAAATTTCTCCTTGAGTTTTTCACGGATGGCATCCTCCATTGTCATCATGAGCTGGATACCGCTCTTAATGTCGGTAGCCTGACTCTTCCAGATAACAAGGAACTCTCCCTTTTCCCGAATGGAAAGGAATCTCTCTCTGTACGGAATCAGCATCTGGTTCGAGAGGAACTTTCGGATAGAATCGACTTTGTCCTCAAAAAGATGCTTGAGAACGATTGCAGCATAGCTCTTGCCGGTGCCATATGCACCATGAATCCAGAAAGAGCGACGCTTGTCCTCGTCTTCATATTTCATGGAGTCACAGATTTTCTCAATGGCTCCCTTCATATCTTCATGGACAATGTACTCCTGCCACATATCAGGATGACGAGATTCAGAATCAATATCCACCACCGATTCGTAGTGTGGGCTCAGCTCAATGTAGGTATTATACTTAGCCATGATTCCTCCTCCTTACTTTGCGATTAAATCCAGAATATCAAGAGACTTGTATTCAGGGAAAAGCTGGACATTGTCCAAATCCGCGACAAAGGTCGTGCGGATGTACTTGTCGAACTGAAGGGAAATATCTTGCAGGATGTCCTTGAAGCGGTCAGGATTGATGCCGAAGATGGACACGGGGTCTACGCCTTTTGCCTCGGCGTTTCCTCTCGCTGCAGCCATCTGGCCAAGCGTAAAGGTATATCTGCCCGTTGCTTCTGCCCACATATACAACGCATAGAGAATAGCGACCGCATCCGGAGTATTCCATCCCTGTTTTGAAAACTTATAGCTGTTTCCGTTTGGAATCGGGATGCCCTGCTTCAAAACAGTACCGATGGGACTATGCCGGAAGGTTTCAAGTAGAGCGGTTACCGCGTTATCCCGCGTTGACTTCGAATAATCATCTCCAAGAAGGAAAATCAAATCGTTCTTCTCATAAATTTCTCCCGCAGGAGCATTCAGCATATACCATTTTGAAATGATGGAATTATAAGCAAGGTTTGTCCAGATGACAGCCCACGTCAAAGGGTTCCCGGCTCCAAGAGGCTGGACTTTGTTAAAGAGCGGTGTCGGAACACCAGACTTTGCACCTTTACCCGTTGCCGTCAAAAGGCCAGCTTCCTTTAGCCAAACCCTAAGCGAGTCATACTGGCGGGTTCCTAAAGAACCCATAGTGAAGCAGTTTTCTTTGTGCTCGAAGAAGTGTTCCAGCCAAGGACGACGAAGTCCAAAATGCTGATACCTATTCATTCCCTTTAAATCCATACCGTTTTCCCCTCCAGTGACGGAAAGAGACTTTGCTGCCAAGCAGCCCTTCCCATTCGTAAATTCAATACAATTGCAGCAGTGGATGCATCTATCCTCTCGGATGTAAATCTTACCGTTTTCAGTAATCGAAAATGCATTAACAGGACATTGAACTTCACATGCCTTACAGCCAAAGCAATATGCGGTTTTGTTTGCAATCCCCCTTAGATGGCTAAGAACAAACCTGTCCATTTTAGAATAAGGCCAGTATGTCACAACAGGTTTAGTTTCGCCAGAAATCTGAAATTGGAACTCTTGCTTATCGATTAACTGGGTGTATATATCGTTGTCCCTATATACGATAGGGCCAAGAATACTGCAGACTTGAAGCCAGTTCTGACGCTTAGATACAAAACTAAAGGAAATCTTGTCATCAGCAATCTTTTCGACTACACGGTTCCCACCGTTCTGGAGCCCACGGCCACCCATACGGGCCTTCCATCCACCTTGCTCTATAAACTTTTTCACTTCGCTATCTGGTTTTGTAGCGCGGGCATAGTTTTCGACATTTGAAAGAAGCTCCCGCATTTCATCTGGATAGCAGTCATTTACAATCCCATCCCACCAAGCAGAAGACATGGGGCATACTATACAGCCAACGCGAAATAATCCTTTACGGTAAGCTTCATTAAAAAGAATGCCATTATGGAGCATATAGATGAACAGCTCAGATGTTCCCCATTTCAAAATCGGGCTGCAATTGATTTGGTTAATATTCTTAGCGCCAACGCTAATTTCATCTCTATCAGCCCTCGCAGCGCTTTCCTCAGCTCTCACACCATCAAAAACTACGACCTTAATATTATAGTTTCCGGTTAGTTCTCTGAGAAGCAAAATCGTTGGAACTGATTTATGAACAGCGCAACACCATCTCATTCTTCTTCCCGGAGGGCCAAACTCTTCCCAGCTATCTGTGGGCTTCAGATGGCTTTTGGCTTCATAGAATTTAAGCGATGACCAGTGCTTCTTTGCCTTTTCTACAGACTGAATAGTGGTGGATAGCTCCATTCCTGTATTGCTAAACACCACCGAGAATTCATCCGGGGATAATGTACGACTGACAAGGTCGAGGAGCACCAAGGAATCCTTTCCTCCACTAAACGCAACAGCGAATGCCATTCCTTGCTTTTCGTATTTATCATGAGTCTTTCTAATGAAATCCATGGATGTCTTTTCAAGGCCGAGCATCAAACGTTCATTTTCTTTCCAGAGTGCATCGACATCAATTGGTTCCAGATTCAGACCTTCAGTATAAATTTTTATGGTCGGTTTCGTGTAGAATCCACCGCCCGTGGCTTCCGCAACACAAGTGCCGTTCAGAATGTAGCGGCGAATCCCCTCGGCCCAAAGTAACGGAGCATCTGTGTCCGGATATGTCCAATGTTCGTTAAAGCCGAAATAATCCAGCTCCTCTTTGAACACAGGACGAATCTCTTTTTCAATTTTGCTGTTAACTGACAGACGGTAAATACCGTTTTGACCCGTCCACTCATATCCGTACATAGATTGACCTCTATTCTAATATGGCGCGTTTACTTATTCCCACGCACATATACTGTTTTATTTTCATTTGACCACGCAAACCGGTAGTCGTTCAACGCCTTCGGTAGCGCATAAATCATTTCGCTGTTTTCCAGCATTCCCGCATCCCGCAGCTCAAGCCGCAAGTCTTCACCGGGCATACGCATCGGTAAATCATGGTGCTCTTCCATAAAAAGTGTAACCACATCTGGGAAGGTCTGGAGCGGTGAGTCAACCGGAACGAACGCAGCAGCAAGTGTATCGTGCGTCTGGTTCAAATCCGGAGAAATAGATTTAAAGCCGATGGCAGGATACTTATCCAGCACTTCTTGCAACAAAAGGAGCGTCCAATCCAAACCGTGCGGCAGCGACGGCAGCGTTGTCAGCCATGCAGCGTTAATATCTCTCGGTATGACATATGCCACATTCGCCTTGCGGAAAAGGTCATCCAGCCGGTCGTGCATCCGAAGACACCAAGCATCGTCGATTCCCAACGACTCGCTTAGAAGATAGTGGTCTGAATCGTAAATAAGGAAAGTGTTGGATGAGCCAAGCTGCAGGAGCTGGCCAATGCCGCCGTAGGTGAGCATGGTCTTCTGCAAATAGTCCTTAGCATCGGAGGCATACAGAAGGCCGCCATTGCTTCTGGCAAGGTGAATCATCAGGCCCCGCAGAGTCATCGGGTAGTCTGGTTCCTTCTCGAAAATATGTGGCGTAGAGAATTTGTACGGTGCCCCTGCCACAGCCTTTTTCTCAAAAAGGAATCGGGCAATGGCATACACCGCATCAATGTTTTCACAGTCGTTGTCATTCAAAAACATCGACAGCTCTTGGGAGGCAGCCCCGAAGAGAAGCTGGTTATTGCTATAACCTCCAAATTGAGCAAAATGCGTCCGCAGAATCCGTCCCAACGCTTCTTCAGCCTCGTCCAGGTCAACAAAGCTATCAACATGAACATACCGGTTACCAGGCATGGCAATAATGTTCACGCTACCGTCCAAAGCAGAAGAAGTGGACGAAACTGCTGCATCGGGCTGAACAGCCTTTATCAGCTCTTTTACTGTTGCACCTTGCAGACCAGCAGACCGGAGGTATGCTTCGAATTTTTCTATCGAAACGCCATATCCATTTGAAGTCTGAGTTTCATCCTTCTTTTCGGCAGGCGTAGTTTTGGCCTTTCGACCCGATGCAGATGCCTTAGCCTTACCATAGAGAACAATCTGCTCCTCGGTATATCCGCACCTTACGCACAGTGCCCGTATCATTTCCATGAGGTGCGGAATGTTATAGTTAATACATACCCAATATCCATTTGAAAGCTGTGCGCAATGAAGGCCATCAAGCCGCTCCTCCAACAAGTAGGGGCGGTCTTTTTTCACTGCAATTAGCGACTCTTTATAAAGCCCATCCATTGCTGCATTATGCCTAGCAAGCTCCTGCTCGGTAATGCCGACGAGAATCCGAGCCCAATCTTTCCCCTCAATGCGTACTCCAGCTATTGCGCAATAAACAGGAGCGGTGCGCTCAAAACTCTGAGCATTTGTAAAGTCATATTTAATCCAGCTGGGCTGTATTTCAACCGTTTTCTGTAATACTTTCGTTTCAACGGGAGCTTTTTCTTTTTCACGAAGGTAGACAATATAAGCCGCAAGGAGCTGCACAGCCGTGTTGCGAAGGCGCTTATTGGCAAACGTCTTTTTCGTGCGCCGCAAAGCATATTCCACTTCGTCTATGGAAGTGACGCTCGTTAGCGTCTGAGTCAATGCCCGTGCTTTGATAAGGAGGACGTTTATCTGTGCATATGATTTCTGGATGTCTTTTAATACAGAGGGCGTGACAGCATTAGGAAGCCACTGGAAAAACTCTTGTTCAGCAGGATTGCTTATTTCTTCCATGTTCGTTTTCCTCCCTTCTTCCTCTGCTGTTGCCTTACCATGAGCAGTACGCTGCTCACCAGAATTCTGACCATCTTGAGATGCAACGCTCTTCTCCGTGCTTAGGATTTCTTCATAACGAGCTCTGTCGTTTTTGTAGAGTGAGACCACCTCAGCAAACATAGGTGTTCCCGGAGCAGATTTTGATTCCTGCCCCTCATACAGACCTCCTAGACTACGGAGCCGATTTACCAATCCACCTGCGCTGCGATAACTGTCACTGATTACATATCCGTTTCTCTTTGCGAGGCTACGCAGGCGCACGGATGCTTTTTCAGCAGCCTTCATAATAGACGTCCCATTCTTTATCATGTCGAGATACACATCCAACAATACGACCGCTTCCTGCAAGTCAAATGGGCGTTTATTTAAAGGCTCTCTGGAATCCTTACGTGCTTGCATCTCTTCTTTCTCCCCTCAGACCGCCAAAACACACGCGGCAATGCTTATTTTTCAGTATTGCCTTTTTCCGATGGCTGTCCGGAGAAAAAACCGTAGACCGGTCTCTCGGCATTTTCCGGTATCATATAGGTCGTTCCGTGCGTTAGCACTCCGGGTATCCGATTCATTTTACAGTGGTTTTGCACTTGCCTTTGTGTGATGCCCCATTTTTCAGCAGCTTCTTTCGTAGTCATATAGCCGTTCATAGAATCAACCTCCTGTAGCATCAAAGCGCACAATAAGCTATAATATTTTACCATGCTCTCGACGAAACGTCAATGCGCGAAGACGAAATCCAGAGTTCGTGTTGGCGAAATAATAGGCTCTATATCTCGCTCGAATCCTTCCTGGAAGAACACAACAAGCGAGGATAGTCCAGCATTGTACTGTCCTCCTGAAAAAGTATTTCTGCTGACGCAGATAATACCATTATGGAGATTCAGCAAAATGCTTCAATTATTGGGTGGCCGCTGGGAGCGCAATCCGGCCGCTGAGCAGCGCATCTGTGGCCGCTCACGCGCGCAACATGCAATCTGGACGTTTGACGGGAAGGGCGAGCTGCTCCTGACCATCATGTCCTCGCTGGCGCAGGAGGAAAGCCGGAGTATTTCTGAAAACTGCACCTGGGGCCAGCGGAAGCGCTTTGCGGACGGCAAGGTCACGGTACCGTTTAACCGGTTCCTCGGCTACGACCGTGGGCCGGATGGCAATCTGGTGGTCAACCGAGAGCAGGCAGCCATTGTTCAGCGCATCTACGCTATGGAACCGTCTACGCTGATGACGACATCCGTTTCACATTCAAAAACGGACAGGAAAACCTAAGTCCATAAACAGAAACTAGCTCCTCATCACTGGAACATCATCCGGTGACGAGGAGCTATTATCCTTATGCAAGTTTATTTCTCTGCGCTAATGAGACTATCATTTTCCCATAAAGAGCATCTAATAATGATACTTTCCCCGTATCAAGCCAACCAAGCATAAATGCATCTAAAGCTTTAACTGTGCCTTCACCAATAAATCCAGCAATTACACTTGTATCGGCTTCGTCTATGTAATCAGTTGCGTACATTTTGCAAATTGAACGTCTACCATAGTAGTTAAAAATTGCCCCCATTGTAGTTGCCAAGGTTTCAATATTTGCTGGAAAATCTTCTCTGCTTATCAACTCATTCGCAAGATTTCGCGGCATATCGACAAATTCTTTTGCTGTTTTTGTTCCTCCAAAGGTTTCAACCGACTGCTTCATACTGAAGGAAAACGGCTCAGCAATACTCTTTGCCCCCAACAATTTCATAAAGTCAATCTGAGCTGCATGATATTCTGTATATCCTTTATTTGACATGTGTTTAAATTTATCCCTTTGTGAATAAACCTCGGCATCCCAAATATGAGTGAACTCGTGAAACACCAGATACGCTGCATTCATTTGTGGAATGGATAATTTTGACCAAATCTCAAGCGTATGATTACCTGTAGGAATATCGTAAAACGCTGCTGCTGGGGCATCAAATCCTTGCTTCAAAGACTTTTCTAATGTCATTTCCTTTGGCTTCACATCAAAAGAGGGAAAACTATCTATATCGACAAAGTGCTTGTAATCGTCAATACAAGACTGCACAAAATCTGTAATATTCTTTGTCATTTTTCCTCCTTGCAAACACTTCCCACTTGCCGTATCTCTTGCCGTTCTCTCTGCGGATATAGTTCTTATCCTGCAAGGACGTTATGATCCGCTTCACGGTTGCGATGGATTTACCCGTTGCGCTCACAAGTTCCTGCTGCTTGATGCTTGGGTTCTGTGCGACCCGCTCCAAAACAGCCAGTTCCTCCAGCGAGCAGTCCAAAGTATCAAATTGATACTTTGGAACTTTGGGACTGATACTTTGGGAAACGCTCTTGTCCGCAAAATCAATGTGCATCTCATTCCTTGCTCAGATCTTCCGTCTTGAAGGTCGTATACCCCTCATAGTAGTAGCTGTGGTCGATGCCCTTCATATAGACCTCGCGGCTATTAATCTCGTCGGTCAGAGCCGCCTTCAGCAGCACCTTGATCTCCACATCCTTGATGGGGCTGCGCTCCATGGCCAGTAGGTAGTCCTCTTTATCGACCTTGCTCCAATCCACAACCTGTCCGATACCGGCTTTCAGCATCTGGTCAAGCCACAGGCGGGTGCTGCGGCCGTTGCCCTCTCGGAACGGGTGGGCAATATTCATCTCCACATACTTCTCGATGATCTCGTCAAAGGTGGACTGGGGCATCTTGTCGATGTTTCCAAGCGCCGCCTCCAGATACATCAAAGGGGCAAAGCGGAAATTGCCCTTTGCCAGATTCACCGTTCGCAGTTCACCGGCAAAGTCGTAAATATCCTCGAAAAGTGCCTTATGAATGGCTTGCAGCGACGCAAATCTGCCGGGAGCCAGCTTGTCCAGAGCGCCGCTCTCAAATAGTTCTACAGCCTTCTTTTTGCTGATGCGCTCCTCCTCGCGGGCAAGCTCGGTGGAGTTGGTGATGCCAAGTTTATTTTCAAGTGCCATTGTGGGCCTCCCTGCGTTTTATGAAATAGACTTTTAGTGTGTATCCCAAAATCGGTGCACAGCGCATCCTGCCTATACTCTTATAAAATAATTATACCATAAAACGCTGTATCCACAAGCAATATTTCGATGCTTGCGTCCCAGAAGCGGGAATTAATCGATATAACAAAAAACGGGCGCGCAGCCTTGAGAAAGGAGGCTGCGCGCTCTGCTTTTTGTCGTTGGCCTTGTTTAGACGGCATATATCTTGGAATAAGCTATCTCAAAGCCGCTTTGCGATCTGCCAGATCACCCGCTGTGCTGTCGTGACTGCGGCAATGTCTTCCTTCGTGGCAAAGCCGCGGGTGTTGACAACATGAGCGATTTGATTGATGTTATTTCCAATGCCGGCGAGTTGACGCCGGATTTCGGCGTATTCAGCGAGTGGTCGGGATCGGAGGTTCATGCCAGAGATCAGCGCACGGAGGAATACTTCCATTGGGAAGCCAGAGAGCATAGCCTGCTGTTTCAAATGTTTATGCTCCTGCTCATTCAAACGGAGCGATATTTTGATTGGTCGTTTTCTCATGATCGTTTTTCTTTTCAATTCATAAGGGGTTATAGGGGAATTGCTTCCCCTAACAAGCGCATTTGGACGGCCAAATGCTATGCTTGCGAAAGCAGCTTCCGTATAGCGGTTTCATTTTCGTGACAACGCTGTTGTAAAATTAACTTCTTGATTTATTGGTGTCCAATAGGTATAATAATTGCAAGAAACTTTTGAGGTGAATGACCGTGCTACACGAGGAACGAGCTGCAAATATTCTTATCAACAAGGCGGGTGGAAACGCCGGGCCGGATGCCAATGGCTACCGCGTGGCTCTGCCATCTGCCTGGATGAAGGCCCTGGGCATCTCTGAGGGCAGCCGCACCGTAACGCTGCAATTCGATGGGGAAAGCATCACCATCCGCCGCCCTGCCGTGTCTGATTACGATGCCTTTCTGGCCAATGCCCGAAGCAGCGCTCACGCCCTCCTGATCCTGTACTACTACGATGGGAACAAGCTCTGTACGAAGATCTGCGCTGACCAAACCACTCATCAACTTGCCATCGAAAACGAGGTCAGTTCTCCCCTTTCCACCGCTTTCGGCGTGAACCGCAAGCCCACATGGGACGATCTGCAAACCTTCTTGAAAGACCGCTGTGTGCCGCAGGAGCGGGACGGTTTGAAATATTACCTGTCTGACTTGGGACTGGACTGCTATGACCCGCTGACGATCATCCGCAAGACCGAAGGGCGCATGGCAGAGGATTCGTGCTGGATCAAAATTGTGGAGGGCTGAATATGCCGATCAGACTGACAACGGGAAGCCGCATCGCGGAAACTTCGTCTAAGGGCAATCAGGAAAAATGGCTGGCAGATGGCCGCTGGTACAAGCTGGATCTGTTCGGCTATGAAGGGCTGGCAGAAACCGTAACCTCTGCGCTGCTGGCACAAACCAATACCGGCGCGTTGGGCTTTCGCTATGTGACCTACCGCATGGAGCGGCTGGAAGTCCACGGACACATCCGAAACGGCTGTTCCAGTGCCAACTTTCTGCGTCAGGGCGAGGCCATCCTGACCCTTGCGGAGCTGCTGCGAAAAGGCGTTGGCCCGGACTGGCAGACCGCGGTAAACCGCCTGCCCAATCTTCAGAGCCGCCTTGCGTGGTTGGTGGAGCAGGTTGAGCGGCTGACGGGACTTGACCGCTTCGGCACCTATCTGACGCTGCTGTTCGAGGTGGATATGCTGTTCGGCAACGAGGACCGGCATCTGAACAACATCGCTGTGCTGCGCTGCGGTGATGGCTTTGACTACTGCCCCATCTTCGACTTTGGTGCGGGCCTGCTGTCCAACACACGGGACTATCCCATGGAGATCGAGCCGGACGCATTGGTGCGGCAGCTCAAGGCTCAGCCCATGAAAACGGGCTTTGTCCGACAGGTCCACGCAGCGCAAAATCTATACGGGCCGCAGCTTCGCTGCGACTTTGCCGAAAAAGAGATCATGGCCTCCCTTTCGGAGCCGCTGGAGTTTTACGCCAAGCGGGATGCTCCCTATATCCGTGACCGTGTGACGGCCTGCATCAAATTCCAGCGGAAAAAGCTATTCTGATTTTCTGTCGTCCTCCCGCAGCCACGCGCCCCGCAGCACCATGCGGAGATACGCCGCCCGCCCGATGCCGTGGTCCTGCGCGGTGCTGGTGAGCCGCTCATATTCTGCCTGCGTCAAGCGGAGATTTACCTGCTTTTCCCGTAAGTTCTCTTTGTTCTTCATCTGATGATCCTCCCTATTATTCTTTTTTCGGCTTGGTATATATTTATCTCAGTATCGCTCTACTCAGTCTTATTAGACGCTGAAAATCAGCGTTCAAGTGCGCTGATTTTCAGCGTTCTTGAAATTCGAAAATCGAAAGTCAAGAAATTCGGTTTTCGAATTTCAGGGGGTACAGTGCAGACGGCTTCCCCAACCCCTGCCGTTTCCGGCGCAGCAGGCCAGCTTGCTCCAGTTCGGATAGCAGCTTCTCCGCCTTGCTGTGGGCGCAGCCCAAGTCCCCCATAATGTGGCTGATGCCATAGTAAACAAAGGCGCGCCCTTGCTTATCGAACCACCCGCTTTTGCGGGAAAGTCCCATTTTGTCCAGCAATAACCCGTAAAGTAATTTTGCTTCACAATTCATGTTTTTGAATGGTTCCTCCGTAAACAGCACCTTTGGAACACGGTAAAATGTAAATAGCTCTGATTCATGCTCGTAGAAATAATCCATATTCTTCCTCCTTGCCCGTTGGGGCATAAAAATAGCGGAGGCAGGCATTTGACCTGTCTCCGCTTGCGTTGATTTTTTGCTTTTGTTTCCTTCTTGGGGCGTTATTTGGACTCTCGCAGGATCTCAAGCGCGGCGCTTTTGATGTTGTTCATCGCACCTACCCACGCCATTTGGTCCCGTGCTTTCAGATCCTCGTTTACGCCCTGTGCCTCTGCCATCTGGCGTATGATGGTTTCCAGCAGCTTGTCCTCTGTGGTGTCCGGTTCCGGTGGCAAAAGGCAGGGATAATACTGCTCGCCCCGCAGCTCGTAGTAAAGGCCGTTCTCAAAAATGACCGGCGGCAATGGCGGTAAATTCTGCTCCATAAACCTCGCTCCTTTCTGCCTCTATTGTACGGAAGAAATTTGTATAGCGCCAGTATGCGAAAATCATCGCGCTCCCCTGTCCTTCGCGCGGTAACGGGCCTCCAGCAGCTTGATGATCTCCCGCTCCATCTGCTGCGCAGAGTAATTGCGCGGGAAATACTTCCGCAATGACTCGGTTTTGATGCGAACCTGCTCTTTCTGATTGGGCTTTTCCTCGGTGAGAATGACGTACAGTACCTCCGGCGTCAGTTTTGCCTCGCGGGAGAGCTGCTTCATGCGGAGAGCCTGTGACAGCGATGGTGTGGCGTCCTCCCGCCCGATCAAGTCCCACAGCTCCGCCTGCTCGTCGCGGGTGAGATAGGACAGCTCCACGGCGGGAGAAAAGGCGATGCGTCCATCGTCCACCATCTGAAGCAGCGGCGGAACAAGGTTGGTCAGGCGAATGTAGCGTTTTACCTGTGTCTGACTGTCATTACAATCTTTACCAATATCACGAGTTGCTAACTTTGGACCAACTCGGTCTGAAGTTAAATCATTCCGCTGTCCTTGTCGTTTCATTGCCTCCAGCTTCATCTTGTACGCAAATGCCTTTTCGCTGGGCAGCAGGTTTTCCCGCTGAAGGTTGCTGTCTACCATCAGGATCACCGCTTCGTCGTCGGTCATTTCCCGCACCAGCGCCGGCACGGTGGGCAAGCCCAATTTCTGCGCCGCCAGACGCCGCCGATGCCCGCTGACCAGCTCGCAGCCCTCCCCTTTTGGCCGGGCCAACAAGGGCGATAGAATGCCGTGGACACGGATGCTCTCCACCAGCTCGTCCATGGCGGCATCCTCCCGCACCCGATAGGGGTGCTTTGCAAAGGGCGACAGCTTGTCCGGTGGAAGCTGCGAGATAAATTCCTTCACCATACCGTCCCTCCCTCCGAAAGCGCAGCGGACACGTTCACATGGTAGTGAAGGTCGGAGCCGCGATAGTGGTAGTCCGCATCAAAGGAATGGAGCCAGCCGGCATTTCGCACATTCGCGTTTTCCCTCTCTTTTTCGGCCTGTAACCCTTGCGGCGCAAGGGCTTTTCGTGCTTGTGGCCCTTGGGCTTCCACAGTCGGCACAGAGGAGCTGGGGCATCTCGAGATGGTCGGCACGATCGTTCACCAGCTTACGCGCAATTTGACCGAGGAGCAGATCAAGGAGGCTGGGTTCGAGCCGTACTTTGTCGACCACACGACGGGCGTTTTCCCGCAGTTCGCCTCGGGTTACCCGTGGTCGGCGAGCACCATGCAGGTCACGGGCGACACCATCGCGGACCTCACAGAGGACCTGGCTGCGGAACAGAAGGCGCGCGTGACGTATGACAACATTCTGCGCCTTTCCGACGATCCGGACGTGAGTGATGTCATCAAATTCCTGCGTGCGCGCGAGATAGTGCACTTCCAGCGCTTCGGTGAAGGCCTGCGCCTCGCCAAGGACCGCCTGGACGAGAAAAACGTCTACTACGTAAACCCAAGCTTTGATCAGTAAAATAGAAAAATGAAAGGAAGTCTCTGCCGGTTGGCAGAGACTTCCTTTTTATGGAGGGATACGGCAATGAGAATCCGGGAGCGTTTCAACCCACGCGCCCCTTGCGGGGCGCGACCGAAATTGCGCACAAGCTGACGGACACCATGAAATTTCAACCCACGCGCCCCTTGCGGGGCGCGACACGTCCTGCGTCTTCTGGCTCTGCGTGCCGAAGTAATTTCAACCCACGCGCCCCTTGCGGGGCGCGACCATGGTGGTGCGCCGCCTCACGCCGCTGGAATGTATTTCAACCCACGCGCCCCTTGCGGGGCGCGACCGCTTTCGTTAACGACCTGCCCAACCACACGTGATTTCAACCCACGCGCCCCTTGCGGGGCGCGACGCCCTGCTTTCATCGCGGTATTGCCCAATCTAAATTTCAACCCACGCGCCCCTTGCGGGGCGCGACGCTGCTGCGGTCAGTGCGGGTGATCGGTCATCTGTCCATTTCAACCCACGCGCCCCTTGCGGGGCGCGACAGAAATACAGCAGATACCTCCGAACCTAACGATATTTCAACCCACGCGCCCCTTGCGGGGCGCGACCTACTTTTTCTTTGAGCGGATACCACATTTGTACCATTTCAACCCACGCGCCCCTTGCGGGGCGCGACACTTCGACCCGAAGATATAGCACAAACGTAAAAGATTTCAACCCACGCGCCCCTTGCGGGGCGCGACCAACGCGGGCAACTGGACCATCACGGACGAGGGATTTCAACCCACGCGCCCCTTGCGGGGCGCGACGATCACAACGCGGCTGGCGATCGAGGGCGAAACCATTTCAACCCACGCGCCCCTTGCGGGGCGCGACGTATGAGGGCCGACATAATATGAACCACGATAAATTTCAACCCACGCGCCCCTTGCGGGGCGCGACGAGAAAGAGCAAGACAAACAAGACAAAAAACAAATTTCAACCCACGCGCCCCTTGCGGGGCGCGACAGTAAAAGTGTACAAATCACTATGCACATTTTTGCGATAACAGACAAATTTCAGATGCTTTTGCACAGAATGCCGCCTGTCAGGGCATTCTGCTCCTTTTTGATGCAGGAAAACCATGCGGATTTTGGGTGCGAACCGCCCAAGTGATCTCTGCGCACTTGTGCTTCGCACTATAAGATCATCGGTTCCTCGGGCAGATACGTCTGCTTGCAGCCGAAGTGTTCGATTTTATTCTCGTACTTCTTGCCCAAGTAGTAAAATCGAAGGCTGTCCTTTTCTGGGTCAATGATCTTGCAGAGTTCATTTTGCAGCTTCCGGCACTGCGCCGTGTCCAGCAGGCATTCGAACACCGAATTCTGCACGCGCTGACCGTAATTGACACATTCCTTTGCGATTCTGCGCAGCCGCCCGCGTCCGGCGGCGTCGCTCGTGTTCACATCGTAGGTGATCAGAACCAGCATAGGCGCCTCACTTCCATAAAAACGGCGGATAGTCGTCCAAGTCGCCGCGCAGGTACCGCGCGAGCAGCAGGCTTTGTACATACGGTACCAGACCCCACGGTATCTTTTCCTCGAGAAACGGATGCGTGATGATCTCCTTTTTTCGCTCCTGCCACTTCTGCAGGAACGTCCTGCGCCCTGTGTCCGTCAGCAGCACCGCGCCGCTCTCGCGGAAGTCAAAATCGATCGCTTTGAGCACACGGTTGTTGATGAGCGTGAGCACAAAGCGGTCGGCAAAGCACGGGCGCAGCTCCTCCATCAAATCGAGCGCCAGCGACTCCCGCCCTGGCCGGTCGCGGTGGAGATATCCGACGTAGGCGTCCAGCCCTACGCTTTCAAGCGCCGAGGCGCAGTCGTGCGCGAGCAGACTGTAAGCAAACGACAGCAGCGCGTTGAACGCATCGAGCGGCGGACGGCGGCTGCGCTCGCGGAAGAAAAACGTCTCTTTTCCCTGCAAGATCATGTCGTCCAGCACGCTGAAATATGCCGCCGCACCGACACCCTCGAGGCCGCGCAGACTGTCGAGCGACGTCTCCGCTGCGATCTGCGGCAGAAGCCCCTGTAACTGGTCGGACACGGCTGAAAAGCGCGATTCGTCAATGCGCATGGCGTGGTCGCGGCGCGTGCGCTCCACGCTCCATTTTGCGTTGTAGACCTTGCCGAAGATCATCATTCTGGCGACGCGACAGCTCTGCGACGGGTCGTCCGCCACGCGGTACTGCATCCGCCGCAGCAAGACGTTCCCCTGCGCCTGACCTGCTACACGGGCGAGAAATTTCCCGCGCGGCGAGCAGAACGCAAGTCCAATCTCCCGCTGCGCGCATGCGCCCATCAGGGCGGGCGACGCGCCCGCGTAGGAAAATGAGACGATGCTTTGCAGCGTGTGCAGCGGATAGCGGGCGACCGCTTCCCCGCCGCGGTTCGCCACAACGTTTTCCCCGTCCAGCGAGAGGTAAATGTCCTCCGATGTGACAAAAAGCGTGTTCAAAAGCTGTCTCATCGCTCTCCCTCCATTGCGCCGCGCAGATACGCGGAAACGGACTTGCTTCTCATCAGCTTTGGCAGACACGAACCTTTCAGCGAGCAGGCGTTGCAGCCCTTTGTTGGCTTTACCTTTGGCGTGCTGCCGCGCGCATAGAGCGCATGCATCTCTTCAAGGAGGGCACGCACCTCCTGCCGCAGCGCAGGGGTGAAGTCGACTTCCGTGCGCCGCCGCGGCTCGCCGTAATAGAGCGCGCCGCGCGGGATCTCGCAGCAGAGCATTTCTTCAAGGCACATCGCCTGTCCACAGAGCTGGAGCGTGTCTTCCGTGCCCTCTTTCGGCTTTCCGCGCTTATACTCCACGGGATAGGGCTGCCATAGGCCCTCGCGGCCTTTGAGCGGAATGCCCGTCTCGCCGCGGCGGAATTCCAGCACGCGTCGCACGCGCCTGATACGCCGAGCGTGCGGGAAAAGACGCGCATATCGCGCGTGATGACGAGGTCGCCCCTGCTTTCGGTGAATGAGCCGTCGTGCGCGTTTTCGTGCATGATCGCGCCGTCCGTTGTGCGGTAGTTTTCCGCCCATTGCTTTTCTACATGGATGAGTGCCCACTGGCGGCGGCAGAATTTGAAATGCTGTAAGCCGGAAAGCTGGAGGAAGTCCTCGTCCTGATAGATCACCCCATCCGCGTGCAAGTCACGCCGGAGGGAAGGTGCGTTTCATCCACGCTGACAGTGTAGTCGCCGTAGCTTCTCGGCGCGGTCACGCCGTCCTTGTGTTCGACCTTGACAAGGTCAAAGAGCTTGTGCGCCGGAGCGCAGCCGAGCTCGCAGTTGTGCTTGAAGACGATGAGCTCGCGCACGGCCATCTTGCCGCGCGCGGCAGAATGGTCGTTTTCAAACATGTTCAAAATAGCCGTCCACAGGAGTTCGAGGTCCTCTTCCGAAAAGCCGGTCGTCTTGCGCGCGAGATTCGCCGACACATAGCCCTCCGCGCGGTAGAGACCGTAAGGCACGATGTACTTGCGGCCCATTTCGGTGTTCTTCTTTTCCGCGTCCGCCTCGGTCGTGATGGCGACGCGCGTGATGGTCACCTCCTGCGGCAGAATGGGATCGATGCTTCGGGCAAAGCCGAGCTGCACCGGCCCACGCACCTGACCGCAGTTGAGCGCACCCTTGGTAAAGGTCGTCATCACCGCGCCGAACGTGCGGATATCGTAGAAATTGGAACACATGAAGTCGCGAATTTTTTCATCCAGATGCTCGTCCTTTTTCTTGGCTTCCTTCAGCTTATCGGGGTCTGCGCCGACGTAGGCACAGGCCTCTTTATCGCTCGAGTTCAGCGGTACGCCGTCTTTGATGTAGATGCGGTAGCCTTTTTCGCCCTCTTTTGCCATTTCAACATAATTGCGGATCTTGCGCTTGAGGCAAACGTCCGTCACAAGGCCATAGCCGGTCTCGGGGTCGACGCGCGGCATATTGCCCGCATCGGGATCACCGTTCGGATTGCCATTTTCCACGTCGAACAGCACCACAAATTCATAACGGTTCTTGATGGGATCAGACATTTTCTTTCTCCTCCTTTTTCGTATAGCGCTTCTGCGTCTGATGATAGTAGCCAAGGTCGAACGAGCCCTGCTGAGCGAGCGTCATGCGCGCGGGATAGTTTTCATTGAGCACGCCTTTGAGCTTCATGATCTGCTTGTCATAGTGAACGCGCTGTCTTGCGTCGAGCTTGCGCAGATGCTTTTGACAAAGATTGTTCAGCACCGGAAAAATGCTTGCGGGCATCGCCGCGGCAGAGTTGAAATATTTATCCTTGATCGTTGCGTTGATGCCTGGGTTCGCGGCCTGCTGCACCGCCTCGTAGACGGAGAACAGCCGTCCAAGCGTATAGGCGGGATTGGTGCTCGCTTCATTGAGACTCACGGTCAAAACCTCCTTTGGACAGTCCTCATGCGGATTTTTGAGATAATATGCCTTGATGATGGCGGCCTTGCCCCAAGTGATGTCCCGCTCTGCGCGGATGCGGAGCATTACCGCTTCAAGCAGCGATGCGGGATAACGCGCACCGGAAAATATGGCGCGCGCCGTCGCGCCGGCCATCGCGGGCGAAGGCGCTTTATCACGGGAATTTAGGTTCACCGTTTCCCTCAGCAGCGCCCACAGCGGCAGGTAGTTAAACTTCTCGTAGGCGGGACGCACGATCTCCATGCGCTCGTAGTGCGCGTTCACATTCTCCATCAGATTTCCGAAGCTGTCGCACAGAAAGAAGCGGACGGAAAGGCGCGCCGCGTTGGGCGCGAGACCGAGAATGTAAAACGGCCGGTTTGGGTCGACGCCGAGGTCGTCGCACGGCAGCCCATTCGCCAGACGTTTGAGCGCCGCGCGCAGATCATTGTCCGACAGGCCGCCGTATGTGCCGCCGCCAATCACGGCGCTGAAAAAGCCGGGATAGGCATCATCTGCGCCCTCTGCCCAGCAGACGACTGTCGTATCGCCGATGTGCTGGACGTGGTCGCTGTCCGCAAGCAGATGATTCAGTGCGGCGGTGTAAGCAAAGGCGGCGTATTTGCCGACTGGGGCATTGTAGTTCTGCTCCCGTCCGTAGGAGCAGAACGCCGGCGCGTTGAACGACACCAGCGCCGCGCCGCTGGACTGCGCGTCCCGCACGCCCTTGACCGACGGGTGCACAGCAGCGATCTCATCCTCTTTTCCGGTCACGAGACACTGCATCTTGACGCCGCTCTCGCCGCCGTTCCGATACCGCTGCCACGCCTCACAGATGGCAGTATCCTTTTCGACCTTGCGGCCATCCACGCGAAAGACGAGGTTGCCGCCCGCGGTCACATCATCGAGCTGCCTGATAAGCGCCGGATGCTCTGCCGCGCGTTCCGGCTTCCAAGTGTCGAAGAAAGCCAGTATTGCGCGGGCATTGGGCGAATCGACGCTATCCAGCACCGCATGGTGCAGCTTTGCCGCAGCGGCAAAGCACTCGCGGCTGCGTTCCGGCTTCCCTTTCTGGTCGATGCCGAGCAAATAAGCGGAATTGTCCCACAAAAAGTTCGAGGCAATGCTGACCGTTCGTTTCACCGCTGCCGGCAGCACCATCAGCTGCGGCTGCATGACCGTCTTTTTACCCTTTGTTCCTTCCACCATTGTCGGAACGATCTGCGTCAGCTCACCGTTTTCGTTTATGTAAAGTGCGAGACTGATCTTCGCAGGGGCCCAGCCGGGCGCGGCGATCTCACCGCGCGAGAGGAGGTCTTCATAATACCGTGTCAGCGCTTGCAGGATCATCCTCTCACCTCCCCGCTGTTCGGCGGCGGAACGGTCATCACACCATCGACAAGGCTCGCGCGGAAAAACTTTGGTGTGATGTCCGCTGGATCGCTGTAGTCGAGATCCCACAGCATCCAGCCGAGGTCGCGCGTGCCTTTGAGCTCATCGGGGCACGGCGGCGATTCCGTGCAGCGCCGGAACTGCGCGGGAAACTCCCGCGTGCCGAAATACGGCATGCTGTAACACTGCCCCTTTTCCAGCCGTCGCTTGATCATGTCCTGAAACTTGCCGGGATTGTCGTCGGGCGCGGCGGCGTCTGTCATGTTGAAGTGCGCGTCGATGACATAGTGTACGTCCCGCAGCACCATAGCCGCGCGCTGTTGAATGCTCTCCGATGCGGCGAGGTACAGCTCCCCCTGCCCTTTTTCCATCACGGTCTTCGCCCTGCGGGCGCTGATGACATCCTTGACCTCGTTGCGGCGGATGTTGGTGAAGCGGATGGGGGCGCACACATGGATGCGGTCGATCACCCAACGGAGCCCTGGGTGCCAATAGAGGCTATCCAGCAGCCCGCGCGCTGCTGACGGCGTCATCACGTCATAGCTGACGCGCTCCGTCTTCATCTCAGGCCGCGTGAAGCAGGCGTAATCGCCCCAGACCTCCACTTGAATCGGCATTGGATCACTCCTCTCTTTGGTTTACCTTGGTTCTTGTCTCAGTATGAACGATGCCCTGTCCGATAAAACGGACAGCTTATATGAATTCGGCCTTTCCCGTCTCCGGTTCCAGCGTCAGGCCGGTCATTTCGCTGTACAGACTCATATCGTTTAAGATCGCACTGTCTTCATCCAGCGCAGGGACCTCTCGTGCCGTCAGCAGCGCGCCCGCGGCATAGAGCTTTTGAAAATGCGGTTCGTAGACCGAGACTGCGTAGCGCCCCAGCTTGCGGTAGAGCTCTTTGGAGCACTCACCCGCTTTCAGCCGTTCGATGAGCGCCGCTCCGCCGCCAAACGGGACATAGACCGTGCGCGTGTTCTGATCGATCAGATGAAAATTCTCCGCCACGGTGCGAAACGGCAGTTCGCAGCCGTTGATGCCCTTTTCAAACGCCTTGATAACACCCGACTTGTCGAGTGTTTCTCCGCTCAAGCTGCGCAGCGCGTCGAAATAGTTCTGCATCGTCTCCCGCGCGCCGATATCGCAGCTGTTCATCAATGCTTCGCGCGTAGCGCCGATTGCTGTGCGGAACAACATTGGCGGCAGTTCTGCCCGCTCGAAGACGGTGACGATGCTTTCCTCCGGTGCTAGTTTCCCCTCGCGGTTGCAGCGCCCCGCTGCCTGCAAGACGGAATCCAGCCCAGCCAGCTCGCGGTACACCGCGGGAAAGTCCACGTCCACGCCCGCCTCGATCAGCGAGGTCGACACGACGCGGCACGGTTCCCCCGCCTTTAGGCGCTGCCGGATTTCATCGAGAAGCGTCTGCCGCTGTGCGGGCACCATCAGCGTCGAGAGGTGAAAGCTCGCCTCCTGCGGCAAGCGCGCAAAGATGCTCTGCGCCGCCTTGCGGCTGTTCACGATGCAAAGCACCTGCCAGTGCTCGCTGAGCTTTTCCGCAAGTACATCGTCCTCCAAGATGCCCTCCTGCCGAAACGTCACGCGGCGGAAGCTGTCGTATTCCTCCGCCGTCTGCGGGCACAGTTCTGTGATAGGGCAGCTTGGCGCATAGGTGTGCAGCAGGTCACCGAGCGACGGCTGCGTGGCTGTGCACAGCACAAGCGTTGAACGGAATTGCTCGGCAAGCGATGCCATCGCCGCCACGCAGGGCCGCAGATGGCAAAGCGGCAGCATTTGCGCCTCGTCAAAAATGATGACGCTGTCGGCAAGATTATGGAGCTTGCGGCATTTTGACGAACGGTTTGCGTAAATGGACTCAAAAAACTGCACCGCCGTTGTGACGATGACCGGCATGTCCCAGTTTTCCGCCGCCAGCGCGCGGCGCACCTCCTCGGGCGACGCGCCGTCGGAAAGCTCGAACTGCACACCTGAGTGATGCTCGAGCACATTGCCGTCGCCGAGGATCTCGCGGAATACTTCGGCATTCTGCTCGATGATCGACGTGTACGGCACGACGTAGATCACCCGCCTCATCCCGTGCGCCACCGCGTGCCGCAGCGCAAAGGCGAGCGACGCGACCGTCTTTCCACCGCCGGTCGGCACGGTCAGCGTGTAAATGCCTTTTGGTTTACTGCCTGTATCCAGACAGCTGTTTAGAATTTTGCAGCGCAGCTTGTTGAGCACTGTTTTCGGTTCCTGCCACGGCGCGATGTATTCTTTCAGCCGCCTTAGCAGCGTCGGAAGATCGTCATATCCGCCGCGCCCACGTTCGCCGTCCATGAACCGCTCCGTATCGAGAAAATCCGCGTCCACCAGACAGGAATAGAGCATCCTTGTCCGAAACGACGCTTTCAATGGATCCCGTTCCGGCGTCTCAGGCGGAAGAGTTGGCAGTGTCACGCCGCTTTCGCCGCAGCGCTCAAGATAGTGTCCCTCCACACCCTTTTTGAACCGGCCGGAGAGCGTGGCCTCGCCCGCGCGGTCGGTCCTCAGATTTCCGACATCCAAAAGTCCGCCGTGGTGACCGGCGACGCACGCGGCGGCGCTGGGCCGCTTCATCCTTATACAGGTGAGCATCCCCGCCGTGGTGTGGTCGACAACGGGACCACCTTCAAGCAGGCGCTTCTGGAATGCGTCAGTGCATTTGCCGAGATCGTGCGCGAGCCCCATCAGATCTCCGTCCGCCTCTGCGCCGAAGTCGGCGGCAAACTCTCGGCACAGCGCGGCTGTACCTGTCAGGTGCTCCGCGACGGTCTGATAGATGGTCTCGCCGTTTTCATCCTGCCGGATGTGTGCGTAATATGGCATGCGCTTCCCTCTCATTTCTCCCCAAACAGCAAAAATCAGCCCTGTGAGATCACAGAGCTGACTTCCCGGGGCCGGGATCCAGCCCTGCGTATAAAACTTGTGCTTTTATCATATCGTATAAGATAACGCCGAAGAAGTCAATGGAATTTATATGCCTTGCACTGTTCACGGACGTTTTCTTTTGGCCTTTTTTCCAGCTTATCCGATACCATTGTCCCTCCATCTTGACGCTGCAGCGAAAGTGTGGTATCATCGCTTTGCCTTCCGGGAAGACTACTCTGACCGGCGGCGAACCAGATTCATTCTACCGTTCTGACAGCGAGGATGCGTTCCGAGCCACAAGAAGAGGGAAAACAAAGACACAGCCCTGCTGCGTCGTCATTTGCTGTTTCCATCCCTTCTGCTGAACGGCGGAAGGGATGATTTTTATTTTGACAAAGGAGAATGCGTTAATGGAAACGAGAGTCGCCGTGCTGGCCATCATCGTCCGCGGGGGAAGCTCTGTCCAGCCGCTCAACGAGCTTCTGCACCAGTACGGTCAGTATATCATCGGGCGCATGGGCGTGCCGTACCGCGAAAAGGGCGTGAATATCATCAGCGTGGCGCTCGACGCGCCGGGCAACGTCATCTCCGCCCTGTCGGGCAAGATCGGCCGTCTGGACGGCATCACCGCCAAAACGGTCTACGCGCCCGAGGGCAGCATCGGAAAGGAAGAAAACCAATGAAAAAGAATCTCAAAAATCTCTTGGCCCTGTGCCTGACGATTGCGCTCGTCTTCTCGCTCGCCGCCTGCGGACAGAAGGCGGACGAGACGCCGAACGACGCGCAGGACGACCAGCAGACCGAACAGGAGGAGTTCACTCCTGCGAACTATTCCATCGCCGCGCTCAAAGGCCCTACGGCCATGGGCCTTGTGAAGCTGATGAAGGACAGCGAAAGCGGCGAAACGACTGGCAATGAATATACCTTTACCCTTGCCGGTTCTGCGGATGAAGTGACGCCCGCGCTCCTCAAGGGCGAGCTCGACATGGCCTGCGTGCCCGCGAACCTCGCCGCCGTGCTCTACAATAAGACGGAGGGCGAGATCGAGGTGCTGGCGGTCAACACGCTCGGCGTTCTCTACATCGTGGAAAACGGCGAGAGCGTGCACTCCATGGCCGACTTGAAGGGCAAGACCATCGTGGCGGCGGGCAAGGGCTCTACGCCGGAATACGCCCTGCGCTATCTTCTCACGGAAAACGGCATCGATCCCGATAACGATGTGACGATCGACTGGAAGAGCGAGCACAGCGAGTGTGTCGCGGCGCTGGCTTCCGGTCAGGCGAGCGTTGCGCTCCTGCCCCAGCCCTTCGTCACCGTGGCGCAGAGCAAGATCGAGGGCCTGCGCATGGCGCTCGATCTGAATGCTGAATGGGACGCACTCGATAACGGCTCGGCGCTCATCACGGGCGTCATTGTTGCCCGCCGCGCGGTCGTGGAGGAAAATCCTGCCGCCGTGGAGGCCTTTCTCAAGGACTACGCCGCGAGCGTCGACTGGGTGAACGTCAACACCGCGGACGCCGCCGCGCTCATCGGCGAATACAGCATCGTGGACGCCGCCGTCGCGGAAAAGGCACTGCCCTACTGCAACATCGTCTGCCTGACGGGGGCAGACCTTCTTGAGGCGCTGCCCGGTTATTTAGAGGTGCTCTACAATGCGTCTCCCGCCGCTGTCGGCGGCGAGATGCCGGATAACAGCTTCTATTTCGCATAAATTCTTTGCGGCGGCGGGCGCTGTCCCGCCGCCGTATTTCAAGGAAAGGAGAGATGATCATGCGCGGAAAAAAGCAGAACGTGCGTCTCTGGGCAGTCGCTTTCTGGCTGATCGTCTGGCAGCTTGCCGCGATGGCACTGCACGCGGCATACCCGCACGGCGCGCTGCTGCTCCCCTCTCCCGTATCCTCGCTCGCGCGGCTCATTTCGCTGGCGGGCACGGCGGTGTTCTGGTGCGCCATCGGCACGTCGAGCATGCACATTCTGGGCGGCTTTTTGCTTTCCTGCGCGCTGGCAGTTGTGCTGGCGGCGCTTTCCGCGCGGTTTTCGCGCGTCAAAGAGCTGCTTGCGCCGCTCGTGGCGGCGGTCAAGACCGTGCCGGTGGCGTCGTTCATCATTCTGGCGCTTATCTGGCTCTCCAGCCGAACGCTGCCGCTGTTCATCGCGGCGCTGATGGTCTTCCCGCCCGTGTACTTAAATGTGCTTGAGGGCATCCGGCGCACGGACGCCTCTCTTCTGGAGATGGCGCGCGTGTTCCGCGTGCCGTTTTCGCGCACGCTGCGGGGCGTGTATCTGCCGCAGGTGCTTCCCTACTTCCGCTCTGCCGTCAGTGCGGCGCTGGGCCTTTGCTGGAAGGCCGGCACCGCGGCGGAGGTCATCGCCCTCTCCAGCGGCTCGATCGGTGAGAAGCTCTACAACGCGAAGATATACTTCCAGACCGCCGACCTCTTCGCCTGGACGGCGGCGATCGTGCTGATCTCGGCGGCGTTTGAAAAGCTGTTTCTTCTCCTCGTGGACAAGATCGCAGAAAGGATGGGAGCATGATGGAGCTTCGAGTCGAACACCTTTGCAAGCGCTACGGCGAGAATGCCGTGCTTGACGACATTTCCTTTACCGCGCGCGTCGGCGTGACGCGCCTGCTCGGTCCCTCCGGCATCGGCAAGACGACGCTGCTGCGCGTGCTGCTCGGGCTGGAAACGCCGGACAGCGGCACGGTCAACGGCGATAAATTTCGCTGGACGGCGGTTTTTCAGGAAAACCGCCTGCTCGAAGGGCTGGACGCAGAGGAAAATCTTCGCTTCGTCCTCGGCGCGAATTACAACGCCGCGGCGGCGCAGGCGCTCCTGGAAGAACTGGGACTTGGCGACGTGGGGAAAAAGAAGGTACGCGATTATTCCGGCGGCATGCAGCGTAGGCTGGCACTCGCTCGAGCGCTGCTCGCGCCGTCCGACGCGCTCGCGCTCGACGAGCCGTTCACCGGCCTCGACGCGGAAAACCGCGAGGCCGCGATGCGCGCCATCCTGCGCGCGGCAGAGACGAAGATCGTGATCCTCTCCACACATGAGGAATTACCCATCCCTGTCCCCTGCCAGATCATTGAATTGTAAAAAGGAAGCGCAAGCATTTTGCTTGCGCTTCCTTTTTTGATGAAGTTACGCGCCGATGGCCTCGTCATAGACGGTGCTCGCGCCGCTGTGGGCGGCGACGAACTTATCGCGGAACGTATTGACCAGGCTCTCGTTGCCGTAGACGGACACGACGTACTGCCCCGACGTGAGGATCACGAGCCTTTCGGGGAAGCCGCACATCCACTGCTTGCCCTGCACGGCGTTGCGGATGTCGGCGGCGACGGTCGAAACGTTGCCCGCGTCACTGACGTGGAACGCGCCGCAGGTAAAGGTGTTGAGGTTCATCATGTGCACGAGCGATGCCGCGCCGTCGATGAGCGACACGTCGGCGGACGGGAACGTCAGCTGATAGGTCAGGCTGTCGGCGTTCAAGACATCGAAGCTGCCGGGCGCGCCGTCGACGCTGTGCTCTGCGTCTCCGCCCGCGGCGGGAAATTTGTCGTCCTCGCTGTACGTGCTCCAGACAGACGTGAGCAGTGAGAGCGCGCCGGTGTCCTGCGCCGCAGGTGTTTCCGATGGTGTTTCCGCGGGCTTGGAGGGCTCGGCAGGTTTAGCAGGTTCGGACGGCTTGCTTGCGGGCGTCTCGTCCTTCTTGCTGTCGGACTTGGTTGGTTTCGCGGGCTTTTGTGCCTCGTCAGGCTTTTCGCCCTTGTTTGCGTCGGGTTCGATCTCTGTAGCGTCGGATGCATCGTCCTTGTCCACGTCATCCGCGGCAGGCTCGTCCTGCTTGTCGGCGATGTTCGTCTCCGCCTGTGTTGGATCGTCCTCTTCCGGCGTCTTGTCGTCCGCCTTGCTGCCACAGGCAGCGAGCGAAAGCATCATAGCGAGCGTCAGAAGAAGGCAAAGCAGCTTTTTCATCAAAGTTCTCCTTGCGATTTAGTATTTGTATCCTGTATTGTAACAGAGATTTTTTAGAAAAGGAAGTCTTTTATTTTCTTCTTGCAAGAAGTGCAAAGGGTTTCCCTGCGCCGCGCAGGGGAGCGAGTCAAAGGGGGTTATTCTCTTTCACGAAAGAGAATAACCCCCTTTAAATCCC
>OLSB01000336.1_pt1 | contig 55616 bp, 44 predicted proteins | sample 1672071 | NCBI WGS metagenome assembly OLSB01 (sample SAMEA3136642, study PRJEB25190) | human gut metagenome | biome: human gut; feature: human-associated habitat; material: faeces | place: Austria | collected 2013 | reverse complement strand
TTTTCATAATACATGCCTCCTTAACTTATATTTTTTAACTCTATAAACTGGAATTTGTCTCTTTCTTACCCATTAGCAATCTGAACCAATTTATCAATTATAACTTGTGGTATCTCGCTATTTTCATAACCTTGTTTAATAGATTCGATTGCATTATCTATATCGTTATTCTTTGCATATAAAAACGCTCTGATATGACACATATACGGAACATATATATGGGGTAAAGTTACTATCCTCTGATTAAGAACAGTAATGGCATCATCAACTGTTTGTACATTATTTATCCACTCTCTTATCAGTGGGATATTTTTATCTATCACATTTTTTATATATTCCAATGCAAATTCTATATCGGACGTGTAGGTAGGTATTTGATATTGAAAACTTGTGCATTTCCTTGGATTATAAAATTCTTCCTTTGTATATCCCCAGCGCAAGTATATGTGATTTCCTCTTGGATAACATAATTCGACCACAAAACGCCGATTAGCACTCCATTCAGAGTGCCATTTTTTTATCTTTTCATTATATTTCAACCCGAATTCTTCTGACAACCTTCGAGATATGTATTCGTCATAAAGTTCTCTTTTAATATATTCATCACCATGTAAAAACTTATCTTTATACTCTTCTTGTGATAATATTTCATTTGATTCCCTTTTTTTTGAACAAAAACCCTTACTCAATACATCAAATAGACTCATAAGTAACCTCCATTATTGCAAATCATCTCTTGCTTAAATCCCGATTTGTTAACCTCTTTTTATCTCTTAAACCAATTCTATTATGTATCATATTTTATGTCAAACAAAACTCAATCTCAACCAAATAATCCCCTCCGCACCAGAGCATATTTCGACTGCTTCCGGCACAGAAGGGGATTTTGATTTAACTAAGTAACGTAATATAGATACCGGTCAGGATTGCCGTTGTGATAACGCCGCAGATATTCGCGCCAAGAGCATAATCCAGAATAAATGCTGCCGGATTTGCCTTTGCAGCAGCCTTCTGTGCAACCTTCGCCGTAGACGGCACACACGACACACCTGCGATGCCAACCGTCGGATTGAACTTTCCTTTCTTAAAGAAATATACAACATAGCCGCCAATGATGGAAACGGCTGCCGAAGAACCGGCGTCAAGCCCCATCGCACGCGCGATCGGATAGGTTGCAACCGTACCAAGCTCCGCAAAAAGCGCAATCGTCATACTGATAAATGGGTGTTCGAGCACATAACCGATATCACACAGGATACCGATTCCCATAAATACGAGGCACGCGATCAATCCGTTACTGAACGTCAGGTTATAAATCGGCTGCAGGAAATTAATCTGCATGTATGTCATCAGCTCATCCGTCGTAGAAAGCAGCGGATCAATGATCAGGTTTCCGATCTGATTTTCACCGAGGAACAAAACGCCCGCATTGACCGCAGACATACCAAGTCCCATCGGCACCATGATGAGCGGCTCCAACGTTCCCTTCACGCCTAAATACACCAATAAGAATCCTAAGAAGATCAACACGACTCTCGCAATCGCAATCTGTGGTGACTGCGCAAACATCGTACCGATACCCTGGAAAAGATCTAAGATACTGCGCACAGAATACTTAAGGCTGCAATTAAAATTGCCACAATAATTCGCTTGTGATCTGCACATCGTCTCATACTTAACTCCTCGTTGGAACTCGTTTCTTCAATGGCAAATCATAGCGAATTATGTGGCAACTGTTAATTTCTATTTTACTTTTTTTAACCGTTTATGGTCTCTGACCAAGCGCTCCCTCTAATGTCAGTGTCTCACCGCTCATATACTTGAAATCCGGTGACGCAAGCTGTACACAGACACGTCCGATTTCCTTTTCTACATCCCCAAAATGTCCCATCGGCGGTGTGTGGACATTTGCCTTAAATGCATCCGGATATGCTTTCTCGAAATTCTCAAGCTGTGCAGTCCATGCAAGCGGACATACCACATTCGCATTGATGCCATCGGCAGCCCACTCGGTTGCTGCGACTCTCGTCAATCCACGGATGCCTTCCTTCGCTGCAGCGTAAGCGCACTGTCCGAAGTTTCCGAACAAGCCGGCGCCCGATGCGAAATTGATCACGGAGCCCTTCGTCTCCTTCAGATATGGATAGCATGCTTTCATATAATAAAATGCCGCATACAATCCGGAATAAATTGCAAGGTCAAACTGTGCGGTTGTATGATCGGCGATCGTCACACCGGAAGCAGAAGCCTGCGCGTTGTTGATCAGCACATCGATTCTTCCAAATGTATCGATCGTCTGCTTTACAACATTTGCTACGACTGCCTCATTGTCAGAGCCGGCGCTTACATCCGCCTGTACCGGAAGCACCTTCACGCCATATTTGCGTTCGATTTCTTCTTTTGCATCGTCAAGTTTCTGCACGTTCCGTCCGGTCAGGACAAGGTTTGCCCCTTCCTTCGCATAGGCAGTTGCGATTCCATATCCAATCGAACCGCAGCTTCCGTCGCTCAAAACCGCGCGTCCGCCACCTGTGATAATTGCTACTTTACCTTCTAAAAATCCCATGTCATAATCCCCTTTCGTATCATAATTCAGATATGTATATTGTACCAAAAAAACGCATGCTTCTCAATGAGGATACATGCGTTTTTTTCTCATTTTACTCGCGATTCTTCAGCACTTCGGCCGGTAGCATCTGCTTGATTTTCCGCACAAGTAAATGATTGATAATGAAATACAATACAAGTACACCTGCGAACATCGCCAGATACAGCCATGCCGGAAAGGACTTGTCGACACCACACGCAATGTTCGGCACGAACTGCGGCTCGTACGTCGCATCAAGCAGTACCTTCGCAAGCGGAATCGAAACAAGCGCACCGATCAAAACGATATAGAAGTTTCCATCCAGATACATCTTTTTCACTTCCTTGTTCCGGTAACCGAAGATCTTGATCAGCGCAATGCTGAACGAAGAACGATCGATCATAACCTTCATCATCAGGTACAGGACAATGGCAAAGATCAAGGCAGATACAGCACCGATCGTAATGATCATCGACCGCATCTGGTCGGAGAAGATTCCGGCTGCTTTCTTCACGTCGTCACGTGTCAGCGTCGAATACAGACGTCCACCCTCGACACCCAGATCATGATCTGCAAATACGACATTGTAATAATCCTCCTGCTCGCCGAACAGATCAAGTGCCTTATCATATGGAAGGAACACCATGAAGCTTGGGGCATACTGTGTCACTGCCTCAATCTCAAATGCGTAGATCTTTCCGTTTTCCTCATCCTTCAGGGTGATCACATCCCCCTTTTTCAATCCATATTTGTAAGAAATGGATGAGCTGATTGTTACCTTATCTGCAGAATCAGATAGTATCACATCAAAGAACGGATTGTTCTCCTTGATGCCAAGCACTGTTACATCGAAGTTATATCCATAGATTTCCTTCTTCAACGTCTTGGCATAAGCTTCATAGCCGCCATCCGGCACTTGTTCGGCTGGATATTTATAGGTATACATATATTCAAATTTCGTATCTGCGACATAATCGTCCTGTACAGCATGACAATATGTATAAATCTCCATGGACATTACCAAAAGCAGGATACTTACAAACATACCAAATAAAACGGTAAGTGCCGTCCGTCTCTCACGCAGGATCTGACGGATACGGAACAACTTCATGAACTTCATATTTCCGAGCTTCACATCCTTGCCCGTAGCGGCCTTCTGTTCATTTTTCAGCAGGATAAGCACCGGACGAGACAGGCGCTTACGGATAACCAGGCTCGTCACGATCAGACATATGATTGGCGGAATCACAACACCATATATGATTGTATATGGCAGTACCTGCACCGCTATATCCGGCAGAGAATAATAATTATATGCATCCTGCATCTGATACCACACGCCAATCCTTGTGTAAGCAAGTGCTGTTCCAATCGCACCTCCGATTAGGGAAATCAAAGTCGGAAGCAGGATATAATGCTTCATCAGATCCTTTCGCTTTACACCGAGTGCATAGAGGGCTCCGATCACGGCACTCTCCTGATCGATAGAATGTACCACGAATACAGAAAGTACATAAGCGATCAACACAAGGAGCAGAACGCCCGCGATCATACCGATTGTCTTGTTCATCGCTACATCATCGCCCGCTGCATGGATACGTACATTGTCCTCTGCAGCTACAAAGGAAAGCAGGTTATCGGCATCGGCAGTGAAGATTTCGTCAAGCATATCCTCTGTCTCATCCTTCAATTCCTGCATGCCATCCTGTACATCAGATGCACCGTCGGCTGCGTTCTGAAGAGCGGGGTTATTGTCTGTCAGCTCAGAAAGTCCTTCAGCAAGCTCCTTTGCACCGTCAGCAAGCTCATTAATTCCATCGCGAAATTCCTCTTCCCTGCCGAGCGTCCGGTCCCAATACTCCTGAAAATACACATCATCCACATCGTCGGATGAGAAGGAAAGCTTCTTTAACTCTGCCTTTAATTCATCATCGGTCATCGCGTCATTTAACTTATATGCATAATAATATTCCTCAGACTTCGCGCTCTTGCCTTCCTTTTGAAGTGTCGTGTACACCTCATCTGTCACAAATGCCAAGCCGAAATTCAGGCTGTCACAGCTTGTGTCGCTGAGTGATTTCAATGGGCTGTCGTAATCCGGCACCGTGCCGATACCGCTTACTTTATATGTGCGGTCACCAAGAACAATTGTATCTCCCACGTGTATAGCATTTTTCTCCGCATATTGCCGCTCAAGAACAAGCTCATCGTCTGCCTGTGCGAGCTTACCCGCGCAAATCGCAATCGTATTGATTTCGGTACGATTGCGGAATACTCGAATTGTCTTATCCCCATCGACAGCATAATCTAAGAAAAACATTTTCTCCAATGTAATTCCCTTATCCGTCAGTGCGTCCCACTCGCTCTCCTTCATCGGAACAAAGAGGGAAAACTGACCATCTTCGACGTTCTGCTTCTCCGCCTCGGTTGTTGTGCCACGCATAACCGTCTCTGCTGCTCCAACAACACTCACAACCATGTACATGCTGAGAATCAACAAAAATGCGAGTGCCAGATAACGCGGCAGGTTCTCTTTGAAATCTCTGAAAATTCTTTTGCGTAATACTTTCTGCATCTTACAAATCCTCCAATTCTGCTGCCGGCACCTTCGTTTCATTGTTATAATTTTTCTTGATCTGTCCGTCCTTCAGGACGATTACCTGATCAACCATATCCTTGATTGCGTTGTTATGTGTGACGATGATCATCGTTGTGCCATACTGCGCATTGATCTTCTCTAACAAAATGAGGATGTCACGGGAAGTCCTCGAATCCAGCGCTCCGGTTGGCTCATCGCAGAGCAGAAGCTTCGGATTCTTGATGAGTGCACGGGCAATCGCACAACGCTGTTGCTGCCCACCGGACAACTGGGATGGAAATTTGTTCTGATGCTCGGTGAGTCCAAGCACCTCCAGAAGCTCATCCATATCCAACGGCTGATCCGTCAGATACTCACACACCTGAATATTCTCGCGCACCGTAAGGTTCGGAACCAGATTGTAAAACTGGAAGATAAATCCAAGATAATCTCTACGATAATCAGACAGCGCATCCATCTTAAGTCCTACCATCTCCTGTCCGTCGACCTGAATCGAACCGGAATCTACCACATCCAGTCCACCGATACAGTTTAGCAATGTCGATTTACCGGAACCACTCGTTCCCTGAATCACACACATCTTTCCTTTTTCAATGCCTACCGACACGCCCTTCAACACCTGCATATAGCTGCCACCCTCTCCGTAGCTTTTCTTCACATCTGATACCTCTACATACATCCTATTGATCCTCCTTGTGTTTTCTTTGTATTTTATTTGTATCTTCTCCATTGCATAACAGTGTTATGTTTTGATTACATTAAGTTGAAAGATTTTTTCCTATGATTGCTAACGACATAACATCGTTATGTTGTCGTCTTATAAAAAGCTATGCAACATATTAATGCATACATAGCTGATTTTCTTTATTGATTCTGGAACATGGCGTTCCATCCACCCAACAGATAGTTCATAACCTGTTCCATATGCTTCAACGCCTTCTGCTCATCCTTCTCATGCAGCAGTAAGTGAGAAAATGCATTGATCTGTACATGTGCCACCCAGTGCAGCGTATATTCATCCGGTGGTTCCACGCCCAGCACTTTCGCCTGTTCTGATGCAAAGATCTGATATCCATTCTCCATAATTGCAACGAATTCATCGACACAGTTTTCAAACCGACACCCCTGGCTCTTCGTCAAAATCAAGGTAAACATATCATAGTTCGCATATAGAAGATGAATAATCTGCGCGCTTGCAAACATATCATCCTGCATGTTATCTTCCCTTGCAGCCGGAAGCTGTTGCAGTTCCATGAGTTCCTGCCGCATATGTTGTTGCAGCATATGTTTTAGCTTCTCCAAAACCGGCTCCACAATTGCCGCAAACAAATCTTCCTTATCCTGAAAGAAGAAATACAACGCACCGGTTGTCACCCCGGCATTCTTACAGATTGATCGAAGCGAGGCTCCCTGATATCCTTTTTCCAAGAATTCCTGCTTGGCACTCGCCAACAGCAACTCCCTTGTTTCCTTTTCCACTTTTCTTGCTCCTTTTCGCTCCATCCTGATACAGGCTTCGCCTGTAGGAGGCTCCTCGGGTATCGCCCCATCACTTCGTGATGCGGCAGGTCGTCGCCTCCATCTTAATACAGGCTTCGCCTGTAGGAGGCTCCTTACATAACACCGTTATGTTAACGTATATTGTGCCAACTGTCAATCCTTATTTTTTAATTTGGGGGATTTCTCCGATTTCACAACTTTTCCCCCAACCTGCTTGCTTCCCTTTAGCTTCCGGTTGGGGGATTTTCCCGATTTCTCAACTTTTCCCCCAACCCACTTGTTTCCCTTTAGCTTCCGGTTGGGGGATTTTCCTGATTTCACAACTTTTCCCCCAACACGCTTGCTTCTCAGCTGCTTCCGGTTGGGGAATTTTCCCAATTTTCCAACTTTTCCCCCAACACGCTTGCTTCCCAATAGCTTCCGGTTGGGGGATTTTTCCGATTTCTCAACTTTTCCCCCAATTTACCACTCAAACTAACATAAAAAAGCAGCCGACTTTCATCGACTGCCTAAATCCCTAGCTGCTGCAAAAAGCAAACTATTTCATTATTTTATCCACACTTCTTAATTTACCACACGAATCTGCTCTTCGTTGATCAGCGGATACCGTCGAAGTGTATCTCCATCCAGATTCTCCCGGTGCATATCCACCGCCTGAATCTGATGATTCTCATAAGTTGTATAATAATAGATTCCCTTGTCCGCATTGACACAGGACGTATAAATCGTAATCTCATACTTCCCAGGTTCCACCTCACAACAGCCACGTTGCTGCTCTACCGAACCTAAGATATGAAAGAACTGGCTCACGCTCTCCGCCTCTGACTCTCCGGAGATTGCATGCAGCTTTGTAAATGCGACCTTTGCAAACCGCGACGCTGACGAAAGGTCACCCGGAAGTCCAAGTCCACCCATACCACGGCTATACGTAGCAAGCGGAAGCTCCTTGGCAAAATGATTTTCCGGCTGGCTTGGTGATACATGCATGTAATTGTTCAGCATGAACATCTGCACCGGAAATGGCGGATTGTTGGTCAGCACTCCGACCGGATTGTCATAGACATGCAAGCCATCCTCCACACATTCTACCACGATTGCGGCATCCTTATCTGCAATAATCCAATGCAGCGATGCACATGGCAGCTTCTCACTATACGGTGTTCCAACGAGATTCATCTTCTCTAACGCTTTACGTGCTTCAGACACTGTTGCACACTGACTCAAAATCCATGGAATAAACTCAAACTGTGCCACATTCTCACGGCCTGCCTGCACATCCTGATACTTCGCATTCCCAACGAAATTCAAGCCTGCCATACCAAGCCCCTTCTCATTTACGGCATCATAGTAGAGCGGGTAATCATCTGCCACATACGCCATACCGATCATCGCGTAGTGCGACTTTCTCTCGCCCATATGCCGAAACTTGAAACTATAATTTCTCGGCGTCACTGTCACCTCATCGCCATACGAAAACTCGTAATCGAGCGTCCGTCCAAAATAAAAATGCTTCGTCTTATACGTTGCTGCTGTACACATCCTGTATCTCCTTCCAAAGTTAAAAATTTGTCATTGCGAAACAAGAAAGAAAATGTAAATCATATATTTCAATATTGATTCATTTTAATATACGATATGTTTGAATCTTAGAAGTTCTTAATGTTCTGTAATCAGTCGCAGCCATGTTTGAACACGATGTTCAAACAAGCCGCCGCTGAGACATGGATGTCGAATCGGCGGCGGTGGCGTATAATTTCTAAATATAAACCAAGAACATTTAGAACTTCTTAGTTTCAATACATTGTATATGAAATGAATCATATTGAAATATATGCTTACACTTTCTTAATTCGCAATTCTCCTAATTTTCAGCCTTTGCTTTCTTCGTGAACAGTTTCTTCAAACAACTAAATGCAACCAGCACACCAAGTACCATCAGCAGGATTGCGACGATAAACTGCAGTCCATCGACGAGCATCGTTGCATTCCCACCGGCGATGTTCTTTACAAGTGCGATTGTCTTCTGTACCAATGCAGTAAATGTTACGGCAAGCATGATGAACATTGGTGCGTACAGTGTCCAGCCGGTTCTTCCGGTTGTCTTCAAGAATACTGCAAGCGCAATCAATACAAGTGCTGCAAGTAACTGGTTTGCAGAACCAAACAAAGGCCATACATTAGTATATCCACCAAGTGTCAGTAAATATCCAAAGAATAATGTTACCACAGTTGCGAAATATTTGTTAGTCAAAATTTTCTGCCATACAGGCATCTTTGATGTATCGGTTGTATCGCCGAGGAACAGCTCCTGGAAAGACATACGTCCGATACGTGCAACCGAATCAAGCGATGTCAGTGCAAGTGCAGATACACACATTGTCATAAATACAGTTGCGAGCTGAACTGGAAGACCAAGCTTCTCAAGGAATCCCGCAACACCACTGGAGAAGATTGCAAATGGAGTTCCATCCGGTTTTGTACCATTGACTGCAACAGCACCGACAACAACCAATGCGATAATACCAAGCAATGACTCTACAACCATGGCGCCATAACCAACCATCGGCATATCCTTCTCGTTGCGGATTGTCTTCGATGATGTGCCGGAAGATACCAGACTGTGGAATCCGGAAACCGCACCACAGGCAATTGTTACAAACAATGTTGGGAACAGATAATTCCCACCGACATTAAATCCGTTATACGCATTAAGCTGCATCGTTGGATGTGCTACGACAACACCGACAACCGCACCGATGATCATGCCAAGCAGCATGAATGTTGTCATATAGTCACGTGGCTGCATCAGTAACCACATTGGCATAACCGATGCAAGAAACAGATATGCCATAACAATGTAAATCCATGCAGTCTTTGTAGCATACCAAGGAAGATGCATACCAAGTGCAAACATACCCACCAAAAGTGCGATTGCAATGACTGCTCTGACGCCTTCGTTCATATTCTTTACATGCTTCTGGATTACACCAAATACAATCGCTGCTACGATAAACAACATAGAAATAGAAGCTGCGGATGCATTTGCGTAGCTTGTCTCCTTCGCCATATCCGCAACACCCTTACCAACAAAGGTTCCGGCTACCATATCCGTAAATGCTGCGATAACAAGCAATGTGAACAACCAGCAAAACAGCATAAAAAGCTTTCTTCCTGCCTTACCGATATACTTCTCGATGATCATACCCATCGATTTTCCTTCGTTCTTCACAGATGCATACAAAGCACCGAAATCCTGTACGGCTCCGAAGAACAATCCACCGATCAACAGCCAGAGCAATACCGGCACCCAGCCGAATACAGATGCAAGGATTGGTCCGGTTACAGGGCCTGCACCTGCAATGGATGAAAACTGATGTGAAAATACCGTGAATTTGGATGATGGAACATAGTCTTCTCCATCCTCGTACTTCACTGCCGGAGTTTCAGCTTTCGGATCAAGTCCCCATTTCTTTGCAAGCCATCTGCCATAGAAAAGATAGCCCGCGAACAACACTACAATTCCGATTAAAACAATTACTAAACCATTCATACTTCCTCACCCGCCACGCGGCGGCTCCCTTCTGAATATTTTTGTTACAAAGAGTAAACACATAAAAAACCTCCGTCTTATATAAAGACGAAGGTTTAAACTTCCGCGTTACCACTTTATTTGCCGCATATGCGACCACTCATTCTTATCTTACAGACCGCATATCGATATATTTGCATCTTTTGCATCATCTCAACATGTCATCTGTGAAATAAGCTTCTATGTAACGGTAGAAAACCGGTGACACCTAATGTCCTTCTAGGAATTCAGTGCACTGCTCGCAGAGGATAATTCCCGAAATCCTACACTGTCTCACACCAGCCGACAGCTCTCTGAAGTATTTCCTTTCGAAAACCTTGTTCTGTTCTCAGCATTTGCTCTTTGTTTACCGACATACTAGTCCTATTAAAAACGAATGTCAAGTACTTTTTTGAATTTTTTTCGCAATCAAAACTTCATTTATGCTTTGATTTATGAAGCAACCATTTATACCACGCCGAATGCTAATCCAACTGCGTGCACCAGAAATGCAACAACCCATGCGATGAGACACTGCACAATAACCGTGATCACAGCCGCTTTCGTGCCGCCCATCTCCCGTTTCACTGTAGCAATCGCCGCCACACATGGTGTATAAAGTAGCGTAAAGATCAGGAATACCATTGCCGTAAACGGAGTGAATAACGTTGCCACGCTCGTCACATCACCACCGAGCAAAACCGTAAGCGTTGATACCACGCTCTCTTTTGCAGTAAATCCTGTAATCAGCGCCGTTGATACTCTCCAGTCACCGAATCCAAGCGGCTTGAAGATTGGTGCAATCAGGCTTCCGATTAAGGCAAGCATGCTCTGATCCGCAGATGCAGCCACATTAAACCGCAGATCGAAGGTCTGCAGGAACCAGATAATGATTGAGGCAAGGAAGATAATCGTAAATGCTTTCTGGATAAATCCCTTTGCTTTCTCCCAGATCAGGTGCAACACGCTTTTGGCAGATGGCAGCCGGTAGTTCGGCAATTCCATGACGAAAGGAACCGGCTCACCCTTGAATTTCGTTACCTTCAGAATCAGTGCGTAGATCACTGCACACACGATTCCAATCAGATAGAGTCCGACCATCGCAAACACACGATACTGCCGCTGCACAAATGCACTGATCATAAGTGTGTAGATTGGAAGCTTCGCACTACAGCTCATAAACGGTGTCAGCAGGATCGTCATCTTCCGGTCACGTTCACTTGAGAGTGTCCGTGTCGCCATGATTGCAGGCACAGAGCATCCAAATCCAATCAGCATCGGCACGAAGCTTCTGCCCGATAATCCGATCTTACGAAGCGGTTTATCCATGACAAATGCAACCCGCGCCATATAGCCCGTATCCTCCAGAATCGACAGGAAGAAAAACAGGATCACGATCGTAGGAAGAAAACTGATGACGCTTCCGACGCCCTGACAGATACCATCCACCACAAGAGAACGTACCACCGGATTAATCTGCGCAACGATAAGTCCCTTGTCGATCCATCCAATGACCGCATCGACGCCAAGTGCCATCACATCGGACAACCATGCGCCAAGCAGACTGAAGGTCATGGCAAATACAATCGCCATAATCCCGATGAAGCACGGAATCGCTGTATATTTTCCTGTCAGAAGCTTATCTATCTTTACGCTTCTCCGGTGTTCTTTACTCTCATGCGGACGCACAACCGTCTTCTCGCACAATCTCCCGATAAACTGAAACCGCATATCGGCGATTGCCGCTTCCCGGTCAAGCCCGGTTTCCTTCTCCATGACTGACACGATCTGCTCAAATGCTTCCTTCTTATCTTCTGCAAGCTGCAGTGCATCCTCGATCGGTGTATCCTTCTCGATCAGCTTTGTTGCAGCAAACCGCACAGGAAGGTCGGCTTCCTTCGCATCATTTTCAATCATATGCGCAACTGCATGGATACAGCGATGCACCGCTCCAACCGGATCTTTGTCATCCTTACTGTCCGGGCAGAAATCAATTCTTCCCGGCGGTTCATGGTATCTTGCCACATGCATGGCATGGCTTACCAGTTCATCGATACCTTCATTTTTCGCAGCCGAGATCGGTACCACAGGAATTCCAAGTATCTGTTCAAGCTCATTGACACGAATCGTACCGCCATTCGCCCGCACCTCATCCATCATATTCAGCGCAAGCACCATCGGGATTCCAAGCTCCATCAGCTGCATCGTCAGACACAGATTCCGTTCTAAGTTCGACGCATCCACAATATTGATTATGCCGCTTGGCTTACCCTCAATCAGGAATTCCCGCGTCACAATCTCCTCGCTCGAATACGGGGAAAGCGAATATATACCCGGCAGGTCTGTCACTGTTGCCTCCGGATGATTCCGGATTGTACCATCCTTCCGGTCAACCGTCACGCCGGGGAAATTCCCGACATGCTGATTGGCTCCGGTCAGCTGGTTAAACAGTGTCGTCTTGCCACAGTTCTGATTGCCGGCAAGCGCAAACGTCAGCTTACCGCCCTTCGGAACAGCCGTCTTCTCGTCATGTACATGAGTGGGATCCGCCTGTCCTAACTCACCAACCCCCGGGTGTTCAATCGACTCATAACGCACAGTCTGTTTTGGGGCTTCCGTTTCCTTTTCATGCACATGATCCACATCTATTTTCTGTGCTTCACTCAATCGTAGCGTAAGCTCATATCCGCGCACCTTCATCTGTACCGGGTCACCCATCGGTGCAATCTTCTGCAGAGTGACTTCCGTTCCCGGCGTCAGTCCCATATCCAGAAGATGATGCCGCAAGGCACCTTCTCCGCCGACCGCCGTGATATAAGCACTCTGCCCCGGCTGTAATTCATCCATTGTCATCTATCATCATCTCCATCTCAAACATCTCTTATATTTCTACATATTTTACAATCCAAATTACATAATACAACTGAATAACCATCAACGCAAACATTATTACAGGCAGAACAAAAAATAATACAGCATCCGACCGGTCAGTTCCATTGCATTCATCGTTTTTTCCATGTATAATAATGCAAAATATTACAAAATAAGTGGGGGGGTGTACATTATGGATTCAAAACTATCCGATTCACAGATTGTATCGCAGATTTCCGGCAAGCAACGGATGATTAAATTTCTGAACTTTATTCATCCACTTCTATTTATTGCCATGCCTGCAGCGATTTTCTGGGGCTTTGCAAATTGGGACAGAAATATAGGGAAAGGAATCTTCTTCATAATCCTTGGTCTTCTCTGTATCCCATTTCTGGTCGTACTCGGAAAGTCTGTAAATGCATTGGAACGGAAAATCAAATCTCTGACCGGTGAATACCTTGTCAAAGGCGTGCTTGCAGAGAAGGTACAGGTTGAAAAATACGCACCAAATGAGTATATCAACCCGGACTTCGTGAAAAACTGCAACATTCTTCCAAACTACGATCGTATCTCCGGCTCGGATTATGTATCCGGTACTTATCGCGGGGTTCCGTTTACCTTCTGCGATCTGCATCTGCAGTATAAGGATACCTACCGGGATAAAAACGGACGGAAAAGAACCCGCTACCACGCAAAGAAAATGGTTTTCTCTCCGGTATCGTCAGCGGTGCGGCAGAATTTCTCGGCATGAGCCAGAACAAAGTTGAGATGGAGAGCGATCCATTCAACCAGCAGTTCAAGGTAATCACTTCCGATGACGAGCTTGCCTTCTATATTCTCACGCCACAATTCATGGAACATATTGTTGCTGCAGATGAGAAGGTCGACGGCTACACGAAGATTGAATTTGAGAACAGCAGAGTCACGCTGGCACTAAATAACGGGAAAAATTCTTTCGAACTCACAAAGACACTTTGGAGCAAATCCCGTCTGGATGAAACCAGATTGCGGTTCCGCGATGAGCTTAATTCGATTCTGGGAATTGTTGACGAGATGTTGACGAAAGAGAATCTATTTTAATTTAGAAATAAATGTTTCAGCCGGGACAACCGACTGGTAAACAAATTATATTACAATCCATTTTGCAGGAGGAATAACCACATGTTACATACGATCGAAAATGATTATTTAAAAGTCACGGTATCCGACCACGGTGCCGAGCTTACAAGCGTCTACGATAAGGCACAGGATTTCGAGCGGATCTGGTGCGCCGATCCGGCAGTCTGGAACCGCCACGCTCCGGTGCTGTTCCCATTTGTCGGAAAGGTGAAGGGCGGTGCCTATCGTTACAACGGAAATACATACGCCATGAAGACACAGCATGGATTTGCGCGCGATGCGGAATTTACCTGCATCGAGGAAACCACTGATTCTATCACGCACAAGCTTGTGTATTCCGATGAGACACTGGAGATCTATCCATTTGAATTCGAACTGCTAATCACACACCGCTTCGATGCAGAAAATCCTCGTCTCCTGCACGTCACATGGGCAGTGAAAAATCTTGGTTCCGATGAAATGTTATATTCCATCGGCGGACATCCGGGATTCCAGATTGCACCGGGACATGCGCGGAGCGAATATTCCATCGCCCTGCCGGATGCAAATCCACGACACTATCTCCTGCTCGATGCAGCCGGTTCCGGACTTGCCGATACGAGCAAGAGTTATCCATTCAACGACGCCGGTAACGCCTACGTTCCTGTTACAGATACGTTGTTTGACAAGGACGCGCTGGTCTTCGAGGACGGACAGCTTCCAAGTGTCGGACTCGTCGATGCGGACAAGAAGCCATTTGTCACACTTACCTGCACAGACTTCCCATACGTCGGAATCTGGTCAAAACCGGATGGCCCGTATGTCTGCTTAGAGCCTTGGCTCGGTCGCACCGATAACATGGATTTCACCGGAGATCTGGCTGAGAAACCGGGCGAGCAGAAGCTTATCGCAAACGCCGAAGCCGTGCACACTTACACGATCGAGTTTCACAGTTCCATCTGAATCTGGCTGCCGCCTCTGCCTTTTGTGACGCGCAGCTTCTGTGGAATATCCATCAGTTCATCCCGGTGGCTGATGATGCCGACCAGCTTATTTTCTCCTGACATGCTGAGTAACGCATCCTTTGTCTCCTCCAGCGACTTCGAATCCAACGTACCAAAGCCCTCATCGACAAACAGTGCATCCATCTGGATACCGCCTCGATTTTCCGCAATTGTATCCGACAAGCCAAGCGCTAGAGATAACGATGCTTTAAAACTTTCGCCGCCTGACAGATTTCCAACCGGGCGGCGTTTTCCTGTGCTGATATCCAGCACCTCCAGATCCAGAAATGTATTGGTCTGTTTTCCAACTGCATTCGTCTGCCGGTACAACTGAAACTGGTTGTCACTCATCGGAAGCAGATGCCGGTTTGCAGCCTGAAGAATGCTGTCAAAGCCTGCTGCCTGAATATACTGCTCAAACGTAATCTTTCCGTTTCTTGTCTGCCCGGATACAAGCGTGTACAACCGATAGCTCGTATCATTTTCCTTCTTTGCTTTCTCGTATGCCACCTGCTGTGCACGGATATTCTGTTGTTTCTCGCAGTTATTCTGGATACGGAATGTAATCGCCTGCAAAGCCGTTCGAAGTGTTTCCACCTGTACACGTTTGCTTGTATGCTCCTGCTGTAACTGTTCGAGATCAACCAGCGTCCGATGTCTGGCATCCTGCTCCTGTTCTAACTGTGACAGTCTGGCGGCAACCTCCGTTACCTTTTTGTCATAATCTGCCAGTTTCGCTTCCTCCGCATGTATCTCTGCATCTGTTGCCACCTGCGCCTGCATTTCCTCTACCGATGCAAACTGGCATGCCGTCAGCTTCTCATTTAATCGCTGTTTTAACATCTGCGCATCGGACTTTTGCTGTTCGAGTGCCTGCTTCTGCGTTGCTATGGACGCCTGTACACGTGCTACCGCCTCATCTGCGGATTTCTTTTCTTTCGCTGCTGTATCAAGTGCTGTCTGAATCTCCTTCACACGTGCCAGTGCATGATTCCCCGCCTGCATGGCGGCTTCCCAATCCGGATACGATAATGTCTGTAATGCTGCTAAGGTCGCCTGTGAAGCAGCCTGCTTCGCAATGAGCGATTGTCGCTCCTCTACAAGCGACTTTCGCTGCTCTGCAAGCCGCGCCATCTCTGTCCCTTGTGCACGTGCAAGCATAGCTTCCACCTCGCGCAGCTTCTCACAGTTTTGCTGTAATGTATCCATTTGCTCTCTGCTTTGCGCAACAGTATCCACCAGCTTTTCCCGCTGTCTCTCGAAGCTTACAATCAATTCCTCTAATGCCTCAACACCACCGATAAACTCAGGTGTCATGTATCCCCGTATCTCCTCTTTTATCTGCTGCCCCTTTACCTGTACATCTGCTCGCAAAGACGAAGCGCTGGCAGTTGCCTGATTAAAAGCATCCAGTTTTTTCTCTTCCACTGCCTTTAATTCTTTGCATTGTTCCTCCGTCACAGATGCCTCAACCAGCGTCGCGAGCTTCTCATGATGCGTGGCTCCACACACCGGACACGGTTCGCCCTCTGCCAGATCACTTGCCAGAATTCCTACCAGATTCGCCCGATAAAGCCTGTCTGCATGGGTAAATGCTTCCTTCGCAGACTCATACGCATCCTGATTTTCCCGGTATTCACGCTGTGCTTCCTCTAACTCCTGCTGCTTCCGTCTCCATGCAGGAATCAGATTCTTTGCAATAGATTCTGTCTTTTTCTGGCTGTCCAGCAGCTTATCATGCTCCGCCTGTGCCTGCGCAAGCTGCTGTGGCTCTTCCTTCCACACTGCCTGCTGCTCCTGTAGCTCTCCAATCCGCTTCTGTAACATCTGTTCCGCTGTTACAAGTGCCTCTTCCTGCTGTTCCTGTGCGGCAAGCTGCAACTGGATTTGTCCAAGTTCGTGTTGTAGCATTTCCCGCTCTTTGTAACGTGGTTCTTCCTCGCGCACCTTATCCACGATCTTCTGGCATTGCTCCGCTTCTGGTCGTAAAGCCTCCGTCTCTTTCACTTTTGCATCTGCCATCCCGGCACGTGTCTGACAATCCGCAAGCGTCTGCGCGCCATCTGTGATCAGCTGCTTTGTCCGCTCCCATTCATGTTCCTTGGCACTCCATGCATCGTACTCCGGCTTTACTTTATAGGTTGCCTGCTTCGTGCGATCAAGCTGTATCCTTCGTTCTTCAAATAATCCCTTTTGTGATTCTAATACTTCCCGCTCTTCCTTCGTCCGTGCATACCGCTCTAAAATTGCATTGTTATCCTTTGCCGATACGAGTGTGCCCTGTAACTTCTGTAATTCTTCCTCCTCCTGTGCAAGCACAGTTTCTTTTTGCTTTGCTTTTTCTGTATCTTCCCCGATCGCAGCTTGCAGCAACGTAAGCATTTCCTCAATATTCCACACCGCTTTGCTGTCCTGCAGCTTCTCCTGCAAGTCACAGATACGCTGTACCACCGACCGCGGTTGTTCTTCCGAATCCTCCGCCAAGTCCTCTGTCAAAATTCCAGATATCCCTTCTGAAATCTCCGCTGGCTCCACCTTTACCTCACGGAACGACTGGGAGATGCTCTGCTCCTTTTCCTTGCGCGCGGCAAAACTTACATCCATTCGATTTTTCAGTTTCAGTTCCAGTTTCTTATAGGCATCGGTCTGAAAGATCGTACGCAGAATTTCCGTCCGCTCGTTGGTCTTCGCATTTAACAGCTTCCAGAATTCTCCCTGCGCGATCATCGCAACCTGCATAAACTGTCCGGCATCCATATTCAGAAGCTGAGGTATCGCGCCTGGCTTCTCTTTCGTTCCATCAATGTTTTTCGCACCTTCGAGCGTTGTTCCATCCGGCTGATAAAAGATCACCTTTTCCGCCTGCTCATCCGGCTTACCATTTCGGTTGGTATACTTAAAGCTCGGTTTTCTGCACACATGATAGTCCTTGCCCTGATGCGTAAAATAAAAATCGACAAAGCTTTCCACCTTCTTATCCACGTACTCGCTTTTCAGATTCTTCGTATCGCGGTAGCTTCCGCTCGCTTCCCCATAAAGCGCATAGCTGATCGCATCAAAGATCGTTGTTTTTCCTGCACCTGTATCTCCACAAATCAGGAACAGACCTTTCTCCTCAAATTGGGTAAAATCAATCTCCGTCTGCTCTGCATACGCCCCAAACGCCTGCATTACCAATTTAGTCGGCTTCATAGATTCCCACCTCCTTCGCAACGTCCTTCATCATATCCATTTCCTCTTCGCTGATCTGGGCACCATACATCTGCTTATAAAAATCACCAATCAGTTCCTCATATGACCGGCTCTGTGTTGCCTGTACCACATCCACATGGGAAAGTTCTCGCGTATGGGAATTATCATAATCCAGCTTTATCGTGTTCGGATAATATTGTCGCATGATCCGCATTGCATCCGGGACAATGTCCTCATCCGTCAGCGTTACATAAACAAAATCTTCTGTATGTTCGATTTGATTTTCTTCCTTTACAATCTCTGTAAATGTTCCCCGGATATGAATGAGATCCCGCAGCGGAACGAGCTTCTCCAGCTCGATCGTCACCTGTCCTTCTCCATCCACTGTCACGATTGGCACCTGCTTTGCTCCATCCCGCTCGCGCACGCCGCCCGGAATCTGCTTCACCGGACCAGCCTCTGACAGAGAATATTTGAGCGGGGAACCAGCATACCGCACTTCCTCTCTGCCGACACTCTGCGAGGAATGGATATGTCCAAGTGCCACATAACGAAATGCATCGAAACAGTCATACCCGATTTTTTCTACCGTTCCAACATGCTGCGTCAATGCACCCTCAGAACCGCCCAGTGTTGGATCTTTACCCTTTCCTGATACAAACTGATGCGCCACTAAAATATTTCTCTGCTTCTGATTGATCTCTGCGTGTGCCAGTACCTCCCGCACCGCATCCTCATACGTCTCGATCTTTGCCTCCGGGAACGCACGCTTCACCTGCGATGCTTTCACGAACGGGAGCTGATAGATATGTACGGCTCCATAAGCATCCTCTATCACATGATGAAATAATTTTCCCTGATATTTGGCAGCGATATGCACATCATTTGCCTCAAACAAGCTGCTTCCAAAATTCAGCCGCTCGTCCGAATCATGGTTTCCGCTGATCATATAGACCTGCAAATGCCGTTCAACCAATTCACGGATAAATTCGTCCAAGATCTGCACCGCCCCTTCACTTGGTACCGTCTTGTCAAACACATCTCCGGCAATCAGAACTGCATCGACCTGCTTTGTCTCTGCAATTTCCAAAATCTGCTGCAGGATGTACCGCTGGTCATCCTTCAGATCAAAATCCCCCAATGTTTTTCCCAGATGTAAATCTGCCAAATGTAAAAACTTCATACTCTCACCTCTCCGGTATCTGTTCATTCAACCATGCAAGCACAGCTTCCCTTCCCTCTGCATCAAACGGAAATGTTTTCCTTGTGATCTGCTCCTCCGGTGTCTTCTCATAGCAGGTACTTGCATGCCATATACACACTTCAAAGAAATTCTCGGAAGTCGTCTCGCCACCTTCCTCCACGGGTTCATGCTCGACCGTGAGCTTTGCGATCCGGTACCGCGGTCCATAAATATCGCCCCCCGTCAGAATTCCTTTTGCATTATAAAATGGTAAATCAAATATCACATCGCCTGTAATCACGCGTATTCCTCCCATATGTTTCGTTCTTATAAATTATACTTTTATCATTATAGCATACGGAAGCATATTTTCTAAACAAAAAAGAAACTGATTCATTTTCCTGCATCCATCTATGGAATCTCTTGTCGGTTTGTGCTAGAATAGGTATAAAAATATTGCATAATCGAGGTGCGAAAGATGGATTCCACATTGAAACGAACATGGGCTGAAATCGACTTGGATGCCCTTGCTCATAACTATAAAACATTGCGTGACCGCATTGGCGCAAATGTCAAATTTTTAGGCGTTGTCAAGGCAGATGCCTACGGACATGGCTCCGTACAGGTCAGCCGCCTGCTGCAGGAGCTTGGTGCTGATTATCTGGCGGTCAGCAGCATCGACGAAGCGATTGAGCTTCGCTTAAATGACATTACCATGCCGATTCTGATTCTTGGACATACGCCAAAGGAGCAGGTCAGCCGCCTGATTGAGTACAACATCACACAGGCTGTCACCTGTAAAGCAAAGGCACTTGAATACAGCGAAGAAGCCGTGAAATGCGGTGGCACATTGAAGATTCATATCAAGGTTGACACTGGAATGTCCCGTCTGGGATATCTGTGCGACGGGGATTATTTTGATACTGGTGTGGAAGGTATCTGTGAGGGCTGCTCGCTTCCGGGGCTTTACGCCGAAGGTATCTTTACACATTTTGCTGTCTCGGATGAGCCAGGCGATGCATGCAAAGCCTACACGGAGCATCAGTTCCAGTTATTTACTGACGTGATCAAAAGCGTCGAGGAAAAGCTCGGCAGACGGTTCGCCATCCGCCACTGTGCCAATACCGGTGCGGTTGCACGCTATCCGGAAACATGGCTTGATATGGTAAGACCGGGACTTTTGTTATACGGCTATGGAGAATTCGCAGACGAACTTGGACTTCAGCCGGTCATGAGCTTAAAGACAACTGTCAGCACGATCAAGACCTATCCGGCTGGTACCGCAATCAGCTACGGCGGCATCTATGTAACGGACAAGACAACGCGTATGGGTGTCATCCCTTACGGCTATGCCGATGGATTCTTCCGTGCGCTCTCCAACCGTTGCACCCTGATGTCGGAGGAAGGTCCGGTTTACCAGCGCGGAAAGATCTGCATGGACATGTGTATGATTGATCTGACTGACAAGATGCAAATCGATGTCGGAAGCGAGATTGAAATCTTCGGAAAGAAGAATTCCATCAACGTTATGGCAGCTCTGGCAAACACGATTCCATACGAATTAACCTGTGCCGTCAGCAAGCGAGTTCCAAGATTCTACTACCGGAATGGAAAGATGATCGAGAAAGAATTGCTGTTGCGTGGGTAAATTGTTGCGCAAGTAATTACATAAGCATAAAAAGCTGGGATTTTTGTCCCAGCTTTTTGTTTGCGTTCCAGCTTCCTATATCTCATGACGGATATCCGAACCAATACCCCGCTGCAATTTTATCCGCTCGTTTTCTGCTTCCACATTCATCTTGGAAAGAATAACCAGAATCAATACATCGAAGATCAACGGCAGCCACAGGTACATAAACTGCATCATATCCAATGCAGACTGCGGCTGTGTCGTATTTTTGCCAACATAGCCGCTCAATTCCATCAGCCATCCAACAACCGCAGTTCCGATACCGCCACCAATCTTCACGCCCAATGACGTGCAGGAATACATCGTTCCATCGACATGCTTTCCCTGTGTGAGATAGGTGTATTCCGAACAGGATGCGATCATGGCATTCATATCGCCCTGCCACGGTCCCTGACCGAGCGCAGCAACAGCTGTAAATACAAGCATCAATGGCACATTGCCGATATAACCTGCCACGACAACCAGCGCTCTGCCAATTACAGCAAGCATATAGCCTCGCATATTTAATTTATACATGCCCTTCCATTTTCCTACCAATGTCGGCGTGAAGATCAACGCAATAATCAGAGGAATATTGACCGCCCATGCAAACCATCCGAAGAGGTTTTTATTTTTGAGCACCCATGTCATATAAAACAAGCCAGCACCAATCATCGCACTGTACAACTGCTGTAAGATATATGTCCCACAGATCATCATATAATATTTGTTCTTCACAAGCAGCTTGAACGCCTGAATCAGTCCATATTTTTCTTCATTATCCTGCGTTTTGCCCTCGTTCAACTCTTCCTCTGAAAGCTCCTTCACTGAGAGACTGGAAATCGTATTTACAACCAGTCCAATGACTGCATAAATGATTGCAACCAGTCTCCATGCCGCCGCATCACCACCACAACGATCAACAAATCCAACGGTAATCGACTGGATCAAAAGACTTGTTGAAAATGCGAAGATAAACCGGTAAGACCCCATCTGTACACGTTCCTTACTGTTCTTCGTTATCAGCGATGTTAGTGCCGAATACGCGATGTTATTTGCCGTGTAAAAAATGCCATTTAACAGTGTGTATGCCAGAAAGAACCACGTATACTGTGCTGTCTTACCAAGGCTTGTCGGTACCGCAAAGCATGCAACCAGCGTGACTGCGCAGCCGATATATCCATACAGCATCCACGGACGTGCTTTCCCAAGCTTGCTGTGTGTCTTGTCAATCAGTGAACCAAAGAAAATATCTGTAAATCCATCCAGCAACTTCGAAAATGCGATCAAAGTTCCAACCATTCCGGACGCAAGCCCAACCGTCTCGGTCAGATAGATCATGACAAACGATGTCAAAAATGCATACACTACATTTCCGGCGATATCGCCAGAACCGTAGCCCACCTTGTTATACCATTTTAAATATTTTTTCTCTTCCATAGCTTTTCTCCTCATATCATCCCTTCACATACGGAACAAGTGTAAACCCAAACTGAAATTCCTTCTCATCGAATCGATATGCCGCAAGCACCTCCGGTCCACAGCTGTTGGAGCCAATGCCATTTAACGCATAATCAATACATAATACCGTACTGTCCGATTCTTCCAATTCATAATTGTGTTTTGCCTGTGCCAGCATTTCCTGTGTGTAGTTTGACGCCTGGAATGAAAATGATGTCTCAGACACTGCCGCGATTCCATACCGGCCGTTGTACAGTTCGGCATAATCACAATCGAAATGACTGCCATTTTCCTGTGGCATAATGTAGTCCTCATGCAGATCCTTCACCGCACTGCGATACAATCCATGACTCGCAGCTCTGTGCTTATCACGGTAGCTCTCCTGCGGTCCCATGCCATAATACGAAGCCTCAGAAAGATTCTTGTTGAAGAATACACGCACACCGAATCTCGGAAGTTCTGGGAACTCTGCATCCTTGCTTACCTCCATGGATGCGGTAATTCTTCCTGAACTTTCCACCTTCCACACGAGCTCGACATCCAGAATCTTCTGTACCGTTGGTGCTACAACGCCGACATGACTCATCACAATCACGCCGTACCGGTTCTGAATTGTCTCCACCTTATACGCTCTTGTGTACGCCTCGTGAAAATGTGCGCTCTCCCATTTTGCGCGGATATACATATCATTATCCGTCGGTGCCCGCCAGATGTTCAGCTCCATCGGATGGTTCAGATAGTCCCTTCCTGCATATTGAAGCTTCGTAAAAAGTCCGGTTTTCTTGCTAATCGCATAGGTGAAATCGCTCGCCTTTAATGTAATCTCTGTATCGGTTTCGCTGACGCTGATCTCATTTTTCTCTTCCGCTTCTGCCAGCCATTTGACTGCCGTCTGGTTTCTGCCGTCGGCATTGGCAAGCAGCACCTCATCAAATCCTAATTCATGCTTTGCCGGAAGCAATGGAAGTTCTTTTTTCAACTGATACCGGAGCTTCAGATACACCTTGCCACTCTGCGGAATGTCCAGTTTGAGCGTCATCACACCGTCGCTGTGCGGTGCGATCGATACCTCATCCAGCACACCCTTTTGCACGCACAGACCATCCACAGTTACTTCATACAAGATGTCTGTATAGTCGCTTATATCATCAAAATCCATGTAGTTATGCAATACAAGTCTGCCGGTCTTCTCATCATAAGATACAACACGCACCGGACGGTACACATTCTTATATTCAAGCAATCCGGTATGTGGTGTACGATCCGGGTACACCAGTCCATCCATACAGAAATTTCCATCATGGATTGTCTCGCCGTGATCGCCGCCATAATAATATTTCGTCTTTCCATTTTCCGCCAGTCCGTGTGCAACCGCATGATCGCACCACTCCCAGACGAATCCGCCACACATCCGCGCATCCTTCTGGATTATCTGGAAATAATCCTCCAGATCGCCGGGACCATTCCCCATGCTATGGCAATATTCCACAAGCAGAAATGGCTTGCTGCCGTCCTTCTCCAGATACTCCTCAATCTCAGAAAGTGCCGGGTACATCCGGCTGTACAGGTCAAGATTTGAGTAATCATACGTCACATCGTAATTCCGATAACGTGCACTCTCATACTGCGTGATACGGGATGGATCGTATTTCTTTGTCCATGCAAGCGCCTTTTCAAAATTACATCCATAGGCGCTCTCATTTCCCATCGACCAGAAAATGATACAGAAGCGGTTTTTATCCCTCGCAACCATACGCTTCACGCGATCGAGAATCGCCTGCTCCCATGCCGGATCATCTGCAATCTTCTCGTTCCATTTTTTGAAGCGGTTGTAGTCTGTATCCTCCTTGCGGTACAGCATAAATGGTCCATGTGCCTCGATATCTGCCTCATCGCACACGAGGAATCCATAGCGGTCGCACATCTGATAAAAATACGGTGCATTCGGATAATGACTCGAACGAATCGCATTGAAATTATGCTCCTTCATCAAAGTGAGATCCTTCCTGATCTTTGCAACATCAACTGTAAATCCTGTGACCGGATCCGAGTCATGCCGGTTCACACCGCGCAGCTTGATTGCCTGTCCATTGAAATATAACACCCGCTCCTGTATTGCTACCGTGCGCAAAGCGATTGCATCCTCGATTGTCTCATCCGCATTTTGCAGGATAAGCGTGTATAAATACGGATGTTCCGTATTCCAAAGCTCCGGGTTTGCAATTTCCAATGTCACAGTTCCAGCCTTGCTGATTTCCGTCTGTGCAACCACATTTCCTGCCGCATCCTCCACGGATACGGTAACCGGAGTCTCCTGATAGTAGCTGATATCCAATGTAATTTTCGCACACGTTTCCGCGATTTCCGTCGTGATGCGGTAATCCTGCACCGCCTTTTCCGGCCGCTTCAAAAGATAGACATCCCGGAAGATACCACTCATCCGGAACTTATCCTGATCTTCGAGATACGAACCATCGCACCATTTCAAGACAAGTACGGCAATCGTATTCTCGCCCTCTTCTATCACGTCCGTCACATCGAACTCGCTCGTCGCATGGGACACCTGACTATATCCGGTATAGACGCCATTCACCCACACATAAAAACAGCTGTCCACACCTTCGAAATTCAGATATACCTTCGGTGCCTTCTTATCCTTCGCATAAGAAAACGTATGCACATACGCACCACACGGAATGTCCTGCGGCACATACGGCGGATCAAATGGAAATGGATAGCGGATATTCGTGTACTGATGTGTGTCATAGCCCGCCACCTGCCAGACACCCGGCACCGGAATCTCATCAAATCCTGACGTATCATAACCGCTTTCGTAAAATGCATCCTTCACATCATAGATGCTCTCAAAATACCGAAACTTCCACATGCCGTTTAAGAGCTGTAAACGGTCGGATGCCTCCCGATGCTCCACCAGATCCTCCATTCGGTGGGAAGCTGGTATGTAGTACGCTCTTGGCGGCATTGTATTTTCATGTAAGAAATCCAAATCTTCATAATAACGTGGCACAATCATAAATCGTCCTCCTTGTATATGTATTTTTTTGTTTTTAATGAACCGTTCATTTTTCTGTCTTTTCGTATTGTCTGATATTATAATACTGATTTCCGTATAAAAAGTCTATGAACAGGAATGGACAAAATATGGATGAAATGATACAATGAGCATTGCGATGGAATGTGCTTGCACATACCAGCATAATGCGAATGCCAACATGGAGCCGCAGGCGACATGATACAATGAGCAATAGGAGGTGTCCCTATGTATATCAATACCGGTTACTTAAATCATTCCCATCTGGATTTCAAGGACAAAAGCCGCCCGCTCGTCGTCGGAAGCTGCGGCATCTATCGTCTGAGCGACGATCCGAAGATGCCAACCTACCGCCCAAAGGGACGTCTGGATTATCAAATTATCTATATCGCGTCCGGGCTTGGACATTTTCATTTCGATAAACCTGAAAATGAGACGATCGTCCCTGCCGGAAATATGGTGTTGTTCCGTCCAAAGGAACTGCAGAAATACGAATATTATGGCGAAGATAAAACCGAAGTTTACTGGATTCACTTCACCGGTTCCGATGTAAAAAATATTCTGCGAAGCTATGGCCTGCAAGATAACCAGAGAGTTTTCCCCGTCGGTTCCTCGCTCGAGTACGAGCGGCTGTTCAAACAGATCATACAGGAATTACAGCGTTGTCAGGAACACTACGAGGAAATGCTTGCCCTGCTGCTTCGCCATCTGCTTATTGTATTTCAGCGGGAACTCACACGCGAGCATATTCTGAAAAACGAATATCTGGATCGGGAGATGCACAGTGCTGTTACCTATTTCAATGAGAATTACAATCAGGATATCAGTATAGAAAATTACGCCCAGACAAGGGGCATGAGTGTGAGTTGGTTTATCCGAAACTTCAAGAAATACACCGGCATGACACCGATGCAGTTTATCGTATCGCTGCGCGTCAACAATGCACAGATTCTTCTGGAGCAGACCAATTATTCGATCTATGAGATTGCGAAGATCGTCGGTTACGATGACCAGCTTTATTTCAGCCGGTTATTCCGCAAACAAAAAGGAGTCTCTCCTTCCCAATACAGAAAGAGACACCCCCTTGCCTAATATCAGATTACAGTTTCTTCAGGAAATGCTCCCGGTTCGGGTATTCCACCCGGAATGCCCGTTTCGCGGCTTCCTGCAACAGTGCAAATTCCTTCTCCATGTGCAGCATGTGCGGTGCAGTAAATGCAATCGCACTGATCTGTTCTGCGATTTTCTTTGCCACCCCCTCATCGGAAAGCTGCCCCATACCGAAAACAATCGACGTAAAACCTCTGCCGTTTCTGCTTACATCAATAAACTTCCGGAATGCATGCGTCATCTCAGACAGCAGGATTTCCTGTTCGACTTCCGGCCGCTTGTCTGCATCAAACAGGCACAATCCGGAGACGGTCTCAACTGCCTGCTTGCGCTTCTGTCCACCGATATCATTTGCCCCGCTCTCCGCAATGTATTTGAGCTGCATCAGATACCCGACGAATGCATCGGTCTTCGGTTTGCGCTTTCCGTAACGCGCCACCCAGAGTTTCTTTATAAACGCCACATCCACTTCTTCCGGATTTTCTGCGGAATGATTTGCCATTTCACTTGCGTTCACAGTTTTATCTGCATTCGTATTCAATATGTCCAGCCGCTTCTCCGCGTCCATTTCGTTATAAAATTGCTCTAACCATGTCTCCTGCATATCTGTTCTCCGTTTCTTTTTATACTACCGATCAACATCTGCCATCCATTCATTCATCTGTACATTCATTTTCTGCATAATTCCAGTTGCAGCCTTCCTTACTTTCCAAGGAATGTATCGACGTTGTCCGCGTCTACCTTACGATATTGTGACATATAATAGATGTCATCCTCCAGACCATACCCTTCGATATCGCTTCCCTGAAACAATGCGACCGTCAAAAGTGCGATCATCCTCGCCTGATCTTCCTTATCGTTATAGACCGTTCCCTGCATCGTACCATGTTCCACTGCCTCCAATGCATCGGTCAGACCATCAATGCCGAAAATAATCGGCCGCTCTGCCTGCCTGTAGCCGGCATTTTTGTACGCCTCAACAGCCCCCAGCGCCATCTCATCATTGTTCGATAAAATCAACTCAATCTCGGAACCATACTGATCAATCAACTGACTCATCCGGTTTTCTGCCTGTGCCCGGTTCCAGTCTGCAAACTGATAACTGAGTTTCTCCAGTTCTATTTCATTCTCAATCATCGTCTTAACCGACAGATCTGTCCGGCTGATCGCATCCTGATGTCCGGCTTCCCCTTCTAAAAGTACATATTGGATCTTCCCATCGCCATTCTTATCGACCTCCGGGTGATTCTTAATATATTCCGCTGCGATCTCGCCCTGCATCTCACCGGACTGTGCTGCATCACAGCCAACATAGAAAAGCTTATCCCACTGAAGAAGATCCTCCTGCACCGGCTCCCGGTTAAAGAAAATAACCGGAATATCATTCTGCCGCGCCATACGGACAATATTCGACGGGGCTGTCCGGTCAACCAGATTCACGCACAAAACATCACATCCGGCGTCAATCATTTCCTCAACGATCTCGTCCTGCTCCTGCTGGTCATTGTCGCCGCTTCTTACAGATACGATTACCTTCATCGTATTGCTCTCTTTTGCTTTCAAATTACTTTTTATTATATCTGTCATTGCATTGATAAACGGGTCGTCCGGTGTATATGTCACGACACCAACACGCAACATATGATCGGCTTTTGTGTCCGGCTTTCCACAACCTGACAATGAAATCAGGATTACCCACACGCACAACCATACTATAATATTTTTCTTTGCGTTTCTTCTACTCATACGAATACAAAAACCTTTCTATCTCATCCGAGAACAAATCTTCTTTATAAATAACTTTTACTTCCTTCTCATGGCTCTTCAACGTGTAAAATGTCCGTGTCAGTTCTTTTTCAATTTCCTCGACACTCTCATAACCAATCCCGTATCCATCCGGGATTACCAGACACTGCACCTGTCCTGCATCGAGCAGTGCAATCGATTTCATGCTCGTACCAACGCCAAAGATCTTCGCATCCTTATACACACCATTTTCCGCGTGTTCACCCAGCGTATCCAAGGCTTGCGTATCCATTACCACCATATAATCGACGGACTCCTGTGCATCAACAACCGCACAGATATCCGTGTCACTTTCTTCATTATACTCCCATGCAATCTCGCAATCCTGTTTCTCCAATGCGTCCTTCAGTCCCTGGATACGATTCACACTTGCCTCCGTCTTGGATCGTCCGGCAATCACGCCAATCCTTTTTCCTTTCAGCCCATCTTCGTCCTGCGTAATAAGCTGCGTGCCAAGTGTGTATCCAATCTGGTAATTATCCGGTTTGACTGTCGCATACCCGCTTGCCTCTGGCTGTTCACCGGTATAAACATCTTCTGTCAGAAGTACAAATGGCTTCTTCTGCTCACCGAGCCAGTCTAACATATCCTTCGTATCTGTGCCCGGTGCCGGACACAGGATAAATGCATCCACATCGTTTTCCAGCTGTTCCTCGATCAGCTCCCGCTCGTCCTGCGCGCTTACAATATCATCCGTATTACAGATGATCAGATGCAGATTATTGGTTTTCGCAGACTGCTTTAATCCATTGATTACACCCTCCCACCTGGTGTCACCGGAATTCTGCAGGATAACCGCTACACGCTTTTGAGCGACATCCTCCTGGAAGATTTTATGTATGAAGAAGGCTGCGAGGACAATCAGAATAAGCTCTGCAATGAGAAATGTTAATTTATCTCGTTTCATCTGTAGCCCTCCCATTTCTATAGCTCTGCGCCTCGAGCTGCTGCCGGTTCTCCTCCGTAAACGGAATTGCCGGAATGTGTATCACAATCTTCGTTCCTTCATCCGGCTCACTGTAAACCAGAAGACCATATTCGTTACCAAACATCAACTGGATCCGGTTGTGCACATTGATAAGTCCTACCCCGGAACCATGCTTTGGTACTTTATTGTTATCCTTGAGGATATTTTCAACTGTCTCCTCACTCATACCCATGCCATTATCCTCGACCGAGAGATAGATATCATCTCCCTTTTTCTCACCGCGTACCGTAATCATACCGCCGTCATCCTCGTCCATATTTCCAACACCATAATAGATTGCATTTTCCAGAATCGGCTGTACGATGAGCTTGACCGTACAGCAATCATTGACTTCCTCGTCAATATCAAATTCCACGCGGAACCGTTCTTTATAGCGCACAAGCTGGATATTCATATAGCTCCGGCTGTGCTGCAGCTCATCCGCGATCCGGATTACGGTTCTTCCCTTTGACAGACTGATCCGAAGCAGTCTGGCAAGCTCCGAAATCATGAGAACCGCTTCCTTATTCTTCTGTGCCTCAACCATCCATGTAATCGATTCGAGCGTATTATATAGGAAATGCGGATTAATCTGACTTTGCAGTGCATCCATCTCACTCTTTCTGCGTTCAGTCTGTTCCCGGATAATCTCCTGCATCAGATTCTCTATCTGTTCATAGGACTTCTTGACCGAATATCCGAGATGCCGGATCTCTGAAGAACCACCAATATAGATATCCGTATCCCCACCTGTCTCATATGCCTTGACTGACTCATTCAGCCGCAGGATTGGACGCGAAATCTTTCTTGATATGATCCTGTTTACTTCGAGCAGCATCATCATCAAAATCAGAATGGCTGTGATAATATAATACCGGAACCGGTTGATATTTGCTGTCTGTACACGCTCCGGAATCACACCGACCAGCTTCCAGCCGGTATATGCCACACTACTCACAACAACATTTCCCGGTCTACCGTTCAGCGAAAGCTCATACGTTCCGTCTTCTAATTGCGATGTCATCTCACAGTTTTCCGAAAAATATCCACGGTCAATATCTGCACGTCTCGGATGGTAAATCATCTGTCCATCCCGGCTGCAAAGGTAATAATAAATACCGTTTGAGGACTCATTGATCCGCTTCATCGTATTGGATATCACAGAATATTTCATATCTACCAGCAGTACACCGCTGCGCGGTTTTTCCCCATCGTTAATATCCACGGAACGGCTGAGGGAAATAACCCAGTAGTACCGGTATGTGCCATCCTCAAACAGATTCTGAATATGCGGCAGGGAGAAATGCACATTCTCAATCTCCTCCTCTGCATTTGTATACCAGTCCTGTTTAGATGCCTTTACGCCCTTCTTGCGTTCCGAAACCGGCTCTGCCACAAGCTGTGCACCATCGCTGTCATACAGAGCCATGCTTTGAACCTTGTCTGTGTTGATTTCATAAAGCAGGCTAAACTGGCGGTTAAACTCATCACTGGAGATATCATTTTCCTGAATGATATTGTAATTCACTGCATTCATTATCTGACGGACATTCAACAATTCCGCATCCAGCTTATCCACCGTACTTTCGACCATACTCTCTGCGTTCGACACAGCCGTCTGCTTCATCGCCATTTTAAAACGATTATACAGAAGCAGGCCAATTGTAATTGTCGTAATCAACGTAAGTGCAGTAAGAACCGCCATAATGATTGACTGGATACCCAGTCCGATAAATCTTCTATGATGTGTCCAGCCCTGCTTTTTCATCCACCTTTGAAGCCAGCTTTCCTTCTTTTGCAATTTTCCCATCTCTCTTGTTTTCAATCCATTTCCCCTATTTTTTTCTTACTGATTCGTATGCTGTGCCCGGTACTTCGACGGTGACACGCCAAATCGTTTCTTGAATACATAACTGAAATAATTCGCATCCAGATATCCCACTCGCTCAGCGATCTGATAGCTTTTCTCATTTGTTTCCAGTATCAGTGTTGCCGCATGATCCATCCGGTAATCCGTCAGATACGTAATAAACGCTTTTCCTGTCTCCTTCTTGAAGACCGAAGAAAAATACGAATTAGATACTCCGAGCACAGAGCAGATCGTGTCCAATGACAAATCCGGCTCCATATAACGCTCACGTACAAGATTCTGCGCATCGGTCACAAGCCGTCTCGATGTACTGTTTCGGGCATTTTTCAGCTGTTCCCCAAGCTCTACCGAAACTTCCTGCATCCATGCGGTAAGTGTACTCTCATCCATCTGCGGAATCGTCTCGTAAGGATTCTGGATTCCATGCAGATGATCATTAAAATCAAGAAAATTATTTGCACAAAACCGGTAAAATGCTCCCACCATCTCCATGATTGCAAGATTATACTGACTGACCGTCTGTGCATTGCTGTGCAGCTTTTCTATTTCGTTTACAACGACCTTCTCGATCTCTTCCTTTAGCCCCAGATGAATGGCTTTGAACAAATCATGCATCCGTGTATCTTCCGGCTGCAAGGTTGTTTCCTGTTCCTTCGGTGCAAGCTCGGCAATATTGATTGCGCGTTTCGTCCCGTACAATACCCTGTACGATACTGCCTCTCTGGCACCATCGTAAGACGTTTTAATATTCGCCATATTGTCGCATACACGACCGATGCCTGCCGTAACCACCGCCCCCATCACACGATAAGCCCATTTGCAGAAGCGGTCACACGAATCCGTAAACTGCACAATCGCGTCCTCCGAGGAGAGTTCTATCAGCATCAGTGTATTGCCAAGATAAGAGAATACCCGGCTCTTCCACTCTGTCGCAAGCCGTTCCTTGATCTCGTGTTCAACAGACATCGCAAGCAGCAGCGGATTCATGCCGTCCGGCACATGATGTTCCGATGTGTGGAAAACTGCGCATCCATAATATGGTCCTTTCATATCAATCTGATACGCGGCAAAAAATTTCCCGCAGTTTTCTTCTGTTACCCGTCCCTCAATGAGAGATACAAAGAAGTTATTCTGCAGTACCGGAAGTGCTGCATTGAAATAATTCTCCAGACGTGTTACATTCAGTTTTTCTTCCCGTTCCCGGTCCAGTGTGTCCTTCAGACGTTTCAGGCAATCAGACAGTTCCGTTGCATTTATCGGTTTCAGCATATATTCCTCAACCTCCAGATGCACTGCTTCCTTTGCATATTCAAACTCATCAAACCCTGTAAAAATAATGATGTGAATATTCTGGAAGTCCCGGTTTAAACGACGGGACAACTCCAATCCATCCATATATGGCATCTTGATATCTGTAATTACGACATCCGGTTGAAGCTTCTCTACCAGTTCAAGTGCTTTCACTCCGTTGGTTGCGTTTCCAACGACGGTAAATCCAAGGTCGTCCCATTGTATGCGTTGTTCAATTACTTCGATGACTTCTGCTTCGTCATCCACCAAAAGCACTTTATATTTTTCCATGTTGCACCCCACTTGTTATCGCCTGCCGGGTAGGTTTGGAAAATGTAAGTTTATGTGTCGGATTGGTTTTCCTATCACTTCATTCCATATACAATGTATCGGAACTAAGAAGTACTACGATATTCTGATTCCAATATTCATCTCGCACGCAACCGCCGCTGATTCGACATCCATGTCTCAACAGCGGCTTGTTTGAACATCGTGTTCAAACATTGCTGAAATCAAGCAGAATATCAAGTACTTCTAAGTTCCAAACATATCGTATATGTTCACGAAGTCATAGAAAAACCAATCATCCACATATTCAAATGATTTCCGAACTACCCGGCAATTCTTATTGTTCTTTGTTGTTTTATTGTCCTTATTATACCAAAGTTATCACTATAAAGATACCTAAATATCTGGCTGGTTGCTTCTTGCTCCTGCTCAATTGGGGGAGTTTCCTTCATTTCCAAGTTTTTACTCCAACCAGCTTGCTTCCTTGTCCTGTTCGATTGGGGAATTTTCCCCTATTTCAGGAATTTACCCCAACCAGCTTGCTTTCTGCTCTTGTTCCATTGGGGAATTTTCCCCTATTTCAGGAATTTACCCCAACCAGCTTGCTTCCTGCTACTGCTCAATTGGGGGATTTTTCCCTATTTCCGGAATTTACTCCAACTAGCTTGCTTCCTGCTCTTGTTCCATTGGGGAATTTTCCCTATTTCAGGAATTTACCCCAACCAGCTTGCTTCCTGCTCTTGTTCCATTGGGGGAATTTTCCCCTATTTCTGGAATTTGCCCCAACCAGCTTGCTTCCTGCTCTTGTTCCATTGGGGAATTTTCCCCTATTTCTGGAATTTGCTCCAACCAGCTTGCTTCAATTCATATATCCAAGCGTTTTGACATTATATACATATAGGAAAAGTCACCCAGCCATGCCTTGTGCACTTGACCGGGTGACTTCTCCAATTTACAACTTTATTTGATTTCTTTTATTACTTCTTCTGAACATACTTCAGACAGTCAAGCGTTACAGCTGCAAGGATGATAATACCTTCGAAGATGAACTGAAGGTTTGTATCAATACCGAGGATTGTCAGAGAGTATGTAAGGGATGTGAAGATCAGTACACCAGTTACAACACCGGAGATCTTACCGATACCACCTGTGAAGGATACACCACCTACTACGCAGGCTGCAATTGCATCCATATCCCAACCTTGTCCATATGCGGCACTACCGGATCCAACCATACGGTTACACTCAAGCCATGAACCGAATCCATAAAGGATACCTGCTAAGATGAATGCTCCCATTGTTACCTTGAATACGGAAATACCAGATACAGAAGCTGCTTCCGGATTACCACCAACTGCGTAAAGGTTCTTACCAAATGTTGTCTTGTTCCAGATGAACCATACAACGATGATTGCTACAACTGCCCAGATAATGATGGTTGGGAATCCACCAAGATTTGGAATAAACATGTTCGGAATGCTTGACTCAATTGCACCGAAAGATACACCCTTTGTTGCGTATGTAACAAGTCCGAAGATAATCAGCATGTTCGCCATGGTTGAAATGAATGGATGCATCTTATACTTCGCCATGAAGAAACCGGCAATACTTGCAAATACGGTTGTAAGTATGATACATGCAACAAGTGCAATAATGGCTCTGCCCGCTACCGGAATACCCGTAAAATCAAAGATATGTCCGAATACGCCACCGGTATTTACACCGCTGTGCATGATAATGGTTGCGGTTACCATACCCATACCTACCATACGTCCGATGGAAAGGTCGGTACCTGTTAACAGAATCAGACCGGCAACACCAAGGGCTAAGAACATACGAGGGGAAGCCTGCTGCAAAATATTCAGGATATTTGTCAGTGTCAAAAGCTGTGTATGCTTTACAATCGGTGTAATGATACACAATGCAATAAAGATGAGTAAAATTACAATGTACAGACCATTCTTATACAAAAACTGTGTTGTATTGAATGTGTACTTGTAGTTTTCCACCTTCTGTGACTGCTTCTGTCCAAATGTATACTTAGACATACGAAGCAGATCGATCAAATGGAACTTATGAGCAAATGCATCGTGCTTTCTATCCTTGATTTCCTGCAATTTAGACTCATGTGTCATCTGTGCATCAAACAGGCGGTTACGATATACATACTTCTCATCCTTGATTTCCTCAGAATCAGAAAGCTTTGCCAAAGCCTGCTCGTGCTCTGTCTTAATGGTTGCCACAATCTTGTCATAAGAGGCATTCTCTGCTGCCTTCTCTGCCTCACAGCTCGCAACTACCTTCTCATAGTAGTCACTCTTGTAATGCTTGGAGAGATAGCTCTCTGCATCGGAAATGAGCTTGGATACCTTATCCTTATTTGCAGATTCTACAGATTTTGCTTTCTCTAAGTCCGCCTTATCCTTCGCAATAATCTTTGCTCTCTCATCCTTTGTTAAATTCTTATCTTCCTTCGCAATTGCGATATGGTTCTTTAAGCTTCGAACCTTGTCAGATCCATCTACACGAAGTGCATCGATCTGCTTCTGTATTTTTCCTACATATTCATCAATCGGTTTCAAAAGCGCTGCTTCCGCTTCTGCCGAAAGGATCATACTTTTATCTGCCATCGCCAAAACTCCTCTCTATTACAAATATTTCGCACTAAGCTTTAATAATTCTTCCTGATTTGTCTCCTTCGTATTGACAATACCTGCCAGATGGCCGTTCGACATAACGCCAATACGGTTTGTGATTCCGAGAATCTCCGGCATCTCAGAAGAAACAACTATAATTGTCTTACCCTGCTTTGCCATGTTAATGATCAACTCGTAAATCTCATATTTTGCTCCAACATCAATACCTCTTGTCGGATCGTCCATCATAAAGATGTTCGGAGACCGCTCCAACCATTTACCGAAGATTACCTTCTGCTGATTACCACCAGACAGATTTGCAATCATATCATCCGGTCCCATACATTTCGTATGCATGACCTTGATTTCCTCTGCGGTTGCCCGCACCATGTCATCATGTGAGAGTGCAAGTCCACTCTTATAATGATTCATATTTGCAATGGTTGTGTTAAATGTGATATCTGCTTTTAAGAACAGACCATTTGCCTTACGTTCCTCTGTAATGAGGGCAAATCCATGATTCATCGCATCCTTCGGAGATGCAAAATTCATCATCTTACCATCATAGATAACGTTTCCGGCTGCTCTTGTACGCATACCAAATATCGTCTCAAGAAGCTCTGTACGACCTGCACCGACCAATCCATACAAACCAAATATCTCGCCTTTTTTCACATCGAAGGAGATATTCTGGAGCTTCGGTGCATATTTTGTTGAAAGGTTCTGCACGGAGAGAATCGTCTCTCCCGGTGTATTATCAACCGGCGGGAATCTGTTATCCAGAGAACGGCCTACCATGGCTGATATGAGTTCATTCATGTTTGTATCTTTGCTGTCCTTCGTCATTACGAGACTGCCATCCCGCAATACGGAAATCTGGTCGCAGATCTCGAAGATCTCGTCCATCTTATGGGAGATATAAATCAGGGAGATTCCCTGATCCTTAAGCTGACGCATCATCTTGAAGAGCTTTGCTACTTCCGGTGCTGTCAGGGATGAAGTCGGCTCATCAAGTACAATTACTTTTGAATTGTACGAAATTGCCTTCGCAATCTCACACATCTGACGCTTTGATACAGACATTTTCTTCATCGGCTGCGTAAGGTTCACTGTGATTCCAAGCTTTCTGAACAGATCAGATGCTTCTTTTTTCATTCTGCCCTCATCGACCACACCAAGCGAATTCTTTGGGTATCGACCGAGGAACAAATTATCAATTACATTTCTTTCCAGACACTGATTTAATTCCTGATGTACCATTGCAACTCCGTTTTCGAGTGCATCCTTTGGTCCAGAGAAATTAACTTCCTTGCCATCTAATACGATTGTTCCTTCGTCCTTCTGATAGGTTCCGAAGAGACATTTCATCATTGTCGATTTTCCGGCACCATTCTCACCCATAAGTCCCATGATGGATCCTGGCTTCACATTCAAATCAATGTGGTTAAGAACCTTGTTTCTTCCGAATGATTTACTCATGCCATGAATCGATAAGATGTATTTATTCTTATCATCTGCCATATCTCTACTTCCCTTTCTTAAAAAGAAGGGTATCAATTCTAGGTGACACCCTTCTTTGGTTAAATCATTTACCGTTCGTTCAATCAGTTCTCTTACTTGTTAAGAATTGATGTGTAAGATGCTGCGTTGTCTGTCTTAACCATGTTGATTGCAAATGCATCGTACTCACCAGGGTTACCAAGACGGTTTGTGATGTTAGACTCTGTCTGACCATCACCACCGATGTAATCAACCTTCAGATTCAGAAGATCATCGTAGTTCTGAAGAAGTGGCTGGTATGTTGAGCTTAAGAAGTTATCTGAAGCGTTGTAGATATCAAGCCATACCTTCTTCTCTGGGCTCTTGCTAGAGTCGAGCTGCTTAGAAACCTTGTCATAAACCTTTGTTGAGTCTGTGAAATCCTGATAGTTATCAGCTGTTACTGCAATGTTCAATGCGTAGTAAGATCTCTCTTCTGCTGAGTATCTGTAATCAACACCCTCGTCAAGCTTGTTGCCAGCTTCATCTGCTGTACCGATACCTGTGTCTACATCTACACCGTCAAGTGCGTTACGAAGAACACGGAGTGTAAGGTAAGCCTGAACGTCTGCATGCTGTGAAATTGTTCCGCCGTAGCCTTCTGCGATAGCTGCTACTGCATCGCTGTTTGCATCGTATCCAAATGTAGGAACCTTGTTGTCCTTTGCCCAAGCATTGAACATTGACATTCCCATACCATCGTTGTTAGAAACAACTACATCGATCTGATCACCGAAAGAAGCTGTCCATGTACCGATTGCGTTACCTGCTGTTGCTGCATCCCATGTAGCACCTGCAGAGTTCTTCATCTCCTGTGAAGCAAGCTCACGGATTGTGTATTTCTTTCCATCTACTTCCAGTGTTGCATCCTGTACAACCTTTGCAGATCCATCTACGTTTGTACCGGCTGGTGCTGAATCAACTGCGCCATTTGCATCAACGCCTGTTCCAAGTGCGGAACGGACACCTCTTGTACGTGCGATGGAATCGTTATGTCCGATATCGCCGATTGCGAGTACATATCCGATTACGCCATCACCGTTACGGTCGATCGTTGCTGCATTCTTCTTGATGTAGTCAAGTACCATCTCACCCTGAAGCTCAGCACCCTGATTCGCATCGAAACCTACATAGTAAGTATCTTTGTTAAAGTTAAGGGCTGTTTTGTCAAGCTCTCCTGTTGATGAGTTGGAAGGCTGACGGTTGTACCATACAAGCGGCTTATCCTTATTTGCAACTCCGCTTGATGAAGAACCACCACCTGATGATCCACATCCTACCATTGACAGTGCCATTGTTGCTGCTGCGATTACAGCTAAAATTTTTTTCTTCTTCATACTCTTTCCTCCTATGAATGAAATACTTGTTGAAATGTTCCTTCGTACTTTTTGTTCATTTTGTACATTTTTTTTGAATCATTCCCTGTCTCATTGACTAAATTCATTATATTTAGAATGAGGTCCGGAAAGAATAGAATATTTTTGGATATATTAGCAATTTTTTTTGATTATATGAAATTTTTATATGAATTTTGACGAATCTGTCCGTGATTACCTTGAAATTGCACAAAAAATTCCGTTTTTCTCATGATTTTGAAGCATATTTGCCAACTCTTTTTGAATCACTTCTTTCTTTTATCATATTCTACATTTTTTTCATCTTATATTTTTTCCGCTGCCCCTGTATTTCTGTAAAGCCAAATGCCAGAACGCCGACTATACCAAACGCCATCATTTTGATAAGACTTTCATAATAGGTATCCAGATTGCCAGACCACTTCATAAGCTCCTTCGCATGTACAAAACAGCTTTGGAACGAAGAAGCTCTATAGTAATGGTCTGAAAGTTCAGATGCCTGTATCACCATTGCCATGTCTACCCGGAATGCCAGATATAGCCATGCAGCTGATACCGCAACACACAACAGAAAACTTATGATCGACAGCTTTTCGCCTTTCCACTTATATCCATAGATAACCGCGACTCCCATCGCAAGCCCGGCATAGCTTGACACGAATCCAATGCGTGCGATCAGGAAAATCAACAGCGCACCCAGAACGCCACCACCAATCGCTCCGAGCAGACCGAGTGCATAATTTTCACGCACAACATAATCCTCTTCCTGGTTCAGTTTCAACGCATATTCCGTCATCTTCGCAGATTCCTCATTTAAAAAGGAATAGCCATCCTCCACCTGATAGACATTCGTTGGTCCCTGCACGCCCCTGGCATCACAATTATAATATTGATATCGTTCAAATTGCGTGATCATACCTTCTATCAGATTCTTGATCAATTGCACGTTCTTTTTTGTGCCACCACGAACCGGAACATATACCGCAATACTAAATCCTTTCGGTATGATCCTGCCGCCGCTCGGAAGTACCGCGCGCATCGTTCCCCACACATCGACAGATGCTGGTGTCTGATCGTTGGAAACCGAAAATGCAACCATCATCATTTTTTTGCCGGAACCGGTACCCGGTTTCACGACATATGTATATCCCCGGTACACGCCATGCAGCTGGCTTCCCATTCCTGTCCGTGTTGCCTGCAGCTCCCCAGCTAATTTCGTTAAGATTCTTCTATTCGATGCCATCCGGCAAATTCCTCCTCTGCTTGACACTTACGTTTCATCATATTTCCTTTTCACAGGGATAGCAAGTTTTATTTTCTATACAGCCAGACGGCTGAACTCTTCCAGATTCCATACCTTCGTCACAATATCCGAATAAAATTCCGGCTCATGACACACCAGCAGCACCGAACCGTGATACTCTTTCAAAGCACGCTTTAACTCGTCCTTCGCTTCCACGTCCAGATGGTTTGTCGGCTCATCTAAGATTAGAAGGTTTGTCTCCCGGTTGATAAGCTTACACAGGCGCACCTTCGCCTGTTCTCCACCACTCAAGACGCGCACCTTGCTCTCGATGTGCTTCGTTGTAAGGCCACATTTTGCCAGTGCCGAACGCACCTCATACTGAGAATATCCCGGAAATTCCTGCCAGATCTCCTCCAGACAGGTGTTGTCCGTGCCTGCCATCTCCTGTTCGAAATATCCCTTATACAGATAGTCGCCCAGTTCCACCTTACCGGATAATGCCTGAACGATACCAAGCAGACTTTTTAGCAATGTACTTTTACCGATTCCATTTGTTCCGATAATCGCAATCTTCTCGCCGCGCTCCATCCGCAGATTGATTGGCTTGGAAAGCGGTGCATTCTTATCATATCCGATGATAAGATCTTCCGTCTCAAAGAGCATCTTGCCCGGTGTCCGGGCTTCCTTGAAATAAAACTCCGGCTTTGGTTTCTCCTTGGCAAGCTCGATCACATCCATCTTATCAAGCTTCTTCTGTCTTGACATCGCCATATTTCGTGTGGCAACGCGTGCTTTGTTTCTTGCCACGAAATCCTTCAGCTCATTGATCTCCTGCTGCTGTTTCCGGTAGGCAGCCTCCTGCTGTGCCTTCTTCGCCTCATAAACTTCTAAGAACTTATCATAGTTTCCGACGTAGCGGTTCAGCTCCTGATTTTCCATATGATAGATGATATTCACGACATCATTCAAGAACGGAATATCATGACTGATCAGGATAAATGCATTCTCATATTCCTGCAGATACCGCTTCAGCCATTCGATATGCTCCGCATCGAGATAGTTCGTCGGCTCATCTAAAAGCAATATCTCCGGCTTCTCCAAAAGCAGTTTCGCAAGCAGCACCTTCGTACGCTGTCCACCACTTAAGTCCGTCACATCATGGTCAAGCCCAAGCTCCAGAAGTCCGAGTGCCCGCGCCACCTGTTCAACCTTCGCATCGATCATATAAAAATCGTGGTTCGTCAGCATATCCTGCAGCGTACCAACCTCTTCCATCATCTCTGCGATTTCATCGTCCGTCGCATCCGCCATGCTCTCATAGATCTCGTTGATGTTCTGCTCCATATCAAACAGATATGAAAATGCAGACTTCAGGACATCCTCAATCGTCATGCCCTTCTCCAGCACGGCATGCTGGTCTAAGTATCCAACCCGCACATGCTTGTTCCATTCTACTTTTCCTTCGTCCGGTGTGAGCGTCCCCGTCACGATATTCATGAACGTACTTTTACCTTCGCCATTCGCGCCGACCAGACCGATATGCTCGCCTGCAAGCAGGCGGAACGATACATTATTAAAGATTGCACGGTCGCCAAAACCGTGCGTTAAGTTCTCAACATTTAAAATCATCTGTTTTTCCTTTCAGGCAATTGCGAAACGTATATACGTTCAACATATATTTCGATATTGATTCATTCTATATACAATGTATTGAAGTTAAGAAGTTCTAAATGTTCTAATTCACAAATCATATTATACGCCACCGCCGCCAATTCGCCGTCCATGGCTCAGTGGCGGCTTGTTTGAACATCGTGTTCAAACATGGCTTCTATCTTCATAGAACATTAAGAACTTCTAAACTCCAAACATATCGTATATATTCACGAATCAATATCGAAATATATGATTATCCGTATAATTTCTCGTTTCGCAATTGTCCTCTATCTTCTCTATTTTTTTCCTTGTTTCCTACTTTCTTTGTCTGCTTTATTTACACCGAGCAGACCCTTGATGATGAATCCGACACCGACGCCGATTGTGCCGAGGATCAGTGCCAGCTCCAGACCGGTCATATACCGCATCGATACGTTCAGTGAAATAACAAGACATACGAAAAATGCAATGCACAATCCGATCAGTGAAAGTCCGGTCAGCATGTTCGGCTTCACAATAAATGCGATAAATGCCACAACGATGAGCACAATCAGAATACCTCCGACATTCACGCGTCCCATCCGGAAAAATAGCGTGAAGCTGCTCACAACGACGTTCTGCAAGAAGATAATCACTCCGATAATTGTAAGTGCGATTCCCAATAAAAACTGTAATAATTCTTTCATTCGTTCCTCCCTGTTTTCTCTTAGAAAATGATTACATACTTATGTTTGATTCTATCATACTTCGACAAAGCTGTACACACAAAAAACTGCTGCCAATGCTTGCATAACTTAACATTGACAACAGTTTCATTCTATCTTTATCAACAACTTTTATATCCTATCCATGCAGGCGCACCGCGGCCGCAATCCTTCCGGCAATCCACATGACCGACGCTGCGATCAGGAATATCAGAACAAAGCCATTCACCTTTTCTTTCCAACGCATTGCCACGATGATTGTATCTCCGATTACAGCGATGGCAACCGGAATTACATAGAACAGATCGACTGCATTTCCTATCAGCACTTTGTACATCAAGACTGCGAACGCTGCAACAAGCGCAAGTGAAACAACCGCTTCTATCACATGAAAGAGTGTGGCTTTCTCAATTTCCGAATGATACATGACCGGAATTGCCATGGAGAATAATATCAGATAGATCAGTGACATCCATAACAATACACTGTCTTTCGCCTGTGCGTTTACGCATGCCGTCTTGATAATCAAAGCCGCAATCAGCATTCCGTAAGATGCAAACTGGATTCCCGGAATCGTATATTCCGTATGTACCATGCCAGACACAAGAATGACTCCTGCGGTTATGGAAAGCATCCGGTAATCAATGGAACGATACACGTTCATATCCATCGTAAATAATGATTGCAGGAACGCTGCATTCCCCACTGCCAATAAAACAAGAAATGCAGCGAGCGATAAGAACACAGCCAGATACACATAACTATCGAAGCCGCTTCCGAACAGTTTCACATCTTTATCCCTTATGGAACGCACGATGCTCTGTACACGTTCCGCAAATAAAATAATGAAATATAACATAATCAGCCAGTTCATAACAACCGCGGACACTCCAACCCGTAAATCCATGACGATTCCTCCTTCTATAACTCCAGCGATGCAAGAATCTCTTTCAATGCATCTGCCGATTCCTTTAATTTCAGAGCCTCTTCGCCGCTTAACTTGATCGGAATATCTGTCTCCACACCATCTGCACCAACAATCGCAGGCATACTCAGCACCACATCCTCGATGCCATACGCACCATGTATCATGTGTGAGACCGGCAGGATCGATTTCTCATCCCGCATGATCACCTCACAGATTCTCCTTACAGACATTGCGATTCCATAATACGTCGCATGCTTCCGGTTAATAATCTCATATGCACTGTTCTTGACTGCATCTGCAATCTCCCGCGTATTTTCCTTATGCTGATAATGTCCACGCATCTCGCACATCTCACTTAATTCCACACCGGAGACATTTGCAGATGACCATGCAACGACTTCGCTGTCGCCATGTTCGCCCACGATAAACGCATGCACACTCCGGCTATCCACAGACAAATGTTCACCCAGCTTGTATTTCAGTCTGGCACTGTCTAACACTGTGCCGGAACCAATCACCCGCTGCTCCGGAAGTCCGGACAATTTGATTGCCACCTGTGTCAGAATATCGACCGGATTCGCTACCACAAGCAGGATTCCACTAAAATTCCGCTTTGCAATCTCCGGGATAATAGACTTAAAAATTGCAACATTCTTGTTCACCAGATCCAGTCTTGTCTCCCCCGGTTTCTGTCCGGCTCCCGCGGAGATAATCACGATTCCCGCATCCGCAACATCGTCATAATCTCCTGCATAAATCCGCATCGGTGAAGCAAATGGGATTCCATGGCTGATATCCATTGCCTCTCCCTCCGCTTTGTTCCTGTCCGCATCAATCAATGCAATCTCTGTGAATAATCCACTCTGCATCAAAGCAAAGACGGATGCCGATCCCACAAATCCACAGCCGATCATAACCGCTTTTTTTGCATTTACTTTATTATTTTCCATAATTGGTTCCCCCTTGGTTTAATTTTCGAATAATAGTAATTATTACTATTTCAGTATAATAATAATTCTATAATTTGTCAATTTGTATTTATAAAAAAACACGCAAGCACTTTGTACCTGCGTATTTTTCTACTAATCATTTAACTTGTTGTTTTATTTGTTTTTGAAAAAAGAACACTCTTCCTCATTGCACTGTACACCATCCGAATTTCGAAGATTCAGATGAAATACATGACCACTTTCCGGATGCCCCGCACCAAATGCCCGCGTTACATGCGCCACGCCTATATCATTCATCTTCTTATCCAGTTCTATCGTGTGAAACCGCAGATCATCATTCTCACTGTACATCAGATATGTTTCCGGGAAATCTACATTCATATAAGCTAACTGCTCCATAAACAACTGGTACTGTTCTTTGGACACAACAAGTGAATTCTCTTTTCTAAGATACCAGTCTAAAATCGTGTCATCCCGCTTTCCCATATCGTATGCACCACAATTCAGGCAAACACGAACCGGCAGCTTATCATAGGTAAAATAATCCAGTTTCTCCCGATATTCCTGATTTGACGCAGCAATGCAATACTGCGCAGTGAGCTGTGCTCCCGCCGAATCTCCCAACATGAAAAACCGATTCATATCCAGGCCAAACACCCGCGCATGATCATCAATATATTTTACGAGATATGCTACATCCTCTATGGCAGACGGATATTTATTCTGCGGTGCCAGACGATAATTAAAATTCACAACTACGAATCCGCTTTGTGCCAAATGACAGCAATAATGGCTATACAGTTTCTTATCTCCATAAAACCAGCCACCACCATGCACACTGACAATCACCGGATATGCTTTATCCGAGTCTCCCATATAAGATGCCGGCACACAAAGATCAAACAGACTGTTCGATACATAACTGTCTGAATCAATGTCCGACGCATCCCCGGATGATGCATACAGCATCTCCCTTTTCTTATCCATCTTCCAGCTATCCAAAATCGCAGCAAACTGCTCTGCATCCAATCTTTTCTTATAATTTAAATTCTTAATCTGTACAACATTTTCCGGATATTCCAGATCTTTGTCGCGCAATCCATCATTCACCATCCACGCATGGCGCATGTTCACCCATGGCGGAAGTTTTCTGTTCTCCGCTCCACGCTTCATAATCTCTGTAACATTTATCATAACCGATCTCCTCCTCATAATCGTCCCTCTGTCTTATGTTGTCCTCTTTTTTCTCTTATTCTCATACATAGACTGATCCGCCATATTAAGATAATCCTGCAGGCTTTTCTGCTTATCCGGCGTATCTATGAAAAACGCCCCTGGTAACATAAAAACCCGGGGCGCATTCAAAAAATCGTCAGTTATAAATTAGTTACAGCGTTCATAACGAACCGTAATCGCTTTTATCTCCTTGGCTAAAGTCTTATTTAACTCTTTGCTGTCTACCCGCCATCTCCAATTGCTGCCAACCGAAGAAGGCGTATTCATTCTCGACCTGTTGTCTAAGCCAAGGTAATCCTGAATCGGAACAATACAGATTTTCGCATTGCTTCGCATGATTACGCCAATGAGCGGAATATACATTTTATCTGCCGGTGTATAGTAATCACACAGATAATCTCTTGCTTTTTTCCTGCCTTGGTCATCGACCTCCTGCCACCAGCCGACCAGTGTCTCATTGTCATGCGTGCCTGTATACGCTACACAATTCTCAATATAATTATGAGGTAAATACTCCCTCGCCGAACCCGTATCTCTTGTGTCAAATGCGAATTCCAACACTTTCGTCCCCATGAACCCGCTATCCGCAACAAGCTTACGGACGGTATCCGTTATATAGCCAAGATCCTCCGCAATCACGGATTTTCTGCCAATCTTCTTTTCGATTGTATGGAACAAATCCATGCCCGGACCTTTCTTCCAACTGCCATTTACCGCGGTCTTATCCCCATATGGGATGGAATAATATTCATCGAAACCACGGAAATGATCAATACGTACAACATCATATAACTCAAAGCAGAATGAAAGCCGTTCGATCCACCATGCGTACGATGTCTTTTTGTGGTAATCCCAATCATAAAGAGGATTTCCCCACATCTGCCCATCCGCCGAAAATCCGTCCGGCGGACATCCCGCAACAGCCTTCGGTGTACATTGTTCATCTAACTGGAACAATTCCGGATGCGACCATGCATCTGCACTATCCAATGATACATAAATCGGAATATCTCCGATAATTTTAATTCCTTTTTTATTGGCGTAAGCTCTGAGCTTATGCCACTGGTTGAAAAACTGGAACTGCATGAATAACTGAAAATCAATTTCGTCTGCCAGCTTCTCCTTATATTCACGTAAACCTTCTTCTGTACGACTATGAATTGCTTCCGGCCACTCAGTCCAGTTTATTCCGCCAAAATGATTTTTTACTGCCATATATAAGCAATAGTCATACACCCACGCTTCATTCTTCTCTAAGAACGCCTTATATTCTGTACTGTTCTTATGCCCGCTTCTCTCACAAGCCTTGCGGAGCAATACATACCGTCCATTATATTGTTTTTCATAATCAACAGACTGTTCATCTGTTCCAAAGTCAACACTATCACATTCTTCTCTCGTCAATAAACCTTCGCTAATTAAAGTTTCCAGATCTATGAAGTACGGATTCCCGGCAAATGTGGAAAACGACTGGTATGGAGAATCTCCATATCCGGTAGGTCCCAAAGGTAAAATCTGCCAGAACGTCTGACCTGCTTCCACTAACCAATCTACAAATTTATATGCTTCTTTGGAAAAGCAGCCAATTCCATACTTTGATGGCAGACTGGAAATCGCGAACAATATTCCTGCTGTTTTATCCATATATGTCCTCCATATACGTCAAGGCAAAACAATTATACTCTGCGTACGCTTTCGCCCTCGATCAGATTGTGTGGGGCATAATCATGTTCACACCCCAGTGTATAATGTATGTGCTTCATCAAAAGCTCCACACTCCGCTTCGCAATACTGTTTATGTCCTGACCCATTGATGTAATTCTCGGTGTGTAAAATCTCGATATGACTGTACCATCGAAGCCTACCACCGATATATCATCCGGTACTTTTTTCCCGGCATCTTCTATTGCACGAATTGCGCCAACCGCAATCGTATCTGACAGCCCGACAATCGCTGTCACATGTATGTTTTTTTCAAGTAGTCTTTTTGTTGTTTCATAACCTGCCTCATACGAATACCGGCAAGCCATATAATTCTTATCCGGATCAAATTCCAGACCACTTTTTTCAAAGCCTTTTTTACACCCAAGATAACGCGAGAAACTGATCTGTTTATCTGAAATCTCGCCACCCATTACGACAATATCTTTGTGTCCGTAGCCTGTTAAATACTGCACGAGTTCCATAGTTGCAGTCTCATCATCGACACATACAGAAGATACATTGTCAAACGCTAACTCCTTTGCACTCGTAGTTGCAACAACACAGGGTATGTCAAGTTCATTCATACGTTCATCAAAAAGAGCTAAATTCGCGCCGAGAAAAATAATCGCTTTCGAGGTTTTGTCACGAACGAATTTTAATGCCTCTGCAACCTCGTCCCCATCTTCATCGATAATCTGACAGGATACAACCTCTTCCAGTTCTGACAGCAGAAGTGTAATCCGGTCAAGAATCTCCATGAAGAAACTATTGTGTCGGCCTTTCATGATAATTGTAACTGTATTTCCGCCACATCGTTTCAGCTTTCTGGCATTTCCGTTTGGTTCAAAATTACTCTCTTCGATAATTTTCAATATCTTTTCGCGCGCTTTCTCACTTACACCCGGTTGTTTGTTTATTACTCTGGATACGGTACCAATACCGTATCCAGATAATTTTGCTATATCTTTGATTGTCATATAATCGCTCCTGTAAAAATGTGATTATATATTAACCCTTAACAGCGCCAGCCGCAACCCCTTTGACAATATATTTCTGAGCGCATAAGTAGAATACAACAACCGGAATGATTGCCATGATCAGGCATGCCATAATCGCGCCCATATCAACACGGCCGTAGCTTCCCTTCATGTACTGGATGACAATGGAAATTGTCTTGAATTCCTTAATGTCAAGTACAAGGTACGGAAGCAGGAAGTCATTCCAGATCCACATTGCTTCAAGAATACCTACGGAAATGAATGTAGGCTTCATCATAGGAACTACTACACAGAAGAATGTCCGGAGTGGTGAGCAGCCATCAATCATTGCAGCTTCTTCCACTTCTACCGGAATTGATTTTACAAATCCGGTGAACATGAATACCGCAAGTCCGGCACCAAAACCGAGATACACAATCACGATTCCCCAAGGTGTATTCAGATGGAGGGAGTCTGCCGTTCCGGAAAGTGTAAACATAACCATCTGGAACGGTATGACCATGGAAAATACACATAAGAGGTAAATCATTTTTGTAAAAACATTCTTAACACGGGTAATAAACCAGGCTGTCATGGAACAGCAGATCAGGATAACCGCAACTGAAAAAACTGTAATAAACAATGTCCAGCCTACCGCTTTCAGGAAATCATACTGGGTAATTGCTGTCTTATAGTTTTCAAGTCCAACATAGCTTTCCTCTGTAGGCAGCTTAAATGTCTCAAGGTTGATGAACGTCTTCGACTTCATCGAGTTAATCAATACGATAAAGATTGGAGCAACAAATACAATTGAAACGAGTGTAAAAAATAATGTTGCAAGTATTCCCATCACTTTCTTTTTCATTACTGCTGCACCTCCTTATCTCTTGTCAACTTTAACTGTAACAATCCAATCGCTACTACAATTATGAAGAACACAACTGCCTTCGCCTGTCCAACCCCTTCAGCTCCTACTCTGCCATAGAATGTGCTATAAATATTCAGGGCAAGCATTTCTGTCTTATGAAGTGGCTCACCACCTGTAAGAGCAAGGTTCTGATCGAATAACTTGAACGAATTCGTAATCGTCAGGAATGTACAAATTGTAATCGATGGCATCATGTTCGGAATTGTAATTTTAAACAATCTCTGCATTCTGGTAGCTCCGTCGATCATAGCCGCTTCCTGAATATCTCCGGGGATCGCCTGAAGTCCCGCGATGTATACGATCATCATGTAACCAATCTGCTGCCATCCTACAAGAATAACCAGTCCCCAGAAACCTAATGTTTCATTCAACTTCAGGGCTGTATCAAACTTCACGAAAATACCATCAAAAATCAGCTGCCATACATAACCTAATACAATACCTCCGATCAGGTTTGGCATAAAAAACACTGTACGGAAAATATTCTTTCCTTTGATATTCTGTGTCAACGCCAGTGCGACTAAAAATGCAAGTACATTGATCAACACAAGTGAAACGATTGCAAATAACGTAGTGAATTTAAATGATCCAAGGAAATTTGAATCTTTAAATGCTTCTATATAGTTTTGTATTCCGACAAATTTTGCATCCTTGATTGTTGTAAAGTTACAGAAAGACAAGTAAATACCTTCAATAAAAGGAATAATAAATCCTATCAAAAATGCAGCCATAGTCGGTAACAAAAATATTGGCCAATATTTTTTTACCGCCTTTTCCATCTTATACCTCCTACGCCCTTGAACAATTACCTTCTAAAAAAGGGAGGAACTGTCTCCTCCCTTTTTAATTACAGGTTGTTTTATCAGGCTTCCTGATCCTAGTTTCCTGCTGCCTGACTCTCTGTAGCCCAGCCTTCAACGAATGCTTTCTTTACAAGATCCCAATTCGCATCTGTCTGATCGGAAGCATATACAGTAAGAGCTGATCCTACTTCGTTCTTCCATGTCTCAGAAGGCATTGTTGTGAAGTTCCAGCTTACAGGTGTCTTGCCATCTGCCACATACTGGCTTGCGATATTCACAAGAAGGTTATCTGACTCAAGGTTCTTCTTGAATGGAGTAACAAATCCCATTCCGTCTGCTCCGGATGGCATTGCACCCTGTGAACCGCAGATTGCCTTAAGTGCTGTATCGTCTGTAGAAAGCCATGCCATGAAATCTTCTGTTGCCTTGATGTCTGCTTCGGAAGCCTTAGCATTTACACACCAGTAGTTCTCTGTACCTGTACAAAGTCCCTGATTCTCTTCTCCGTCTACACCGATATAAATCGGAAGCATTCCGAGATTCTCATCACCGACTGAGCTTATATCTGAGTATGCCCATGTACCATTCTGGTAAAATACTGCTTTTTCTGCTACGAACTCAGCGACTGCATCATCACCGGTCTTAACACTGAGCTGCTTAGGATCTGTTGTTGAGTTATTAATGTACAGATCCCAGATCTGACGGTAGTTATCCAGGTATGTGCCCTTGATTGCCTTTGTGTTGTTGATTCCGTCTGCTTGATACTCATAGTATACAGGAAGGTTTGCAAGGTGAGTCTTAAATCTCCAGTCTGAAGAACCATCCATACCTGCGGATGTAAATGCATCAAATCCAAGCTCATCACGTCTTGCTGTAATATCTTCTGCTACCTTCTTCAGATCTGCAAAGTTCTTGATGTCATCCATGGAATAACCTGCCTCGGCAAGAAGCTTCTTGTTGCAGATGATACCATAGGACTCAATAACATATCCGATACCTGCTACCTTATCGCCATCCTTCAAAGCGAAATCCTCTGAAGTAAGCTGCTTGTAAACTTCTGTGTCAGACAAATCTGCACAATAATCCTTCCATGATGCCAGACCGACCGGACCATTTACCTGGAACAATGTAGGGCATTCTGATTTACCCATCTCACTCTTAAGAGTTGTCTCATACTGACCGGATGCGGCTGTAACAACGGTTACCTTTACGCCTGTCTCCTCTTCGTAGATCTTGGCAAGCTCCTGCCACTGGGCATCTGCTTCCGGCTTAAAATTCAAGTAATATACCGAACCCTTATCAGCCGATGCATCCTTCCCTCCTGAAGTTCCCTTTCCTCCACAACCTGCAAACAGTGACATCATCATTGTTGCAGCTAATCCTAAAACTGCTAATTTCTTCTTCATGCTTTTTCCTCCTCTAATCTTTTGATTTGTTTTGTTAATAGTTACGTATACGTCCTTTGGAAACGTTTGTTGTATCGTTTTTGGTAACGTTTCCATTTCATGAGTCAATGATACAACATTTATATACTTTTTGCAATCAAAAAAGTCAACTTTTTGTTTATTTGGTCAAATTACACAGCAATTTTGAATTTTTTTTGTTACTTATCACCAATTTCTGCGTGCATTTGCTATCAATGGATTCTATTTTTTTATTTTCCAAATATCGTTATTGTATTCAACAATTGTACGATCAGAGGAGAAAAATCCTGCTTTCGCAATATTCACCATCATCTTCTGCGCCCACGCCTTACGATTCTCATATTCCTTATATGCACGTTCCTTGGCATCAACATAAGAATCAAAATCAATAAATGTCATGAACCAGTCTTTGTTGAGAAGTTCATTATACAAACGATGCAGCATTTCTGCATTTCCAAGTGCTATCACTGCGTCGCTGATTATAAAATCAACGGCTTCCTTCAATACCGGATTGTTCTCATAATATGTTCTTGAGACATAGTCCGCCTTCGCATAATGCTCAATCACCGCATCACTTGACTCTCCAAAGATATAGATATTGTCATCGCCAACAAGCTGATGGATTTCAACATTCGCACCATCCTCTGTTCCGAGAGTAACCGCGCCGTTCAACATGAACTTCATATTTCCGGTTCCGCTTGCTTCTTTTGACGCAAGAGAGATCTGCTCCGAAATATCACAGGCAGGAATTAATTTCTCTGCAAGCGTAACATTGTAGTTTTCTACCATGACTACATTCAAATACGGGCTCACTTCCGGATCGTTGTTGATCAATTCCTGAAGACACAGGATCAAATGAATAATATCCTTCGCGATTGTATATGCAGGTGCAGCCTTTGCTCCAAATATAACCGTAACCGGTGTAGTAGGCAGCTTGCCCGCTTTGATCTCCAGATACTTATGAATCACATAAAGGACATTTAACTGCTGACGCTTGTACTCATGCAGACGCTTTACCTGGATATCAAAAATCGAGTTTTCGTTTAATTCGATTCCCTGTGTTTCCTTGAAATATTCTTTGGCGCGAAGCTTGTTCTGATGTTTGATTTCAAGGAGCTTTTCAAGCTTGGCATCATCATTTACAAATGCAAGTAATTTCTCTAATTCCATTGCATCTTTCTTGTATCCGTCCCCAATCCACTCCGTGATCGTATCGGATAACAATTCATTACAATAGAGAAGCCAGCGGCGGAATGTAATGCCATTTGTCTTGTTGTTGAACTTCTCAGGATATATTCTGTAAAAATTATTAAGCTCCGAATTCTTCAAAATCTCTGTATGAAGATACGCAACGCCATTTACACTAAATCCATAATGAATGTCGATGTGTGCCATGTGAACCAGATCATTCCGGTCGATAATTGCCACACTCTCATCGCTAAACCGTCTTCTTACCTTATCATCCAGAATCTCAATAATCGGGACAAGTTGCGGAACAACCTCTGCCAGATAATGTCTAGGCCATTTCTCAAGCGCCTCAGCCAAAATTGTATGGTTTGTATATGCGCAGGTCTTACTTACAACATAAATCGCCGCATCCATGTTCATCCCTTCCGCTACAAGCAGACGAATCAACTCAGGTATGATCATGGTTGGATGTGTGTCGTTGATCTGGATTACTGCATAGTCGAACAAATCATAAAGGTTACTTCCCTTCGCCTTACACTCATCGATAATGAGTCTTGCGGCATTACTTACCATGAAATACTGCTGGTAGATACGAAGCTTTCTTCCATCTTCGTCACTGTCATCCGGATATAAGAACAATGTCAGGTTTTTCTCTATGTTTGTTTTATCAAACTGATGATTCGCATCTACGATGGACTCATCCACCGTTTCTACATCGAACAGGCATAATTTGTTGGTACGGTTATTGTAACCTGTTACATCAATCTCATACAATCTCGACTGCACCGTGCATTTTCCAAATGTAACAGGGTATGTCACATCTGTTTTTCTAAGCCAGCTTTGATCCTTGATCCATGGATTTATCTGTTCTTTCTGCATTCTGTCTTCGAACACCTGCTTAAACAAGCCAAGGTGATAATTCAATCCAATACCCGCACCCGATAATCCAAGTGTTGCGATTGAATCAAGGAAACATGCAGCAAGTCGCCCCAGACCGCCGTTTCCAAGAGACGGCTCTACCTCAATCTCCTCAATCTCTGCAAGTGTCTTTCCGCTTTCGGCAAGCACTTTTTTGACGTCCTCATAGATTCCAAGATTGATCATGTTATTCGAGAGCAGCTTTCCAATCAGAAATTCTGCCGATACATAATAAATCTTCTTTTTCGTCTCTTCCATGCGTCGGTCATCTGCTAACTGCTTTGTCAGGTTGAGCAATGCATAATATACTTCTTCATTGCTGCTTTGTGCAATTTCTTTTCCAAGCAGTTTTTCAAGTTCCTGTTTTACCTTCATCGTATACCCCTTTCGTTTTCACTTGAGCTTTTGTACGCTCTTTTATAATAATACAATATCACGAATTGGAAACGTTTCTCTTGCAAAATAGTATCATAATGTGATACTATTCTATCAATCAGGAGGGTATTTGCCATGAAAGAGATTATAAATCCAGACGCTGCGTCTAATATCGAGTTAAATGAAAACAAGATTCATTTTCAAAATGAATATCAATATAACACCTATATATGTTCGATTCCGATGGATTTTGCAAGTGTACCGGTTCACTGGCACGACGAGTTCGAAATGATCGTTATCAAGAAGGGGCGCGGATACGTTACCCTCAATTTTCAGAGATATAAGGTTTCGTCCGGGGATATCGTCATCGTTCTTCCCGGAATGCTTCATTCCATTGAAGGTAAACAAAATTCAACGATGGAATACGAAAATATACTTTTTTCAAAGCACTTTCTTGCCTTTGGTGCTGATGACGTGACGCAGCAAAAATTTATCGATCCTTTTTTTAACGGAGATATCCAGATTCGTCATTATCTGACACCCGGACACACGTTATACAAGGAAATCAGTAATATTGTTGATTTATTAGATGAAAAAAGCGATGAAAGAGACTATGCGTATCAGCTTTTTATCAAGGGTGGGCTTATCCAGATTATATACCTGCTGATTACGCACCCGCCAAAAGTAAACGAGACGTCGCAAAGCGATAAGCATGAAGAGAAATTGAAAAGTATCATCCGGTATATCTCCACACATTATTATGAGGATATATCCATCGAAGAAATTGCAGATTTCTGCCACTATAGTCCATCGCATTTTATGAAATTCTTTAAGATTCATACCGGAATGAGCTTTATCTCATATGTGAATGACTTCCGTGTCACAGAAGCACGCGCAATGCTCACATCGACCAATGATTCGATTCTTGAAATCTCACAGAAATGCGGATTCTCAAATCTGTCGAATTTCAACCGGATGTTCAAAAGGAAATATGGTATAACGCCAAGGCAGGTACGCAGCTGAGTCTGCGCCTCTATAATGCAGATATGGGCAGAACCTAAAGAATCGACTCTGCCCATTTTCAGATGTTCTATGCTCTTTTTAGATAAACTCCTTATCCAAAAGGAAATCAATTTTCCTTGGCGTACGAACGGAATTTTTTTTTTCACTGAGCGTCCTTGCATAAACAACACCACCAATCTATGTCTTCTGCCATTATTCTATTCCCACTTTTTAAAAAATATTAATTTTTAGGTAATAAGTGTCTGCAAAAGAACCTTCTGTGCTATCTAAAAAAGAGAATCCTGCATTTTTCACATTTTTCGCATTATTTATACTATCATTTCACTTCAACTTTTAATGTTTCACAATAAAAATAAAACCTATAATGGCAATCAGTATAACCAATACTTTTTCATCGTCAGACTTTATCACAGTCAAATCGTTTCCAAATGTCTCAATCAATATTTGCCACAAGCATCTGTCACATTCTATGTCGTACCGCTCCACATTTTCTCCATAGCATCTTTTATAACATTGTTTATTTTTCAAGAATTTGCGGATCAAGGAGGAAGTCATAAATGTTTACAGTCAAGATCGGCTGAATCAAAAGCAAAGCGAATGATGTGGTCAGCATCAACTCCGCTTTCTAATAAATGATGATAAAACAGATTATTCAGTAAATAGGATTTTCCACATCGACGAATACCAGTAATTACCTTAATCAATCCATTATTCTTTCTTTTTATCAATTTATCCAAATAAAAATCTCTACAAATCTCCATATTAAAGTCTCCCTGCAAAAGATTTTTGCAACATGTTGCATTTTTCTATTCTAGTATATCCAAAAGGACTTCAAAAATCAATATTTTAGCTTGTTTCCTGACTACTCAGGAAAAATATTTCTACCCTCGCCCCACCTGTATTTTCAGAATTTG